>Ga0210410_10001359_pt1 | contig 23230 bp, 24 predicted proteins | sample IncBWC4MmetaG_FD_161058 | JGI IMG/M metagenome (GOLD analysis project Ga0210410, IMG submission 161058) | Forest soil microbial communities from Barre Woods Harvard Forest LTER site, Petersham, Massachusetts, United States - Inc-BW-C-4-M | ecosystem: Environmental > Terrestrial > Soil >... | reverse complement strand
AGCCCCCACGCCAAAGCCTAGGCAGGACCCGATCGTCCCGCTCAAGGCGCGCAATCCAGCCGGGCCGAAAGACCCGAACGACATGTCGATGGAAGAGTACGCAGCGTACCGGAAGTCGAAAGCGAATTAACGAGGCTCTGATCTAGGTCAGGGCCTCCCCCAAAAGGACCCTGATCTATGACGACCGAAGCCCTTCTCCAGCCGTCCGTGGTCACCAAGGAAACCCTGGTGATCCTGGAAAACAACCTTGTCGCAGCCGGCAAGGTCAATCGGCAGTTCGAGAACCAGTTCGTCAAGATCGGTAACTCGATTACCGTCCGCAAGCCGAACCGCTTCATCGTCGCATCCGGTCCCGGCCTGCAACTTCAGAACATCAGCGAGCCGTCGACTTCGCTGACCATCTCCAATCAGAACCACGTCGACTTCCAATTCTCCAGCGCCGACCTGACCCTCACCATCGAGGAGTTCAGTGAACGCTACCTCAAGCCCGGCGCGGCTGCGATCGCCAACACGATCGATTACGGCGTGCTGTCGAACATCTTCAGCTTCTCCAACCTCGTGGGCGCTGCCGGCACCGTGCCGTCGTCCTTCTCCTCGCTCGCCGCTGTCGGTCAGCGCCTCGACGAACTCTCCGCGCCGCAGGAGGGCCGCGTCCTGATCCTCAACCCGGCGGCCTACTGGTCGCTCGCGGGCGGGCTCATCACCCTGTACGTGAAGTCGGTCGCCGAACCCGCGCTGAAGGGCTTCCTCGCCAACATCGCCAACTTCTCGATCTACGAGGATCAGAACACGCAGGCCCACCTGTGGGGCAACTTCGCCGGTGCGGGTGTCGTCAACGGCGCCAATCAGACCGGCTCCAGCATCATCACCAACGGCTGGACCGCTTCGGTGACCAACCTCTTCAACGTGGGCGACGTCGTGTCGTTCGCGGGCGTCCACCAAGTCAACGCGCAGAACCGCACGTCGACCGGCTCGCTGAAGAACTTCCTCATCACCGCCCCGGTGAACTCGGACAGCGGCGGCAATGCCACCCTGCCGATCTTCCCCGCGATCAACCTGACCGGCGCCTATCAGAACACCGATGTGTCGCCCGCCAACCTCGCGTCGGTGTCGGCTGTGACCACGCCGACCAAGGGTACGAGCTACTTCAACAACTTCGGGTTCACGCGGGATGCGATTGGGCTGGTGACAGTGCCGATGGAACTTCCAGAGGGCGTAGACTTTAGAGCTAGAGAAATGTGGAAGGGTATTTCTCTAAGGATCATTCGAGCATACGATATCAACTCGGATTTGTTCCCCTGCCGCTCGGATGTTCTCTGGGGGTCCGCCCAATTCTATGATGACCTTGGCGTTAGACTTACGAATTAGTTGAAGATGGAAACTTTGACACTCACGACAAATCATCGTAGAAATTCTCCAGTCAATTCGGACTGGAGAACAAATGCGGATGTCGTCTGTGCGGAACGGCATGAAGGAATGTCGCCTATGCCACGAGGTGAAGCCGGTTTCGGAATTTCACACTCAGAAAAGTCGCGACGGCTTGGGCGTGTACGTGAAGTATTGCTGCAAAGTGTGCGGCGCCGCCGAAACCAAGCGGCAGTACCATTCGAATCCGAGCATCAGAGCCAAGACAGCCGCGCGAGCCATCGTATGGGCGAAAAACAATCCGGAAAAAATGGTGAAGATTATTCGCCGATCCAATCTCAAATCGACGTATGGCCTCTCCGAAGAGGACTACGAGGCGATGCGAACTGCGCAAGGCGACCGCTGCAAGCTATGCGGAGTGGCGGAAAATGGCCGCGACAATCCGGGGAGCAAGCGGCAGACTCGTCACTGGTACGTGGATCACTGTCACAAGACAGGACGCGTTCGAGGGCTTTTATGCCATGCCTGCAACACCAGACTTGGTTCGTTCGAGGCCATTGTCGATACGATCGGCCTTCCGGGTATCCTAGCCTACATCGCAGGGGACACTCCCCATGGTAGCCTCCTCCCGTAACAGCGTCGGCGACAAATTCTTCCCCGGTTCGGACGTCCCCTTCCGCCCCATCAACCCATGGGGCCGGAAGGCTCCGATGCCCGATGGCTGGAAGAACCCGATGCAGCAAAAGCTGTATCAGGTGTTCGTCCTCGACAAGGAATTGGGCCAGATCCCCATCGGCCCGAGGATGCGTCAGGATGCGGCTGATCAGTTCTGCGCGGCGACTCGCATCGCCATCAAGTCCGGCCGAATCCATGATTGGGCCAATCCCACTGTGTTGCCAGCCCCAGCCGAGCGGCTGAAGGGTTGGGCGCTTACCGGCTAAGGAGACTCTCGAATGCCCGTCGTCACTGCTGTCGTAAACCCGATCAACGACCCCTTCACTCAGGTCGGCGCTGATGATCCGTCCGGCATTCGTCCCGGCGGCCCCAACGCTGGTCCGATCGGCTTCTTCGGCGCCACCCCTGTCGCCCAGCCGGCCAGCCAAGGTTCGGTTACCGGCATTGCCGGCACTGTCACCGAATACTCGGTCACCGTGACCGCCGCCTCTGTGGCGCCGAACACGACCAACGAGCAGGCGTTCACCGTCACAGGCGCGGCGACCGGTTCGATCGTCGCGGTGACCAAGCCGGGCGTGGATGCGGGTATCGCGGTGGTCGGCGCGCGGGTGTCGGCAACCAACTCGGTTGCGATCACCTATGCCAACGACACCGCTGCGACCGTCACCCCGACCGCCGCGCAAACCTACCTGTTCAACGTCATCCCGGCGGCCATGTGCATCACCGCCACCCTGACGCCGGCCGCGGTTGCGCCGAACACCATGTCGCTCCAGACGTTCAACGTGGGCGGTCTGGCGGCCAATGCGCCGGTCATCGTCAACAAGCCGACCGCTCAGACGGGCCTTGGCATTGTCGACGCGACGATGATTTCGGCCGGCGTGGTGGGCATCACGTTCGCCAACTTCACCGCCGCCACGATCACCCCGACTGCCGGCGAGAGCTACGTCTTCTTCGCCGCCACCGACCTGTCGATCGCTTCGGTGATGCGGACCCTGCAAGTGACCCTGACCCCCGTCTCGGTCGCGGCCAACACCACGGCGGAGCAGACCTTCACCGTGACTGGTCTGCCGGTGAACTCTCAGGTCGTGGTCAACAAGCCCACGGTCACTGCTGGGCTTGGTCTCGGCGGTGCGCGCGTCTCGGCGGCCAACACTCTGGCGCTGAACTACGTGAACAACACGGCGGCTGCGATCACCCCGCCGTCCGAGGTCTACACCATCGCCTCGTTCCCGGCCGCCTCGGCTGCTGCGGGTTCGTCCAACGCCTACAACGTCCAGGTTGGCGGCGGTGTCGCGGACCACGCGGCGCTCGTGGCGCTTGGTTTGATCGCCGGGCCGTAATACAAGACAAATGCTGTGGGTGCGCCTGAGACGGCATGCAAGGTCCGGTCCCTGCTTGATGCGGTGAAACTCCGTTCGGCCCACAGCACCCTTGCCCGCCAGACGACGTATGGTAGGCTGACGGCATGAAGCCATTTTGCAGGTTCAGCACACCAGCGCTGTCCCATTGGGTCACGCTTGAGTACCTTATGTCCGCCCTCCGCACGGAAAAGCTGCTGATCGAGCACGGCATCTCGCACGAGTGGTCGAACCGGCCGGGCGATCCCTTCATCGCCAAGGCCCGTTCGTCCGCTGCGTGCGAGTTCCTGAAGACGGATGGGACCGACCTGTTCTTCCTCGACGATGACATCGGGTGGCCGGCCGAGAAGGTGCTGGAGTTCATCAACCGCCCCGAGCCCGTGATCGCAGGCGTCTACCCCCACAAGATGGAGGAACTGTCCTTCCCGTGCTCGCTTGAGGCGGATGGCGATCATCTGGTGGAAGAGAATGGCCTCTTCCGAGCTGTGCTAGCCCCGACCGGCTTCATGCGGATCAAGCGGGAGGTGCTGGAGCGGCTGTACGATGCGTCGCCGCCATACAGGGAGACCGAGGCTGATGGGATCACTTACGAGCGCCGCGCCATCTTCAACTCTGGCGTAGGAGTTGATGGGAACTATTGGGGCGAGGATTATGCCTTCTGCAACGCCTGTCGCGCTGCGGATATTCCCGTCTGGATCGACCCGAATATAAATTTCTTCCACCGTGGAACGAGGCGATGGGCCGCGAATATGGGCGACTCGATTCAGGTGTTTAAGGAGAAGGCTGCGGCACGAGCAGCGGCCGAACAAGCTAGGAGTGCCGCATGACCGAATATTCCGACTACCCCATGACTCTCGCCCACCCCAATTTCCAGCCGTCGAAGTCTATCCCCATTCCCGGAACCGAGATTTACAACGGCAACGGCGAGGTGATTCGGCGCGACTACCGCGGTACGCCGCTCCTGATGCCGCCGGTCACGGTAAAGAACGAGGCGGAGGAGGAATACTACAGGGCGCAGGGCTACGAGCGCGCCGGCAAGGTCGACCCAGCCGCATGGGTTCGCGCTCACTCCGATGCGCCGCCCGACGAGTACAAGCCGGTCAAGTACCCCATGTGGCGCGGCGACCAACTGATCCGGTCGGCGGCGGAAGATCCCGAGGCTGATCCGGCGGATTTGGAGGCGCCGGCATCGCATTTCCCGAACGCTATCGATGCGCCTGTGCCCATCCCTGCGGCCACAGAAACCGAAAACCTCCAGAATCAGATGTCGGCTATGAACGCCGCCATGTCCGAGATGATGGAGATGCTTCGGGCGGAGAAGGCGGAGAACGCGCGTCTGAAGGCGGCGCAGGAGGCCCCAGATCCGCTCCCTGAAGCCGATCTCGACGATGAGGCGGCCACTGCTACCCCGCCCGTCTCCTCGACCGTCCAGCCCCGTCAAAAGCGGGCCTACCGCAAGCGTGAGACCGCCTGATGAAGAAGCACATCCCACCCCATGCGAAACCGCCAGCCCACAGGACCGGCGTAACGACTAAGGTGGCCAAGCCGCCGAAGCCCAAAATGACCAAGTGAGATGGCAGAAACTACGGCTCAGAATCTCATAGTCCGCGCGTTCCAGGAAATCGGCATCTATGGGGCGAGCGAACCTGTGGCCTCACAGGACGCTCAGCTCGCCCTCGACGTGCTCAACGACATGATGGACGTGTGGTCGAACGAGCCGCAAGCCTGTTACACGACACTGGAACAGTCCGCCGTACTCACGCCGGGCAAGGCGACGTACCTGATCGGTATCGGCGCTCCTGACTTCAATATGACGCGCCCCCTGAATATCATCGAAGGCCCGGGGTCTGCGTACACCACCGACGCCAACGGCAACACCTACAATATGGAGGTGGTGCAGCGCGACAAATGGAACATGTATTCGAACAGGTCGAGCCTGATCAACTCGAACTTTCCGAGCGTGATGTTCTACGAGCCGACGTTTCCATACGGAACAATCCACATTCTGCCTTATCCTAATATCGCATACACGATGTATTGGGATAGTTATCTTCAGCTACAAGAGTTCCCCACTCTGACGACGGCGATTTCCTTGCCGCCGGGTTACAATGCTGCGATCCGGCACAATCTAGCCGTCGAGCTATGGCCGTTCTTTGGGTCCGGGGAGTTGGACAAGACGATTGTCTTCATGGCTTCAAGGTCTCTTGGAAGTGTCAAGCGGACCAATGGAAGGCCAGCCGTTGCGATTTACGACACGGAAATCGTATCTAGGGCGAAAGTGGGATTCAACGTCTATACAGATTCTCCAGGAAATGTAGTGAGATAGCCGGAAAAATTTGTGCTTACTATTGTACCCGATCATAGTAGGATGGGCGCCTCAACGGAGGTGACCATGGGAAATATGATCGACATGACCGGCGGCAAGTTCGGCGCCTGGACGGTATTAAGCTTCAGCGAATTTCGTGGCGAGAGTAGGCAGAGAGGTCAGGGGCAACGTCGCGCTATGTGGCTGTGCCAATGCGATTGCGGAACCGTTCGTGATGTATCCGGCCCATCCCTTCGAACCGGGATATCTAAATCGTGTGGCTGTCTTACCTCGGCGCTCATGGCCAAGGTCAAAAGCAAGGGGAGAGCACCCCACCCGTCGAGAGATTGGTCTGCGGAATTTCGCGCTTTTCGATCAATGCACCGGAGGTGCAGTCCGGGAAATCGAACGAAAGACAGGGAATGGTATTTCGAGCGTGGGATCACTGTTTGTGAGCGCTGGGCAAACTACGTCGATTTTCTCGCTGACATGGGTCCAATTCCGCACCCCGGATGGACCATAGACCGCAAGGATAACGACAAAGGGTATTCGCCAGACAATTGCCGTTGGGCCGACAAACGGACCCAAGCCCAAAATCGTCGCCGGCCTGACAATTGGGCGCCGGCGTGAGGTCAACAACCTTCCTCGGACAGGCATACCGCGCGAGATCACAGGATCTTGCCGACCAACTTCTCATCAATATGTTCCTCAACGTGTCCGAAACCACGGGCACGAAGGATGCTGGGGCGTTTTATGGCACGCCCGGCCTCGATCTGAAGGTCACCCTTCCCAGCTATCCCATCCGTGGCGTCTATCGCTTCGGATCTATCATGTACGTAGTCGCAGGGGCGTTCGTTTATAGCGTAGATGTGAGCTTCAACGTCACCAAGCTGGGCTCGATCGGCACGGCATTCGGCCCGATAAGCTGGATCGACAATGGCGAGAGTGGCGGACTGCAAGTCGCCTTTTTCGACGGGTCGGCGGGCTATCTCGTGCCCGGCGGCTATCCCCTTCAAAGCGCAACAATTGGCAACGGCGGAGAGAATTTTAATCTCAATGATACGATCACATTGGTGGATGAGAACGGTACGTCCCCCGCGACAGCGCAAGTCACCGTAACAGGGATCGGGCTTGGTGGGACCGTCACCTCGTTCTCGATCACCACACCCGGCGCATTCACGGACCTGACCCCGATCCTCAGTCAGGCATCATCCGATGGCGGCGGCGGTGGCTTCTCCCTGATCAATCCGGTCTTGGGGCCGTTTATCGGCGTCGTCCCGCTAGTCCTTTCGTTCAACAATCCCACCATCGCCAATTATCAGGATGGCTTTGGCGTCTGCGTAGAGGGTAATTCCCTCAATGTCTGGCAGTCGAATCTCTTCGATCTCTCGATATGGGACCCGCTGACCTTCTCCAACGTCCAGGCCCGCCCGTCTGACCTGATGTCCATCGGGTTCCTGCATCGCCAGCTCGTCATGTTGCAGAGAGACACCGCCGAGGTGTGGATCAACCAGGGTAATCCGTCCGGTTTCGTGTTTGGCGAGGAACAGGGGGTCCACATGGAAGTGGGCTGTGTCGCGCCGTATTCCGTGTCTCAGGCGAGTGAGAGCCTGATCTGGCTTGGACAGACCCGAGAGGGTCGTAACGCCGTCTTCCAGATGACCGGCTACGAGGCCATCGAAATCTCCACCGACGCCATTGCCTACGCCATGGCGCAATATCCGACAATTTCGGACGCCATCGGATACAGCTTCCGCATGGAAAAGAACGTCTTCTACGTTCTGTCTTTCCCATCGGCCAATGCAACGTGGGTCTGCAATGTCGCCAGCAAGGATAAGTTCTGGCACGAGTGGCTGTATTTCTCGAATGGAGCTTATAGCCGACACCGCTCCAACTGCGCGACGTTCTTCAATGGAAGGACGATTGTCGGGGATTACCAGAACGGTAATATCTATGCCCTGGACATGGATACCTATACCGACAACGGTCAGGCGATCCGTCGTTCACGGTCATGGCGGGCGCTAGGCAAACCCGTCGAAGATCCGGTTCGGTTCAAGTATCTGTGGATCGACATCGATTCCGGTGTGAACGTGACCCCGACCGCCAACCCGCAGATCATGATGGATTGGTCCGATGACGGGGGCTACTCGTGGAGCCCGGAGCGCTTCGGATCGGCCGGCAAGACGGGCCAGTACGGCTGGCGCGTGAAGTGGAACCGGCTTGGGTCGACGGGGCGCGGGACGGGTGAAGACCGTATCTGGCGCATCTCGACCAGCGACCAATTCGCGGTGGCGATGATCGGCGCCTATCAGGGATGACCCAGAGTCAGCCGTTCCCGAATATCGCCCTTGCGCTGACCGAGGCGCGGACCAAACAGCCCGGCGGTTTCATCACCCAGCCGTGGCTCAATCTGCTGCGGGTGCTGTGGGAGCGGTCTGGCGGCACGTTCGGGCCTACGCGCGCCGGCCCGGTCGGCTTCTTGGGGTTGAGCGGGTGGGACGATGGGGGCTTTGAGGAGGGCATCGTCATTCCGGGGCCGCCGGGTCCACCCGGTGGGATTGGCCCAAGGGGGTCGGCTGGTCTGATCGGCCCCCCGGGGCAGGATGGCGAAGACGGGTCGGATGGGATGCAGATCCCCACGCTTCCGGTTCCCGGAGCGACCTATGCATCCAGCCCGCTCTCACCAACCGCTCCTAGCTCCACGTCAGCCGTCCAGATGATGGGCATGGCGGGCGCGATCACTCCTAGAACCACCGGCAACGTCCTGATCAACGTCAGCGGAACCTTCATCGCCTCCGCCGCCCTCGTCGATCAGGGTATTTTCGCGCAGATTTATTACGGAACGGGTGTAGCCCCGACCAATGGCGCGGCAGTCACAGGAACGGCGATCGGCGCGAATATCTCATGGACGAACCCGATAGCGGCGACTGCGAGCGGTGATATCAACGTACCATTCAGTCTTACCGCGCTGATTCCTGTGGCGGCATTGGGAAAAGCGCTGTGGCTTGATATCGGCGCCAAGTCTATAACGACGGCATCGGTGTTTTCGATCAGCGGGGCCGTCATAACGGCTGGAGAAATCTAGATGGCGGCGAACAAACCCATCCGAATTGGCCCCGTGGCGCTGTCGCTTACGACCACGACCAATATCCTCAATCCCCCGACACTGACCGGCGGCATCGGATTGGCAGGGACCAACGTCAACACGTACATCATTCTTCGGCACATCCGCATCGTCAACAAGACGGTCACCGCCGCACAGGTCGCGCTATGGCTTGGCGCTACGGGGGCGAATGCAGCAGGAACAGAGACGATCTTCGGCGGCATTGCGTCGGGCGGCTCACTCACCGATGGCGTTAGCATTCCGGGTCAATCCTATGTCGATTGGTACGGGTATCTGCGCATGGACGTCGCCGATTTCCTCGTGGGTGGGGCCGGAACTGCAACGGCCCTGACTTTTGAGGCGGAGGGTGAGATAGGGATCGTCTGACATGCCACCCTTCATCGTCTTCAGCCTTCCGCGCTCTCGATCCGCATGGATGTCGATGTTCTTGAGCTATCGGGAGCGGGTGATTGGCCACGATATCGGGCCAGACTGCGGCTATCCGAACGAGTTCTTTCTGAGATTAGGCCAAGGCACATGCGAGACGGGCGCGGCATTCGCATGGAAATTCATCCGTCGCGTAAAGCCGTGCGTCAGGTTCGTGGTCGTCCGGCGCGACCCATTCGAGGTTGCGGACAGCCTTGCCCGCTACGGCCTGACCGGATTCTTGAGCGAGATGCAGTCACGTGATGACGACCTGATGCAGATCAGCGAGGAGCCCGGCACGCTGACGGTCGAGTACCACGATCTGGTGAATCCCGAGCCTTGCGCCGACATCTTCGCGCACTGCCTTGGCGAGGTGATGCCGGATTGGTGGTGGCAACGCTACGACGGCCTGAACATCCAGGTCGACATGGCCAAGCAGATCGAAAAGCTGGTCCGCAACGCCGATCGCATCTCCAAGCTGAAGGCCGATGTACGACGTCAAGCTTGAGCCGTGGACGCAGAGGCTATGGGCAGAGATGCGCCCCCATGCCGAGGCGCACTTTGCAGAGGTAGATGGCGGAGTAGAGCCCCGGCGCAAGTTCCGCCTCGACGAACCCCTGATGAAGGCCATCGCCGACGCCGGAAGCCTCAAGACGGTTATCGCGCGACATGATGGCAGTCTGGTCGGTTATTACACCTGGAACATAGCGCCCGATATCGAGTCGGCCGGGCTCCTGATCGCACAGCAGGGCGCGTGGTATGTCGACCCCGGACATCCTCGCGTGGCGGTCATGATGTGGGATGTCGCCATAGCGTCGCTGAAAGCCCTTGGTGTTCAGTGCGTTTTCCCTCATCATAGGATGCAAGGTCGCGGCGCTCACATCGGCCGGTTCTTCAAGCGTCGCGGGGCCAAGAAAATCCAGGATTCGTACGTCCTGTGGATTGGAGATAGCTAGATGCCGTCCATCAGCGTTCCCGCAGCCCTGATCGGCGGCGCGGCTATCTCGGGCGGGGCATCGCTCCTTGGGGCCAATGCACAGGCTCAAGCCGCACAGCAGTCTGCCGCCGACCAGATGGCGATGTTCCAGCAGACGCAGCAGAACCTCAAGCCGTTCATCCAAGGTGGCGGGACCACCTTCACCAATCTCTTGGCGCAATTGGGAATTGGTCCCGGCGGAACCGGTACGGGCACGCTCAATGCGCCATTCGATCCCTCCAAACTGGAGCAGACGCCGGGATTCCAGTTCCAGCTTAACCAGGGCAATCGCGGTGTCCTGAACGCCAGTTCGGCGACCGGCGGGACTCGTGGCGGCAATACCCTGAAGGCGCTTTCCTCGTACAACCAAGGGGCAGCCTCGACCGAGTATCAACAAGGCTTTGAGGATTACCTTCAGCAGCAGCTTCAGAACTACAACATGCAGGCCAATCTCGCCGGGATTGGCGAGAATGCTGGGGCGAATCTCGGGAATACGTCAGCGACGGTCGGTTCGAATGTTGGCAACGCCATCGTCGGCGCCGGTAATGCGACATCGGCCGGCATCGTCGGTGCGGGTAATGCTGCGTCCGGACTTGGCAGCAACTATTTGCTCTACAGCATGCTGCAGAACGGTGGCGGCAATCCATACAGCAATAGTGGGATCGCCGACTTCAATGCGTCTCAGGCTGCATACACGTTGCCGCCCGGTACATCTCCGTTTGGCTAATGCCGACTGATCCATCCATCATTTTAAGCTCTCAGCAGCCCGATTTCGGAAAGATTTACTCCGAAGCGCTCGAACTGCGCCAGATGAAGTTGCAGCAGGACCAGCAGAATACGCTGCGGTTCCTTGCCTCCCAACCTGACGCAATCGACCCCAAAACCGGGACGCTGACACCGAACACCTTGGCCAAGTACGCTCGTGTCGACCCCCAAGGCGCGGCGAAACTGTCGGCTGCTGCGGGTGAGGCGGAGGAGCGGAAGGCGCAGACCACGCACATCCAATCCGAGACACAGGCACAGGATCTAGCGCGGCATCAGGGCGTACTGTCCGATCTGCTGGAGACCTACGACACTGAGGTTGCGGGCGGCCATACCGACCCGACCATCGCAGCCCGTGAACTGAAGACTGGCGTCAGCGAATATGTCGACGCCCTCCCCGTGAGCGACGAGCGCAAGGCTGCGATCAAGGGGCAGCTTTCCGACATGAAGCCGTCCGATCTGCGGACTCTGGCCAATCGCTGGTCTATGACCATTGCCGAAAGGAATGCGGCGGCCAAGGAAGAGGGTGAGGTCACGCCCTACACCATGGGCGGCAGGACGGTGTTCGTCGCCCATGGGTTGGGACCGGACGGCAAGCCGATCGTTCGGGATGCTGCGGGCGCTCCGGTAGAGGTGACCGGGCCGCTGGAGCACCCGGCGTCGGAGTTCAATCCAGCCCGTGCCGCTGCGACCGCCGATAACCGCGCCCCGACGCTGCTTACCGACCCCGAGACCAACACCCAATACTGGGCCTATCCCGGTGCGAAGGGTGAGCAGCCCACCTACAAAACCCTGTCCGGCGACCCCTACGAACCCAAGGGCGCCGGTCACATCCAATCCGGTCAGGTCCGTGGCGGCATTGCCGGCGCGATCATGGCCGCACAGACCCAAAATCAGAAAGAAGGCAAAGGGCCGCTCACCGCCGATCAGGTCGAAACCGTCGCCGCCGATTACAGCCGCAAGGTGCAGGCGTCAGTGGCCTTTGCGAAGGGAAAGCAGGGCGATCAGGTCAGGTTCAACAATGTCGCCGTGGACCACCTTCAGACCATGAAGGATGCGGCGCTGGCGTTGAAGAATGGCGAGATCCCCCTCTTCAACAAATTGGCGCAGCAGATCGCCCAAGAGACCGGCAGTCCCGTTCCGACCAACTTCGATTCCCTCCGTCAGATCGTGAGCCAGGAAGTCCACAAGGGCGTGGCAGGCGTCGGTGGCAGCGCGGAGGAGCGCTCGAACCTCGGGAATAACCTCGGAAGATCGGCCTCTCCGGAACAGCTTCTTGGCGGCATCACCAGCGTCGAAAAACTGCAAGCCGGGCAGTTGGACGGCTTGCGTCGGCAGTACGAGACGTCGACTGGCATGGATAATTTCGATGACATGCTATCGCCGAACGCCCGAGCCCTGCTGAAAGACCGGCCAGACCCCCACCTTGGCGATAAGAGTGGGGATACAACCAGTGGTGGTGGCGCAACCCACAAACTTCCCCGCGACCTACCCAGCATCGTTGGCGTGCCGAACGGCTCCAAGCTGAAGGACAAGAGCGGGAACGTGGTCGCCGTTGCCCGTGATGGGGCGTGGGTTGCCCCGTGACCGATTACACCATCGAAGCGCCTGACGGGACCACGATCGCGCCCAAGGTGGCCGATACCCCTTTTCTGGCCAAGATCCGAAAGCTGGAGGCGTCCGGCGATAACCAGAAGTCGCCCAAGGGTGCGGCGGGCCGGTTCCAGATCACCCGCCCTACCGCCGATGCGTTTGGGATCGACTACGACAAGCTGTCGAACGCCGAATACAACGAGGAATCGGCGAAAAAGATCGCGGCCAAGTTGCAGGAGCGATTCCCGGGTAACGAGGATGCACAGGTCATTGCGTGGAATGCGGGACCGGGTGTCGCCGAGAAGTGGCTCCACGACGGGATGGATGAGGCCACCCTTCCGAAGGAGACGCAGGCATACCTTGATCGGGCGGCGGCTTATGGAAAGACCGATGGGGCTGGGGATTATACGGTCGAACCGCCGGAAGCCCCACACACCCCTGCCGCCAAGCCCAAGCCCGAAAGCGAACCCGTAGCCAAGCCGGAAGACGTCGCCTCCGATCTCAAGAAGATGCGGAAGACGCCGCTCCAGCTTGCCGAGGAGAATCTGACCGCGCCTGTACGCGAGGGCTTCCGGCAGGGAGCGGAGGCGCAGGAACGCCTGCGGAAGGATGTGACGCCCGGCCCGATCAAGCCGAGTTCGTCCTTGGGCGATGTCCTTAAGCTGGGCAGCGACGCGCTTGGCGTTGCGGGCGGTGGGTTCCTATCGGGGCTGTCCAAGGGGGCGATTGGCGAGCCGGTTTCGAACACGCTCAAGGCGCTAACGGGCGGCAAGGTCAATCTCGATCCTCAGATGGTCGGCGACGTCGCTACCTTGGCGATTCCGGGTGTTGGTGCGGCTGCGGACGAGGCAAGGCTGGCTTCCCGCGCCCGAAGCGCAGGCGTGGGCACTGAGGCCATTCGCGCCAATGAGGCGGCCACCGTACGCGGAAACACCCTTAAGGCGGCAGTGACACCGGAAAGACCATCTAAGGCCCCTGCAACACAAGCCCAAGCTAAACATCAGGAGGCTGCGAGCCGGCTTGAAGCGGAGGGGCAGTACCTCACTCCGGGGCAACGTGAGGGCGGGTCTAAAAAGGTGCGTGAGGATCGCGCCGAGACCGGCAGCACCTACACTGGCCCCGCGACCCAAGAGGCTCGTCAAAAGAGCAGCGAGAGTTTCAACCGCGTGGGCTACAACCGCGCGCTGACCGAAGCCGGATTACCGCCCGTCGATACGAAAGCTGGTCCGGTCGGTAACGAGGGTTTGGCCGCCCTCGAAACCAAGCTGCACGGAACCTACGATCGGGCGCTTGCCAAAGCCCAAACGGAGCGCGATCCACAACTCGTCCACGAACTGGATATCGTCCGACAGCGCGCGGCTAGCCTGTCCCGTGAACGCCGTGAACGTCTGAACGACATCATCGGCAATGATCTGACCCTGAAGTTCGATCAGAACGGCAAGATGGATGGTCAGACATTCAAGAAGGTGGAGAGCGAGCTTCGTCGCAAGGCGCGCGGCTATCAGGGTGACCCGACGTCCGAAGAAAGGGATCTGGGCAAACTGGTCGACGACGCGGCAAACGCCCTGCGCGAAAGCGTCAATCGCCATTCGCCACCGGAAGTCGTGAGGGATTTGCGGAAAGCGGATACCGGTTGGGCTGTGTTCAAGCGGCTCCAGCGAGCGACCGCCTATGCGGGGCATCCGGACGGTGTTTACACGCCCAAGGAACTGCGCACTGCAATCCGAACGAAAGACACCAGCCTCGATAAAGGGGCCTTCGCGCGTGGTGACGCCCTGTTGCAGGATCTAGCGCGAGACGGACAGACCGTGCTTCCGAACAAGGTCCGTGATCCCGGCACGGCAGCGCAGTTGAAGGCCGGTATCGCTGGTCGCCTCATCGGCGGGGCAGTTGGCTCCTCTCTTGGTGCGATCACCCACAACCCGGTCATCGGCGAGCTTGGAGCTGTGGCCGGTTATGCGGCTGGCGAACCCATCGACGCCATGGTCAGCGGCCTCACCAACCGCCTTGCCCGCGCCCGTCTGGAACGCGGCCCGCCCGCCGTAGCGCCGCGCAACTACCTCAAAGCCGCCGACCGTCGCGCCGTCAGCCGGTCCTCGCCTCGCATCGGGCAGGGGCAGTTGCCGCCGCCATGAGGGTCGCCATAATCGACACCGAACTCACCGGCCTCGACTTCGCCGTCCGATGTGTCGAGCATGACCATGAGGTAATGCTTTTCCAGCAGACGGACCACCCCATCGGCAAAGGATTCGTTGGCGTAAAGCGAACGAACGACCTAGCCACAGCTATGACGTGGTGCAAGAAAGACGGCCTCGTTGTGCCTACCGGGAACGCCAAATTTACGAGAGTACTTGATCGCTGGCGAGAAATCGGATTCCAGATTTTCGGCCCCACTGTCCAATCCGCCGCCCTCGAAATTGACCGGGGAAAGGGGATGGAACTTATGAAAGCGGCGGGGATCGATCTGCCGCATTATGAGACGTTCGACAGCCTAGAGGCGGCGGAGAAGTTCGCGCGTAAGGCACAAGATCCGTACGTGTTCAAGCCGTTGGGCTCAGAAGACGATAAAAGTTTAACGTACGTATCCTCGACGCCCGCCGACATGGTTGGGTGGATTCAGCGGCAACGTGCGAGGGGCGCAAAGACGACCAAGTGCATGTTGCAGGAAAAGGTGGACCTGATCGCCGACTTTGGTGTGTCGAGTTGGTTCGGTCCTGAAGGATTTCTTCCCGACAAGGCACAGGAGTGCTTTGAGCACAAGAAGCTGTGCAACGGCGAGAAGGGGCCGAACACAGGTGAGATGGGGACGCTCACCTGTTACATGGAAAAGTCTAAGCTGTTCGATGACATGCTTGCGCCTATGGCCCCCGCATTAGCGGCGCTGGGTCACCGTGGGGATACAGCTATTGGTGTGGCTGTGGACACTAAGGGTAAGGCATGGCCGCTAGAGATGACCATGCGCCTTGGGTGGCCGTGCTTCTATTTGCAGTGCGCGTCCCACAAAGGCGATCCCGTCCAGTGGATGATGGACCTGATGAAGGACGAGGATACCCTGAAGGTGGATTATCGCCCCACCATCGGTGTCGTGCTCGCCCAACCGCCTTGGCCCAAGTTCGATGGCAAACCTGAATGCGTTGAAGGCATCCCGATCACCGGGCTCGACGAGGTGTGGGATTCGGTGCATCCCGCCATGTGTCAGATCGGTCGCGGGCCGGTCATGGATGGCGACAGGGTGAAGGACGGCGCGCAGTATCAGACTGCCGGGGAGATGGTCGCGATTGTGACCGGATTAGGCAGTACGGTGGAGAAAGCTCGTAAATCGGCCTACGGTGCTATCGACGGCATACGCTTTTCAGACATGATCTATCGTACCGACATCGGCGAAAAGGTTGAGAAATGCCTGCCCAAGTTGCAGGCTGCCGGGTACTGCAAGGGGCTTGAGTACGAATGACAACGAATCTATCCCCGGTTGTAATCCAAGATTTCTTTATCAACGGCCAAGTTGCGGTCGGAGCGCAGCTTTTCACGTATCAAGCCGGAACGACCACGAAAGCAAACGTCTACACGGATTCAACCGGTGCAACGGCCTTTACGAACCCGATCATTCTCAACTCCCGAGGAGAGCCCGAAAACGTAGCAGGAGCGTCCACCGGCATCTGGCTACCGCCGGGTGTGGCGTACAAGTTTGTCTTCGCCCCTTCGACCGACACCGACCCACCCACGCACCCGATCTGGACCGTCGACAACATCGTGGCGCCGATTTCTTCCGCTGGAGACCTGCTCACCGGCCTGCCGATCATCTATCCGTCAGGTGGCGACGACGGTCCAATCCTCGCGGCTCTGACGACCCCTGCCATTCTGGCGGGCGGACAATTCCAAATCCTATCCAACGCCACGCTTGGGGCGCACACGTTTATCCTCGCGCCACCCGCCAACTTTTACATCGCCACCGGTATGACACTGGCGTTTACCGGAGGGTTATTTGTCGGGTTCAGGGGGAGTATCTTCAACAACGCAACTGCCGGTCTCGGAACGGTTACATTCTCATCCTACAACATCGAGGGGTATCCCGAGTGGTGGGGGGCGCAACCTAACACCCCTGCATTCGACTGTTCCGCTGCAATCAACGCCTGCATCGTAGCTTGTCCGGTAACACAACTGGCACAGGCAAACTACTACACCGCAAACCCTATCGTCATAACGATGAACGGCAAGACCCTTCGCGGGGTGACGTGGGAACAGAACGCAGCGGCCACATCGTCGCAGATTGTCCTCACGAGTGCGACGACCCCCGGCATCATCTGCGGGACCAATCAGACTTTGGAACCGGTCAATATCATCAGCAATATCGAACTGGACAATTTCACGGTCTATCGTTCCGTTCCACCGAACAATCCATCCAGCGGTGTCCTTCCTGCGCCAACAGCGATTCAATTCATGTGGTGCAGCCTCCTGCGGTGCAGCGACGTGATGGCGTTAGAACACTCGATCGGCTTCTATATCTATGGTTGTGTCGAGAGCTATTGGGATCGGTGTTCGACAATCCGATCGGTCCCTGGCGTCCATACCAGCAACGACAATTTCAGCGGATTCTACCTCGATTATTCGGCGCCATTCGCGGGATACAATGGCGGCAATGCCTCCATCTACCTGAATAGGTGTCGAACCTTCCCGGCACAGGCGCTCACCCTGACGTACTCCGCGTGTATCACCACGTATCAGGGCTGCGTCGACCTGTTCATCACCCAGCCGGAGTCTGGCTTTTGCCAATATGGCGCCGACCTTAACGGCGGGTCATCGACGTACTCGTCTGAAGATTGCACGATCATCGATGCCCACTTCGACTCGTGCTCCATAGCCGGTATCGCCTGCAACAACATGGGGGCATACACCAACATTACCGTCGAAGGTGGCTACATCAACGTCACTCAGGCGGCCGGTTCCTGTGTCCAGGCTACGGGCGTTCTCGGCCTCCTGAAGGTCAGCGGAATGCAGTTCTTCACCTCCGTTGTCGGAACAGGATTCCTACTCAACACGTGCAACAACTTCCAATCGTTCGGCAATACGATGCTCGATCTTCAGTCGATGGCGAAGCTGACGAGCGTGACGTCGTTTTCGATGGAAGACAACGTGGTCAAGAAGACCGCTCCCCATACCCTTGGACCGGCGGTGACTCTTGTCACTTGCTCGCGAGGCTACATTCGCCCCATCATCAATGGTGGCGCAGGTTCCTTCACCTGCGGTGTGAGCGTGGATGGCGCAGGGACCACCCACATCGAAGTTAACTGCACCGTCATGCAACCGGTCGCCTTCGGTGGCGCTGCGAACAAGATCCTCCTCGGCGGGTCTCCATGGGGCGGAACCACGAGCTTCAACACCAACTGCGTCGCCTCGGGAGACCTGACCTAGTACGGCGGGCGCTATCGGACTAGACTGCCCCATTGGAGATAGCTGCTATGCGCCGTTTAGCTTACGCACCGCTCGCCTTGCTGATGTCGCTCAGCTCCTTGGCGTGTGCGCAGACTACGCTCCCCACTGCGGGGCAGTATTTCCAGCCGGGCGGGAATCTTCCTACTAGCGCGATGGGTGTCGAACCGCTTGGTTACGACTCGTCTACCCACCTCCGCTGCATGGTAGGCGAGACGTCGACATGTCAACTCCAGACGAATGCGAGCGGGGGTGGCGGCGGTAACGCGGCGGCGGGGCTTACCGGATCGGCGGTTCCTACTTCCGCTAGCTACGAGGGCTTCAATTCCGGCGGGAATCTCGTTGGCGTTTCCGTCGCCAATCCCCTACCCGTAACCGGGGGCGCAAGTACTGGTGTGGTCGGCGCTCTCGGCACCCCTACCAGCGCCACTCTCGGCGGCGGCCAGGACAGTGCGACATCCACTACCCTGGACGCCCTCACTGTCGATGCGTCCGATGGGGGCCTCCGCATCCACGAGATGAACTTTCCGGCGTTCACGTTCTCCAGTGTCTATCTGAACACGCTGGACCAGAACTCCGCGGGTATCCTCGCCGCCGCGCAAGCCCCCTTGGCGGCCCAAGCCAGCCTCGGAATCGACATCGGGTCGGTGGGGATTCTCCCGAACACCACGGGCGGCCTATCCACCTATTCCGAGATCGTACCAGCGAACACCACGTCCGTCGCCGTGGATACGAGCCCTGGCTCGCTGATGGATATCGAAGTCGGAAGCAACTCGGCGACTCCGCTCTCCAATCCAATCTATGTGAAGTTCTACAACGTCGCCCAAGGATCGGTGACATGCGGGACGCCTACTCCGCAGTCTCGGTATATCGTAACCGGTGGCTCCAACATTCAGATTGGCGGCGGCGTGGTCGGCGCGGCCTTTTCCACCGCGATAACCATGTGCATCACTGGCGGGATCGCCGATAACGACACGACCAATCCAACCGCCTCCACGTATGTCATAACCATTCACTACAAGTGATGAATCGTTTTCTAGCCACACTTTGCGCTGTTCTTTCGCTTGCCTGCTGGCAGGCTGAAGCGACAGTTCTGACCATCACCGCAAACACCGGTTTTCCGGCCACAAGTGTCACCGGCACAACCACATCGACCACGCTTTCTACGACCGCCGGAACTTTTGTCGGAACCCCACCGAATGGGACCGTCGTAACCGGGACGGGTTTAGCTGCGTCGGCGCCGTGGAACTACCTCACCGGATGCTCCGGAAGCGTCTCGACCTATAGCTGCACCATCAACGGCCCGGCTGACACGCCCTGCGCGTCGGCCTGTACGATAAACCTCTTCTACGGCTACCAGATTCCGTCGAACTGGCAGAACACCGGGAGCACGATCGAGGCGGTTGCGGCTGGTGGATTTGGCCACCTTGGAACCAACAGCACGACAGGCGGCGGTGGTGGCGGCGGTGGGGCCTACGTCAAGTCAAACCCGACGTCGGGCTATTCGCTCGTCGCAAGCGGCTGGTATCCCTATAGCGTCGGTCCCGCCTACACCTCCGGGACGGCGACCACCGCGAACACGTTCTTTAACGGAACCGCTCTCTCGGGTTCCTCCGCAGGGGCCGCCGGTGGGTCGCCAGGGGCCGCGGGCGGTACGGCCGGTGCGGGCGGCCTGCTCGGTAACAGTTTTTGCACCGGCACAAGTTGCGTCAAGCAATCTGGCGGATCGGGGGGCGCAGGCGGCTCCGCGGTTGGCGGCGGTGGTGGCGGTGGCGCAGGCGGCCCTAATGGTGTCGGGACCGTCGGTGGGGCTGGAGCGGCCACGACAGGCGGCGCGGGCGGCCAAGGCGACAGTACCTCTGGCGGTACGGGTGGAGCGGGAGCTACCTCGTCCACGAACTGCGGGAACGGAAACAACGGAACCGAGTGGGGCGGTGGGGCAGGAGGTGCTGGCGGCGGCGGCGGCGGTGGAGCGCCAAGCCACGCGGCGGGCTGTACGGGCGGCACATACGGCGCAGGTGGCGGGGGCTATTACGGAACGACGGCCGAAGTGGCTGGTACACAGGGAGGGATTTGGATCACCTACACGCCAACAGCTTCTACAGCCGTATGCACCATGCGAACGCTTGGAGCTGGACCATGCTGAAGCTACTAGCCGGAGCCGCACTCGCCATCGCATGGCTCTCGGCCGCCCCTGCGGTCGCTTCGATCCACGGCGGCGGGACGCCGTTCCCGGCCACATGCCCGCAGGGGCTTGCTGTCGCAGATGGCTGTTTGGCAGCCCACGCGACTTCTTATGCGATGGATCAGATCGGCGGCGTCGTCGGCCCGAACGGCTGGCCCTTCGACGCCCAGCAAACGTGCAGCACTTATGGATGCTGGAACACTTCGACCGGCGCGTGCGTCACAGGCTGTCAGACCTGGACCGCCGGGACTCACCCTTGGGCGTGGAACGGCGCCGGGATCGATTACCCGGTCGGCAACTACACGCCGCTCGCGCAGCTTGTCGATCCGGCCATCGCCGCGACGAGCGCTATCGCCAACCCTGGCCTAGGGATTGTCCCGGGACATTATTCCTATAACCCCATTGGCCGGGTCATTTCGTCCGGGACAAATCAGGGTAGCTTCCCGTGGCTGTCCGGCGGAACCGGCGCAGGCCCGACACTCGCCGGCACAGTGATTCAGGGCTTCTATTTCGGCCCCGATCAGGCGAGCTACCACACCATCGGCGCCCAGACGACCGGGACCACCACGATCACGGCCGGATCTCCTGACACCATCAGCCTCACGCTGAAGGCCACGACTCCTGTTGGGTATTTCGCGGCCGGACAAAACGTCTATTCGGGCTGCTCGATTGGTAGTGGAGCCCCGACCGGCTGCACCCTCCAAGGCGTCCTTGGCGCGCAACAAAGTGGGGTAACCGGCGGAACGGGTGTTTACGCCATCACAGGCGATACGCCGGGCTCGTACACCGGAGTCACCGTCTCCCACGATGCAGTCTATGTGTTCCAGCAAGGCGAATGCACCACAAGCGCCACGGCTACATCCATATCATTCAATGATAATTGGTTCCAAGTAGGATCGTCCACTAATCAGGCCAACTCCCAGCAACTCAAAGGCCAAGGTAGCGCTGCATTTGCCTGCGGCAACTACGCATGGAATTTCTTCTTCAACACGGTTCTTGGTGAAGCCGGAACCTTCAGAGATCAAGGGCTGCAAGAGGCCATCGAGAACGCTCAAAGCGATGGTAACTCCGACGTAGAGTACAACTATTTCCGCGATCACACGGGGCGCTTGGGTGATTTCAACGGGGATAACGCCGGGGGCTCCCTGATTTGGTCCCACAATCTGGATTGGGGATGCTGCGAGGTTCCGATTGTTCTCCACGGTGAGGACTTCATCACATTCGTAAATCAGAACACGGTGGAATTTAACACCGATGTCGTGACGAATACCTCTCTTGCTAACACCACCGTTTATTACATCACAAGTGGCGCCTCCTCTACATTTGTGTGGCCCCTGACGGTGGTCGATCACAACATCGTTGTGGTCAATACGGGCCTCATGGGCGCCCAGAACATCAATATGACGGTCAGCGGCTGTCCTGGCGCATGTTCTCTGAGCATCACATCGCTCACCGGCTCCTTGGTGTCAGGTAACGTGATCGGATGTCCGGGAGGTACGTGTACGTCAGGAACGATCCCGGCATCGGGTCTCAGGTTGGCATCGTTTGGCGGTAACGGAGGGACCGGCACATACACCACCAACCTCGGAACGACAGCCAACGGAACCTACACGGGAGCGGCCGTTATTCAGGCGTCCGGTACGTCCGTGCTTCTGTCGTCACAGTCATATATTAACTACGGAACGGTAAATATTTCCAATAACTATATCGACACGTCCGGTGGTGTGTGGCCGTCGAACACGGCGCTGAATTCTTCCTGCATCGGCAATATCGGCGCCCAGACCGGGAACATCACCGGATCGCAGTCGGGAACCACGGTAACAGTCACCGCCATCGCGAGTGGCGTGCTTTTCGCCGGGCCTATCGCCGGATCTGCTGGACAGAACGCCTATTCCGGGAATTCCATCGGCGGGGGCGGTTTGACCACCGAATTTCTCACGAGTTCCAACAAGGCCAACCCGATCACGTCCGCAAGCCTGCCCGCCACGTTTACAGCTACCGTGAGCCAAAACGTGGGCTCATTCACAACGGCTCAGAGCCAAACCGCAGCGGTTGGTGTTGGCGGGGCTGGAGTCTCATTCACCATGTCGGGGAACAAGAATCTTCTGAACGGCAACACGATCGACGGATACAATTATCGCGTCGGAACCGTGGGGCAGTGCAATTAAGGACCCTCACTCATGCCCAACATCACCCTCTACCAAATGCACGTAAACGCCATCTATGCCACGTTGCGGGCATGGGAGAAGGATGCGTCCCTTCCGAATTCGCGCGCCCACCACAAGGCCCTCGCCGATGGATTCGCCGCCCTGAACGCCGACTTCCCCTCACTCGTCGTGCCGGCTGACGGCGACCCCAAGCCCTAACCATGACCCGCATCCTCGACGGCCCATCGATATCCTTCGGGGTCGCCGCCTTGGGTGTCCTGATCCTGTCCTGGTCAACTCGACGTGATGTCGATCTTCGACCGTGCCGAATCATTGCCGCCACCCTCTGCATCTCGTGGTTGTCGACGAAGCTGTTGGCGATGGCCATCGGATGGGAAGCTACATACCACCTGTTTCCCCTCATCGACTTCGTGATCCTGCTGCAAGTTCTGCTGGTATGGTGGTTCATTCCGGAGCGCTGGCTTCAGGTCCAGATTTTCCTCCTCCTCACCAAATTGGTCCTTCATGCTATTTACGGCATGCAAACTGTGCATTATGTGATGTTGAGCAAATTCTGGTACATAGCCACAAACAATGTCCTATTTGGACTGGAGCTTGCCTGTGTCGCTTTTCCGGGGGGCTGGCCCATTATCAGGCGATTTGGCGATTGGATGTCTGGTGCTGGGGATCTGCATCGTCGCCTCGGTCTTTCGCGCTGGGGACCGCCGTTCTCGTCAAAGAAGTAGGGGCTGATCGTGCAGTGGATCTCCACGATTGCCCAGATCCTAAGCTACGCGATCATCGCCGGCATCGTCGTCGGTTCGACCCGCAGCGACATGAAGACGTTCACCAAGTCGCTCTCTGACTTCAAGACGGCGCTTGAGAAAATGACGGATGAGTTGGGCAAG
>Ga0210410_10001358_pt1 | contig 23231 bp, 20 predicted proteins | sample IncBWC4MmetaG_FD_161058 | JGI IMG/M metagenome (GOLD analysis project Ga0210410, IMG submission 161058) | Forest soil microbial communities from Barre Woods Harvard Forest LTER site, Petersham, Massachusetts, United States - Inc-BW-C-4-M | ecosystem: Environmental > Terrestrial > Soil >... | reverse complement strand
GTCTGTACACGCGCGGCAAACGCTTTTTCAGGTGCGGCGTGTCGCGAGGGAGGGAGACGGCTGGATGGTGGGAGCCTGGAAGATGGAGAGCGGAAACGTGTGGGGCGCCGACCTTGAAAAAATAGCTGAGCCTATGGAGGGCGATCCGGAGTCACGCAAATGAGAGAGCGCACAAGGCGGAGAGCAACGAAAGGAAGATCCGGATCGATGAGCCCACCGAGTTTAATGTTCATGGTGCGGAACCCAATCCAGGGGACGGTCATCATCCAAGTGGAAGAAGAGAGATTGCGACAGCCGAGCTAAAGTCTTGATTGTGCCAATTTGACCCTCTTCTTGTGCAGATTGCCGATCTGGGACACGCCCTTGTCACACTGCAGATAGAGACGAATCGCGAAGCCGAAGTCCCTCAAAGATTGAATTCAAGGCAGCAACCGAATTGCCGATGAATATTGTGGTTGGCAGAGCGGATGATCTCGGCCAAGGTGCCCAGGCGTGCGGAGTGGACACGCAAACGAAATGAGCATTCTCAAATATAGTAGCTCGTCTTTGGGCGCTCAGGATGCATGAATAATGATCGAGGAAGCGCATCGAGATGGGTACTGCAACAGCGGTCTCAAGCACTCACGACACATCTCAGCCAATGAGACTGCTGAATCCTAGCCCTCCGGGCTTCGAGCAAAGGCAGCAACTCATCTTGGAGAATTTGGCTGTGGTGCACAGTATCGCCCATCGAATTCACGCTGGACTCCCCAGGCATGTGCTCCTTAGCGATCTAGTTAATTCAGGTGTACTCGGTCTCATCGATGCGGTGGAAAAATTTGATCCAGCCAAAAACATCTCGCTTCGGGGCTACGCTCAAATTCGAATCCGCGGGGCTATTCTGGACAGTCTGAGAAAGCTAGATTGGGGTCCGCGTTCTCTGCGATGCGATGCTCGGCGCATCGAACAAGCCTATACCTTCCTGAGTGCTGGACTGGGGCGAGCCCCGACGGAGCCAGAAATCGCGGACCATCTGGTTCTGAAGCTCGAGAGATACCAGCGCATTCTGAGCCAGTTGCATTCCGTCGCCGCCGGAATCCGGCAGGAGCCAACGGAGTTTTCTTCGCAAGAGGCGAGAAGTGGCGCGCCCGCCGACCGCCCAAGCGAGGACCCCTTTCAGATGTGCGTCCGCGCGGAGGCAAGTGGGATGCTATCAGAGGCCATAAGCACCCTGGGTGAAAGAGAGCGTCAGGCCATAGCACTGTATTACTTCGAGGAACTAACCATGAAAGAAGTTGGAACGGTTCTTAACATTCAAGAGTCGCGCGTGTCACAAATCATTAGCGCGGCAGTGGACCTGCTACGCGCCCGTCTTCGGGGGAGGGAAAACAGTTGGTCCAGTTCGGGCCGGGCATCCATGCGCTGACTTTACAAATTCAAACACAAAAACCCGATTGAGAATTAGAAGCGAATGACGACGTGCGCCGGAGTGGCCACGAACCCTGAAGCATCAAGAAGTAAAAGCATGGACGGTCGAAGGCTGGCCGCCGGTTGTACCGTAAGTGAGGGCGGTGCTTCCTTTTGCTTGCTGACACGCTGGATTAAAGAACAGTGGCGGGACCGGCGAGGTTCGAACTCGCGACCTGATGCTTCGGAGGCATCCGCTCTATCCATCTGAGCTACGGCCCCGTTAAACCTCCGGGCCATGCGAAACAGTCCGGAAACGGTGTTCTTTCATCTCAAAGAAATGCAATTCGCTGCAATACTTCAGACTACTTCACTATTCTATCCTGACCGTTCACTCCGCGCTACAGTGCACTTCCCTTGACCGGCTGCGTCGACCGGCTCAGCCCTTGGCCCGCGACTTGATCTCGTGTGCGAGCTTTTCGATCTCTTCCGCTTTCTTCACCAGTCCCAGCGAAAGCACCTGCACCGAATCAGTCTTCTCCACTTCGGTTTTGAGTTCGCTCGCCAGCGCGTACAATTTCTCAACATTCTTTTTTATTTCTTTCTCGTTGGCTTCCAAGATCGCTTTCGTCGCCGATTTGGCAAGCGGTTGCTCGGGATCTCTGGCATCCGGGCTCTCGGTCGGGCGTGGATTTTGGCCTGGGGCCGGAGCGGGGACCTGCGCCGAGAGCCAGCGAGCGAACAGCACCAGCGGCGCCCCCGCACCTCCCAAAACCGACAAAAACGTTCGCCTGTTCTCAATCATTGGTCTTCCTCTAGCCACGTCCGCTATTCCTGGCACGGCCCTGTCCAGTGCCTGCTCACAACCCTTCCAATGTTATACTCCACCTCTCATAAAGAATATGTCCATCCCCTTCACTCATTGGTCCAACTTCGCGTTTCCGAACGCCCTTCATCTCATAGCCATTCTCGTCATTGCCCTGCTTCTGAACCGCCTGTTGCGCATCATGACCAATCTGCTGGTCAAACCGGCCAGTTCGCAAACGCGCGTTGCGCAGATCCGCGAGCAGCAGACACGCACTGTTGCGGGTGTCCTCTTCAGCGCAGGCAGCAAAGTTGTCTGGGCAGTGGCAATTCTTACGGCACTCCCGGAGTTTGGGCTCAACATCACTCCGGTGGCCGCACTGGCGGGTCTCGCCAGCCTGGCGATCGGCTTCGGCGCACAAAATCTAGTGCGCGACCTCATCACCGGATTTTACATCGTCCTCGAAGATCAGTATGTCGTCGGCGACACCATTCAGATCGGCGAAACCGTCGGCCGCGTCGAACATGTGACGCTCCGCCGCACCGTGGTGCGCGACCCCCGCGGAGCCTTGGTCACCGTCGCCAACGGCGAAATCCGCACGGTCAGCAATCTGAGCCGCGACTGGTCGCAGGCCTTCGTGGATGTTTCGCTGGCTCCGGAAACACCGCTGGATAAGACGCTGCAAGCGCTGGAAGCAGCTGCGGCGGAACTTCGCGGCGATCCCGCCTGGTCCCAGGCGCTGGTGGATGGGCCACGAATTCTGGGAGTGGAGTCGTTCGGACGCGCCGCTTCCACGGTGCGTTTGCAAGTTCGCACCGTGCCCACGCGCCAGGATGAAGTTTCCCGCGAGCTGCGGCGGCGCATTCAAATCGAATTTCAGCGGCAGGGCATACCACTGTCGAGCGTACAACGCTTCGAGCTGGAGGGCGCTTCCCTTTCCCCGCTTGCAGCGCCCAAGCCGGAGCCGCCGAACTAATACAAGGAGAAATGGAAATGGCACAGACCACCTACGATGAAGTCAATCTGATGCTGCGTCTTTATGATTTGCGGCGCGAGCCGCAGCTCCGCCAGGCCCGCGCCTGGTTTGTCGAGCATTTCCATCCTTTGTCGCCGGAAGACATGATGGAGAAATATCCCCAGGGCGGCCAGGAGAACACCTACATCCGCATGGTCATCAGCTACTGGGACATGGTGGCCAGCATCGTGAACCGCGGTTTGATTAACGATGAAATTTTCTTCGAGAATAACGGAGAGATCTGGGTGGTATGGGACCGCATGCACTCGATCGTTCCCACGTGGCGAGCGGCCTTCAAGAATCCGCATCTGTTCGAAAGCATTGAAGCCACGTGCAAACGACTGGAAACTTGGAGGGAAAAGCGTGCACCCGGCTCGAGTGTGGCCATGAAAAATATGATGGAGCAGACGCGGTTAAAGGCAAAAAACGTTTAAGCCAGGGCTGCCAGCCATTCATCTTCCGCCTGCGGCGCAATCAGCGCAGTTGCTTCGCCGGCTCGCGGACAGGAACGGATTCGACGGTTTGCGGCTCCGCCGGGTGCGCCATCCGGACACAATTGCGCCCCGCTTTCTTGGCCGCATAGAGAGCCTCATCCGCTACGTGTAGCAGTTCCTCGACGGGCCGAAGTCCCCAGTCCTTGCTCAATAGAACTCCCAGGCTCATGGTGATGGGCAACGCGCCGCTCCCCGTCGGAACGGGGCGATTGGAAATGGCCTTGCGAATCTCCTCCGCACGCGTCGGCGCGCCGGAGGGATCGCAATTGTTCAATACCACGAGAAACTCCTCGCCTCCATAGCGGCCCACAAAATCGTACGAACGGACGGATTGCAGAAGGCGTCGCGCAATCTCCCTCAAGACCTCATCTCCCACAACGTGGCCGTAGGTGTCGTTCACTTTTTTGAAGTGGTCCACGTCCGCCAGAAGGATCGAGGTGGACACGTTTTCGCGGTTCGAACGCACGATCTCCCGTGCGAGCAAGTCCATGATGACGCCGCGATTCCACAACGAGGTGAGCGCATCGTGCGTTGCCTTGTAGCGCATGTCCTCTCGCGCTTGCACCAGACTATCCTCCAGTTGCAGGATTCTCAAGCCCGTGCGCAGCCGAGCCTTCAGTTCCTCCGCATTGAACGGTTTGGTCAGGTAATCATCCGCCCCCGATTCCAGCCCGGCAACGATGTCCTCTTTTGATTCTTTCGAGGTGAGCAGCACCATGTATACGTACGCTCGCTCCTTGTTCTTGCGGACCATCTGACATACCCCAGGTCCGTCGAGTTCCGGCATCATCCAGTCCAGCAGCGCGAGCCTGGGACCGTCTGCGCCGCGCAACCGTTCCGCGGCCAGCCGTCCGTTTTTGACGGCGGTCACTTCGTACCCTGCCCGTTCCAGGGTTTTCTCCAGTAATCGCCGCGAAAGCGTCTCGTCATCCGCGATCAGAATCTTCAAGGGCAAACCTCCGCCATGCATAGATCCAACTTTGGAAGTAGTTCTGAGATTTCTCTCTCAAACTCATCCAGTGCCTCGCTAACGCCCGCACTGTTTTCCGTCCGACCCAGACTTTCCAGTTTGGCCGCGGCGGCGGCCGCCCGCGTAGCCGCCATGTTGGAAAGCATGCCCTTCAATGTGTGGCCCAAAGTCGCCAAGCCCTTCATGTCCGCACCTTTGGCTGCCTCCCGAAGCGCCTGCCGGTGCACTGGAAATTCGTCTTTAAAAATGACCAGCAAGTCGTGCAACAATTCGCGGTCGTTGTCCACGCGTTCGAGCAATTCCGCAAGATCAAACGGCGATTCGCCAGCCTGAACTTTGCCCTTTTCCATTTTCTTACCCTCCATCCGCGGGCGCGGCTTCGCAAGTCGTTCGATTTCCGCTCGTAGCAGATCCGTGCGAACGGGTTTCGAGACGTATCCATCCATCCCCGCTTTTAGATATTTTTCGGCGTCTCCCGTCATGGCGTGCGCCGTCATGGCAATGACGGGTGTGTGCACGCTGGACTGCATTTGCCATTCGCGGATCTTTTGCGTGGCTTCCACGCCTCCCATCACCGGCATCTGGATGTCCATCAGGATGATGTCGAAGATTTTGTGGTGAACCAGTTCGACGGCCTCCTGGCCATTTACTGCCAGCGTGACTTCGTGCCCCATTTTTTCCAACAGCCGATGGGCGAGTTTTTGATTCACGAGATTGTCTTCCACGAGAAGTAACTGCAATCCCGCCAGGGAAGGTTCCTGGACTTCTCGTGGCTGCTTGGGACCGCCGTCGCTGACCACTTCCAACGCCTGCAGGATAGCCTCGCGCAAAGAAGCTCGCCGAAGCGGTTTTGCCAGACGCCGCGCGATTCCGAGCTTCTTTGCTCTTTCGTGTTCGGATGCCGACGGTGCGGAGGACAAGAGGAGCATCACGACCTTACCGCCTGCGGCGATCTCCCGAATCCGGCTCGCCACCTCGAATCCATCCATCCCCGGCATGTTCTGATCCAGCAAAACAACGGGAAATGGTGCGCCTGCGCGAACGCTCTTTTCGAATGCGGCAACCGCTTCGAATCCATCCCTGGCGATGGTCGGCTGCATTCCCCATTGCGGCAGCAAGCGCATCAGCAGGTCGCGGTTCACTTCGTTGTCGTCGACCACCAGAACGGATTTACCTGCCAACTCCGCGTGGACGGTGTCTGTAGACGCCGTGTCCGCCGCGCCGGCCAAAGCGAATCGCGCTGTGAAGAAGAATTTGCTGCCTTTGTCCGGTATGCTCTCCAGCCAGATTTCTCCCTGCATCAGCTTCACCAACCGCGCGGAAATCGACAATCCCAATCCCGTCCCGCCGAACTCTCTTGTCGTCGAGGAATCGGCCTGTGAGAAAGCCTCAAAGATCTGCTCGTGCTTCGCTTTTGGAATCCCTACCCCGGTGTCCGACACCTTAAACAGGACGACCTGCTGCGCATCTGCCGAAGGCAGGTGTTCCACGATGACGCTCACTTCGCCCTGCTTTGTAAATTTGATGGCGTTTCCTGCCAGGTTGATCACGATCTGCCGTAGCCTCGTGGGGTCGCCCTGGACCAGCTCCGGAATTTCTCCCTTCGCGGACCACGTAAGTTCCAGCCCCTTCTGTTGCGCGCGGACAGCCAGCGGCCGAAGCGCGTCTTCAACGCAATCGAGCAGCGAGAACGGCACGCATTCCAGTTCCAGCCGCCCTGCCTCGATCTTCGAGAAGTCCAGTATGTCGTTGATGATTCCCAGCAGATTTTCCGCGGAAGATCTCACCATCCCGAGATATTCGCGTTGTTCCCCCGTTAACTCCGTGTCCAGCGTGAGTTCGGTCATGCCCAGGATGCCGTTCATCGGCGTGCGGATTTCGTGGCTCATGTTTGCCAGGAATTCGCTTTTCGCCAGGCTGGCCGCTTCCGCCGCCTCTTTTGCTTCCAGCAGCCGCTGTGCCACCTTGCGGCGTTCCGTGATGTCCTCGATTACTCCCACGTACCCTTGCACCGTCCCGTCCGCGGCTCGCACGGCCTGCGAGTCCGAAAGAATCCATCGCACCGTTCCATGTGGTGTAAGAATCCGGCATTCGATTTCCGTCTCGGCACTTTTCTCTGCCCGGCCGTACCAATGCGCCTTGACTCTCTCTCGATCCTCGGGGTGCACTGCCGCCAACCATTTGATCCCCAGCGCTTCTTCCGCAGGCCTCCCGGACATCTCGACCCAGCGTTCGTTCGCATATAGACAGTTGCCCCTCTCGTCTGTCCGGAATATCCCAATGGGCGCCGCGGCACTCAGGCTGCGGAATATTTCTTCGCTCTCCCGGATTGCTTTTTCGGCCTGAAGGCGCTGGCTGATGTCCTGATACACGGCCAGAAAACCTTGCACTCGGCCTTCAACGACCAGGAGCGCCCCGTGAGTCTCAACATCCACGAGGTGCCCGTCTTTTCTTTGCCTTTGCGTTGTCTTATGGATGGTCTTGTGGGAATACATTTCCTCGCGATGCAGCTTTATTTCAGCCCGCGTCCGTTCTCCGGCAAAGAGATCGTTCGCCGTTTTTCCGATGCTTTCTTCGCGCGTGTAGCCGAATAAGCTTTCAAAAGCCGGATTGACCAATTCAATTTTGTCGGTTTCGTCCGCGACTAGAATGGCCACCGGGCTGCTGGCAATCAGCGTATTGAGGAAATTGCTTCGTTCGCGAAGCACCTGCTCCACGCGCCTCCGCTCCAGATTTTCTGTTTCGAGTTCCCTGGTCCGCGCCTCCACGCGGATCTCCAGCATGTCGCGCGCCTCCCTCAAGGCCGCGTCCCGCCGTTCGATCTCCTCCAGCATGTGATTGAAATCCGCGCTCAGATGGCTTAGTTCTGCTCCGGCAAGCCGCGGCGCACGCAACGTATAGTTCTTTTCTTCGGCGATCGATCGCGCCACTCCCGCCAGTTTCTGGATTGGACCGGTAATTCCCCGCTGCAGCACTGCCGTCAGCAGGTAAACGATCAGCAGACTTCCCGCCGCAATCAACAGCATCAGTTGTTCAAACTGCCGGAGCCGGTCCTGCAGGTCGCCCAGATCAGTTTCTAAATAGAGTGATCCAAGCGTCTGTGCGTTGAGCTCAACCGGCGAACTGAGCGTCAAGCGGTCTTTTCCCCAGACAGCGCCCGGCGGGACGGTCTTCGGTGGCACCATCTTTCCGGTCAAACCCTCCCGGATGTAGGAAGCAAAGAATCTTCCGTCTTGGCGGTACAAAACTCCCACACGAATATGCTGCCTGGACTTCAGTGCCTCCAGAAGCTGCGCCGCGCCCAGGGCATCGTCAAACGCTAGCGCCGCCGTTGAACTTGTTCCCATCAGGTCGGCTACCGAATGCAGTTCTTCTAACTTGGCCTCGCGATGCACGTGCATGTCATAGGCCAGGAATCCCGCGCACCCCAGCAGCACGCCAATTCCACTTGTCAGCATCGTCAGCGCCAGCAGCCGCTGCCGCAGGGAAAATTCGCGGATGCGGAGGCCGGACATCCTAGTTCCTTACCTCCGCTGCCTTGTTCACCACGCGCCGCGCCAGCGCCAGCATTCGGGAACTCAGTTTCAGATGTGCTTCACTCGCGCTCTCCAGGTTCACTTCAAATTGCAGCGCGTCTTGCTGAAATAGCAGGCTGATGGCCCCGCCCGCGGCCAGGAAATCCTGCGTTTCTCCCACGGTCAGAACACTCGTTCCTTGCACCGCATCCAGCACTTGTTTGTAGTGTTTTGCTTCCGAGCGGCTGACAAAAAGGATATGACAGGCTCGCAGCTCTTTTTCCTTGTGCAGCCATTTCACTTCCATCCGTCTTCCGTGCACGGTTTCTCCGCGGGTATTCGCCGCCAGCGTCATCCCAAATGAAAAATCCCCATAGACGCACACCTGAAACGGCGCCTGCCCTGCCGGCAAAGCTTCTTCCGGCCACTCCACGAAACTTGGAAACTTGGAAAGAAATATCGCCTTGGCGCGATACTCGGCCTCCTGGAGGTTCTGCGCTCGCAACGGCGGCCGGCTCGCCATGAGCATCCATACACTGAGGATCACTGCCGTCAGGGCGCGCCCCTTCGCTCCAGCAGATGCTTTCCGTTCACGGCGCGCACGAAGAAATAGCACATGCCCCCGGCGGACAAAGAGGCACGCGGGGTGCCACTCGCAACCACGCAAATTCACTTATTCAATTGAAAAGAAATGAGTTTCTATCTTTCTGAACTTCCTTGCAGAAGGCTTTGTTTGCCGCTGTGGAACAACTCTCTCGTTTCGGTCCAGTTTGGAACAAACTATAAACTCTAAGAAAATTGCAATTTATCCCTTCCGCTCGCTTCCGACCTCAAACCTCGGCTTAATTCGTCGCGGGCTTCGCTACTTTCGCGATCACCAGTCCCGCAACCAGCCACGTAATCGTGGAATCAGCAAGATTTACCGCTGTGTAGGCGCCGGAAAATCCCCACCAATTCCAATTCGGCAAATCTACGATCACGCTCGCCGCCAGTCCCACAACCGCCAGAAACGCCACCCTTCGTCCGTAACTCAATCCATTCGTTTGCAGAAGAAGCCATGTAAGCAGAAACGCCGCCGCCATCAAGCTCATCACCTGAATGATCAGCCCCCGGCTGAACGATCCAAATCCGCCGCGCCGCACCGCCGCAATCATGATCGGTCCCTTCTGCATCTTCTGCATCAACGCCGCCTGCGCATTTTTCTTTTGTTCCGCACTCATGCCTTCGGTCGATGGCGCGCTCGGAAGAATATAGGTCCCGTCTTCTGTCGCATGCGAAGCAATCACCGCGGATACTTCGTCATCATTCTGAAATTTAACTAGCGTCTTTTCGTGCCAGCCCAGGACTTCCCACGACACCGTGCTCCACACAAAGGCCATCAGCCCGCCCAGCAGCGTCCCAAGCACCAGCGACTTCAACATAATTTCCTCCGTCCGCTTTTTCTCCCCCGCATCCCTGCTACTGATGCTGGCTGACAGAAAGCACATTCCCGTCCGGATCCTTGAACCACGCCACCTTGTCGCCCCCTGGCGCGGTCCAAATACCCAGCTCTGGATCTTTCAGGAACGGGTACTTCTCAAATGCAACTCCGCGTCCCTTGAGCCATGCAACCATGGTCTCGATATTCTCCACCTGCCAACCCATCACCGTGTACGCAGCGGGGCTAAATCCCTTTTGCACCTTGGCGATTCGAATGTTCGTCTCGCCTGCCTTCATCACCAGCGCAAATTGGTCGTCGCTCACAAATTGAAAGCCCAATTTCCCTTCGTAAAACTCTCTTGCTCGTTGGGAATCCGCGGTAGGAACAAAACCCATAATCCTGCTTGCCGCAAGCATACTCGCCCTCCATCCTTCATTGCGAGCCTGCAAAATAGCACTTGCGGCCCGAGCTGTCTCTCGCTATGTTGACAACAAATGTCGCATAAGTGTCAGAGCCTCCTGATCGACCGCCGCGGCCGCCAGACCGCTCAGCTCGCCACACTTTCCTATGACTTCGCTCGCGCTCACCATATCACCGAGCATTCTCATCCCGAAGATCAACTCATCTTCGCTTCCCATGGAGTCATGACCGTGCATACCAAACACGGCATCTGGGTCGTTCCCCCGCTTCGCGCCGTATGGATTCCCGCGGAAACTCCCCACTCCGTGGGCATTGCCGCTCCTGTTTCCATGCGCACTCTCTATTTCACTCCCGGCCTCGTCCGCTTCTTTCCCGCGAAATGTTTCGTCATGAATGTGTCCCCGCTTTTGCGGGAATTGATTCTCCACGCCTGCAAGTTCCCAAAATTACAAAAGAAAAATCCCGCACACCGACGCATTATCGAAATCATCGTCGATCAACTCGAAGCCACCCACTCCATCCCCTTGCAGTTGCCTCATCCCAACGACTCCCGTGCCATGCGCGTCGCAAAAGTTTTGCTTGCCGACCCCGCGGAAAACCGCACCCTGGAAACCCTCTGCGAAGACTCCGGCGCAAGCAAGCGCACCATCGAACGCCTTTTCCTCGCGCAAACGAAAATGACCTTCAACCAATGGCGCCAGCAATTGCGCCTGCTGCACGCCATGCAACTTCTGGCCTCCGGAGAAAAAGTCACCGGGGCTGCTCTCGACGCGGGCTATGCCAGCCCCAGCGCCTTCATCGCCATGTTCCGCCGCCAACTCGGCCAAACCCCAAAACGCTATTTCGCCGCGTGAGGCAGGGTCAGCCGTAATATCTGGATCGTCACACACTGGGCCTGCAAAGCGTAAGTGTCATCACAAGGGCAGCTGCGCCGGTTTGGCGGGCAAAGCGTATCGGCGAGGCTGACGCATTTCGTCTGAAACTCTAGTGGACTGAAACTTTGCCAGCTTTTCCCGGCTCATTTCGCTTTAACAGAAAGGAGCAAACAAACATGATTGCCGAGGCCATCGAAAGCAGCCAATACACCTCGACATAAGAGACAACGGCAGCCTGGGCTTGAACCAAAGCGTACATTCGACTTAGCGCTTGTTGTTGAGCCGCGTGAACGCTTAGTCCGGCCTGTGTCAGGCGGATCGCCAAACCACTGATAGCTGCGTGAAATCGCGTGGAAGCCGTATATTGCGACAATACCGATTGATGGTACTGACTACGCCGGGCGATGAGCGTCGTGACCGCGGAGGTCCCCACGCTCTGCCCAATGTTGCGCATAAAATTCATGAGCCCGGCGGCTGCATTCGTTTTTTCCGCGGACAGGCCGACATATCCGGCAAGCGTGAGGGGCACGAATAGAAAGGCCACGGGAATGTACTGCCACACACGCAGTAAGGTGGCCGAGCTGAAGCTCATGAGCAGATCGATCTGTTTGCAGGATACGTACATGCTCACCGCCAGAGTTATCCACCCAAAGGCGATAAGATGGCGGGCTTGGAATCGGGAGGTCAGTCTACCTACCATGGGGAGCACGACCAGGACGACCAAGGCCCCGGCGGAAAGGACCATTCCAGCCTTTTGTGCTGTGTATCCCATAAGAGTCTGCAGGAGTTGCGGCATCAGAACGGTGGAACTGAATAAGGCCATGCCCAACATCAGAAACATCAGACTACTGGTTGCGAAATTGAAGTTCTTGAACAAACGGACATCAACGACGGGCTCTTTCTGAAACCATTCCCAAATGACCAGGGAAACGAGGCCGGCGGCAGCGATCACAACCAAGATGGTTATGAAATGAGATCCGAACCAGTCGTCTTCCTGTCCCTTGTCGAGGGCTATTTGCAAGGCGCCGACGCCCAAGGTCAGGAGGGAGAATCCGATGAAGTCGAATCCGGAAAGGCGCTTCTTCAGGCGAGCCAGGTAAGGTGGGTCCTCAACAAGCTGATAGACCAGTCCGAGTGCCAAGGCTCCAACCGGAACGTTGATATAGAAAACCCAGCGCCAGGAATAGTTGTCGGTGATCCAGCCTCCCAAGGTTGGCCCAATCGCAGGAGCACAGATAGCAGTGACTCCATACAAAGCGAAGGCCAGCCCTCGCTTTTCTGGAGGAAAGGTATCACCCAGGATGGCCTGTGCCATGGGCTGCAAACCTCCGCCGAATGCACCCTGCAAAACTCGAAACAGGAGAAGAAGCCCGAGGTTGGGCGCGATACCGCAGAGAAAGGAACTGATCGTGAAAAACACAATGCAAGTCAAGAAAAACCGTTTTCGGCCAAGCCAGGCGACGAGCCATCCACTTATCGGGAGAACGATGGCATTGGAAACGAGATAGCTGGTCAAAACCCAGGTGCTCTCGTCATTGCTGGCGCCCAGATTTCCCGCGATGTGCGGCAAGGCCACGTTAGCGATGCTGGTATCGAGCACCTCCATGAACGCGGCCAATGAAACGGCAATTGCGATGATCCAAGGGTTGCCTTTGGGGAGCCAGAGACTGTCCCCCGATATCACCGTTTCAGACGCGCTCATCGGACCTTCACATTCTGTTCAACGGACAAGTGCGGTCTGACCGAGAGGCCAGGGACGGCAAAGAAGATGGGGGAATAGGGACGCGGTGCGTGGGCAAATGGAAAGCGGACGGCGTAATTCACTCTCTTCTCCTTTGGTTCTCGAATTCCTAGGGATGAAACTTCGTGCCCACGCCAAGTTCGAGCGGCTCCTTGTTTTTGCGCGATCGACGTATATACGCGACCGCGGCCACTACAAGGACTACGCCGATCGCGCTTCCTAAAATTTCAAGCATCGCCATAGGTTTCACCTTTCCATCGTTTCCATGCGCACCCCTGACACCTCCTTGCCACGAGTCCCGAGGGGGGTAATTCGGGACTCGTGGCCTCCATGACGGTATCGCCGGTTTAGAATCGAAAGACGATACCAGCGGAGGGCTGAGCAGTGTGGGTTGTCGCGCCGCAATGCAGAGTGGCCAGATCAGTCCGGGCGCTCGTAGACGAAGCCGCGGTATTCGGCGCGAAGTGTAAAGTGCTTGAGCATGCCGTGGCCGCGCACTCGATTCAGCGACGATGCCTCGGGCCGACAATTCCGTCCGGGCTGGTGAAACACAGAAACCCCACAATCGCCAACACGGCGACAAACAGAAAGATCACCATGAGGGCCTCCCTTCGTCTCCCCTCTAACCGCACGCATTGCAAGCAACCTGGTCTTGCGAGACACCTCTCGTGTTACCGGTCGTTCGCGAAGTTTTTCCTTTGGACGTCCAAGGTGATCCGAAATCGTCCTTAAATACCTCTCGCAATTTCTTTCGCCCATGAAACACTTGAGCTTTTACCGCGCCAACGGAAATTCCCATGATTCGAGCGGTCTCTTCCGTCGAGCGCTCGTCGAGCTCACGCAACTGGATTGCCCTGCGCATTCCGGGCGTCAACTCATTCATTGCCGAAGACAGGATCTCCACCCACTCGCGCTCTGAATAGCGAGCTTCGGGATCCGGAGTTGAATCAGGGACCTCCAGCGGGGTTGCGGTGTCCTCATTCCCGTTCAAATCCTCGATCAACACTTCGCGCGCTCCACGATTCTTCCGAAGCAACATAAGCGCTTCATTGATGGCCACGCGCGTCAGCCACGTGGAGAAGGAGGATTTCCCCACAAAACTGTTCAAGTGGACAAAAGTTTTTTGAAGACTCTGCTGGACGACGTCTTCGGCGTCTTCCCAGTTGCGAGTGATACGCAGCGCCACGAAGAAAATTCTTCGCTCGTGGCGTTCGGCCAGCATTGCAAACGCTGTGTCTTCCCCCTTTTTAGCGGCGGCAACCAACGTGGCGTCTTCCGTGGTGTGCAGGTCGTTGGGAGCGCCTGCCTCTTCCGCTCGTTCTATCTGGTCTGTGAGTTCAACTGGCACGGCGTTGCTTCCTCAGGTCGACAAGTAAGTGCGCGAAATCTCCCACACGCAACGCAGGTCCGTAGCATTCCTTTCCGAATTGCAGAACTGGCAGCCACCAGGAACCCTCTTCGACGCGGAGTGAGGAGAACAAGCTAATGCCGGAACCCGACAACAGGCGGACCAGCCTCCCGATGGTTTCACTTGGGACTATGTGCGTGCTCAGAACAATGTCGAATTGCCACAAGTGCAGTAGGTCTTTTGCGGCCTCCAAGGACGCTGCAAAGTGGCATTTGCAACCGTTCCGTTCGAGAAGCTGCTGGGAAAGTGAAAACGATTGAGGGTTCTCGCCTACCAGAAGAACTCTGACAATGTCTGTACCTTTCACGCTAGCCTCCATTTCCAGCCTCGGTCTTCAACACGGCTGCCCTGCTAAATCCACGTTCTTCGATTTCAGGAAAACACTGGCTGCCGTGATTCCATCCCGCAGATTGGTCGAATTGAGTGCGGCGGTCGAGCCTTGCACGGTACTAGCCGTGGGGCGTTCCGGGGTCGCTTGCAAACGGCACGGAGAAGGTATGACTCCTCCCAAGAAAGCACCGAACAAACAGGCAATCACCTTGAGCAGGCCGCGCTTACCGTTGGGTTTCAATTGATCGAGTACATGTTTGATGTAGATACCCGTAGCGATGAATTGCGTCCCTTCCTTGGACATGCTTCGCAAGAGTCTTTGGCCGCTTTTGTCGATGAACGTTACCCCGCTCAGATCGACCGTGCACGCTCGTCCGTTCTGGGCTCGATGCCTCTTTTTCCAGCATGTCCTCAACTCACCGACCCACGGCCCGATCAAACGGCCTTCGACCGTCCATCTTTGTTCTATGGCCGTCTCTGCAACCGTGATTCGCAACATTTCGATTACTCCGGCTCCTTACACATCAGGCTGGGCTCTGCCTCGACCGCAAACTCTCACACCGCTTCTGAATTTGCGTTAATGCGAAATGGCTCGAGCGCGCTTGCGCATATGAACTTCCGACCCGCCTCGTTCAAAGTGCACATCGTCCATATACGCTTTCATCAGCAGGATGCCGCGCCCGTGCTCGCCAGCAGGCTTCGATGCGAGGCTGTCGCTGGCGATGTTTTTGAAGTCGAATCCTCTACCCTGATCGGTAACGACAATCGACACTTCGTTGCCGGGCCCGCAGCGACAACGAATGTGCACTTTTATTTCTCCATCTTTCTGGTTTCCATGCACGACGGCGTTTGCCAGTGCTTCGCGGAGCGCCAGTTCGACATCCGGTTCCTCACCGGGAATACACTGCGATCCTTCAATCAGCAGCATCAGACGATCCACCAGCGGCGAGATGGCCTGGATATGGCTAGGCATCCAGGAGTCGATTTCCAAAATGGAAGGACCGGAGGCCTTTTTTGAGGATTGCGATTGAGAAGCCGATGCTCCACCCACGATTCGCATTCCGCCCATGGCAGGCACCTCACGCACAGGGAAAAGCACTGCGGAGGCCAAAGCGCGGAAGGATCCGAAGCTCGCGGAACTTACTGATTTGCATTGGGATGGCGAGCCAATAGAACGACTATTGGATCACGCTGCCAGCATGGCACTGCCGTATTTGTGGTAGCGTGCCCGTTTTGTGGCACGGGAGAAACGGTTGGGGCTGTAGAGAACATTTCGGAATTGCGTGGACCGAGAGTGCGGTGCGATTCGGTTACGCAGAGCGGCGCGCGATTCCGAGTTTACGAATTCGCTGCTGGAGGGTGGATCGCTTCATTCCAAGACGCGCCGCCGCCCCGTCCGGGCCCGCCACAACCCAGTTGGACTGCTCCAGGGCTTTGAAGATCTGCTGGCGTTCTGACTGCTCCAGAACATCGTGAAGTGCGCCGTTCGCCGGCAATTTGGGAGTCGTGGTTCCTTCTACAACCTGGCCAGCCAAGGAAACCTTCAAATCCCCGACATCAACACTCAGAGCAGTACCTGTCGAGACAATTACGGCGCGCTCGATCACATTTTGGAGTTCTCGTATGTTCCCCGGCCAATGGTATCGGCACAGGGCGTCCATGGTCGCTGATGGAATCGTTTCTATCACTTTGTTCATGCGTCGGGAGAACTGCTGAGCGAAGTGCCGCACCAGGAGCGGAATATCCCCTTCGCGCTCACGCAAGGGCGGAACATGGACGGGAAAGACATTCAATCGGAAAAAGAGATCGGACCGGAACTTCTGCTCGCTTACCATCGCTTCTAAATCGCGATTCGTCGCGGCAATCAAACGCGCGTCTGTCCGCAGCGTCCTCGAGCTTCCCAACCGCTCGAACTCCCTCTCCTGCAGCACGCGGAGCAGTTTGGTCTGCAGCTCCAGGGGTATCTCCCCGACTTCGTCCAGAAAAATAGTGCCGCCATCGGCCACTTCGAAGCGGCCAATGCGTTGCGCGATCGCTCCCGTGAATGCCCCTTTCTCGTGTCCGAAGAGTTCGCTTTCCAGCAGGCCCGTCGGAATTGCCGCGCAGTTGAGTTTAACGAAAGGCTTTGAGCGCCGCGGGCTCAAATCATGAATGGCTCGCGCGATCAGCTCCTTTCCCGTGCCTGTCTCTCCATAAATCAGCACGGTCGAATCTGTCGGCGCAACAGTTTCCACTCGTTTGAGGACTCTGCGCAGAGGACCGCTGCTTCCGATGATCTGGGCAAAATTCATTTCTGTGCGGATTTCATCTTCCAAATACAGCTTCTCCTTGGAGAGCTGGTCTTTGAGCTCTCGAATCTCCCCAAAGGCAAGTGCATTCTCCACGGCAATGGCGACCTGATTTGCGATTTGGGTCAGAAACTCGATATCGCCGGTGAACGCATTGTCCTGATATTTGAGCACACCGAATGTCCCCAGCACGCGGCCGCGGCTAACAAGAGGAAGGACGCAGACCGTTCCAACTTCGGCTTGCGCGGTACCTTTCATTCCCAGCCGCCTCGCCTCCTGGACGCTGCCGCACCAGAGTTTGCCGGTGCGAAAGACCGCTCCCGCGATATCATCATCAATGGGGACTAGGCTCTCCTCTTGGACGGATTCGTCTTTGAGGGGAAAGTCCAGGGCATAGATCCGCAAGCGCGTGTTGTCGCTATCGGGAAGCGTAATGCCGGCGCCATCGCAGCCCATCACCCGGCGCGTGCTCGCCACTACCGCTCGGAGAAGATCCCGGAAATCGAGATTGGAAACCACGTGATTGGTCAATTCAAGGAGAAGTCCAACGCGCTCGTTCTTCTTCAGCAACTGCTGCTGTGAAACTTGCGACGCCTTAAAATGCAACGCATTGTCGTATGCGAGAGCGATCTGCTCAGCCACCACCGAAAGAAAGTGAACTTCTTCGGTGGTATAGACATCAGGAGCCTTACTGCCAAAGGTGAGCGTTCCAACTCTGCTGTGGGCTGTCGTCAGGGGGAGAGTGCACACACACTGGACTCCGTACTTCTTCAAAATCTCTTGGAATTTCGGGAACCGGGCATGGCGGGGTTCGAGCGAAGTAACTAAGGGCTTTTGGTTATGGTAGACCCACCAGGCATCGGAATCCTCAATGAGCAGCTCGGGGTCTGGAGGGATAAACGCTTGTGTTTCCGCGTCGACGCAATGCAGCTGAAACGAATTCGATTTCTCGTCATGAATGTAGGCACCGACATAATGAAACTGGACGACCCGGTGCAACTCCCTCACCAGCGCACTAAATAGTTCCTGTGGATCTCGATGCGCTCCGATAACATTCGATACGCCGACGAGCGATTCATACCGTGTGGCGGCGGAAAGCCGAGACCCGTCTGCAACTACCTCCGTTTGCATTGGACAAACCTCTCATACAACTGCCGCTTGGAACGTTGGATGTTGGAACTTCTCCGTAGGTTAGACACTACAAAAGCACCCCTTCGCTATCCTAACGAGACAGCAGCGACAGCATGCGAGGCAGTTCATTGGTCAGTACCGCAAGGAGCTCTTTGGGATCGCGATGTGCTCCGACTTCGCTAGATATGCGAATGAGCGTCCCATACTGTCTCTCAAGGAACGGAACTTGAAGCACTGCCGAATCACTGCTCATGGTATGTGCACCGCCGCAGGAATCACAGATTCCATCCCATGTGATGCCGGCCTAGCACAATTGGTGCCGCAAAACGGGCACGCTACCGGAAATGCGGCAGTGCCGCCTTGGCAGTCTGAAAAACTGCGTTTCCCTCCCGCGCCTTATCTCACGACAAATCAACAAGTTCGGCTCTTTCAGAAACACCGAGCGCTTTGGCAGGCGTATTGCCCCTTTCTTGGGTTCGAAGCTACACCAGCCTTTCGAGGAACGCAGAAAAACGACTTGATGAAGGGGGATCGATTTCAGAAATACACCATGAATAATCTCTTTAGACACAGTCTCGTCATAGCAGGAGTGTTTTGTTTGATCTTCATCGCACTGATCGTTGGAGCACTGCGTCCGAAACGTGCGTCAGGCGCAGGAACGGTAGCACCTCCAGATGTGCTTGTGGCGCAGGTTGAGCAGAAGGATGTTGCCATTTACAACGAATGGATCGGTACGCTCGCCGGTCAGGTGAATGCCAACGTTCAGGCGCAGGTCACAGGCTATCTGCTCAGGCGAGACTATCAGGAAGGCTCGTTCGTTAGGAAAGGCCAGTTGCTTTTTCAGATCGATCCACGGCCCTTTCAGGCCGCGCTCGACCAGGCCGAAGGACAGTTAGCCCAGGCCATCGCGCAACTCGCTAATGCCGAAGCGGTTCAGGTTCGGACCCAGCTCGATGTGGAGCGCTACACCCCGCTGGCGAGGGAGCAGGCCGCGAGCCAACAGGACCTCGACAACGCCACTCAAAACAACGTAGCGGCGAAAGCCACCGTGGCTACGGCCAAGGCTCAAATCAAGACGGCCGAAGCCGCAGTCGAAACGGCAAAACTTAACCTGGGCTTTACGCAAATCATTTCGCCCGTCGACGGCATCGCCGATGTTGCCAGGGCGCAAGTCGGCGATTTGGTCAGTTCGAGCAGCGGAACGCTGACTACCGTTTCGACACTCGACCCCATCAGGGACTACTTCACGGTCAGCGAACAAGATTACCTCCAATTGAAGCAGCAGTTTTCAGGCTCGGACAAACAGCAGTGGAAACTCCAACTCATCCTCGCGGACGGCACCAGCTACCCTCACGAGGGCGCCTTCTACTTTGCGGGCCGAGCCGTCGATCAAAACACCGGCGCGATCCAACTGGCGGCGCTCTTTCCCAATCCCGGCAATCTTCTTCGTCCCGGACAGTACGGCAAAGTCCGGGCCGTAGTGCGCACAGCGAAAGGCGCGTTACTGGTTCCCCAGGCGGCCGTTGCCGATCTGCAAGGCAGCTATCAGGTTAGTGTGGTCGGGCAGGACAACAAGATTGCCATCCGCTCTATAAAAGTTGGGCAACGCGTTGGCACCAGGTGGATTATCGAAGATGGACTGAAGCCCGGGGAGCGTGTGGTCGCGCAGGGCCAGCAGACTCTCCACCCCGGCACGATCGTGCAACCCAAACCATACGTAACGGAATGAAGGCAAACAAGGCGGCGGAACAGAAGCGACGCGTGCGTTGCTTACAAGGACCGGCCCAGCCCGGACGCTCCCTGCTTGCGCCTCTCCGAAGAAGTGAGCGCGGAACTCTCGTAGTTTGATGGAAAGGAACTAAGATCCATGTCTAATTTTTTCATCAGGCGGCCCATCGTGGCGATGGTGATCGCCATCCTCACCGTGATTGTAGGCGCGGTCACCATCGCGAGTTTGCCCGTGGCGCAGTTTCCGAACATTGTGCCACCGGAAATTCAGTTGCAGGCCTCCTACGTCGGCGCGGACGCGCAGGCCCTCGAGCAATCCGTGGCCACGCCCATCGAACAGCAAATCAACGGCGTGGACAACATGAACTACATGTATTCCCTGAACGCTACCGGCAACTCACAAACCACCATCATCGCGGACTTCGACCTGAAGACCGACCCCAACACCGATCTCATCCTCACGCAGTCGCGCGAGCAACTGGCTGCCGGTCAGCTTCCCCCGGACGTTAACACCTACGGGGTCACGATCAAAAAGTCCGTGACCGCTCCGCTCATGCTGGTCGGCTTGTTTTCCCCGAAGGGCACGTACGATACGACTTTCCTCGGCAACTACGCCTATATCAATCTCAACGACCCCATCGCCCGCCTGTATGGCGTGGGCCAAACGCAGGTTTTCGGCGCAGGGCAGTATGCCATGAGGCTCTGGGTACAGCCTGACAAACTGGCGAAGCTGGGCATCACCGTCACGGACATCGTCAATGCAGTGCAGCAGCAGAACACGGTCAATCCTGCTGGTCAGGTGGGTGGTGAACCAGCTCCGGCGAATCAACAATTCACGTATTCCGTCCTGGCGCAAGGTCGCCTGACCTCCCCGGAACAGTTCGAAGACGTGATCGTGCGCGAGGCGCCAGACGGCGGCATTGTTCGCGTGAAAGATGTCGCCCGCGTCGAACTTGGCGCACAAGACTACAGCATTGTCAGCCGCTTGAATGGCAAGCCCGCCATCGTCATCCCCGTCTACCAGTTGCCCGGTTCCAACGCCGTGCAAACCGCCGCCGGCGTTCGCAAGCTGATGGCGGAGATGAAGCAGAGCTTCCCGGAAGACATGGATTACGCCATATCGTTGGACCAGACCGCCGCAGTTACAGAAGGCATGAAGGAGATCATTCAAACGCTGTTGATCGCTATTGTGCTGGTTATCCTGGTCGTCTACCTATTCCTGCAAGACTGGCGCGCCACGCTGATCCCGCTGCTGGCCGTACCCGTCTCGCTGGTGGGCACCTTTGTTTTTTTCCCGCTCTTTGGCTTCTCCATCAATACCCTTTCGATGTTCGGGTTGGTGCTGGCCGTCGGCCTGGTGGTCGACGATGCCATCGTCGTCGTCGAAGGCGTGCAACGCCACATCGAAGAGGGTCTTGCTCCCAAAGACGCCGCGCGAAAAGCCATGGCGGAACTGGCGGGCCCGGTCATCGGTATCGCCCTGGTTCTGTCTGCCGTATTCGTGCCCACCGCCTTCATCCCCGGCATCACCGGGCGGCTCTACCAGCAATTCGCCGTGACCATCGCCATATCGGTGCTGCTCTCGGCATTCAACGCGCTCACTCTCAGCCCGGCACTCGCAGCTCTGCTGCTGCGGCCCAAGAAACAGACCACGGGGTTGCTCAACCGATTTTTCGATTGGTTTAACCGCGTCTTTGGACGTGCCACGGACGGCTATGTCCGTTTGTGTAGCGGGCTGATCCGCAAGAGCGCCATTGCCATGGTGCTGCTGGCGGTCCTCGGCATCGCCGCTGGTTTTTTTGGCAGCCGCTTGCCTTCGAGCTTCCTGCCCGATGAAGACCAGGGCTATGTGTACATCAACATGGACCTTCCGAATGCGGCTTCGTTGGAGCGCACCAGCGCGGCGGCGAGTCAGGTCGAGGAGATCCTCGCCAACACGCCAGGCGTCGAATACACCACGAGTGTTGTTGGCTTCAGCTTGCTCAGCTTCGTCCGGACTACTTACAACGGCTTCTTTTTCGTCACCCTGAAGCCCTGGAGTAGCCGCGAAACACGAGCGGAACAGTTTCAGGAAATCAAGCAGCGCTTGAACCAGCAGCTCAGCAGACTTCCGCAAGGGACTGCTTTCAGCTTCTCGCCGCCAGCGATCCCCGGCGTCGGCACTTCCGGAGGCTTTCAGTTCGTGCTGGAAGACCGTGCTGGGCGAGATGTCCCGTTTCTCGCAGGCAACCTCGATAAGTTTATGGCCGCCGCTCGCAAACGCCCCGAGATTGGCTATATCAGCACCTCATTTTTGCCCAGCGTTCCGCAAGAGTTCCTGGAGGTCAACCGGGAGAGGGTGCTGAAGCAAGGGGTGGCCATCAGCGACGTCTACAGGACCATTCAGTCTTTTATGGGCGGCTTGTTCATCAACTACTTCAACGATTTCGGCCGTACCTGGCAGGTGTACGTGGAAGCCGAGTCGCCGTACCGCGCAAATATGGAAAACCTCGGGCAGTTCTATGTGCGCAACAGGGGGGGCCAAACGGTCCCGCTTTCCGCGCTGACGAAGTTTGAGTCGCGTTCCGGCCCCGAATTCACGATGCGTTACAACGAGTATCGTTCCGCGCAAATCAACGGCAGCGCCGCCCCGGGCTATAGCTCGGACCAGGCCACCGCGGCTCTGGAAGATGTCTTCAAGCAGACAATGCCGCGCGAAATGGGCTTCGACTACATGGGCATGTCCTATCAAGAGCAGCAGGCACGGCAAGGCGTCCCTGCCTGGGCGATCTTTGGATTGTCGTTGCTGTTTGTCTTTCTGATTCTGGCGGCGCTGTACGAAAGCTGGTCGCTGCCTTTCAGCGTGTTGCTTAGCACGCCGGTCGCGGTATTCGGCGCCTTCGCGGTGTTGTGGCTGCGCCGGACAGTGCTGGGCGTTTTCTACCCCGCGTACATGGTGCAGATCGAGTCTGACGTGTATTCGCAAATCGGGTTGGTGATGCTGATCGGTCTGGCCGCCAAAAACGCGATTTTGATCGTTGAGTTTGCCAAGGAAGAGTACGAGAAAGGAAAGCCTTTGGTGGATGCGGCGCTGGAAGGCGCCAAGCTCCGCCTGCGGCCGATCCTGATGACTTCGTTCGCATTCATCCTGGGTTGCGTGCCCTTGTGGATCGCCACCGGCGCCGGTTCGGTAGCTCGTCAAATTATGGGGACGGCCGTGATCGGCGGCATGTTGGCCGCGAGCGTGATCGGGATCTTTCTTATCCCTGCGATCTTTTATTTGGTTGAGAAATGGTCAGGTGCTGGCAAGGAGCACGCCCCTTCTGCAGTGCCGGCAACGCCCGCGCCGGCGACGGGAGACTGAGATGAGCCACCAACTCATGGATGAGCAGGCCGCAAAGTGGGGCGATTGATGAAGAAGCTTCGGCCATTGATTTCCGTTGTTTTGGCATCGAGTCTTATCGGCGGGTGCATGGTTGGCCCCAACTACCATAGGCCCGTCGTGCAATCTCCGACCGCGTTCCGCGATCTGCGAGAAAGCCCGCAGGCTGAAGCTCAAGTAGCTTCCTACGCGGACCTTCCCTGGTGGCAGGTCTTCCAGGACCCACAACTCCAGGATCTGATCCGCACCGCCTTGAAACAGAATTACGACATGCAGTTGGCGACGGAACGTATCAACGCCGAGCGCGCTCAGCTTGCTATAACGCGCTCTTATCTTTTCCCGCA
>Ga0210410_10001356_pt1 | contig 23239 bp, 13 predicted proteins | sample IncBWC4MmetaG_FD_161058 | JGI IMG/M metagenome (GOLD analysis project Ga0210410, IMG submission 161058) | Forest soil microbial communities from Barre Woods Harvard Forest LTER site, Petersham, Massachusetts, United States - Inc-BW-C-4-M | ecosystem: Environmental > Terrestrial > Soil >... | reverse complement strand
CTTTCCGTATTCTTCCGGGTTCGGGGCAGATCCTGCATAGGTAGTCATCTTCTGGATATAGTCCGCGATGTATCCTGAGAATAAAGCGATGTCATCTGATGGCACCGATTTGTTGAAGGTCTCTTTTACCTCCTGATTGGCGGGATCGTTGAGAAAGAGGTGCGTGATCATCGGCAGGCCCCAGCGTGACACCTGCATCTCGGGAGCATGGCCGTAAAGTGACACCGTGGCCCAGGCGTGGACCGTTCCCTTGCCGATCAGATGGTTCGGAACTTCGAGGACAATCGCAGTGATATTGCGATTGTTGAAAAAGTTCTGACGACTGCGCAGGAACGCATCGCCGTCATACCTGTGTTCGTCGTAGAAGGCCTTCTGAAGATTTTGCATTGCGACAGCGTCGGCGGCGAACAGATCAGGAGCGATTCCGACGAAGGCGCGAATACCAGACTTGCTATGGACTTTGCCCGTATCGCCTTCGATCAGAAGCTCGCCCTTGTCCCCGCCGATAGCCTCGCCAGTGGCTCTACGGACCTGAAACTTCTGAACATGGACATGCTCGTCCCCGTCTACATGTCTCGGTTCGTTGAATCTGAACTTGAAGACAATGTCTTCGCGAGCGTCACCAGTCAGGTCCAGGCGGAAGGCATACAAACCTTCAATGTGAAGGGTATCCGGTGCAGAGAGGACAACATCAGGATTGACGGTCATCGCCATCACCGTTGTGTCGGGAGCGCCCTGAAACAGATAGAAATCACACACGTTCAGGCTTGGATCCTCTTTCGCAAGTTTGGTATCGAAATGATGGGACATAGGTTCCTCTCTGCCAATGCGTTATTGATTATTCGCGCTATACAGACGTTGCGCCAGTATTTGAAGTGAGGAAATGTCTTAATGGGGCTGCCAGGTGCGCCAGCGAGGACCCTGGGGTCTTTCCACTGTTTAGTGTTGCAGCAACTGTTGCGTACAGGCCGATGCACTCATTGACCGATTCGGATCGACCCGTCCATTTAGATTACTTCCGGTTTGCCGACCATTCGGAAGTTAACCAATTCGGTGGTGGCCTGAGGCAATGTTTTCGTCAACTGAAGCTCAGTTTGCAAGCAGTCCGCCATTCGGGCACATCTGGGCGGTGGCGATCTTGATAGCCCTTTCGAGGGATACCGGTCGTGCGGGCGTCGGGCGATATACTCACGAGGGTGATCATGAAGAAGTTCACAATGTGTTTTGTCGTCTTTCTGATGTCGGCGACGGCAACCTTCGCTGCCGATGATGAGCACGAAAAAGATCGTGTCAGAGAAACAGGAACCGTGTTGAAAGAGATTCTGAATATTCCTGATAACGTTCCGCGCGACCTGCTCGATAAGGCGGAGTGCGTGATTGTTCTCCCCTCGGTGAAAAAAGGAGCCTTTGGGATCGGCGGCAGCTATGGCCGCGGCGTGATGGTGTGCCGGAGCGGCGCACATTACAAGGGTAGATGGGGTGCTCCCGCGCTTTACGCCCTTGAAGGTATCAGCATCGGCTTCCAACTCGGTGGCCAAGCTACTGACTTTGTGCTCCTGGTAATGAATCAAAAAGGGGCGCAATCGTTACTGTCCAGCAAGGTCAAGCTCGGGGCAGACGCCTCGGCGGCAGCTGGCCCCAAGGGGCGTACCGCAGAAGGTGCGACTGACATTGTTATGAGCGCGGAAATCTTGTCGTATTCGCGTAACAAGGGCCTGTTTGCGGGTGTTTCTCTGGAAGGCTCGACTTTGCGCTCCGACGGCAGCGCAAACGAAAAGCTCTATGGCAAGAAAGTGAGCGCAAAAGAGATCATTCGCGAGGGCAGAGTCGGCGTTCCCGCCTGCGCGCACGAACTGGATTCCCTGCTCAATGCCAAGTCACCGACAAACAGGTCTGACCCGAAGTCGCTGGAGTAGAATCGTGCGTTCGTTGTTCCATAGTTGACTTTGAACCTCCCGCAAAGTCACGTTATCGGCATGTTCACTCTGTAGCGGGTCGTAGTTTCCGATAACCCCGTTTTCGGGAACTATGACGCCACGTTCGGAGCGCCGAGTCGGCAGGATTGTTTCCGAGTAGCCGATGATACGTCCCAAGGTGTCCGTAGGCTTCCCACAACGCCGCTCCTGGTCAAGTGGTCAGCACGCTTGGAGGCCTGTTGTCGATTCGCGTGGATTCGTGGTTCACAGCAGACAAGTCGCAGCCTTCTTCTAGATAGAAGATATCAATTAAGGAACCTTCGACCCGATGTTCACGGGTCCTCTGGTCTGGTAGATGGATAACACCTGAGAAATCTTTGTAAAGTTTCTTTATTTACTTCGGGTATGATGGTGGCGTCATGAGAGACGCGCAAAGAGCTCTAGAATCGAATGTCTAAGACCTCTACAACACTGGTACACTCTTCGCCTTCGCGTCCTTCGCACTTGCGCCAATCGAACGCTCGTGGACTATTGCATCTTCTGCGCCAGTACAATCCTTGCTCTAAAGCCGACCTAGTACGACTCTCCGGCCTAAGCGCTCCGACTGTTTCAAGTGGCGTCGCCCATCTAGAGAGTCTTGGACTGGTTGAGTCGATAGGTGATGGTGAATCCAGCGGAGGGCGTCCGCCCGGTCTTCTTCGCTTTAATGCCAGCCATGGACTCGTAGCGGCAGCCGATATCGGAGGCACACGACTGCGCATGATGCTTGCCGATCTCAATGGAACTGTCCTTTCGAGTTGGTCAACCACAATGCATAGGAACCAGAAGACGCCACAGGCTGTCTGCTCTCTCATCCATGGGGGGCTCCAGAGTATGTGTCGAGAAACTCAGACCTCAATCAAGAAGATTTTGCACCTCACGGCCGGGGCACCTGGAATAACGAATGTAGCCGAGGGCCTGGTTCTCTCTGCACCCAATCTCTCTGATTGGGTACGAGTTCCTCTGCGCGACATGCTGCAACAGAAGACCGGGCTTCCGGTCATAGTTGAGAACGACATCAATCTTGCGGCCGTCGGTGAGCGATGGCGCGGCGCTGCGAAGAATGTTGACAACTTTGTCTTCATAGCGCTTGGCACCGGAGTGGGGGCGGGAATCTTCGTCTGCGGACAACTTCATCACGGTGCACAATGGTGCGCCGGTGAGATTGGTTACTTTGGCGTTCGAGGCGAGAAGAAAGACGTGATGAAGGTGCGGCAGACCGGTCAACTCGAGCGCGTCATCGGTGGTGTTGGCATCGAGGAATATTGGCGCAAACTGCTGAAGCGTTCGGGACGGCCCTTAGATAACGAATTCGCGAAGCTACGTGCTTCACAGATCTTCGATTTGGCCCGCGAGGGCGATTCTCTCGCCGGCGAGGCGATCACTTACACGGCAGATCTGCTGGCAGACGCTATTGCTAATATTGCTCTTCTGTTGAACCCGGAGATCGTGGTTCTTGGTGGCGGCGTTGGCTCACACGCAGAGCTTTGTCGACACACGGAAGAGATTATTCGACGACACGAGTTTGCGCAACCTGAACTTCGCTCCAGCGCGCTGGGAACCCAGGCACAATTGATCGGCGCCGTGTCGATGAGCGTCAATGCTGCCGAAGCTTATCTTGTCTTATAAACTGCGCGGATTTTCTAGTTGACTTTACCGTAACAAATCCTTATGCTCAGCCCCATTCACAACTTAGTTACGAAATTTTACTAAGTCACTGCAGGCACAACTTTGAGGAGTTCATGTCTATGCTAGCCATTCTCCACAGGTCTGCTCTCCCCGTAGCTTTAGCCTTCGCACTCGCGGTTGCCTCCTCTCATAGTGCCTTTGCTCAGGCGCAATCGATCAACGGAAGTATCCGCGGCATCGTGACCGACAGTACAGGGGCCGCGATTGCCGGTGCGTCCGTTACGATCAGAAATGTTGAAACTGGTTATGTTCGCGAAGTGAAAACCGACGAAGCTGGCCTCTACGTCGCTCCCGCGTTACCCATCGGCACATATTCCGTGTTGTCTTCGTCGAGCGGGTTCGCGCCGCTCAGTCAGACCGGAATTCACCTGACGGCGGGTACTGAGCTCAACGTGGATGAGCGACTCTCCGCGGGCTCTGTGGCGACGGAAATCAAGGTCACCGATGACGCGCCCATCATCGAACCCTCACGCTTCGATCTTGGTCGCACCATCAGCTCCGAGGAGACCCAAAACCTTCCCCTCACTTCGCGAAACCCCTATAACTTCATCCTCTTTCAACCCGGCGTCAGCGGCCATCCGAATCCCGAGAACGGCATCCCCCGTACGCTCAACACCAACGGGTTGGTGGATCGCGTGAATTATCAACTCGATGGCATGGTGGACACAGAGAGCGACCGCTATGGTCTTCGCCTCTTTGCTATCTCGGACTCTTATGTTAAAGAGATCGACACGATGTCCAACAGTTTTTCCCCTGAGTTCGGTAACACAGCCGGTGTCATCTACAACAGCATCACCTACTCCGGGACCAATGCCTTTCACGGGCTCGCCCAATATATCTGGCGCCCCAAAGCAGCAAGTTCGTGCCCCATCCTTAACAACTGCGATCCCACTGTCCGCGGTGGCGTCGTCAAACCCAGTTTGCACGTGGATGACTTCGTCGGTAACGTAGGCGGCCCCGTTCTCAAGGACAAGCTCTTCTTTTTCGTAGCGTATGAACACCTCAAGCGTGCGAATCCCACCGCTAACACGATCACACCGGCCACGCAAACGGCGCTTGAAGGGCTTGGAGTCCGTTCCTCTGACTTCGCGACTGCCGGCTCAGTGCAATATGCCCAATGGGTCGACTTTCGCGGGGACTGGAGTATCAATCGTAAAAACCAGTTTTTCGTGCGTTATAACTACTTTCGTAATCGGTACCCCTTCAACACAAATGTTGGGGGTCTTTATGCTCTCAGCGCGGCGTCCGACTTTCAGGATCGCGCTCACATCATCGGCGCGCAACTCGTCACTACATTTACGCCTACTTTGCTGAATGAGTTTCGCGGATCGTGGCCTTATCGCAACCAGCATCACGTTGCCGATCCACTCACAGGACCTGGTCCGATGATTACGATCAGCGGCCTGGCGAACTTCGGGGGCTCAAACGGTGTAGGCGACAGATTTCAGGAGAAGATCCCCAGTTTTAGCGACAATGTCACGTGGATCAAAGGCGCACACTCTCTGAAGTTTGGCGTCGGCTTCCAGAAGAATCTTGACACGCAATTGGCTGACGTCTACACCCAGTACACCTTTGCCTCGATAGCGGACTATCAATCCGCACTCAACGGCACCAAACCCCAGGGCTACTCCAGTCTCGCTGCCAGTATCGGCCAGCCTGGCGCGGCTTACCACTCTGTCTTCTTTAATTTCTTTGCCCAGGACACGTGGCAGTTCCGCAAAAATCTCCTTCTCACCTATGGGGCCCGCTACGATCAATACCGCGCACCAACCCCGCCGGCCGGGGAGCCGTTCGTTTACACCCAGAGTTTCCGTACTCCGCTCGGCAACGTAGCGCCTCGCTTCGGACTTTCTTACCAACCGAATCCCACAACGGTCGTCCGGTTGAACGCGGGCATCTTCTATGAGGCTACACCAACGAATACGTGGTACAACCCTCTTTATAACAACGGAGCCTATGGGACGGGAAACTTTATTGCAAGCATCGCCGGAACTTCAACTCCAACGTCGTGCCAGCCTTCTTTTCCCAGTTCTCCGCAAACCCTAATACCCGGTTGCCCTGTTCCCACGCAGAGCATTTACGCCGTCACTCCGAAGTTCAAGAATGAGTACGTATGGAACGCGAACTTGCAGGTGCAGCAGCAGCTTGCCAAAAACGACTCACTGACACTCGGCTACATCATGACCAACGGTCGCAATATGCAGTTTCTTCGCAATATGAACCTGATCAACCCGATCAGTTATCTTGCAGACGGAAGACCGGTCTTCTCGTCTGCGATAAACGCTAATACACGTCTTTATCCCGTACTTTTCAGTGGTGTAGGTAGTGTAGGTATCAACAACATCACTCTCATCGATACGGGTTCAAACTCTTCTTATAACGCGCTGACCGCGACCTACGCCCACCGAATGTCTGCGGGCCTGTCCGCCAGCCTGTCCTACACCTGGTCCCACGCCATCTCAAACACTCCTGAAGGGAATACCTACGAGTTCAGCAACCTGGTTGAAGATCCCACCAATCCACTTCGAGATCGCAGCAACAGCAGTATCAACCGGCCAAATGCGTTCACTGCGAGCCTCGTCTATCAGCCGAACACTCATTTCGCAAACCGTTTTCTAAACGGGGTCGTGGCGAATAATAATTTCGCAATGCTTAGCGCCATGATGTCAGGCGACGAGCAAACTATCACGGTGAGTCCGAAGCTGAATGGCGACGCACTCGCGACCAGTCGCCCACTCTTCGTTGGGCGCAATACGGTTCGCACCCCCGCGATCTATCAGTACGACCTACGCTACACGCGAACTATCGGTACTTTCTTTGAACGCGTAACCCCCAAACTCCTTATCGAAGGCAACAACATCTTCAACCATTCCAATGTCACTACTATCAACACGACTGCAATGGTAGCAACCACCGCCGCGATTGTGCCAATCGGCACTATCACGACCCAACCAACCTTTCTGCCGACCAGTACACTACTGGAGGCGCGAATTCTCCAGTTCGGGTTGAAAGTAGACTTCTGATTCGCATTAACAAAAGCAAGGACCGATGACTGCCGTAAAACAAGTTAGCAACCCGAATGAAGCGTCGGCCTTCCCCGCGGCAATCTATCGCGAAACGGTACTTGAGCAGGTCTTCGCCGACGCCAAGCGATATTTCCTTGAGCCGTTACTTGAAATCGAATACGCGCACATTCTGATGCTCGGCCGTCAGCAGATAGTGCCATCCGAAGAAGTGGCAATTTGCATTCGCGCCCTTGACGCGCTCGATTTGACAGCTCTCCGCAACGCTCCCTACCACGGCTCCTTCGAAGATCTTTTCTTCCTCATTGAGCACACTTTAGCCTCTACCTGTGGCGAACAGATCGCGGGCAAGATGCACACCGCCCGCAGCCGCAACGACATCGATCTCACTATGTATCGCATGGTCTTGCGGAATCTCATGACACGGGTGCTTGGCGGCCTGATCGATCTGCGCACCATCCTAATCAATCTCGCATGGCAGTACCGCGCCGCACTCGTTCCGGCCTACACCCATAGCCAACCTGCCCAGCCGACCACTCTCGGCCACTACTTCATGGCATTCATCGAGATACTTGAGCGCGACTCCGAGCGACTCATTGCGGCGTACGCTCGTGTCAATCGCAACCCTCTCGGGGCCTGCGCGATCACTACTACCGGTTTTCCCATCGACAGGCACCTCACCGAGCAACTCCTGGGCTTTCAAGGATTACAAGTGAACTCCTACGGCGCCATCGCTGCCGTCGACTACCTCACGGAGAGCTGCTCTGTACTAGCGGTCTGTATGGTTAGCCTTGGCCGCTTCACCCAAGATCTTGTGCAATGGGGCACTGTCGAGTTCAGTTATCTTCGTCTCTCCGACGCGTATGTCCAGATCAGCAGCATCATGCCTCAAAAGCGTAACCCGGTTCCCCTCGAACATGTGCGCATCCTGGCGAGCCGTGCTCTGAACCAATCTCAGAGCATTCTTGGCTGTCTTCATAACACACCCTTCGCCGATATGAATGACGCGGAAGACGACCTCCAACCCCTCGTGTATGCGGCTTTCGAAGATGGTGATCGCAGCCTGCGCTTGCTAGCCGGTGTTCTGTCAGAAGCCAAGTTCAACACCGACCGCATGGCTGTTGCTGCCGAGGCAAACTTCCTTCCCGTTACGGAACTCGCGGATACACTAGTCCGTTGTACAGGCATCACCTTCCAGGCTGCACATCACCTTGTGAGCAATGCAGTCAAAGAGTTGACCGCTGCCGACATTGGCTTCGATCCTGACGCGATGACCGCCATTGTTGAGCGCGAACTTTTGGCGGTCGCTGGTGCTCAGCTCTCCATATCGCGCGATGAAATCCGCCAATCCTTAAGCGCTCGAAACTTTGTCGATATACGCAGAATTCCGGGGGGACCCTCGGCTTGCGTCCTAGAACCCGAGATTCTTCGGGCCCGCGAACAGGTCGCAAAAGATAGGTCGTGGCTTGAAGAAACCTCCGCGTATCGAGAAAAAGCGCATGTGTCGCTCCATCAACAATGTGATGACCTCCTTCGAAGCGAGAATGTCGTGCGGCAAGGCGTTTAGCTTATTCGTTCGTGCGAGATTATCCGCTGGGGTGGAACTAATCTAAGACTTGCGAGAGTCAAGCCGACCGGCGACCATGGGTATCTAGTCTTGGGTTGGTTCATAGTTGCAGGCGCAGCTTCATCTTTGTGAGCAGAGCGGAGATTGAGAGCATGAGCGCCGTGAAGACTAGTGCGCGGACGATGCCCCAAGGACCCCAATTGAAGTGCGTGTCAAAGTAAGTGAAGCCCATGGCGCCGAGGAGGTAGTACCAGAAGTCCGGTAACAGATAGGTGAGAAGCGTGTTCGATCCGGCGGAGCGAACCCAGAACGCCCACTTAGTGTGGTGCTTCATATCACAAATGAAGTAGAGCAGTACGAAGAGAAACACCGTTGCGCCGATGGTGTAGAGGCACCATGTTGGGGTGGCGCGGATCTTCGAGATGCCGAAGGGATGGAGCAGACGCGCGGCGAGGAGCGAGAGGACTCCGAAGATGATCGATGGGATGGCTTTCTTGCGAAAGGTGTCGAAGCGCGGTTCGAGGAAGAAAATTGTCGTGAGTGTGATGCCTGCGAAGGCGATGCATGGCATGGAACCGTTTTGTAGGGGGAACTGGTACCAGGGCAAGTGCAGGTTGAGATAGTGGCCTGAGCATGCGACGTTGAAGGCCGTGAAGGCGACGAACCAGACCGCGGGTGCCCAGAGCCAACGGCGTGTGGCGAGATAGAGCAGCGAGACGGCGAAGTAGGTGTAGCCGATGAGGCCGAGGATCTCCGGATAGCCGTAGGAGAACCAGCCGATGGAGCCATCCCGGTTGTTGTGGCGATAAATAGCGGCGAGCGCTACGAGGACCACGAAACCAAGGAGGCGCAGTCCGCGATAGAGGTTGCAACGGTACTTGTCTTCGGTCTTCGGATAGTCGAACCATATAAGGCATGCGGCGAGGAGTGCGGTGAGTCCCCAGGCGAAGGGGCCGATGCCGTGCATGAGGTCCGGGTTTCCGCGGGAGCCGTTGGCCAGGATGATGCCGAGCACAAGCAGAGCAACGGAGCGGAGCGCGATGTGTCTAAGAAGTGCGGGAATGGTGTCGCCCTTTTTGATGCGAGCCTGGAGCGCGAGCGGGATGGCCATGCCGAGGATGAAGAGGAAGCCGGGGAAGACCATGTCTACGTAAGTCATCACATCGATCTTGCCGGGGGCGTGATAGGTCCACCAGGGCAACCCTTTTACCTCTGCGACCTCGTTGACGAAGATCATGAGCGCGACGTTGAGTCCGCGAAGAATATCAAGAGAGACAATTCGATGATAGTGAATTGTCTGCGTGGTGAGTGGATGCGGCGCTGCGGATGTGGTGGTGCTCACGGTTTCGCCTCTGTGTGAGGATGGAGTCCGGCATTAATGGCGTCGAGGAGGACGTTGTTTGGGTCGCCAGTGTACTCCCAAAACATGATGCCGCCGAGGTGATAGTCACGGACGTAGAGTGCTTTGTGGGCCAGAGATTCTGCGTCTTCGTAGTCTACCCAGGTTTGGGTGTTGGCGTTGTACAGATAGGGTGAGTCGGAGCTGTAGTCCCAGTAGCGCACGTAGCCGGAGCCGGGCTTGAGAAGAATGGACTCGATGCTGCCGTAATCGAGGTGAAGATCGTGCGAGGAGGTGCCTGACTGGAAGAGACCGTTCCTGGTGGCAGCGACGTTGGTCCAGCCTTTGCCATAGAAGGGGACACCGAGGACGATCTTGTTCGGCTTTACGCCAGCTTCGAGGTAATTGTGTACGGATTTGTTTGATGAGACGTGCTTGGGATCGTCCGGATTCTCGTAGAGCGGCGAGTGGTGGCCGGTGTTCTTGTCACCGCCGTACATGTCGTAGGTCATGACGTTGATCGAGTCGACGTAGAGCTGCACCTTGGCCATCTCGGTGTGTTCGAGGAAGTTCTTTCCGCTTCCGGTGGCGACGGAGGTGTAGAGGTGGCGATGGAGGCGAGTGCCTTCGCGGTTGAAGCGGAGGCGTAACTCCCTGAGAAGCAGAGTGTAGTTCTCTTTATCTTCAGGGCGGAACCTGTTGTCGTCGCCCTTGAGGCCCGGATACTCCCAATCGATGTCGAGGCCGTCGAGGTCGTATTTAGTGACGAAGGCCACTGCGCTATCGATGAAAATCTTGCGGCTCTCCCTTGTCAACGAGGCGTCGGAGAAATTTTTGGACCAGGTCCAGCCGCCTACAGAGACGAGGACTTTGAGGTCGGGGTTCTCCTGCTTCAGTCTTTTCAAGATGGCGAAGTTCTCTTTGTCGTGCGCGAAGCCCTCGATCACTTTGCCGTCTGTCACGTTGGCGAATGCGTAGTTGATGCGCGTGAGCTTTTTCGCTGCGACTTCATCGGGCCTGAGGACCCGGCCGCGTGGGAAGACATAGGCGATGATCTCTGCCTTGTTGGCAACGGTGGAGGTGGAGCCTGCCTGCCTGTGAGCGGCGAGGGTTGCGAGCGGCAGAAGGGTGGCGAAGGCGAACGTGCTTACCATGAGGTGCGCGTGCATGAAAATCCTTGTGTGTTCTCCGGCGAACATGGACCGCGAACGCCGAGTGGCTGGAGATGGTTGTTGCAAGGGTTGAACACAGAGGCGGGGACTGTCAAATGGAATTGGCCCGTGGCTGACGATGGAACTTTTGTCCAAGGCAGCTTTAGTGCGTTCGTGACTGGTTGCAGGTTCATCCGCGCAGACAAGGTCGGCTGCGACTGCCGATGTGGCCGAGATGATCTGTCGAGAGCGGCGTGTCATGACCTCGTGAACCTTGTCCTTCGGCGGCTGTAGGAACCGGAACACCAGGACCACCTGGAACGCTAGCCAAACGGCTACACTTGCCGCTTCATTTGGCCGAATTGGAGCCTCCGCATCGTGCAGCCTAAATGAATTCCGAGCCAACCTTAATTGGTAAATGAGTCTCGTCTGCGGCCGATCTGTCGCACGCCACGGGGGCAGGTCCTGGAATTCGGCTTTATCTAAGCAGCGGAGATCCCATTGGCGCGGCATGGCGGAGCGGAATTGGCATTGACGGCGCCAGAAATGCCGTGTTCCGATCAACACAGTGAGTCGAAAGCCAGCACTTCCGGTGGATGCGATTCTGCCGGAGATTCTTGGGTCTCTGCGGCGGACGCCGAACCTCGTCATCGAAGCCCCGCCAGGAGCCGGGAAAACCACTCGCGTTCCGCCGGCCATCCTCGGTCTCGTCAGCGGCGAAGTCATCGTACTCGAGCCGCGCAGAATTGCGGCCCGCATGGCGGCACGAAGGGTCGCGTGGGAACTGGGTGAAGAGGTCGGCGAATCGGTAGGTTACCAGGTCCGTTTTGAGGAAAAGATTGGACCGCGCACGCGACTGCGGTTCGTCACGGAGGGCATTCTAACCCGCCGTTTGCTGACCGATCCGACGCTCAAAGGTGTCGACGCGGTTGTCCTCGACGAATTCCACGAGCGTCACCTCGACAGCGACCTTGCGCTCGCACTCTTAAAACGCCTTCAGCACACTCGGCCAGAGATTCGCATCATCGTGATGTCGGCTACGCTCGATGCGGCGCCGATAGCTCGATACCTTCAAGACTGCCCCGTGGTCCGATCGGAAGGAAGGCAGTATGCGTTGTCGATCAGGCATCTGCCGTACTCCCCCGAGTCGCTCCACGTTCAGGTCAGGAAGGCTCTGGAGTTGCTGAACACCCAGCAGCATCCCGGCAATACTCTGGCTTTCCTGCCTGGCATAGCGGAGATCCGACGGACGATGCGAGTGTGCGAAACGATCGCCCGCCAGAATGGATTGCTTGTCCTACCCCTGCATGGAGATCTTTCGCCCGCAGAGCAGGATCGCGCGGTGTCGCCGAGTGCCGAGAGAAAACTCATCCTTGCGACGAATGTTGCTGAAAGCTCCGTGACTGTCGAAGGCGTGACCGCCGTCATCGACAGCGGTCTGGCACGCCATGCAACATACTCCGCGTGGACCGGTCTGCCGACGCTTCAAGTAGGGCGTATCAGCAAAGCATCAGCAGCCCAGCGCGCTGGAAGAGCCGGCCGCACGGGACCGGGCCAGGTGTTGCGGCTATATCCGGAAGAGGACTATCAGCTTCGACCGGAGCGCGACACTCCGGAAATCGCTCGCAGCGACCTCTCCCAGCTTCTCCTCAGTCTCCGGGCTATGAAGATCACGAATATCAATGACCTTGATTGGCTGGATATCCCTCCCGCGGAGGCCGTACAGGATGCCGAACTCCTGCTCGATCAAATCGGAGCAAAGAACGGTATGGAGCAACGTCTGGCACGCTATCCATTGTCTCCCCGTTTGTCCCGCATCCTGGTTGAAGCGTTGGATCGAGGCGTTGGACAGGATGGATGCCTGGCAGCGGCGATACTTGGCCTCGGAGCGCGCAGTGAGAAGAACGACCTGCTCGCGACCATGGACTTGCCGCAGGACCATCGTTTGCGGCAGCACACGGACCAATTACTGAGGATGGCTCGTCCACCAAAGGAGACTCACCACGATGATGAGGCACTCCTGCTCTCAGTGTTGGCTGGCTTTTCGGACCGCGTAGCCCGCCTGCGAGCGGGCAATCAGGTACTGCTTTCGACGGGCATTTCAGCCGAAGTGGCGGGGGAGCCGCCGCCATACGAATTCATGGTCGCCATCGATGCAGAGAATCGACTGGAAAATCCCTTGCCGCTTATCCGAATGACCGCAAGAATCGAGCCTGAGTGGCTGCTTGATCTCTTTCCGGATCGCGTTGAGGAAAGGTCGAATGTGATCTGGAACCGCACCATAGAACGTGTCGAGAAAGTGAGTGCTTTGTTCTATGACAAGCTGGTCATCGAGGAGTCGCGAGGTCCCGCACCGGAGGCAGAGGCCGCCGATTTGCTCGCCCGCAAGGTGCTGGAGATTGGAATAGACCATTTTGTAGAAAAGGAGGCTTTGGCACACTTTCTGGCTCGATTGGCCTTTGCGGGAGTTGAGGCTCCAGACATTTCCCAGGCGGTTCGGGAGATATGCGTGGGACTTCAAAGCTTCGGTGAGCTGAGAGATGCCGCCAAAGACCTTATCCCACTCCTTGAACAGAAATCGGATACTAGGCGCCTCAATGAACTCGCTCCTCTGAGCATTCGCCTCAGGAATGGACGTCAGACTAAAGTTCATTACAACCAGGGCAGACCACCGTGGATCTCATCCCGCCTTCAGGATTTCTTCGGGATGCTCGACACTCCCCGGATTGGCCCGGATAAGACACCGCTCGTCATCCATCTGCTCGCCCCAAATCATCGCGCGGTCCAAACTACAACGGACCTCGCGGGATTCTGGGAGCGCCTCTACCCTCAGGTTCGACGAGAACTGATGCGCCGTTATCCCAAGCACGCGTGGCCAGAACGCCCAGAAGTTGAGCAGGGCGTCCCCAAGAACCAATCCCGATAGGAGCGCCTCTTGGTTGTTGTCCGGAACCGAACCTGTCTCTACTGGCGGCGATGTCGGTGCGAGCGTTTGCGTGTTGGTTTGGGCGGTGGAGGCGGCAGCGGCGGCAGACCGGCCAAGGTGAGCAGAAGTTTATTCGCAGCATTGAAGAGATTCAGATGAGTGTCGACAGAACCGTCCGTCGCAGCGAGGAAGATGGCGGTGCGCCGAGAGTGGTTGATGGCGATATAGGTCTCGAAGCCGGTGCCGCCGCCCGTTTTTTCAATGATGTGAGAAGGCGAGTCCACTGGCAGGATGTGAATCCATCCGAGACCAATACCGGTTGGTTCGCCTGCATGGTCGAGTCCCTTTTGGCGTACGAGATGAGAAGGAACAATGTAGACGGCCTGAGCGTCCGGATCTAGCGAGCGAGTTCCTGTGCCACCGGTCCCGAGTAGATATTGGAGCCAGATCGCCATATCGGTTGCGGTGGAGTACAGTCCGGAGCTTCCGGCAGTGGCCTCGGTCACGGTGCATGTTCCTTCGTCGTGGGCGCTGAGGAGCAGATGGCTGCATTGCTCCTCGCTCGGAAAGAACGTCGTGTGCTGCATGTTGAGTGGGTTGAGAGTGCGCTCTGCAAGCAGGGCTGCGTACTGTTTGTGCGTGGCGGCCTCGAGAGCATCGCTGAGGAAGTCGAAGGCGATGTTGGAGTAGAGCGCGGCGGTACCGGGAGTGCTGCGTAGACGCTGGTTCGGCAGCCATCGCCAGCGGGTGCGATAGTCCGGAAAGGTGAAATGCGGGACCCCGCGAGGTGCAGTGCCGAGTTCTCGTGGGAGACCGGAGGTGTGGGTAGCGAGATCAGCGAGGGTGATGGACTGGACGCGTTTGGGCACAACAACGTGCTTGGGTGCGAAATGCTGAAGTGGATCGTCGAGCCGAACGGTCTTGTCCGCTACGAGTTTGGTTAGGACATCGGTGGTGAAGATCTTTGTGAGTGAGCAGAGCCTTAACACAGAGTCCTGGGCGGGAGCCTGATGGGAGTTGGGCGCCGTCTCGCCGTATCCTCGGAACAAGACCTCATTGTCGTGAACGACCACAAGAACCATGCCGGTGGTGCCAGACTGAAGGAAGAGATCTGAGCCGAGAGCGTCGACGGATTGCAGACTGGAGGGCGATGTTTGCGCCCCTTGTGCGCGGGCTGACATGGGAGGTAGCGCGAAGAGGATGGCGGGCAGTAGGAATTTAGAGAGGCTCATTTTGTATTTGGGTCTTAGGGTACAAAACCAAGCCGTTTCCTAGCTAGCTTGACAGAGGACTTACATAGATGTCGTCAATCGGCAAGTTTCTTCTCGGTAAACTCCGCTGTTGCCAACAGGACAAAGCGCGTTTCGAGGACTGGTTGCGCTCAAAATGCGTATTGGCGATTTTGCGCAAATTGAGATTTGGAACGAGGATTACTTCCTGTTTGCCACACAGCTGGTATGGGAAGTGCTATCTATAAGGTCGGCTTTCCAGCAGCTTCCTGGCCCAATAGCCTCGTTCTGGTGTGGGTATTTCAGACCGCGCACATGTCTTCTTAAGCGCTACATCGGAGATTCCGAATCGTGAGCAAAGAGTCTCAGCGGTTTGGGCCAGACAAGATCGTAAAGTTCTTTTCGGGAAAGCTTCAACGTGGCCACCAACCAGGTATCCGGCCGCACTTACGATGCGGCCGGCAATGTAACTTCGGATGGGCAGAACAGCTACCAGTACGACGCGGAGGGCAACCTGATCCAGGCGGTCAACTCGTTACAACGCGCTCAACCAGCAGGTGTGGATTGACTTCAGCTGCCTACTTTTTCTACTTGTGTTGAAAGCATCTTCAACGCCCAGGTGACCGCACAGGTCGCTGTTGGCCTTGCTGGCGCGGCGAATAGCGCATAACCGCCACGGCGGGAACCTTCCAGCAGAGGACTTTGCTCTAGCTCACGGTGAATTAGTCTGTCTTGCGCGCTAAGCTGCAGGGAAAATGTAATTCCCTGATACGCCTGTGATAAATCCCTGTTCTATGTAGTGCCTGATCGAGATCTAGCTGCAATAAATGCCATGAATTCAAAGTGGTAGATGGATTCTCCCCTGGTGCGTCTAGCCAAAAATAAAAGAAAATTCCCTGTATTATTCCCTGATACAGGGAATTGATCGTAGAGAGCAGTTCGCTCAAGACTGCATCCACCGCCATTTAGTCTGCGGCATTGCTCTGTATCCTCGGATAAAAGCGACGTATGCCGATAGCCCAGAAAATGCACCTTATTCTTCGAAATTGTTCCACCTAGGAAGGTTTCGCGCGACCTCCAGTATCGAAAACTCTCTTCCACGGCGCAAACGCATTCTTAACATCACGGAGGCTTGGTTCAAGTGCCGGAAAGTGCCTCAACAGGACCGAACTCATTGTGTTATTTTGAATCCAATCCATTCCAGCTTTGCTATACACCTCTTCGGTGAAGTCATCCGTAAAGAACCGGTCGCTGTTCAGCCGGCGCGAAGCCATCAGCACGAAGATTCGAAACGCCGTATCACTGAACCCGAATCCTTTCGGGGGAGTCTCCGCGAACAGACCCACAATCAGGTCCACGCGATCGATATCCCCCTCATAAACTCGCCGAATCTCCTCGCGCCACACCGCATTTTCCGTCAACTCCTCAAACGTGCGTACAGGACGCAAGTGGAGTATCTCCCGAAATTTTGTATATCGGGGCACGCCTAGTTCCCGGCAGCGCATAATGTCATGCGCTGCAAGGTCGATCAGCACGCCATCAGGCCGCGTAAATTGCTGCAGCGCTCGCGGGTAGTTGTGCAGCGTTACCGCTCCAGGATTCATCAGGCCAAAGGAGTAGAAGAGATCGGTGATTTCTACCTCGTCGCAGATCGTCTGCGCGGAATTTCCGGCAATCTCCTGAAACCCAAGCCGTTGTAGCTGCCGGCCATCTGTGGCCGACCAGAACGTGATGTCGTCCGGTATAAGCGGATGCATACGGTAAACTGCTACAAACTCTTCCGTGAGCGTGTAAGGGACCCCGAAGTGGTCCGTTGCGGACCCTGGAATTCCACTCACCAGTTCGCTTCCACTCAACCGCCCGAACAGGTTCTTGATCGTCTCGCCCGCGAGTCCCCACCAGTTAGCGCGCATCCCGATCTGCAGTGCCGGATGGCCAAGAATCGCCGTCGTCCACTCGACGGTATGGATCTTCGCCAACAGCGCCGCATTCACCAGCCGAGCATGCTCGAAAATTTCATCGTCGTCCCAGAGCGGATTCGCTAACTTCAGGGCGTCACAAATCGCATTGTGCTCCAATGTGAAAAGTGTGAACAGCATCTCCAACCCCACCCACCATCCTGCCAGTGCAGCGCTTTGCATCTGCACTAGTGCCTGAGCGTCAGGGTGCACGAGGTGGTCCTTGCCCAATTTGATCTTCCCGTCCACACCGGACCGAGCGTTGTTTCGGAACTCCACCGTGCTCCCATATATCTGCGACCCATCCCACCAATGTGTCTCGGTATTTACATGTGTCGCTGGCTTTCCACTATCCGCAGTTGTTCGTGTAGGATCCGGCATCGTCCGCAGCACCTTCATATCGGGCTGCGGCCAACTGTCGTTGTCTGCAAGCGGGATCATCCAAGGCTCGTCCTTCACGCTCTTGCCATGGCTGAACCAGTCGCGTATCTGAAACTGCAGCCAACTCGCCGCCAGCAGGTTCAGCGTCGTCGCCGGAGTAAAGGTCTCGCGTGTCATCAACTCGCGGCTTACCACACGCGGGCTCGGAGTCATGATCCCCGGCATCGGCTCCTGCCATGTCTCGGACAACGGGGCATTCCTGCCGAATCGAGTTCCGGCACTCCCCATAAAAGGGCATTTGAGGTCGTTTGACGTTCCGTCTGGAGTCCGCCATATCCCCACGTTCGAATGCGTAGGCAGTGGATTTTCGTTCGTCACCGCCGGTACGCCTGTGTCGTACAGGTTTTTCGCACGCAGCGTATTTCGAACTCCGACCAGCGTCACCACACCCCCAGCCGTCGGCAGAGTACTCCAGCCCACAAGGTTGTCCAGTCTCGTGCAAGCCGCGTCGAAGATATCTCCCAGCTTCTGCTTGACTGCCGGACGCCGGAGGACCTTCATAAGCAAGAAGGCAGTAGCAAGCCCCCCTGCGATCAATGCCGAAACTCTCAGTGTTCTGGTTTCCAAAGTGCGCCTCCCCGGCAGCAGATTTTCTAGAGGGCACGATTCTAAACTCGTCGGGTCGAGAGCGAAAGTTTAATCGCGCTTTAGCCATACAAGAATCCAGTGGCTCCAAGCGTCACCGAAGAGTATGCGATGCCCACGAATAATCGTAGAGCTTGGCGTCACCGCATGCGTGCAAGATACAATTTCCCGTCATGAACAGGTTTGCAGTTGGTCTCCTCATGCTCACGCTGGGTCCGTTCTCCGCTCTAGCCGCCCAAAACGATGCGACGTCGTATGTAAATCCGTTGATTGGCACCGAACGTAGCGCTCTCGGGTACGGCGGCACCATGCCTTTTGTGACGACGCCGTTCGGCATGACGAGTTGGACGCCGCAGACGCGGCAGAACAAAATTAGCGTCACGTCGTACAACTACGATGACCCGACAATCTCAGGATTCATCGGCACCCATCAGCCGGCGATCTGGATGGGAGATTACGGCTACGTGACGGTTATCCCGCAGGTTGGCGCACTGCGTACCACGCCTGAGTCACGCAAACTTCCTTACAGCCACGGCTCTGAGAAAGCGCGGCCGGATTACTACAGCGTATCGCTCGATGCTGGAGCAGACGGAACGATCCAGGCGGAGATGACGGCCACGGAGCGCTGCTCGATGTTGCGGTTCACCTTTCCGAAGACCGCAGAGGCCCGCGTCATCGTCGAAGCGTCGCGCCCTGGAATCGCAGGCATGGCGTCGGTCAATCCTGAAACGCGGGAGATTACAGGCTATAACCCGCATCGGATGGATGCGCATCTCGGACCGTTTGCGCTACCGAAATTCAAAGGCTACTTCGTGGTCCAGTTCCAGCAGACGCCTGTGGACATGAAAACGTACGGCATGGACGACGTCAAAGCAGAGGTGAGCCGCGGGGCGTATGCGGAGTTCAAACCCGGGCAGACGATCCAGGTGCGTGTGGGTACGTCGTTCATCAGCATCGAACAGGCCCGCGCGAATCTTCAACACGAACTATCCGGATGGAATTTCCAAGAGGTACAGGAGAATCTCCGCGCGAAGTGGAGCGAGAAGTTATCGCGAATTCAGGTCAGCGGAGCGACGGATGAGGAAAAGACGCGGCTCTACACGGCGGCGTATCACACGCTGCTGTATCCGCGAATCTTCTCTGAATACGGCCACTACTACAGCGCCTTTGACGACACCATTCACACGGGAGAGAGCTATACCGCGTACTCGATCTGGGACACCTTCCGCGCCGAGAACAGCATGCTGACGTTGCTAGCTCCAGAGCGCATCGACGGGATGATCACAGCCCTCCTGCAGAACTTCAAGGAAGGCGGCTGGATGCCCAAGTGGCCAAATCCGAGCTACACCAACATCATGATTGCAACGCATGCGGACTCTCTCGTTGCCGAAGCGTTCAGAAAGGGGTTCAAGGGCTTCGATCGACAGGTGGCATGGCAGGCCGTCTATAAGGACGCCATGACACCGCCGGATGGAGATACCACTCGCCGATGGCTGGACCGCGAAGAGCACACCCCCTACGAAGCGCGCGCCGGGCTCACCTACTATAAGCAGCTAGGCTATATTCCAACCGACAAGACCGACGAGGCGGCTTCGCGAACCCTGGAGGACAGCTACGACGATTGGTGCGTAGCACAAATTGCCAAAGCACTCGGACGAACGGAGGATTACCGCTTCTTTCTGAAACGATCGTTGAACGACCGCAATCTCTACAACCCTGCCATCGGACTGATGAACGGCAAGACGTCGGACGGCAACTGGGCGCCCATCGGCAGTTCGAAGGACAGCAACCAAAATCGATCTGTCTCCGGATGGACCGAAGGCGATGCCTGGGTTTATACGTGGTCGCCATTTCACGACCAGGCAGGATTAATGCAGTTGATGGGCGGAGCAGAAGCCTATGTCGCCAAGCTCGACCAGCACTTCAGCGGCGGCCACAACGTGCACAGCAACGAACCGAGTCACCACTACGGCTATCTGTACGACTTCGGCGGGCAGCCCTGGAAGACTCAGGCGATGGTGCGCAAGATTGCCGAGAAGGAATATCAGGCAACTCCGGGTGGTCTGGATGGAGATGACGATTGCGGCCAGATGTCGGCGTGGCTTCTGTTTACCGCGATGGGTTTCTATCCCGTCAACCCGGCGAGCGGTGAGTACATGATCGGAAGCCCGATGTACGAACAGATCTCACTTAGCCTGGCGAACGGAAAGACGTTCCGCGTGGAGGCGAACAACAATTCAGCGGAGAATGTCTACATCCAATCGGCGACGCTTAACGGAAAGCCGCTGGACATTCCGCTCATCACGTGGGAGCAGATCCAGGCTGGAGGCACCCTGCGCTTCGTCATGGGTCAGAAGCCGTCGGAATGGGCCAGCAAGTGGAGGCCTGCCCTTATTTCGAGTAACTAACAGAAGCCTGGCATGAGCGTAAACACGCCCTGGTTGAAATCAGACAGCGTGCAGGCGATTCAAATCCTGTTGCCACTCACTATGTCTGCTACTGTGTGCGAAAACTCTGCGCCATCGCTGAATAGACTGGCTTCAATAAGGCGAAATCAGCCTCCGGTGATACAAAAATCATGTAACTCAAATCCCCGTCTGGCCGAGCGACCGTTACCAGCCAATCCCGTTCCGCGAGCGCCGAACCGCCTTCCACCACAGGAGACCGCCCCCGCAGTTCCACGGCAACCGCAGCCTGTCCGCCAAGATTCAAAGACGTCATCTCCCCTACCTGCTGCAACCCGGCATTCTGCCGGCTAAGCTGTTGGACTAGCGCCGTGGTAGTGCGCGCCAAAGAAGCCGAATCCGAAACTCCATCCTGCGTCCTGACGGTATCAATCAGAACCCCATAAGAAATTCCGGCCTCTCCCGCACTGTTCGGTGGCACAAATGCCACACTGCCGTCCTTCGCCTCACCCTTCTGCCAACTCGCCGGATAGCTCATGGAAAACCTGCGCCCCTGATAAGCCACCATGCGGTCGTCAATCCCCAGCGAACTCCGGCTCAACCGCACCGCACCGCCTCCCTGTCCGCCTGCCGTCGCACTGATCACCTGCGCCGGCCCGCCCGCCATGGCGGCATAGTGTCCCGTCTGCCTCCAGAGTCCCGCCTGCACTTCCTTTCCTGTATAGGTCTTTTCCTTCATTGCCAGCTCATGAACCCTCGCAAACTCTGGCGACGTCACCTTCGCACCCGTACGCGCCGGCAGGGTGGCAATCTCCGCATTCACATACTCGGTCCGGTTCCCCGGATTGGGGTGGTCGCTTAAGAGCTGGGTCCCGCCCGCGCCATATTTTGCCTGAATCGCCTCAAAGAACTGCGGCAGCCCGCGTGGATCGTACCCCGCGTCATACAGAATCCCCGCACCCAGCAGGTCCGCCTGCTTCTCGTAGTCACGCGACATTCTTAGAAATCCAAGACCCGTGCCGATTCCGATTCCCTGCGAAACAGCCGATCCCAGGTTTCCATTGCCCAGTAGAATCGCCGCCCCGAGCTGCCCAAGGCCGGCAAACGTTCCATACCTCTGTTGCTTTGTAAGATTGCACGTCGAGTGCCTCATCACCACGTGCGAAATCTCATGCGCCATCACTCCTGCCAGCTGCGCCTCTGTCTCAGCCGCCTGTATCGTGCCAAGATTGACGAAGATCGACCCACCGGGCAGTGCGAACGCATTGATATCCTCACTCGCCACCACGTGAAAGCTATACGGCCACTTATACCCCGGCGCATAACTCACCAGCCGCGCCCCCAACTGTCGTACGTACTGCGACACCGGCGCACTATCCGGCAGCACCGGCATCTGCAGATACACCTGCGCCGCCACCTTGCCCCCTTCGGTGATCTCCTGCTCCTCGGTGAAACCGTTCTTGCAACTCACCGGCTGGAAACGTGCCCATACCGGAGCGCACACCCCCATCAACAAGCAGCCAAGCAGAATCTGTCTCACCGTAACAATAGAAGCGCGCATTGTCGTTCTCCTCCTGCCCTGTGTCCGGGCGCCTCGCAAGCAACAACGCTCCCGCCGCTTTCAGGATGCGAGAAATATCCTCAATTCAGGACGATAGAAAGATTTCCCGCTGGAACTCAAAGTCGAAATCCAAAATTCCCCCTATCCCATTTCCCTTAGCAGGGAAAATTGGGACTGGAGAGCAGTTCGCCGCTGACTTATCCACCACCAATACCAGCGAATTCGCCTCTCGCCTGTTCGTGAGAAAAAGGCCATCCATCTGATAGCACCCGCAAAAAACTCACGCTATTCTTCCAGCTCCGTCGCGTGTCTCAACTCTAAGAAATGGTGGTGCGCCCGAGAAGATTCGAACTTCTGACCTACAGCTTCGGAGGCTGCCGCTCTATCCAGCTGAGCTACGGGCGCGCTCCTCTAGCCTAGCATCGATCGCGGCAGGTTGACAGCCCGCACGGCCGTAGCTCAGCATCATCACGGGCATCAAATCCACTGTCATAAGCGTCTTATCACTGTCAATCGTCTAACCTGCAACTCACCGAGAAAGAGAGACTCGCCTATGTTCCTCCGCTCCTTGGCAACCGCCGCCTGTTGTACCCTCCTCGCCACCGCAACCCTCGCTCAAATGAGCGACATGAAGATGGACCAGCCCGCCGCAAAATCCATGCCCAGCCCCCCCGCCACCGCCCTCGTCACCCTAAACGGCAAGGCCGTCACCATCAAGTACAACTCCCCCCGGCTCAAAGGCCGCACCATCGGCTCCGACATCGTCCCTTACGGCGAGGTCTGGCGCACCGGAGCTAACCCCGCCACGACCCTCGTCACCGCGACTAACCTCAAGATCGGCACCCTCGACGTCCCCGCCGGCACCTACACCCTCTTCACTCTGCCCAGCAAGGACCAGTGGCTCTTCATCGTCAGCAAGAAGACCGGCGAATGGGGCATCCCCTATCCCGAAGGCGATGACCTCGGCCGCACACCCATGACCGGAAAAACCCTGTCCGCCTCACAGGAAAACATGTCCATCTCCTTCGAGAACACAAAAGGCAGCAGCACCGAACTCCACGTCAAATGGGGCACCACCGACCAATACGTAACCGTCAAAGCTCAGTAGCGGGCTCAGTAGCAGGGCTCTGTAGCAGGTTCCAGCAGCTCTACCCTGCGGCTTCCTTCTCCAGCCGCAGCTTCTCCATCACCGAAGCCACCAGCTCCTTCGCTCCGGTAAGATTTGCCAGCACAGCCTGCAGATCGAGCGCCGGAACCTTAGGGTTCCGCGCGCTCGTGCAGTACACGCCATGCTGCCCCACCAGGATCAGCGCATCGGTCAGCACATCCAGCGTCACCGCCAGCCGCCCACGCGCCTCCCCCATCATGAACTCATACTTCTCGAGTTCCTCCTGCCGGTCATAAAAGACA
>Ga0210410_10001355_pt1 | contig 23248 bp, 17 predicted proteins | sample IncBWC4MmetaG_FD_161058 | JGI IMG/M metagenome (GOLD analysis project Ga0210410, IMG submission 161058) | Forest soil microbial communities from Barre Woods Harvard Forest LTER site, Petersham, Massachusetts, United States - Inc-BW-C-4-M | ecosystem: Environmental > Terrestrial > Soil >... | reverse complement strand
GATCGGGGTCGACGGTGACGTAATAGACCCAGCCGCGATGGCCGTCATGGCCGACCAGCACGGAGGCCACCAACGCGCCGTCGTGCCGGCCCAGCAGCACCGTTGCGTTGGCATCCTTGCGGGCCATCGCAATATCGCGGGCAGGGTCGTTCCACGGCCGCGTCGAGCCGCAACGCTGCCACAGCCCGATCACCTCGGCGATATCGCGGTCTTCGATTGGCTTGACGGTCAGGGCGACGGTTGAGGTTGAAGAATTCACAGTACCTTGCCGGGGTTCATGATGCCGTGCGGGTCGAGCATCGCCTTGATGGCGCGCATCAGTTCGATCGCGACCTTGTCCTTCACTTCCGGCAGTTCGTCGCGCTTGAGCACGCCGATGCCGTGTTCCGCCGAGATCGATCCGCCCATTCGCAGCACGATGTCGAACACGACGGCATTGACCTCATGCCAGCGCGCCAGGAAATCGGCGCCATCGCCGCCGATCGGCTGGCTGACATTGTAGTGGATGTTGCCGTCGCCGAGATGGCCGAACGGCACCGGCCGCGCGCCCGGTATCAGTTTTACCACGGCGGCGTCGGCCTGCTCGATGAAATCGGGCACCGCGACCACGGGCACCGAAATGTCGTGCTTGATCGAGCCGCCCTCCGGCTTCTGCGCCGCCGACATCTCGTCGCGCAGCTTCCAGAACGCGCGGCGCTGGCTCAAATTGGCCGCGATCACGGCGTCATCGACGATGGTCTGCTCGAGCCCGAGCGCGAGGATCGATTCCAGCGTCGCGCGGGCGTCGTCGCGCGGCGACGACAGCTCCATCAGCACGTACCACGGATGCTTGTTGGCCAGCGGATCGCGGATGTCGATGCCGTGGCGAATGCTGAAGTCGACCGCGATGTCGGACAGCAGCTCGAAGCTGGTCAGCGTGCCGGCGGCCTCGTTCTGCGCGATCGAAAGCAGCTTCAGCGCCTGCGCCGGCGATTTCAGGCCGACAAAGGCGGTTTCCACCGCGCGCGGCTTCGGAAACAGCTTCAGGGTCGCCGCTGTGATGAAGCCAAGCGTGCCCTCGGCACCGATGAAGAGGTTGCGCAGATCGTAGCCGGTGTTGTCCTTTTTGAGCTTCGACAGGGTGTTGAGAATGCGGCCGTCCGCCAGCACCACTTCGATCCCGAGCGCCATCTCGCGCGCCACCCCATAGGCCAGCGCCGTGGTACCGCCGGCATTGGTGGAGAGGTTGCCGCCGATGGTGCAGCTGCCTTCCGCCCCCAATGACAGCGGAAACAGCCGGTCGACTTCGCTGGCCCGCTGCTGGGCGACCTGCAGCACCACGCCGGCCTCGCAGGTCATGGTGTTCGAGGCCGTGTCGATGTCGCGGATCTTGTCCAGCCGCCGCATCGAGACCACGACTTCGCCGTTGTGCGGGGTCTGGCCGCCGACCAGGCCGGTATTGCCGCCCTGCGGCACCAGCGCGATGCGGTGTTCGCTGGCGAGCTTGCAGATCCCCGAGACTTCCTCGGTCGAACCCGGCCGCAGCACCAGCGGCGAGCGCCCGTGAAACAGGTTGCGTTCCTCGGTCAGGTAGGGCGCTATCTCGGCCGCGTCCGTCACCGCATATTTGTCGCCGACAATCTTGCGGAAGCGCGCGATCAGTTCGGGCGAGAGCGGTGGCGCCGTTGGCTGGACGATATTCATCTTTGTCTCTTGATTTTGTCCCTTGCGTTTCTTCATTCGCGCCCGACCGCGGCGCGGCGCAGCCGGTCGTTGATCGCTTCGCCGAGCCCGTGATGCGGCACCGGCATCACCGCGATGCCGCGCGCGCCCCGGGCGTCGAGGCTGCGAAGATAACCGAAAAGATTGGCGGCCGCTTCCGCGAGATCGCCGCGCGGCGACAAATTCATGGCAATGGTTGCCGCGTCAACTCCCGGCACGGCATGGGAGCCGAACGCCAGCAGCGCCTCGCCCGCCTCGACGCTTTCAGCATCGAGCCTGACTCTGGTGCGCGGCGCATAGTGCGAAGCCAGCATGCCCGGCGCCAGGGGCTGGCCGCTGTCGCTGCCTGGGTCCTCCGGCAGTTGCGCCAGCGCGCGGCCGAGCACGCGTTCGATGTCGCCGCGCGGCAGGCCTCCGGGACGCAGCAGCATCGGCTGCTCAAAGCAGCCGACAATGGTGGATTCGACGCCGACCTCGACCGGGCCGCCATCGACGATCAGGTCGATCTTGCCGGCGAGATCGCTTTGCACATGCGCGGCCGTGGTCGGTGAGACGTGACCCGACAAATTTGCCGACGGTGCCACCACGGGGCGGGCGAACGCGCGCAGGATGTCGCGCGCCAGCGGGTGCGCGGGCACCCGGACCGCAACGGTTTCGAGCCCGGCAGTGGCGAGATCGGCCACCGGGCAACCTTTTGTCTTCGGCAACACCAGCGTCAGCGGGCCCGGCCAAAACGCCTCGGCGAGGCGAGCAGCGTGCCCATCGAACCGGGCCATCTGCATGGCAGCCCCGATATCCCCGACATGGGCGATCAGCGGATTGAACGCGGGCCGGCCCTTGGCCTGGTAGAGCCGCGCAATCGCGGCCGGATTGGTGGCGTCGGCACCGAGGCCATAGACGGTCTCGGTCGGGAACGCGACCAGCCCGCCCGCCGCGAGAATACGCGCGGCCTGGCGCACCGCAGCCTCGCCGGCGGGCAGAATTGGTGTTTTCAGGCCCACATTCACGGGGGTTAAGTCCTTAAATTCGGCTTCTTGCGGTGGGCGAAACCCAAGGCTATAAGCCGCGTTCTTGTCGGAGTGTGGCTCAGCCCGGTAGAGCACTGCGTTCGGGACGCAGGGGTCGCAGGTTCGAATCCTGCCACTCCGACCAGATTTCATTAGGTTTTTTCGTCTGATTTCGATCCTCGGTCAAGTCGGCCACCGTTTCGGCCACCGAAACATACCGACCCTTTTGGCCGATTGCCGCCGCCGCCCCGAAGGGGTGTAAATCGCCTCAGAAATGAGGGCTCGTAATTTTGCGATGTCCGCTGTCTGGGGTGAAGACCGGAAGTCGCCGGCCAGTTCCTTCAAACACGCAGGATAGCCGGTATTTTAACCGCCGAACGCTTCTAGTAGCCTAGCGACAGTCCGGTGCCACCGCGCGGATCGTTTGCACCATAGTACCTGTTTCGACCGATCGCCGTTCCCCCAAGGCTGGGCGCACCGACAATGATCGCGTCGACGTGGTTGGCCGGCTCCGAATTTTCGAATCGATACCCCATGCTCTCCATTATTCCGCGGGTGTCAGGCGAAAGAGCGTATGGCTCTGTCTTTGTCATATCCGGCAGCCACTGATGATGGATGCGAGGGGCATCGACGGCTTCCTGAATGTTCATCTGGAAATCGACGACGTTCAGAATTGTTTGCAGAACAGCCGTGATAATGCGGCTTCCACCCGGAGTGCCGAGAATGAGGACAGGCTTGCCGTTCCTCGTGATGATCGTTGGGCTCATCGAACTTCGGGGTGCCTTGCCCGGCGCGATGGCGTTCGCATCTCCCTGGACAAACCCGTAAATGTTGGCGGCACCTGCGTTTGGCGTGAAATCGTCCATTTCGTCATTCATCAACACGCCTGTACCTGATGCAACGACCTTCGCTCCGAACCAGTCATTAAGCGTATACGTCATCGAAACCGCATTGCCGGCGTCGTCGATGATCGAGAAGTGCGTTGTGTTGCTGCCTTCGTGAGGCGCAACAGCCTGTCTGATCTCGCTGGAGATTCCTGCCTTATCCGGCTTTATTTCATTCCGGATTTTTGCGGCGTAGCTCTTGTCGGTCAATTCCCGAAATGGATTGTTGACAAAATCCGGATCGCCAATAAGGCTGTCTCGATCGACAAAGGCGTGACGCATCGCCTCGATTTCGTAATGCAACGCCTGCGCAGATCCCCAACCCAGCTCCCGGAGCGGATATCCCTCCAAGATGTTCAGCATCTCGCATATGGCAACACCGCCTGAGCTCGGTGGAGGCGTCGAGATCACGTGATAGCCGCGGTAATCGCACTCAACGGGCGGGAGCTCACGGATCTTGTAGCGCTCCAGATCTTCTTGATCGATTATTCCTCCGCCCGCCCGGCTCGCCTTGACGATGGCCGCCGCCGTCTTGCCCCTGTAGAAGCCGTCAACGCCCCGCTTTCGGATCAAACGCAGCGTATCTGCAAGGTCGGGCTGCACCAGCCTTTGGCCAGCCGAAAAAGGCTGTCCCTTGTTGAGAAAAATTTCGGCGGTCGCTGGAAATCTCCTTAATTCCTCGGTCGCAGATGCAAGCACGTCGACGTCGCCTTGCTCGAGGGCGAAGCCGTCCTCGGCCAGTTTGATCGCCGGCCCGATCAACGCCGCCCGCGTCATCGTCCCGTACTTTTTCCGCGCATACTCCAGACCCGAGACGGTGCCCGGGACGCCAACTGCCAGCCAGCCGGTCGTCGTCAGGCCTTTGATGACGTTTCCATCCTTGTCCAGGTACATGTCACGGCTTGCCGCACGAGGAGCCTTCTCCCGGAAATCGAGGAATGTCTTTCGTCCATTGGCAAACCAGATCGTCATGAAGCCGCCGCCGCCCAGATTGCCGGCGGCCGGGTAGACCACGGCCAGGGCATATCCCACCGCGACAGCAGCATCTATCGCATTGCCGCCGCGCTTGAGAATGTTGATACCGATTTCCGTCGCAAGGTGCTGCGCACTGGCCACCATGCCCTTCTCGGCGGCGACGGGTCGTTCCGAGGCGGCATTGGCGGCTGAAACCACAACCAGCGACCAAACGCAGGCAAGCGGTATGCAAGCCCGCGTCCTCGTTCCAAAGACGCTGGCAAATCGACCTGGTCGGATTTTCAATGCGCCGCTTGAAACCGGCAAAGACATGAAGATCTGCTCTCCCCGCCCCATCATCCCTGCGCGGCGTCTCGTCGCGGCACGATTCCGTTTGCCTGGCGGTTACAGCCGGGCGAATATCAGATGCCGCGGGACGATCTTATAATGGCCATGGAAATTGGATTCAATTCCGCTGACTTATCCCTTTCGATTCGGTACTTTGCAATCCGGCCCACTGACAGCGCCGAATGGAGCTTCCGAGTACCTCAGGGGGTTATATCCAGATGTTTCTTGGGCACCGCTTTGCTGCCGCTGCCACGGCATTCTTGCTGATCACAGGCGGGTTTTTCCTCCTGCTTTTCTCAACGGCGCAATCTCCGGCCGCGGCAGCATCCGACGGCTGCGCGAGCCCGGCCGAGGTTACAGTTTTGCCGTCGCCGCTGGCGCCCTGGACCGGCGCGCCGCTGCGCGTCATGGTCGTCGCCGAGAAGCCGGTCGAGGGCGTGCTGTCGCTGATTGCGCCCGATGGAAGCGTCGCCGTCAAATCGCCTGACCGGCACGACGGGCCGCCTTATTCCTGGTTCGCCGAGGTCGCAGCTCCCGCCGCCGGCACCTGGCACGCGACGCTGGAGCGCGACCGTACCTCGACGGATTGCAGCCCGGTCACCCGCGACATCGTCGTCAGCGCAGGCAAGCCGGAGCCTTTGCGCACGCCGGCGGGAAGCATCTGGCAGGTGCGCAATAGCTGGAACAGCACGAACGAGGCCCTGTTCTCGGCATGGATCGCGAAGCTGTTCGACGCGCCGCCCGACCAGGATCTGAACTGGAAGGTCTGGTACGAAGTGCTGCGCGACCAATCCCGCAATTTCCTTTTCAACTATCTGGGACGCAACGAAGACGTTACGCAAACTGGCAGTCGCCCCGACTGCGCCGACTTCGTCTACTTCCTGCGCGCCTATTTTGCGTTCAAGATGGGGCTGCCGTTCGGTTATTCGAATTGCTCGCGCGGTTTCGGCGGCAGGCCGCCGAAGTGCTACCAGTGGTTCGACGTCGAGCATCCCGAGGTCACGCGTCCGCCTCCGCCGCCCGAACAGGAGGTCGCGCAGGCAGCCCCAGTTCCGCCGGAGCAGACTCCGACCATACTGGGGTTGTTTGGCCGATCGCAGCCGCCCGTCGAGCCGCCCGCAACTCCGCCTGCGAAGGCACCTCCGCCGAAGCCGAAGCGGCCGACGAATTTCAGCGAATATATGCGCGACGTCGGCGATGTCGTCCAAACCGGCGCCGTGCGCGCAGGCGACGACAACGCCGATTTCTACACCGTGCCGCTGACACAACAGGCGCTGCGCCCGGGCACGGTGTACGCCGACCCCTACGGCCACGTGCTAATGCTGGTGCGCCGCGTGCCGGAAGCGAACGGCACACCGGGCGTGTTCCTCGCTGTCGACGCGGAGCCCGACGGATCGATCACCCGCAAGCGTTTCTGGCGCGGCAATTTCCTTTTCGTGCAGGAACCCTCGCTCGGCAGCCCCGGCTTCAAGCATTTCCGCCCGATCATGCGCGAAAAGAACGGTCCGTTGCGGCGGCTGACCAACGCCGAAATCGGCAAGAATCCGCAATACGGCGATTTTTCGCCCGAGCAGTCGCAAATGAGCGTCGAGGATTTCTACGATCGGATGGATGACGTCATGTCGCCCGAGCGGCTCGACCCGGCGCGCGCAATGACAGACGCCATCACGAGCCTCCACGAGCAGGTCAAGGTGCGCGTGACCTCGGTGGAAAACGGACGGAAATATCAGGCCAAGCAAACCGGCGACACATCCATGCCGAACGGCGCTTCGATCTTCGAGACCACCGGGGCCTGGGAGGATTACTCGACCCCGGCGCGGGATTTTCGTCTGTTGATCGCCATCGATGTGGTGCGGGGATTTCCCGATCGCTTTGTGCGCCGGTCGGATCGCTACGCAATACCGGCCGGCAAGAGCGTCGCGGACATGAAGAACGAATTGCAGAACATGCTCAATTCGGAGCTTGCCTCTCGCAAAATTTCCTATACGCGCAGCGACGGCTCGCAGTGGACGCTGTCGGTCAAGGATGTGGTCGATCGGGCGGTGGATTTCGAGATGGCCTACAACCCAAACGACTGCGTGGAGCTCCGTTGGGGGGCGCCCGAGAACGGCGAAGAGGCATCGACATGCAAGCGTCATGCGCCGCAGGCGCAGCGCACGAAGATGTCGGAATACCGCGCCTGGTTCCGCGAACGGCACTGGCCGGCGCATAGCTGACGTTACGTGCTTGCCGATGGACTCCGCGCTGTCGCGGTGAACTTCGATGTCGCATGTTGGCACAAAGCTGACGTAACCGCCCCTTTGGTGAATATCCGTTGTTGAGGGAAGAGCAGAAATCAAAGATTTGCTGCTTAGGTCTACTTCGACCGGAACTAGGCGCGTCGTCAGACCTTCAGGGTGGGGGGTGGTCAATTCTCTGGCGCGAAGAGGATGCGGACCGGTGGTCCTGATTCATGTGCAAATTTTTCAGTTTTTTTAAAACAAAAAACCCACTTCCTAGCTGCCGAAGCGACAGTAGATCAATGCAGCCGGAAGACTCCGTCCACGGCGCGTAGTTCGGCAGGCTTGATCAGTTTAGAAGCCGCGTTCTGGATCGCCACACGAACCACCTTGGTCGGGTCGATGATGCCCTTGGAGACCAGGTTGACGTATTCGCCGGTCTGTGAGTCGAAGCCGTAGGCATACTGATCCTTTTCGAGGATTTTACCGACGATGACGGAACCGTCCTCGCCTGCGTTGATCGCGATCTGGCGGGCCGGATAGGACAACGCTTTGCGCACGATCTCGACGCCGGTCTTCTGGTCGTCGTTCTTGGTGCGAAGCCCCTTGAGATGCTGGGAGGCGCGCAATAGCGCGACGCCGCCGCCCGGCACGATACCTTCTTCCACCGCCGCACGGGTCGCATGCATCGCGTCATCCACGCGATCCGCCGGGCACGCGCAGACTTACGCGGGCACCGGGAGGCTGCGGTATTCGTGATGAGTTCTGGTACAGGTCATTCTCGCTCTTGAAAGCATCACCGGTGCGCGCCTGGTGTCCCCACACCTGTGGAAGGTTCTGACAGCGCCAGCGCCTTCGCGCGGGACAATAGTCCGCCTCGCGGAGGGAGGAGGCAAAAATTACATCAATTGTATGGGTGTTCGCAGTTTTATTTCTAAGTGGCGCGCCATTTCTCGGGCAAAGCAGAACGCTTCCGTGCCCCAGCTTTTCGCGCCGTGCGACTGTTGCATGAAAAGGGTATCGCTCGGTCTTGTCTCAACGTCTGATCGTGCGGCTTTGCGGCTATCGCGAGAGGGGCTCCGGCCGTGTTTCAGTGATGGGCCGAAACGCTCCTGACGCACTCGGACAGCAAATCACCGGACGCAGAATGGCTGACGTCACCCAGACTGATGATGCCGACCATCCGCTTGCTCTTGTTGATCACCGGCAGCCTGCGGAGCTTCAGCTTCTCCATGTGCTGCATCGCCTTTGCGAGGTCATCGTCCTCCCGGCAACAATGGATGCCTTCGGTCATCACATCGCGCGCCTTCGTGCGGCCAGCGTCGAAGTCGTTGCTCGCAAGCCCTTTGCAGACGATGTCGCGGTCGGTCACCATCCCGATCAGTCGGTCGTCCTCCCCGATCGGAATGCAGCCGATGTCATGCTCCCGCATCAATTTCGCGATTTCGGTAACAGGGGTGTTCGGGCTGACCCAGTCGACGCCCTTATGCATCACGTCTTTGACTTTCATGGCGGACCTCCGTTACTGGAGTTTCAGGTGCACTTGCTGCAACGCAGCACAGCCCCCGCTTGCTCGATTATACAACCGATCGGGTGTGACGGCACCGGCGTCTCAAGGTCGCAGAAGATCATTCCTGCGCGACCAGACCAGATAAACGCCGTCGCTGTTGTTGCCAGCCTCCTGAACATTTGACGGCGACTTCGCGGCCCGGGTTCCCGCCCAACATCGCAAAGTCAATGGGCCGCGCGCATTCGACGCGAGGCCCGGGCTGTCAATGTCAGGTTTCACCAAAGCCTGTGTCAGGCGTCAGCGCGATGACTTCTGCGTGCGGAAATCGGGTTGCAAGAGCGCAGGGCGGAATAGCGGGAAGCGCATTCCGCCAACCCACGGGCGCCGGCCGGCGCAATACGCGGGGCTATTGCCCCCCACCGGCGCCGGCCGCCATAACGCGGCTTCTTTGCCGAAGGTTCGGTCTACGGCTTATCTTGACACGACCGGCAAATCCTCAGTCATGTGCGCTAAAGCGCCCATGAAGTGCGTTGGCCGTCAGGCGCGCAAACTGCGCATGACTCAGATGAAGCAGCGTCTCGTGATCGCCGGCTTCCATATAGATCTCCGGCTGCGTCTCGATGCTATCGTCGACGATGAGATCCAGTCCGTAGCATTTGCCAACGGCCGGAACTGCACCGTGTGCGCAGTCGCGGAACAACCGATTGATCTCGGCTTCATTGGCCATGTCGACATTGTCACCGAGTTTTGTCCTCAGTTCTGATAGGCGAAGGTGGTGCGATGCGGGCATGACGACCAGCATATAGTCGCCATCGCGCCGCAACACGATGCCCTTGGCGAGACGATCGCCCGAGATGTGGCATGCCTCAGCCGTGCGAGTGGACGACATGGTAAGTTCGTGCGGGATCTCCTCGTATTGGATGTTTTCAGCGGTCAGATATCTCTTGAGTGTGGGAGCAATGGACATGACGTGACCTCCGGTGCAATACGCAAACCATCCTCCGTGAGGTCTTCCTGCAGACTCTCGCCGTACGATGGGCGGCTGCCTGATTATAAGGCCAACATAGGTCTTCCATCCGCCAGCTGCAATTCTTCGTCAGTGGCCAACTCTATCGCGAGTTAGCCAGTATCCTCGTGCTGTCGGCGAACGTTTAGGACAATTAGCCAGAGTGTGTGAAGCCGCAGATCGGCGCCAAGGGACGTCGATACTGTTGAAAAAGTCGAAAATTGAGCGATTAGGAAAACGGCCGCCGAGGATGTCAGTTATCGGCGGAAGAGCGGAAAATATCTTCTCGTTCCAAGTATTTCTAAATTTAACCCCGAACGGACATTCGATGTGATCGGGAGCCGACCTGAGTTGGCCCGGATCGTGCTTTGACAGGGTGATCGTAACCTGATCCATTTCCAGTCCTCTAGGCTTTTGCGACGCAGGGGCATCAAGAGTTGAACTAGGCATTCAGCACCGACCGAGGAGCCGATCCGATGAAAGAACGGGAACTTCGAGACCTGATTGCAGATGTAAAGAATGGCCGATTGTCGCGGCGGGCCTTTGTCCAACGCATTATCGCGGTTGGCCTGACGGCGCCGATGGCCGGCATGATGCTGAGCCAGTCCGGGGTGGCGATGGCCGCAACCGCGATCCCGTACAAGCCGGCCAAGACCGGCGGCGGGGGTGCGCTGAAGCTTCTGTATTGGCAGGCACCGACCCTGCTCAATCCGCATTTCGCCGTCGGAACCAAGGATCAGGAGGGGTCCCGGATTTTCTACGAACCGCTGGCGGGCTGGGACAGTGAGGGCAATCTGGTCCCGGTGCTGGCCGCCGAGGTTCCGAGCAAGGAAAACGATGGCCTCACCGAGGACGGCCTCTCGGTGGTCTGGAAGCTGAAACAGGGTGTCAAATGGCATGACGGAGCTCCGTTCACCGCGGACGACGTCGTGTTCACCTGGGAATACGCGCGCAACCCCGAAGCGGCGGCGGTTACGATCGCAAGCTATAAGGATATCAAGGTCGAGAAGATCGATAATTTTACTGTTCGCGTGATTTTCGCCAAGCCGACTCCGTTCTGGGCCGACGCCTTCGTCAGTGCGAACGGCATGATCATCCCGAAGCACCTTTTCGTCGATTATGCCGGCGGCAAGTCGCGCGACGCGCCGACCAACCTGAAGCCGGTCGGCACCGGCGCTTTTCTTTTCGTCGATTTCAAGCCGGGCGACGTCATCCGCGCCAAGCTCAACCCCAACTACCACGTCCCGAACCGGCCGTATTTCGACACGCTGGAAATAAAGGGCGGCGGCGACGCCGTGTCGGCGGCACGCGCGGTCCTGCAAACCGGCGAATACGACTACGCCTGGAACATGCAGGTCGAAGACGAAATCCTGCTCAAGCTCGAAAGCAGCGGCAAAGGCAAGGTGAGCATCGTTGCGACCGGCAATATCGAGTTCATGGCCCTCAATGTGACCGATCCCGCGGTCGAGGTTGATGGTGAACGCTCGAGCATCAAGACCAAACATCCCCTGTTCAGCGACCCCGCTGTGCGCCAGGCCGTCAACTTGTTGATCGATCGTGCTTCCATCGAGAAATACATTTACGGCCGCACCGCGGTCGCGACGGCGAACTTCCTGAACAACCCGGAACGTTTCCGGTCGAAGAATACAAAATTCGAATTCAATATCGAGAAAGCCAACCAGATTCTCGAGGCCGCCGGCTGGAAAAAGGGCGCCGACGGCGTTCGCGCCAAGGATGGCAAATCGCTGAAGTTCGTATTCCAGACCTCGATCAACGCGCCCCGGCAGAAGACCCAGGCCATCGTCAAGCAGGCGTGCCAGAAGGCAGGAATCGACATCGAACTCAAGTCGGTCGTGGGATCCGTATTTTTCTCGTCCGATACGGCCAATCCCGATACCTACACGCATTTTTACTGCGATGCAGAGATGTTCACAACCACGATGCTGCAGCCCGATCCGCAAATCTTCATGAATCAGTATCTGTCGGGGGAAGTGGCGACCAAGGCCAACAAGTGGCAGGGACGCAATATCTCCCGCTGGCAAAGCAAGGACTATGACGATCTCTATCGTCAGGCCGAACGCGAACTCGACGCGGTGAAGCGGGCGGCGATGTATATCCGGCTCAACGACATGGTGGTCGGCGATAATTATATCCAGCCTGTCGTCTACCGGCCCAGGGTCACGGCCTTGAACAACAACCTGACCGCGCACCTCAGCGGCTGGGACAATGATTTGTGGCAGCTGGCGAGCTGGTACCGGGAGACGTGAGAAACGTGAGATTTTCGATGCGAAGAACCTGAACTGGCGCCAACGGGACGAGCGATGGGGAAATTCATTCTCAGACGTCTGATCATCACTCTTCCCAGCCTGCTCGGTATCAGTCTCATTCTTTTTGTGCTGCTCGCGCTCGCGCCGGGCGACCCGTTCGGCGAACTCGCCACCAACACCAATATTCCGCCCGAGGTCAGGGCAGCGCTGCGGGTGAAATTCGGGATCGACGATCCCATTCTCATTCGCTATTTGCGCTGGCTTGTCGCGATGCTGCACGGCGACTGGGGCTTTTCGTTCGCGAGCCGCATCAATGTCGACCAGCTGATCCTGCAGCGCGTGCCGACCACGCTGTTCGTGGTCGGCTCGTCGCAGATCCTGGCATTGGCGATCGCGCTTCCGGTCGGCGTCTTTGCCGCGATGCGGCCCTATTCGATCTTCGACCAGATCGCCAACACGCTCGCCTTCGTCGGCTTCTCGCTGCCGACGTTCTTCACGGGACTGCTGCTGATCCTGATCTTCAGCGTCAATCTCGGCTGGCTGCCCTTCGTCTATCGCGTCGATATCGCCGCGACCGGCTGGCACTGGTATTGGGAATATTTCAAGCAGGCCTTCATGCCGGTTTCGGTCCTTGGCCTGTTTCAGGCGGCGTCCTACACGAGATATATGCGCTCCGCGGTGCTCGATGTCATCCGCCTGGACTATGTCACGACCGCGCGCTCCAAGGGCCTCAACGAAAGCAAGGTCGTCGTCAAGCACGTGGTGCGCAATGCCTTGATTCCGGTGGTGACGCTGGTGGCGCTGCAGATGCCCGCGGTGTTCGGCGGCGCCATCATCACCGAACAGATCTTCCGCATCCCGGGCATCGGCTCGCTGCTGATCACGGCCATTCTCGCCAATGACACGCCCGTCATCATGGCGGTGACGTTCGTGTTCGCCTGTCTCGTCGTCGTCTTCAACCTCATGGCCGATATCATCTATGGCTGGCTTGACCCACGCATCGCCTACCGTTGACGCTCTCGTCCCGCTCGAGGGCCGCCGGCGCCGCGTCTCGCCCGGCCTCGAGGCATGGCGAAAGTTTCGCCGCCATCGCATGGCGGTCGTCAGCGTGGTGATTTTGGCGTTGCTGACGTCGGCCGTCGTGCTCGGACCGTTTGTCTGGCGCGTGCCGATCAACGAAATAGATTTTACCGTGCGGCTCGGCACGCCTTCGTGGCAGCACCCGTTCGGCACCGACGATCTCGGCCAGGACCTGCTGGCGCGTATGCTTTACGGCGGCCGGCTTTCGCTGACGGTCGGCTTCGCGGCCATGGCCGTGGCCATCATCGCCGGCACCGTCATTGGCGCGATATCGGGAATTTCCCGGGGCAGCGTCGACGCCGTCTTGATGTGGATCACCGACCTGTTCCTGGCGCTGCCGCAATTGCCGCTGCTGTTGCTGGTGATCTATTTGTTCCGGGATTTCCTCAAGAACCTGGTCGGCCCGGAAGGCGGCGTCTTTATTCTGATCGTCCTGGTCATCGGCGGCTTTCGCTGGATGCCGGTGGCGCGTCTGGTCCGGGCGCAATTCCTGTCGCTGCGCGAGAAGGAATTTGTCGAAGCCGCCCGCGCGCTCGGCGCCACGACGCCGCGGCTTGTGATCCGGCATATCCTGCCGAATTCGCTCGGACCGGTCATCGTGGCCGGCACCATCGATGTTGCCGCCGCGATCATCGCGGAATCGACGCTGTCGTTTCTCGGCCTCGGCTTCCCTCCAGATATTCCGACCTGGGGGCGTCTGCTGTTCGATGCCAAGGACTATCTCGACATCGCCCCGCATTGGGCGCTGTTCGCCGGCGGCGCCATTTTCCTGACCGTGCTTGCCATCAATTTCATCGGCGACGGCCTGCGCGACTTGCTCGATCCCAGAAAAGTCATGTGAATGTCCGGTGAAAGTCGCGTGATGGACCTGGACGGGAAACCCGCAACCGAAGCCGCACTGCTCGACATCAGGGGGCTCAAGATCCATTTCACCACCGACGACGGCATCGTGCAGGCGGTGGATGGCGTCGACCTCACCGTTGAACGCGGCGAGACGGTTTGTGTCGTCGGCGAGTCCGGCTGCGGCAAGACCGTCACGGCGCTGTCGGTCCTGAAGCTGATCGCGATGCCGCCCGGACGCATCGTCGGCGGACAGATCCTGTGGCAGGGCCGCGACATCGTTCCGCTGCCGGCGGCCGAGATGAACCGGATTCGCGCCAGGGAAATCGCCATCGTATTCCAGGAACCGATGACCTCGCTCAATCCGGTCTACACCATCGGCGATCAGATCGGCGAGGTGATCGCCTTGCATGAGGGATTGGGCCGCCGCGCCGTGCTGGAGCGGACCATCGACATGCTGGCGCTGGTGCAGATCCCCAATCCGAAGCGCCGCCTCAACGACTACCCGCATCAGTTTTCCGGCGGCATGCGGCAGCGCGTGATGATCGCGATGGCGCTGTCGTGCCGTCCGAAGCTCCTGATTGCCGACGAGCCGACCACGGCGCTCGATGTCACGATTCAGGCGCAGATCCTCGACCTACTGCAGGACATGAAATCCCGCTTCGGCATGTCGATCATGCTGATTACCCACGCCATGGGCGTCGTGGCCGAAGTCGCGCAGCGTGTCGTGGTGATGTATGCGGGCAAGGTCGTGGAGGAAGCGTCGGTCGAGCGGTTGTTTGCAAATCCCCGCCATCCCTACACTCAGGGTTTGATCCGCTCGATCCCGCGGCTCGACATGGCGGCGGTCCGCAAGACCCGTCTCGAAACCATCGCCGGCGTCGTGCCGAAGCTGATCGACCCGCCCGCCGGCTGCCGTTTCGCGCCGCGCTGCCGGCTTGCCATAGATGAATGCAGGCTTGCACCACCGGCTTTGCGCGAGCTCGAACCGGGCCATAAGGTCGCGTGTATCCGTGCCGAAGAGACGGTCGTTCAATGAGTGAACGGTTGCTCAGCGTCCGGAGCCTGACCAAGGAATTTCCGCTCAAGGGCGGCTTGTTCGGCCGGCAGGCCGGCAGCGTCCGCGCGGTCGACGGCGTCGATTTTGACATCGACCGCGGCGAAACGCTGGGGCTGGTCGGCGAGTCCGGCTGCGGTAAATCGACCACCGGGCGTTGCGTGCTTCGCCTGATCGAACCGACTTCCGGCGCGATCGATTTCGAGGGCAAGCAGGTCAGATCGCTGCAGGCCGGCGAGCTTCGCATCCTGCGCCGCGATATCCAGATCATCTTTCAGGACCCCTATGCGTCGCTCAATCCGCGTATGAGCGTCGGCGCGATCGTCGGCGAAGCCCTGATCATTCACAAACTGACCAAGACCCGGCGGCAGTTCGAGGAGCGCGTCGTGAATTTGCTCGAGACCGTCGGCCTGCAGGCGGACCATATCGGCCGCCATCCGCACGAGTTCTCCGGCGGTCAACGCCAGCGCATCGGCATCGCGCGTGCGCTCGCGGTCGAGCCCAAACTCATCATCTGCGATGAGCCGGTGTCGGCGCTGGATGTATCGATCCAGGCCCAGGTCATCAATCTGCTAGAGGACCTGCAGCAGAAATTCGGGCTCGCTTATCTATTCATCGCCCATGACCTGTCGGTCGTCGAGCATGTCAGCAGGCGCGTTGCCGTGATGTATCTCGGCCGCATCGTCGAGACCGCGCCGGCGCGCGAGCTGTATACCTCGCCGCTGCACCCCTATACGGAAGCGCTGCTAGCGGCGGTGCCGATCCCGGATCCGAAGGTGAAGCGGCGGCGCATGAGATTGCGGGGCGAGGTTCCCAGCCCAATTAACCCACCACCCGGCTGCCATTTTCATACAAGATGCCCGATCGCGCAGTTTCCGCTGTGCAAGCGCGAGACGCCGGCGCTCAAGCAAAGTTCCGACGGGCGTTGGGTCGCCTGTCATTTCCGCTGAAAAAGCTTGGCTCATCAAGCTTAGCCTGTTCAAGACGGGTTTGACGCATGACGATGGAAGCTCTGCCGTGTAACGACCTGATTGTGATCGCACACGCGTCTGCTTAAGTGGGCGAATGGGATGCCAATTGCAGGGTTGCCGGATTGAAGATCATCAGGCGAGTTGCGTATTTTCAAGCGAAGGAAATATCGAGAACTATGGAAGACAGATTTCAGTAGAGTGTCTCTGGCAAGGGAAGCGTTTTACGCCATGCCGATAGCTCCCTGGTCCGCTCACGACCGACAACTTCAGTTCAAGTTTGCGACAGGGTGCGCCCGCGAGCAGGCCGCCTTATTTCATTATCGTCGACCGTGCGCTGCGGGACGAGGGAACAAGCTACCACTACGCCGCAGCGAGCAGCTTCCCGAAAGCTGAGCGGGATCTGGTGCGGCGCGCTGCATCGGCAGTGAAGGACGGACCTCGTGCGATGGTCGGCGCAAGCTCGACCACTGACGCACCATTTCGCGAAACCTCGGAAGCGATCAAAGCCGCTCGCGCGGACGGTGTAGCCATACGAGGTCGTACAGCTCTTGACGGGTTTAGATGGGCACCCGGACGTCGCATTCCGCAACCCGAGAGCTTCACGCTCCGCCCTCTCGAGGCGAGTGAATTCAACCCCAGGCGGACCACCGGATGGCGTAACGTGATCAAATCACAGCAACAGAAGCGGCCGCAGCCGGCTGCAACCCAGCCGGGTGGCGTCTGTGCCAACGGCTACGACCGCTGCGTCAGGGGCGGCATTCGGATGGGGTATTCAGCTTCTGAGGCCGGCGCCTTTTGCACCCGTAGATGCGGGGGGCGGTAACTCTGAGGCGAGGCCGCCTCAGTTGGCGGCCTCTGCCCCCTTAGCGATTTCTGTGGCTGCGTAGCAACAAAATTTTTGTTCCTGCTTTGGAACCGCGCTTTTTAATTTACGTCCCGTGAAACATGCCCTTAGCTTCACTCACCGGGGCGGGGCATTTCATAAGCATTCAATTTTTAGGCCCGGTGGGCCGCAGCGCGTAAATGCCTGCGGCCTTTTGCATTCCATTAATTTGCAGGAGGCGGTGAGCCCGCGCTGCGAACCAGTTTGTCCGCTTTCAGAAGGACGTAATTGTTATCAGGCTGTTCTCTCGCAAAAAAGCTGATGACCACAAAGGCGGCGCAAAATAGCAAGCCTACCAGCATAACTTTCCGTTAGGTGCGCTTGTCCGCGTTGTGAAATGAAGAGGACATAGACCATCACTATGCCTCCGCTCTAAGAGCGCAATCTAACTCGCGTTTTAACCTTGCTTATGAAGGTTACTAGCGAGCGCAAATCAAACAGAAATTAACGAACCACCCGCATACGCACACCGGGTCTTTTTGTGCGTGCATCAAAGGAAGTAATCGAAATGAATTTGAACACCAAAGAAAACTGCATCGCTTCGCTATTTGCAAGCCTCACGCGTACAGCCTCTAGAGGTCCCCCTGACGGGACCGAATCCTACTTACGTAACATGCCGACAGGCATGCTTACGGTAAGTAGAACTGATGGTACCCTCCTAATCGTATCTTGAGTCTGCCGCCAACCGACGCGGATCTTTGTATCACGTGTAAGGCGCCATGCCCTCTGGCCTTATCGTCTGCGTAATAGGTGATTGCCTTTAGTCTTCGCCGGCCGGCGTTATCCATCTATGAAGGACGGCTTGCATCGCTCATGACTGGGAGAACCAGGTGTTGCAATGCCAATCTGCCGCCGCTCAAGCTCGGGACGACGACAAGGCGATTGATCTTCCCGTCGTTGAAGGCTTTGAGAAATCGGTCGTAGTCCTTGATCGAGACGCAGCCGTTTGAATCACCGTTGGGGCCGAGCATAAAGCTATGTGCGAGCAGCCCCGCGCGCCCCGCTGTGTCGCTACCCTCGGCAGGGATCATGCGCAGCGCTTGAACGCCGTGAAACAGAGTTTCGCGCGGCTTCAGCTCATAGACAGCCGGCGGCGTCGCGCCGGCGTTGGGTACGGAAACATGTTCCGGATCGTCCCTCAGACTACCCATTCCCGAGTGTGCCTCAAGGCTCGATCCGTTGGGTAGGTAAACGGTATGCGCTGAGATGTCATAAACTGCGGTCAGACCGTCATAGCCGAGCGACGCGAGGTCTGGCCCCCTGCGAAACAGGCCGCCGTCCGGCGCGAGCGAGGCCAGCGTGATCCGTCCCGGTAACAGATCGGAAAGTTTTTGCAGCAGTGTGCGATCGTCCGGCCGGGCCGCATTGTTGGCTTGAGCGAGGGCCGATGCCGGCCGTGCCTCCAGGTCCGCCGCAGCAGGACGAGACCTCGGCAGCGGAATGGTGGCGGCCGCGGTTGTTGCCTTGGCCTCATCGACCTTGGCCTCATCGACGAAGCCAACGCTGGATTCCCGGGACATCAACTGCGGATCAAGCACGATCCTGGTTGTTCGAACCTTGATCTGCGCCACAGCCAGCGCGAAACGGTCCAGCGGCTGCAAGGCGGGCTTGTCGGCAGGTGACGCGGTCGCCGACGCAGGAAAAAAACGGTCCTCGAATGAGGAGCTGCGATCAGAATTTCCCGGCCGAGCCGCCGATGCGAACGCAGTCTGATTGGAATCGGTAATCCAGGCAGCAGCGCCCAGCGACAAGGCAACCGCGGCGAACGCTAGCGCGATCTTCTCATCCCGCCCTAAGCGGCGGCGCGACAACACCCCGTCAGCTCTCGTTGCATCGAAAGCCATCAAGTCCCCAATTCCACCTCGACGAACCCGCAACGAATCCCCCAAGACCTAGTCGAGCACTCCAGAACAATAAGAGCCAAAAAGTTGGCATAATCGGGACAAGTGAGGAGCTCGTCTTTACTCCGGTTAGGCAAATCCCGATTCCCCTCACCGAAACCTGGTGCGCTCTTGTCCATTCCTCAGGTCGCCGGGGAGGCGCAATCGCCATGCCAAAAAAACCACAATGAATCCAAGGGTGAACGTTAAGGAGCCAAAAATCGCATATGGCGAAACTGCCTGGCGCAGCATTAATTGCCGCGGCAGAAGGCCGAGACTGCGCGCGGTGCTGCCGGGTCCAACCGCTTGGATACGGTGCCTTGATTTCTGCACTATTGGAGAAGCAAATGAAGCAACGTAATGCTTTGGAGGCGGCGGTGCCGAGGTTCAAGCTTGCGTTTTTGGTCGTGGGGCTGCTCGGTTTTGTGCTGGGCGGTTGCATGCAAGCGACGCTCGCACCTGCGACGGACGCCAATTTGACTCCAAGAGATCGGCAGTTGTTGGCCCGAGCGCCTTACGCGCGGGCGACCATCCCGGAGTCCTACCGCCGGCATATCGTCGACTATTCGCGCAAGGAGGCGCCGGGCACGATCTTGGTCGATACCGACGCGCGTTATCTCTACTACGTCCTGCCGGGAGGCAAGGCGATCCGCTACGGCGTGGCGGTGGGGGAGGAAGCGATGGCCTTCTCCGGCGTCGCCGAGGTTGGTCGTATGGCTGAATGGCCCGATTGGATCCCGACGCCGGAGATTCAGGCGCGGCTCGGCCCCTACCCGGCACGCGTTCCAGGGGGCCCGGCTAATCCGCTGGGGGCGCGGGCGCTCTACCTATACGAGGGCAACAAGGACACCCTGTACCGCATCCATGGCACCAACCAGCCAGAATATATCGGCCAAGCTATCTCTTCCGGCTGCATCCGCATGACCAACGAGGATGTCATCGATCTTTTCGGGCGGGTGAAGCAAGGCGCAACCGTCGTCGTGCTCGCGCCGCGTCAGAACGCATGGTCGGGGCGCATCGCAGGGCCCCGCAGTTGATCAAAGCTCGGTGGCGAACTCCTCACCTACCTATCTATGACTAAGATGGCGTCCTGACCGAATTGCGGCTGGCGGCGCGGAAAAAGGCGCGAATTCGGTCGAACCATGTAAGTAGCCCGATTCCCATGTCGATTTCAGTGTATCGGTCGACGTGTGGGGCAGCCGACCCGGCGGGAAACGGTCCCAGGTGCGCCAGTGCTGTCGGTCGGTATCGTAAGGAGAGGGCCATTTTCGTCGCCGCAGGTTTCTTGATCCGGCTTAATTCACTGAGATTGGAGTTTTTTCTCCGCAGGAGGGGGCCGGCCCCGGGATTGCGCCAGCCCTGATCCAGAGGGATTGCCTGCGCAGTGCGCTGGGGTTATTCACCGTTGTTCGAGGTGGAGAAGGTTCGATCCCAGTTCCTCTCCCTCCGCCAGCTTGGCCCCAGCAGTATATTCTCTGCGCGAGATTGTTGGCAATTAAGCCCAGTATTAGCAGTGATTTCTGATTTGAGCTCCGGACTTCTAATCGGCAGAGGCGGCTCATTCTTCTCCGAATGGCTCATTTCTCTCCAGAGCTCTGGACTCCGGGGATTCAGTACGGTTCTCGAAATTCGAGTGTTTCGAGAGGCTTATCAACCCTAACGAAATGGGGTTCTGTAGCGCCTTTCGAACAGGCGAGAGCATCCGATTTCGAAATCGCCATCGAGGTTCGAATCCTTCCGCCCCAGCTAGGCGTTCGAGCGTTCGGCCAGGTTTCCCAAGAGACGCGAGAATTGGTCGGGAATCCCAGCGTTTCTCCCATTTGATTTCGTCTCCGGACTCCCGCTTCGCCGAATATGGGTGGAAATCCGGAAGTCTCCAGCTTTATCCGCGGAGCGGAGCAGAGACAATTTTGATCGCTGCCGCCCGATGAACGCAGTCGATTCCGCACACTGATAAGGTTTCGAGCAAAAGCTTATCACTCCGCTGAGCTCCGTTTGACGCGCGTCATTTCGGATTTGGTTCGGCAGACCGACTTCACTATTTTCGTTTTTTGCTGCGGCCCGGCCAAGGCAGAATTCCATCGAGTTCGCGCAGGCCGTAGGTTTCCTCTTCCCACCGCTTTCGCTCGGGAGTAGGTGGCGGAAGTGCATCATCGTCAAACCAAAGTAGCGTCAGCGTCTGGTCCCATTCCCGCAAGTGCAAGGTGTCCTCAAAAAGCGAGCCCTCGCGCTCCCAGTTTTCGAACCATTGTCCCGGCTCCGCTTCTTCCGGGCCCGACAGCCTTTCGCCCGCGCGAACACGTGCGCTGTAAGAGGCAGTCGGCAACGGCAAGCCGGGCTGGATCCAACCCCTGACCTCGCGAAGTTGAGCTGACCGGGCGCTGTAGCGAACCCTGCCGCCTTCGGAGAGGACAAACGCGCATAATTCACGAGAAAAGGTCGCGAAGCGTGAGCCAGTGGAGATGAGGGACGCCTCGAACTCTTCGGCTAGGGCGGTGATTGAGGCGAGCCCCATATCGGCCATGTCGACGCGGGGCTTGAATAGCTTGTACGGGAGCAACAGTTCCGCGGCGAACACATCGCAGGCGACTTCGCCAGGCGGCCGCCTCGCATAACTCCAACTCGGATCGGCGTGGTCGGCACCAATTCCAAGCACGACGTGGGCCACTTCATGGCAGGCGCTGAATCGTTGGCGCCTCGAATTATGGGCGCAGTTCACGCAGATGTGGAACGTGCCGTTGTTGTCGTAAAACGACCAAGCATCCTCGTTTTCCTCCAGCTCCTTGATCTTGATGACGCCGTCGATTTGAGCTGCGTAACTGTCGATCGAGACTGGAAGAGCCGACGGCCCACAGCGAGCGACGAACTCCCGCGCCTTCATCGCGATTGTGAGTTCGTCTATCATGTCACTATCCCATAATCTGACGGATGCGGGCGAGGGACGTCGCGTAATTGGGGCGGGCGCCTCGGTTAACGACCGTCGTCAACATACGAAATTGGTCAAAGGTCACGCTGGGATCCGCGCGCACAAATTCAATCAGTTTGAGGTCAACGTTTGCATGATCGACCAGAAAGCGGAGGATGTCCGCGTCGCGCTTGGGCGGCGTGAGGGCTGTGACTAGCTTATTAACGACCTCGTCGGAGGGAGCCTCCTTAGCCCCGGTCTCCAAGCGGTAAATGTAGGCGTGGTCAACCTGACTGCGCTCGGCGACATCCCTTAAACTTAGGTCCCGGCGATCCCGCAGGCCTTTGAGCCAAACTCCTAGCGCCGATTCCGGCATCCGACCTCCTTGACAAAGTTCACCCGTTCCATCATATGTTGTCTGTGCAGACAACACGCCCTTTTTGGCCGCAAAGCCGGGGAGGGTGTTTTTTGAAGCCCAACTGTTGTCTGGCCGGACACCACTATGTCACCCGGCAGGGCCTAACGCAAGCGCCGCCACGGCGGGAAGGTGTTGAAATGTCTGTCGATGTCGCCGCGCAGCTGGTGCGCATCCATATCAACCGGGAGGCCTTTAAGTCGCCGAATCCCGCCACGGGCAAGGCTCTCTACGATCTGGGCAACGTTCCCAAACACGAGAAGCTGTTCCGCGAGGTCAGCGGCGACAAGGAAGACAAGCTGGTGCCGCGCGACGATGCCCATGTGCATCTGACGGAAGACGAGCACTTCTACAGCCAGAAAGTGTTCTCGATCTTCGTGAATACTGACGAGCACGACATCGAGAAGAAGGAAATCTCGTACGCCCGGGTTGTCGAGCTCTACCTCGGCGACGGAGGCAAGCCCTCCAATGAGTATCTGATCAAGTATTCCCACGGCCCCGCCGAGAACCCGAGCGGCACCTTGGCTCCAACCGAGAAGGTAAAAGTGAAAGATGGCATGCGCTTTAGGGTTGCCGGAACTGGCGAGTCATAATCCCTTCATCAAAGACCTCGACGAACTCGGCTATCACGTCGGCTTCGTCGGCGGCTACCTCGTCATCTACGGCCTGCCGTACCTCGACCACGAGGGCGCGCTTAAACACGGCGACTGGGTCAGTCCTCTCGACCTCAATGGCGCCGTGATCGATGTGCCCAAGCACCACCAAGCGTGGTGGCGGGGCAGCCGCCCGCATGACGGCGCCAAGCGTCAGCTGCACCTCGGCGGCGGACCGGATCGCGTAACGGTAGTCGCGCCGGACCTCATCACCGATTGCTCATTTTCCTTCAAACTGCTGAATGAGAACGGCGAGAAGCGCGATTATCTCTCCTTTGAGGAGAAGGCGCGAACCTACTTGGATGCGATAACCGCGCCGGCCATGGCGGCCTTTTCCGATGCGACACCGCTGCGCGGCATCGAGATCAAGGCGGCGGCGCAAGGCAGCCCCCTTCGCTTTCCCGACACCATGTCGGCTCGGTACCACATCAACGACATCACGGCCCTGCTTCGCGGGAAGAAAGTCGCCATTATCGGCCTCGGCGGCACCGGCTCCTACATCCTCGATTTCATCGCGCGAACGCACTTGGAAAAGATTGCACTTTTGACGATGACAAGGTGCATGTTCACACCATCTTTCGGGTGCCGGGATTTATTCCGCGGGCTATCGGAGAGCTCAAGGTTGCCGCACTGGCCCGGCAATATGGGCAATGGCATGCCGGAATTGA
>Ga0210410_10001354_pt1 | contig 23251 bp, 15 predicted proteins | sample IncBWC4MmetaG_FD_161058 | JGI IMG/M metagenome (GOLD analysis project Ga0210410, IMG submission 161058) | Forest soil microbial communities from Barre Woods Harvard Forest LTER site, Petersham, Massachusetts, United States - Inc-BW-C-4-M | ecosystem: Environmental > Terrestrial > Soil >... | reverse complement strand
AACAAGAATCTGTCCATCGCAGTCGGGCCCGGCGCCGATGCCGATGGTGGGGATGCGCAGGTCTCGCGTAATCTGGGCCGCAAGCTCGCGTGGCACGGCTTCGAGCACGACCGCAAACGCGCCAGCGGCTTCGACAGAGCGCGCATCGCGCAGCAATTGCCCCGCGGCGTCTGCGGTTTTGCCTTGCACGCGGTAGCCGCCAAGTGCATTGACGGACTGCGGGGTCAAGCCCACGTGTCCCATCACCGGGATTTCCGCTTCCGTCAGGCGCGAGATCAGCTCAAGGCGCCGCTCGCCGCCCTCGATCTTGACCGCCTCCGCGCCCGCTTCCTTCACGAAGCGCACCGCATTGCGCAACGACTCCGCGGTATCCGTGTGGTAGCTGCCGTAGGGCATATCCGCGACGACGAGCGCGCGCCGCGTGCCGCGCCGCACCGCTCGCGTGTGATGCAGCATTTCCTCGATGGTCACCGGAAGCGTGCTGTCGTAGCCCAGCACGACCATCCCGAGGGAGTCGCCGACCAGGATGACGTCGACGCCCGCCTCATCGGCCAGGCGCGCGGTCGGATAATCATAGGCCGTCAAACTGACAATTTTCTTTGCAGGAGAATCCGCAGCCGAGGACTTGCGCTGCAGAAGTTCAGGCACGGTGATCTTCCCGTTGCCTGTATTCGGAACAACACTCATGGTGGCCTCCGGTGCCGTTCCCTAACATCAGGATACAGCCCTGTACCTCACATTCGTGAAGGATAGCAAACATCGATGCGATTGACCACAATTTTCGATGCTCGCCCAGCAGCGCGTAGGCCTAATGACGGACCTCATGCGGGGCCTGGGCGCGTCCCTTCCATTCTCCGCCGCGGCCCAGCCAGTAGCGCCAGGCGGAGAGCCACGTCGCGCTAGCGTAGAAAAAAGCGGCGAGCGGCAGCAGCGGCGCCAGCAGCGGCGAAAGACGGTAGAAGCGGACGGCCGGAAGAAATGTAAGCGACATCAGCAGCCAACTGATGAGCCCAAGCATGCGCGACGCGCGGCTCTGCGCGAAAAGAAGAGAGACGGGTGCGACATAAGTGAGAAACAGGCCGGCCAGCGTGCCGAACAGCAAGGGCGCGGAGTAACGAAGCTGCGTGAAGGCCGTGCGGGCGATCAAGTCGCGGAGTTCGGCGAACGTGCGGTAGGTGCGCAGGCTCACGCTGGCGCGCGTTAGACCCATCCAGATGCAGCCGCCGCTGCGCTTAACGGCGCGGGCCAGGGCGCAATCATCGATCACTTCGCTCCGAATGGCGGCCAATCCCCCTATGCGTTCGAATGCTTCCCGGCGCAGCAGGATGCAGCCGCCCGCGGCTCCGGCTGTGCGCGCGTGTGCATCCGCGATCCAGCGCGGCGGATAAAGTTTCAAAAAGAAATAAAGGAAGGGCGGAATCAGCGCCCGCTCGGCAAATGTATCCGTACGAAGGAGCACCATGAGCGAAACGAGATCGAGTTTGTTTTCCTCAGCGCGAGCAACTAGGCGGCGCAGCGTGTCTGGAGCGTGAACGATATCCGCGTCGGTAAACCAATAGAATGTCGGTGCTTGCACGGAGGCTCTATTCACACCTTCGTGGAGCGCCCACAATTTGCCGGTCCATCCTACGGGCAGCGCCGATGCGGATTGAATCCTGATGCGTCCGGCTGCATCCGTTCCCAGCGCTGCCTGCTGCGCGGCTTGCGCGGTCCCGTCTTCGCTGTGGTCGTCAACAATGACGATGGAAAACGCTCCCCGATAATCCTGCCGGGCGAGCCCTTCGACGGTTCTGGCGATGGTCTCTGCTTCATTGCGCGCCGGTACGATGGCGACTACAACAGGCCAAAGATCTGGAAGTTTGTGCGCAGCTCGATCATCATCGAATTCACGAAGCCGCCAGAAAAAACCGTGCGCAAAAACAAGATACAGCCAGATTGCGAGGGAGATGGCTCCCACAAGAATGTATGGGGACGGCACACACCATTCTGCAACGGCCCAACCCGAAACCACTAGGCTGCGGACTTATCCTTGCCAGCTTGCATGGCTGCGGCGCGGTGGATGGCTTTGCGGATGCGCTGATAGGTGCCGCAGCGGCAGATGTTGCCGCTCATGGCGTCGTCGATGTCAGCGTCGGTGGGACTGGCTTTTTTCGAGAGCAGAGCCACGGCCGACATGATTTGTCCGGACTGGCAGTAACCACACTGGGGCACGTCTTCCGCCATCCAGGCTTGCTGCACCGGGTGACTGCCGTCCGCGGAGAGCCCCTCGATGGTGGTGATCTTCTTGCCGGAAACACTGGAGACCGGCGTGATGCACGAACGAGCCGCTTCCCCATTGATATGCACGGTGCAGGCGCCACAAAGCGCCATGCCGCAGCCAAATTTTGTCCCGGTCATGTTCAGCGTGTCGCGCAGGACCCAGAGCAGGGGCATGTCCGGACTGACGTCGACGGTCTGAGATTTCCCGTTCAGCGTGAAAGCAATGGCCATGGATTCCCCCTCAGACGGAAACCTATCGTACAACAGGTGGCTTGCAGGATGAAAATGCGCGGGAAATCGGAGGCGGCCTGATTATTGTTAGGTGGAGAGGGGAGAATTGGGTCGGTCAGGTGACGAATGGACCGGAGTGCGGGACAGGAGCGTATTGGGAAGTGTCCGTTGCGGCCATGGGCGCGTACTACTGCTTCTAAATAGAGGACTTAGTAGCGATGGATGGTTTATTCTTTTCATTTCATGGAGGGAAGGAAAAATGGGGCGGCAGAACATCTCGAGCGGGACGACCTGGGAGCCGATTGTGGGGTATTCGCGGGCGGTACGTTTGGGGAACATCATTGCGGTGTCTGGGACGACGGCGACGGGGGCGGATGGAAAGATCGTTGGGGTGGGGGATGCTTACGCGCAGACGGTGCAGATTATCAGGAATATCGAGGCGGCGCTGGCGAAGGCGGGGGCGGGGTTGAAGGATGTGGTGCGGACTAGGATTTTCGTCATCAATATTGCGGAGTGGGAGAAGATCGGGCGCGCGCATGGGGAGTTTTTTGGGGGGATTCGGCCGGCGACGAGCATGGTGCAGGTTAGCAAGTTGATTGCGCCGGAGATGTTGTTGGAGATCGAGGCGGATGCCATCGTGGAATGAGGTGGAGGAGGTTCGGGAGGTTAAGGAGGTATAGCAAGCGCCATAACGAGATTTCGATCCTATCCACGGTGATTCCCCAGAAATGATTTCGCCGTGGAAGCCCGCTGGTAGCAGCTAGTGCCTTTGTCCCTGATAAATGTCGGGATGTCTCTGTCCTCCGCGTTGGACCGCGCCGGCGAGGTCTCACTGCGTCAAATAGACGGCTCGATAACAGGGGCGCAGCGATTCTGCGCCCCTACCAAAGATTCTCAGGAAACGGGAAATCGGCAATTACCAGCGGGCGCGGACGCGGTATTTAACTATCGCGGTGCCGTCTTTTTCCACGGGGACCTGGAATTGGGCGGCGAAGGCAGCGGTTTTTGTGAATTTGAAATTAGAAGAGAGCATTTCCCAGTCGCCGCCGATGGGTTCGTTCAGCTCGACGGTGATGGCTGAGTCTTTGTGATTGCGCAGCGTGACTTCATACTCCATTTCATACGTGTGGTTGTCGACTTTTTTGAAGTCGGTTTGTTTGTGCTCGGAGACGACGTCGAAGGCGTTGCCGATATGGATGGTGATGACTTCATCTTTCGGCGTGTGGTTGATGCGGTCTTCGCCTGCGAAGAGTAGCCCACCTCTGGAATCCTTCTGATAGACGCGGACGTTTCCGGCAGGGAGAGGCATGCCGAGGCCGGCTTTCTCCTCGTTCTTAAACTTGTAGTAGACCATGACGGGATCTTTCAGCGGAGCGCCGGGAGACTGCTGTGTACGGTAGTAATTACCCTGCCCGTTGACGACAAAAACTTTGTTCACGGGCACGTTGGTGCCTTGAAGCAGGCTGATCTGTTTGGTTTCCTTGTCCTCGACGGATGTGCGACGGCCGAGGGAATAGAGGTGATATTCGGAAAAGCTCTCCTGCTCGAACTGCTGCTCTTTGGCCATGGCGATGCCAGCAGAGAACGCGGCGGCTTTGCGCGGCGCCGCGGGGGCGGGCACACGGTTCAAATCGCCAGCGACGAGTTGCAGCTTGGCGTTGTGGAAGGCGGTGCCACTGTTGTTGATGACCGTGACCCAGCCATCGAGGTCGGCATTTTTATCGTCGCGAGCGACGGTGAGGACATAGTCGGCGTTCCAGGAAAGATTGTTGGCGAGATAGGAGGCTTCAATCTGCTGCTTGCGCGGACCGGAGTTTTCGAGGGACATGAGCAAGGTCGGCCGGTCGTAAAGATTTGCCGGCACTTCGGGGAAGCGGTAGCCCTCGGCATAGCCGCCGGTCACGATGTCGTTGCCAATTTTCCAGACCTGGCCGTTGTTATCGGAAAGAAGGGTGGCCTTGATTTCTTCGCGTTTGGTGGTGCCGTTTTCCATCGAGGAGCGGATTAGCGTGACTTCCTTGCCGACGTATTTGTGGAGCAACTTGGCAGGCTCGAGGAGATCGTATTCGTAGTTCTGCTCGAGGACGTCGAGCTTGGAAGGATCGGTGAGCGAACGGAAATGAACGGTGGCGGGATTGACGGTCGCAGCGATGTCCATGAATTTGAGGCGGAACGAGCCTGCGGGAAGAGTGAGCTGGCGGACGTCGCGGACGAGAGCGATGTTGGAGTTGTAGACGGTCACTGCGAGATCGGTCTGGTCGCCTAGGCTGGTGGATTGATCGTCGGCGAACGGCTTGGTGGAATCTTTGTCGTTTTGCGCGGCGTGGACACCGTGGCTGCGATTCGCCGGGTAGAATACTGCGGAAGCGAACAGCAGGATTCCCGCGGCCGCCAGAATGCGGAAAACATTCGACTGCGGTTTTCTTTGGGGATTCGCCATGGCCTTCACCTCGCTCAAAGTTTGCCTTCCCTGTTAGAACGGCGGAGCAGGAAATTCTTGCAAGCGCAGAAACAGTGACCAGGCGACGATCCCCAACTCACGGATTGGCGGTCGGCATCCAGGTTTTGCCGCCGTCGCTAGTGGCGAAAGTATTGCCATTAGCGTCCGCGACGGTGGCGTGGAGATCGTCGGCGGCACTGACAGCCCTAAGATCTGCGTCGACGGGTGACGCCAGCTTCATCCAATGTTTACCGCCGCTATTAGTCCATAGAATTGTTCCAGCACGGCCGACCAGCCAGCAGACTTTATCGCTGGGCGCGGAGCCCGCCAGAAGATCAACGGTCACGCCGCTTTTTTGCGGTTTCCAGGTTTTGCCGGCGTCGTCGGTGTGTTCGATGATTCCAAGCGCGCCGACCTGCCAGATAACACGGCCGCCGGGGGTGGTAATGGCGTGAGCAGCCTGCACCGCTAACCTGCGCAGCTTTCCATTATCGGAGGCGTTGTCTGCAAATGCGGCCGGTGCGCTGGAAACTTCGACGCTCTCAGTGGTCTGCGTTTGCACCGTGGCGTCTGACTGTGGGACAGACGGCGTAGCAGTGACGGTTTCCGTGGCTGCTGATTTTTGTTTCGTATCCGCAGTCGCGGGCGGGGGTGGGAGCGGGGCGCCACGAGCCGCACCGGCTGCACTGGTCGTCCCGCCTGCGGCAGTGGCTTTGGCAGACGGGCGCGGAGGCGGAGCGGCTGTGCCCGAGCGCACAGCTCCCACACTTCTTCCTTGCGATGGGAGATTAGAAATGTCTTTGCGTTTGGAGTCCTCCAGCTCGCGAGCAATCTGGGCGGATTCGGGTTCGGTTGCGGGTGCGGGGGCTGCCGGCACGGGCGCCGCGCTGGAGCCGTATAGCTTCTTACTGCGTGTTGTTTGTGCGGCATTTGGATTTGGAGCAGCAACTACTCCGCGATTGCCGGCGGTGGTGGCTTGATGGGATGGCGCGTGCGTTTCTTTTTTGAGCTGTGTGTCAGCCGTGGATGCGGCAGTGTCCCCGGGAGGTTGCGCTGGAGAAGTAGGAGGCGCTTGATTGTGGTTGGCGGCGATTTCGACGGTAGGGGGAGGCGGCTGAACCTTCAGCGATTTGTTTCCGTGGAGAACTACCCATACCAGCAAGCCTGCGGCGATGGCGCCGAGGGGGGCGGTCCAACGCCAATGCGCTTTTGGCGGCGGCATAGTGGCGACCGTTGCGCGCGCGGCGGCTGCGGTAGATTGAGAGATCGGGACTTGCGCGGGAGCCGCAGCGGCGAGGCGAGGCAATTCCCGAACGTCCGGCCCAGCGTTTGCCATCTCCGGGACACGCACACCCAAAATGTTCTCTTGCGTAAGAACTTCTTCAACCGCGCCGACGGGGATGCTATCGGTGAGTTCGAGTTGCGCAAGAATTTCCTGGCAACGGGGACAAGCTGCAATGTGTGTCTTCCAGGAAGAAAGCTCTTCGAGCGAAAGCTCACGTTCGTGATAGGCGGCGAGAGTTTCGGCGTCGGGACAAGCGCCATTTTGCGCGCCGGCTTGTGCGCTGGAGCGAAGCTGTTGCGCTAACGCTTTTTCAAAGCTGCGATCGCGATCGTCATGCCCCATGGAGATATCCACCCTTAGAACGAATTCCAGGTACTTTCTTGCAACGGGCGATCATGGCTCCTGGCTCCCGGCCGCGGGACCATGCGGCTCAGTGCGGCGAAACAATTTCTGCAAATCGAGCGGTGTATTTTCGCCCGCGTATTCGAAACAAAGTGCAATCTCGGCGTCGCTTAAGCCGGACTCGGCGGCGAAGCCGTTGACGGCGGCGCGTCCGGTCCGCAGTTTCTGTTCGACAGCGGAGCGCAGCTCGCGGCGGACGCGGTCCAAATTGCGCGAAACGCTGGATTCGTGCTCGCCGAGGCGCTTGCCGATGGCGGCGAGGGTTTGCTCTTCCGCGTAATAGAGAGAGAGGCGCTGGTGGTCGAGCGGAGCGAGCTGTTCAAGCGCGACACGGAGCGCATGAGAGAACAACCGGATGTAACGCCCGCGATGTGGATCGAGAGGAAGCGGCTGGGGCTCAGGGGGGATCTCACGCGTGCTGGGCTGCGCGTCTCCGTCTTCCAGAGTGTCAAAGCGGCGGCCAGCGCGAATGGTGTCGACGTGACGTTGCGCAAGAACGGCGCGCAGCCAGGTTTTCAAGGAGCTGCGTCCGTGAAAATAGCGGAAGAGCGAGCGTTCGCCGCGCCGGCCATCGGCCAGGCCGTAAAGTTCGGCGAAGAGAGAGTCCGCGAGTTCGCAGGCGTTTGCGGAACCGGGGCTGGAACGCAAAATTGCCGCAGCGGCCGCGCGCAAGTAGCCGCGGTAGGTGGCCACGAAATACTCCCATGCGGGTTCGCACCCTTGCATACAGGCGCAGGCGAGAGCCAGGTCCTCGAGGTGCAATGCACCTAGGTATTCCTCCAGCTTTTCGCCCGCAGGCGTGCTGTCCGCAAACCTCTTTCGCGCACTGCGTTCGAGTGCGGCACTAAAATGCCCCTGGGAGACTCTCCATTGCGAGGCACGCGCCAACGCGTAGAGCTGCCCGACAAGCCCCTCGCTCCCAGCGAGGAGTCCGGCGGGATTAATTCCGCCCCCCTTTTCCGGCCGGATTTTGTCGCTTTGATCCATGATTCCGAAGCACCACTTCCTGCCGCTGGCTGCATCCTAGAGCATAAGCCAGCCGGGCGGAACCCGGGGCGCAAAACTAGCGCCACCCAGCCCAGGTTTGCGGTATTCTAGGACGGTGTTGCGACCCAGACCCGCAACTGAAACCGCCTCGCCGGGTTAAGAACGGGTGCGCAACGGTGCGCTCGCGGGAGCATTAGCGACTTCGCGACGCTAGTACGAAAGTCCTATTCGGACTCCCTCAGCCTCGTCAGTACTCTGGTACTGGTATTGCGCACGTCCTGAATTACCAGCAGACTTGGGAGCCCAGGCCATCCCAAACCGCAGACGTTAGCTGGACGGAATTTACTCGAGGCGGCACGCGGATGACAACCATGATCGCAGATCCACCAACAAGTACGACGCGGCTAGGCGTAGGCTTTGATGCGAACCGCCGGCGTCCCGATGCCGAGGCTTGGAAGCGCGCAATCGGAACGAAGGCAGTCCCGGCCCGCCTGGCATTGCTGCCGGAAGGGAAACCACGCTGGAGCCATGTGGGGCTGAGCGCCATTTGCCAGATTTCAATCATCCTTTTTGTAGTGCTGATCCCACTCTTGTATCCCGAGAAGATCAGGACCGCGCTGAACATGACGCCCATCGAATTGCCTACACGAATCACGATGGTAGAGGTTGCGCCACCACCGCCGAAAATCAAGCCGAAAGTAACTCCACCGCCGCCAAAACCCGTGGTGGTAGAGGAAGTGAAACTCAATCCGAAGCAACCGCACGTCTTCATTACGCCAAAGGTAGTCCAACCCAAGGTGCAGGTAGTCGAGGCGAAGGCGCTGGACCTCACTCCGAAATTTGAAGAAGCCAAAATCGACGCCAGCTCGAGCCAGCCAAAGCGCCCCAAAGCGGACGTCAAGGTAGACAACTTAAATACAGGAAGCGCCGCGGCGGCCACCGTAAAGCTTCCAGTGGATAAGGTGCAGACGGGTGGGTTTGGCGATCCTAACGGAGTGCCGGGTAAAGGCGATCCAAACAAAACGACTAACGTCAACCGGCAGGGATTGCCAGCGCTGCCTGGGGGACCGGGGTACGGAAACGGTACCGGCGGAGACAAAGGAGCGCGCGGAACGGTGGCGAGTACCGGATTTGGAAATGGCACAGCCAATCCTCCTGCGGGTGGCGGGAAGCGCGGCACGGTGCAATCGACGGGCTTTGCCGATCAGACGGTGGCCACGGATGCCCCAAAAAAGAAGGCCGCGTCGAACGAAGGCGCGACGACACCTGTTGACATCTTGGAAAAGCCAAAACCCGAGTACACGGCGGAAGGGCGTAGTCTGAAGATTGAAGGCGACGTAGTTCTGGAAATGGTTTTCCTGGCCAATGGCACCATTCAAGTGAACCGCGTGGTCAGCGGACTCGGTCATGGCCTCGACGAAGCGGCGACCCGCGCAGCGCAACAAATCAAGTTTAAGCCGGCCAAGCGTGATGGCCAGTCGGTGGATTTTCCGGCCCGCGTGCGGATTGAGTTCCGCCTGGCCTACTGAAGGGGAGAAGAGAAAATGCGTAAGCTAGCAGTAACTTGGGAAATGACCAGGAGAACCTTGGTCATTCTGGCGCTCGCGCTGAGCGGGCTGGGTAGCATAGCCGTGGCGGCGACACCCGAGCCGGCGGACCAGCCGCGGACCATGGATCAGGTCATAGACCGCGTGATCACCAACGAAAACCGCTTGAACGGGCAGATCAAGCAGTATTCGCCGCTGGTCGAGACGTACATCCAGAATCTTAAGCCCGATAAGGACCTCGGCTACGCTCCGGCCGGTGACAAGTATTTTCTGGGCCGCGCGGATTTCTCCAAGGGCGTACAGCTCGTTTCGCTTACAGACACCGACAGCAAGGGTAAAAAGCTATTCACTGGGATCGGAAACTTCTTCTCCTTCGCCATGCAATTCCTGCCGGACGGCTTCCTGCAGATGATTTTCATCGACACCAACGGGTTCGACAAGCAGCACTATAAGTTTGATTATGTGCGGCGCGAATTCCTGGGTGAAGTGCGCACGCTGGTGTTTGACGTCACGCCGCTCGAAAAATCCGGCAAAGGACGGTTCCTCGGACGCATCTGGGTGGAGGACCAGGATTACAACGTGGTGCGCTTCAACGGTGCTTACGGAGGCAGCGGCCATTCGAGCTGGTACTTCCACTTCGACAGCTGGCGCTCGAACGCACAACAAGGCTTGTGGCTCCCGGCGTTCGTCTACAGCGAAGAGAAGGATTTGCACTACGCATTGACGAAGAAACTGGATTTCAAAGCGCAGACGCGGCTGTGGGGATATAACCTCGGCCATTCGCAGCAGGAGCAGGAACTGAGCAAGATTCTCGTGGAAACGCCGGTGCAGGACGATACGAAGACCGCCAATGATTTGTCGCCCGTGCAGGCGCAGCGCTCGTGGGACCGCCAGGCGGAAGATAACGTGATCGACCGGCTGGAGAGGATCGGACTGATTGCTCCGAAGGGCGAAGTGGACAAAGTTTTGGATACGGTGGTGAACAACCTCGAAGTTACCAATAATATCGATGTGGAACCGGATGTCCGTTGCCGCGTGATGATGACCTCGACGCTGGAGTCCTACACCGTGGGCCATACCATCGTGCTGAGCCGCGGGCTTATTGACGTATTGCCGGACGAAGCCAGCCTCGCGACGATGATGGCGCACGAGCTTAGTCACGTCGTTCTCGGACACCGGCTTGATTCCAGTTATGCCTTCTTCGACCAATTGCTGATCAGCGACAAGGAGACGTTCCGTCACTTTGGTTTTGCGCGCACAAAAGATGAAGAAGAAGCTGCGAACGCCAAAGCCATTCAGTTGCTGAACAATTCCCCGTACAAGAACCAGCTGGGCAACGCGGGCCTGTTCCTCACCGCGCTCCAGACACGGGAGAAGGAAATTCCCAACTTGATCAGCCCGCACCTGGGAAACCGCGTGCCGGTGATTGGCGACCTGAGATCCACGACGCCTGTCGATCAGAAGCAGAATCCGCAGATGATCGCGGCGTTGCCGATTGGCGGACGCGTGAAGATCGATCCCTGGAACGATAGGCTGGAGCTCATCAAGAGCAAGCCGGTCGGTACGGTGGCGGAACGCGAGAAGATGCCGTTCGAAGTGACGCCCTTCATGCCCTACCTGACGCGTTATGGAGCGGAAGCGGCGAAACCGATTGCAGCCAGCGCCACGACGCCGGCCGACCCGGCGCCGATGGATAAGAAGCCGAACGACGCAGCCAAGCCCTAGAGCGCCGTTGCCACAACAAAAAAAGTTTGGCCCGGTGAAATTCTTCTCACCGGGCCTTTGTATTTCCATTTTCTCTCGCCGTTGAATTTATTGGCGCAGCGAGGAGAGTTCTTTGATCAGCTTGTAATTGAAATCCACGCCGTCGTAAAAATCCTGCACTCCCACGCGTTCGTCCTTGCCGTGCGAGCGGTCGTCGTCCATGTCAAAAAACATGCAGGAGATTCCGTAGGTGGGTATCCCGGCGATGCGCATAAATTTTCCGTCGCTGGCGCCGGTGGACATGGTGGCCACCAGCGGAACTCCGGGCCACATGGCTGCCAGAGTTTTCTCCATTGCGGTGGTGAGCTCGGGGAGGAGAGGCGACGGTGGAACGGTGACCAAGGGAATCAAATGCCCGTCCGCTGTTTTTTCGGGCACGACCGTTACCGCAACCTTGGGGTCCGCGGCAACGCTTTCCAACGTTTTTCGCACGTCTTCCGGATCTTCGCCCGGAAAGATCCTGCAGTTCACATTGGCGCTAGCCGTTTGCGGCAGCGCGTTTGGCGCGTGGCCTCCAGAGAGCATGGTAGCCACACAAGTGGTGTGTAGAAGTGAGTTGTAATAGGGGTTTGCGGAGAGGCGTTCGACGGCGGCTTTATCAGGTGGTTGTTTCGCGACGGCTTTCATGTCCGCGGCCGTTTGTCCGGTGCTCAGCGCCGCGTAGCGTTCGAAATAATTTCGCGTGATCTCGCTGGCCTCCACCGGAAAAGAAAAAGGCTGCAAGCGGCTGAGAGCTCCGGCCAGGTGATAGATGGCATTGTCCGGGCTGGGGACGGAACTGTGACCGCCGGGGTTCAGCGATTCAAACTGAAAATCAGCATAAACTTTTTCACTTGCCTGAAGTCCTGCGACCAGACGCTTGCCTTTCTGGCGTTCGAATTCGCCGCCATCGAGATTGATGCAATATTCGGCATCGATCCAGTCGCGGTGTTCTTTTAGGAGCCAGTCCACGCCGTTGTAGTCGCCCCCTTCTTCATCGGCGGTGAGTGCGAGGATGAGGTCGCGGTCTGGCACGAAGCCTTCTCTTTTTAGGCGGATGAAATTCAACACCAGGATGGCGTCACCTTCCTTCATGTCCTCCGTACCACGGCCGTAGAAAAATCCGTCTTTCTCGATGAATTCGAACGGATCGGTGGTCCAGTCCTCGCGTTTCGCTTCCACGACGTCGAGGTGCCCAATAAAAAGGATTGGCTTGCGCCGGCCGGTTCCGTGGAGACGCACGACGAGATTCTTCTTTCGAACCGTGGGTCCGGCGACGATGACATCTTTTTCGGGGAAGCCGGATTCGCGCAGTCGTTTGGCCATGGCTTCCGAGGCCGTGGTTACGTTGCCGACGGAATCCGTCGTATTGATTTCAATGAGTTGTTTGAGAATCTCTCTGGCCTGCTGATTTGTCTGGTCTGGACTTTGCGCATGTCCGGTAGACACAAATCCTGACAGACAGCACGACAGCACAATCCAACGCATTCCACAATGCATTCTTATCTCCTGATAACGATTTATTCCGGCGATGCTGGCAGGTTGTACGCTGGCGCCGGAGGTTCCGCCAACGCCTGTCTGATGCACTGCGACACATAAGACAGCGGCAGGAACATCAAGATCAAACCAAAGCCGGCATCGAAAATATGCATCACCAGCGCCAATAGAATGGCCACCCCTACCGTTACCGGTTTCATTAGCGGGCGCCGCAGCCGACCATTCACGAAGCGAGCAATTTCCTGCGGCCACTTGAAGACCCAATACAAAAAGTAGATAGGTATGAAATGAAAGCCCGCGGCCCGCGCCGGAGAAATCGGATGCTTCCAGCCGGGCACTCGGGCCAGGACAACATGGATGCGATAGATGCAAGCCACCCAGTAGACGCCGCCCACGAAGCCGGCGAGAAACAGGTACAGCGGTGGCACGGGAAACTCGCCCTTCGCCAAATCGGGCATTTTCGTGAGTTCGGGGTGCAAAGAGACGGCTACGAATTCCGCAGCCATGGTGGCGACGCCAAGCAAGTAGCCAACCCAAATCCTGGGTAGGAGCGGCATCACGCTGTCTTCGGCGGTTCGCGCAGGCAGGTCTCCGTTGGAAAAATCCATGTGCTCCTCAAAGAATCGGCCTTGGCAGCGTAACGATCTTTTGGCGTACGCGTCAAACAAGGTCGTGTGTTGCTGCGTTGCGCGGAGGGAGCGAGTTGCTTCGTTCAGTGCCCCTGCATACACTGGCTGTGACATGTGAATCAGGAGGAGAGAAATGACGTCTGCCATGAAACGCGCCGTGCAGATTGCGCTCGGCGCCACGATATTTATCGCGGGAGCCGCGACCGGGTCATTGCATGAACGCAGCGTGGCCGCGCAAAACAAGTTTGGCCAGCCGAAGAGTGTTCTCCATGTGGTGGTATACAAATTCAGGGACGCCACATCGGAAAACGACCGGCAGCAGGCACTTGACGGAATCAAGGACGTGGCGCGAAAAGTTCCGGGGATCAAGAACGTGTGGTTGAAAACCCAGCGCAACCAGATCAAGGACTTCAGCGGTGTGTATGCGATTGAATTCGCGAGTCCCGACGCTGCCGCGGACTACGCCGAAAGCCCAGCGCACGAAGCGTGGTCCAAGCAATGGCAAAACCTTCGTGAAAACAGTCTTTCGTTTCAGATCTCCAATCCATAAGCGCACCCCGCGTCCATCTTTCGATTGCCGAGCAGGGAGCCTCAGTTTTCGCGAGTGATGCCAAACCTACGCCGAAAGATGGCGTCAGCAGCGCTGTCCGAAAGCAGGCGCTTGAGCCACTTCGCGACGAATGCGAGCCCGGTCACGCCGTACCGCGGTTTGGGGCTGGAAGCCTCCATCGCGCGTAACACCACACGCGCGCAATCTTCCGGAGTGGATTTCGATTTTGCGCGGCTGACGTTGACGCTTTTTGAGAACCGTTCGTAGAGAGACGCGTAGGGGCTGCTCTTCATGTTTTCAAAGTAGGGCCGCGAGAGTTCCGCGGAGGCCTTCTGGATGCCCGTCACAATGTAGCCGGGCTGGATTAAGACTACTTCAATACCGAACGGATACAATTCAAGCCGCAAGGCATTGCTGATCCCTTCGAGCGCGTGCTTGCTGCCGCTGTAGGCGCCTTGCGTTGGCGGGGTCAGGAATCCGGAAACGGAACTCATCATCAGGATGCGCCCGCGCTTTTTTTCGCGCATATGCGGCAAGATAGCCTTGGTCACACGCAAAACACCGAACACGTTGGTTTCGAATTGCCGCCGCCAATCCTCCATGCTGAGGTCTTCCACCGTCGCGGTGAAGTTGACGCCGGCGTTGTTGATGAGCACGTCGATCGCGCCGCTTTTTGCAAGTACACCGGCAACGCCGCGTTGCACCGAAGCGTTGTCCTCGACATTCAACTCCAGCGCTTCCAGCGGCAGCTTCCTCTCGCGCGCCAGCGCGTCGAGTTGCGCGCGCTTTTCCGCGGAACGTCCCGCGGCAAACACGCGGTAACCGCGCTCCGCCAGCAGCAACGCAGTGGCTTTGCCTAGTCCGTCGGTAGCGCCGGTAATCAGGACCGTCTTCGCGCTCTGCGCATTCGAAGCCTCACTCATTCCGCCTCCTCTTCCCTCTCGGATGTCGGATATCCTATCGCGGATTGGCGAGCCGTGCGCGGCACCGCAAGCGTCCCGTTTTCGTCACATTCCTCGCCAGCGTTGCCTAGTCGGTGTACAGTGCCTGCTAGAATTTCAATATCCCTAATGTTCCAATCTGAAATCCTGGGTGTTTGTGCGAATGGCTGCTGACGGAACCCCTTCCATGGACGAGCCCAGCCGCAATTGGAAACGCGGCTTCTGGAGCCTCATCGCCACACAGTTCCAGGGCGCGTTCAATGAGAACGCCCTGAAGTTTCTTGTCATTTACCTTATCCTCGCCATTGAAAAAGAGAAAGCGCAGCGCGACCAACTCGAATTGCTCGTCGGGGTTCTCTTCGCGGCTCCCTTCATTCTTTTCTCCTTGATCGGCGGATTTCTGGCGGACCGCTTCAGCAAGCGTGCCGTCACGATCTGGACGAAAGTCTTTGAACTGGGCGTCATGCTGTTCGCAACAGTGGCGCTGGTCGAGCCCAACCTGCGTTTGGCACTGGCGGGCATTTTTCTAGTCTGCACACAGGGGGCATTTTTCGGCCCGTCCAAGTATGGTTTGCTACCGGATTTGCTGCCTGCCGAGAGACTTTCCTGGGGAAATGGCGTTCTTGAACTGGGAACATTTCTTGCGATCATCGTCGGCAGCATCAGCGGCTCCTTTCTAGCCGAAGCGTTCAGCGGCCGCGAGGTTTACTCGGGAGCGTTGCTTCTTGGTTTTACGGTCCTTGGTTTGTTGTGGAGTTTCGGAATCAGCCGGGTTCCTGCGGCAGATCCCGCAAAGCGGTTTCACCCTGCCTCGCTAATCGATGTGTGGTCCCCACTGAAATTGATTCGCCTCGATCGCGTCCTTTGGCTGGCAGTGCTTGGCAATACGTATTTCTTTTTCGTCGGCGGACTGTTGCAATTCAACATTTTTATCTACGGCCAGGACGTTTTGCATATCCGAGCTACCCAGGGAGGCTTTCTGCAGGCGGCGGTGGCTATCGGGATTGGCCTTGGCAGCCTCGCCGCAGGTTATCTTTCGGCCGGAAAAATCGAGTACGGATTGATTCCACTCGGCTCGATGGGCATGACCGTTCTCGGACTCTGCCTGGCGATTCCCGATTTGTCGTTTCGAGCCGTGTTGTTGCTGCTGGCTGGCTTGGGTTTCTTCGGCGGATTTTTCATCGTGCCAATCAGTGCTTTGATCCAGCATCGCCCCGAAGAAAACAAGAAAGGCAGCATCATCGGCGCCGCGAACTGGCTTTCGTTCGTGGGCATAGCCGCCGCTTCCGGCGTTTATTACGCTGCGGCTCATTTTATCCACCTCGATCCGGCTGGAGTTTTCTTCTGGTCGGCGCTTGCGACGCTCGGAGCCACCGCTTATGTGTTGTGGTTGCTGCCGGATTCGCTACTGCGGCTGCTTCTCTGGATTGCCACGCACACGCTCTATCGTCTGGATGTCGCGGGGCGCGAACGAGTCCCTGCGCGGGGCGGAGCGCTGCTGGTCCCCAATCACGTTTCCATGGCCGACGCAGTGCTGCTGATTGCTTCACTGGACCGCCCGGTGCGCTTCCTGATGTTCAAAGGCTCATACGAACACCCGCTCGTAAAACCGTTCGCGAAGATTTTAAAGGTTATTCCCATTGCATCGGACCAGGGCCCGCGTGAAATGATTCATTCGCTCCGCGACGCCACGCAGGCGCTGCAAAACGGAGAATTGGTCTGCATCTTCCCCGAAGGGCAGATGACGCGCATCGGCCAGATGCTGCCGTTCCGGCGCGGAATGGAACGCATCATCAAGGGCGTCGATGTTCCGATCATCCCGGTGAATCTCGATGGCGTTTGGGGTTCGATTTTTAGCTTTGCAGGTGGCCGCTTCCTCTGGAAACTTCCGCGCCATCTGCCTTATCCGGTTCGTGTAACGTTTGGCGCGCCGCTGCCTTCCACGGCAAGTTCCCGTGAAGCCCGCCAGGCCGTACAGGATCTCGGCTCGGAAGCGTTCTTAAGGCGTAAGAAGCAAATGCACACGCTCCCGCGCTCGTTCATTCATACGGCGCGGCGTCATCCCTTCCGATTTGCCATGGCCGACGGACAAACTCCCAAGCTGAGTTTCTTTGCGGTGCTGGCAAGAACGCTTTTCCTGGCGCGGCGTCTGCGCAAACCGTGGCAAGGGCAGGAAATGGTCGGCGTTCTGCTGCCGCCTTCGATTCCCGGCGCGCTAGTGAATCTGGCGGCCATGCTGATGGGCAAGATTCCGGTGAATCTAAATTATACGGCCTCGAACGAAACCCTGGCCTCCTGCGCCAAGCAGTGCAACTTGAAAACAGTAATCACCGCACGCGCGTTTCTTGAGCGTGTTCACGTGCAACCGCCGGCGGAAGCCATCTTCCTCGAAGATCTCGCCAAGGATCCCGGGTTCGGCGAGCGTCTATCTGCTGCCCTGGTCGCCAGCCTGCTGCCCGCACGAGCCGTGGCTAGATTTACTGGCGCGCGGCGTCTGGCGGCGCTCGACGACACTGCCACGATTATTTTCTCCAGCGGTTCGACCGGCGAACCAAAGGGCGTGGTGCTCACGCACTACAACGTGGCCGCCAACGTCGAGCAACTCAATCAAGTCTTTCTTCTTCATTCCGACGACCGCATCATGGGCATCCTGCCCTTTTTTCACTCTTTTGGTTTTACTGGAACACTTTGTCTCCCTGCGGCAACGGGCATCGGTGTGGTGTTCCATCCGAATCCGCTGGACTCTCGCGTGATCGGCGCGCTTGTCAACAAATACGCTGTCACCATGCTGCTCGCGACGCCAACTTTTCTTAATGCTTACGCACGCCGCTGCGAAGCAGAAGACTTCGGCAGCTTGCGTTTTGTCATGGCTGGAGCGGAAAAACTGCCGGAGCGTATCGCGCAGGCCTTCGAGGACCACTTCGGCATCCGTCCGCTGGAAGGCTATGGCTGCACCGAATGCTCGCCAGCCGTCACGGTGAACACCATCGACTTTCGGGCCGCGTCCTTCCGTCAGGTCGGCGCCAAACGCGGCAGCATCGGCCATCCCTTGCCCGGAATGTCCGTGAAGATTATCGATCCCGAGACTTTGCACCCGCTCGGCTTCGATCAACCGGGGTTGTTGCTCGTGCGCGGACCCAACGTCATGCAAGGTTACTTGGGCCGTCCGGAGAAAACCGCCGAAGTCCTGAAGGATGGCTGGTACAACACAGGCGATATTGCCACGGTGGATGAAGACGGCTTTCTGCGCGTTACAGACCGCCTGAGCCGCTTCAGCAAGATTGGCGGAGAAATGGTTCCGCACATCAAGGTCGAAGACAAACTGCACGAACTGGCGGCGGCCACCGAGCAGATGTTTGTCGTCACGGCAATTCCCGATGAGAAAAAAGGCGAACGCCTCATAGTCCTGCACACGCTAGCGGAAAAGCCATTGGAAGAGTGTCTGGAAAAGCTTGCGAAAAGCGACTTGCCGGCGCTCTGGCGCCCGCGGCCTGATCAATTCCTGCGCGTCGAATCGCTGCCGTACCTCGGCACCGGAAAGCTGGACCTGCGCAAGGCGCGCGAACTGGCCGCGCAGATGCTGCAACAGATCTGAGAAAGATTCCGAGCGGCCGACGCTAGGAAAAGCGCGAACCTTGGAGAGGGAGGAACCTCTCGGTTGACGGCGCGACTCATCTCAAAGAACAGATGACTGAGGGAAATTCCTAGAGGTATACTTCCCACACGGATCGCGGTTCTCCGGGTCGCTTGAGGAAGCCTGCGGAGAAAGCCGGGGCGTTCTCAAGGTCTAGCGCGGCAAAATTCAGCATTTCGATGACAGCGGCTTATTGCGACCCCGTAAAGCTGAATTCTCGATTGCCGGGAAACAATTCGCGGCCCGGTCCGTCAATACCAGTATCTTTCCGGTGTGTGTCCCCAAACATGGGGACAGCTGGGATAGTGGAGTACCGCACCCCATGCGAAAACGCCTGCAAATCCTTTCCCTGATTTTCGCCACGATTTTGATGGCAAAAGAGGTACTCGCTCAGGGCTCCCAGGGAAGTTCGTCGGGACCGGATCCTGCTCAATTCGGTTCCATTAGCGTGTCCGTTAGGGATGCGCTGGGCGGATCGACGAACTCCTTCGTGATGGTGAACCTTTACACCTTGAACGGTCAGACGCAGGCTTCGCAGACGCTGACGACCGCGACCATTCGATTTGAATCCGTTCCGGTCGGAAACTACATAGTGAAGGCCGAGTCTCCAGGATACGAAGAAGCAAGCGAGAGTGTGGAACTGGAAGGGCGCTTTCCGCAAGCAATCGTCTCGCTGGTGCTGCGGCCCGCGGCAGATCCCAACGCAAAACCGGTCGCACCTGGTCCACCGCTGGTCGCCCCTAAAGTGCAGAGAGAATTGCACGCCGGTCTCGAAGCGATGCGCGCCGGCAAACTGGACGAAGCCCGCAAACAATTGATGGCCGCGAGCCACCAGGCTCCCAACAATCCAGATGTGAATTATCTCCTTGGCGTCCTTAGCCAGCAGGCGGGGGATGCCTCCGCGGCGAAAGGCTATTGGGAGAAGGCCGTCAGTCAATTTCCGAATCATGTTTTTACGCTTCTCGCCCTGGGGGATGGCGCTCTCAGCCAAGGAGACTTGACCGCTTCCAAGGGATATCTCGACCGGGCCCTCACTGCAGACCCTTCCTCGGGGCGGGCTCATTTCCTCCACGCTCGCGCGGATTTGCAGGACGCGGCTTTCCAACAAGCAGCGCAGCAGGCACAGCAAGCGATCGAGTTGGACAAAGAGGACGCCAACGCTGCGCGGCTAATTCTTGCGAAAGCGCAAGTCGCGCAGCACCAGCGTGATGAGGCTATAATTACTTTGAATGCGCTCTTGAAGGCCAGCCCCTCCGACACGCAAGCCGAAACCGTTCACCATATTCTGGAAGCTTTGAACAAGGCCGCCGCCGAGGAAGCCTCTCATTCGCCGGAGACAGTTGCCGCGCTCACACTACCGGACCCCGCGAAATCCTCGGCTGCATCCCTTGTGCCGCCGCCTGCCAAATGGATGCCCCCCGACGTGGATGAAAAAACGCCTCCTGTAAAACTCGGAGTCTCCTGTCCCCTTGCCCGAGTGCTTGCCGGCGCTGGCAAGCGTGTCGAGGAGTTCACCAAGGCTGTCGATCACTTCAGCGCCATGGAGTTCCTGGAACACCAAGTCATTGATCGCCAGGGTGTCGCCATCAGCAGTGAGGACCGCAGATTCAACTATCTCGTTTCCATCCAAGAAGTCCGCCCCGGCTACTTAAATGTGGACGAGTACCGCGACGGAAGTATGGGATACGAAATGTTCCCGGACGGTCTCGCGACCGTGGGCCTGCCCTCCATCATCCTGATGTTTCATCCGGTGAATGTGGGCGACTACGACATGACTTGCGAGGGTCTGGGAAGCTGGCAAGGAGCCCCGGCTTGGCAAGTTCATTTCCGGCACCGCGATGAAACGCGAAGTCCTATCCGCACATACAAAATCGGCGGACATGTCTATCCCGTATCACTCAAGGGGCGTGCGTGGATTGGCGCCAGCAATTTTCAGGTGCTGCGCATCGAAACCGATTTGAGCAGCCCCATGCCGGAGATCAAGCTGCTCGCGGAGCACCAGGCGCTCGATTATGGCCCCGTGCGGTTCAAGGACCGCAGCGTACAGCTCTGGCTGCCCGCCGACACCGACATCTACTTCGACTATCGGGGGAAACGCGTGCATCGGCGTCACAGCTTCAGCGACTTCCTGTTATTTTCCGTGGACGACAAGCAGAAAATCGAGAAGCCCCGCGAAGCGGTGCAACCGCCTGCGACAGCACCAACGGAAGAAAAACCGCACAACTAAGCGGCCTGGTTACTACGGTTTTGGCAATTGCAGGATCATGCCGCTTCCTTGGCCGGCTTCCACCGAAGGCAATTGTCCATTCCATTTGTCAATCAACGCTCTGGCATTTTCGAGACGCCGTAGTTCGAGCAATTGCGGCGTAAGCGATGCTTGGCGGATGCGATTGGAATCCGCTTCACCTTGTGCGCGCGTCACTTGCGATTTGGCATCGCCTTCCGCCTCGGCAATTTTCTTCGCTGCTTCCGCTTGCGTGGTCGCCAGCTCGTTGCGTGCTCGCTCTGCCTGCTGGATGGCTTGCGCCTTGGCGGTAATAGCCGTGGCGATCACTGCGGGGACGCGCGGCGCGCCGATAAATCCAAATTGCTGGACGCCTACGCCCACCGGTGTGACCTTCGTCTGGATCATGCTCTGTACCTTGTTCAGGAATTCCGCTTTGCGCTCGCCGTAGATGTCCTCCACGACATACGTGGAAGCCACTTCATTGAGTGAATTGCGCACGATGTCCCGCAGGATTCCGTGGGTGAAGCGGTCCAGGTCGTCGACGCGGTACTTTACATAAAAGTCAGGCACTTTCGAAGGCTCGATCGCATACGACAAGGAGACATCCACGAAAATTTCCATGCCCTCTTTCGAGTTGAATCCCATCTCTTCGTTGATGGGATGCCCTTCGTTGGTGTCGCGCGTCCATTTCACCGTCTGCACGTAGGTGGGAAACTCAATGATCTGCGTCGTCAGCGGCGAGTACACCACCCATCCCGTGCGAATGGGAATCTCCGAAGCGCCGCGCTGTTGCCCAGCCAGGTTGATCTCCACCCCCACGTGCCCCGCCTCGATGCGCGTCACGCGCAGCAGGAACAACAGGAGAATAAGAATCACGAAAAGCGCGGCAACGCCGATCACGATCACCCGCATTCCAGGAATCGCCGGCCGCATCGTGAATTCGCGGCCCTCGCCGCGCTGCCCTTTAAAGAAATCCATACTTTACCCCCTCCGGTAACTTCTCCAATTTAAGTCGGAATTAATACTACCGTGTTTCTCCCATTCCATTCGAACGCAACCAGTGCACTGCGTCACGCAGAGTACCGATGATCGGGCATGCGGAGGGCGTGTCTCATTTTTTCGGAGCGGAGTGTGCGAGCGAGTCCCATTCTTCTCCGCCGCGCTGCAGCAAGGACGCACGATCCTCGGGCAAAATCCACCGCTGTTGGATGAGTTCGTCGGTGGCACGCGCGTACTGGCCAAGGTATGCCACGCGTCCGGCGTAGCGCTCCGCGATCGATTTGCGCGAATCACCCGTCTGCTTGCGGTCCGTCTCGTTCAGACAGAACGGGAGATAGGACCCTTCAAAGGCCACCCGCTGCGATCCGCTGCCGATGGAAGGATCGCGAAGATTCCATCCGGTGTAAGTCGCAAGTGGCGCCGAAATCTCGGGCAGATGAACGCCGGCGAGTTCATTGCCATCGGCATCCACCTGCGGCACGAGTATAGTAAATGGCTTTCCAACTTGCCGGGGCTGCGCGGCAAGAATTCCATTGCGCCAGTGTGGGCCGTAGTCGAGACGGTAAGCGGTGTTAGCTTCGGTGGGCAGCTCAACATGCGGAATCCTGGGGAAGGCCAACTCGCTCACGGGCACCAGCGTGTGCGCGGCGATGGTGGGATAGACGCTGGGAGGAGGGGCCGTGCCGCTGCGAACCCAGGCGTCCATGTTGGTAATCATCGCGCGCCAAAAGTAGCGGATGGGCAGCGGCGACTGGGGCTCTCGTCCCAACAACGAGGCTGTTCCGCGCGCGGGCGGAAACGGGCCGCTGAAGTGCTGCAGGCCCGTGAAGTAGTAGATGCGGACGTTGGGACCAATGGTAGCGTCGCCCTTGCCGTTGGCGCTGGTGTGAATTAGCGAAGCGGCGCGGCCCCAATATTCATAAGACGTGTTGGAGAAGAAGATTTTGGGAACGACCCGGTCGAGCTGTGCGCGATCGAGTAAGCCGCCCTTCTCCCCGGTGAGCGGATCAACCTCGGGCTGATCCGTGAATGGAAAAATGTCCGTGGGGAAGAATATCGCCGAGGTCGGCTGGGCATCGCGGGAGGGCTGGGCGAAGCGGTAGTTGAAGCTGCCGCGGCCAGCGCCGGCAACATGCGCGAGGACGCCATCGAGAGCGATGCGCCCCTCTTCGTCCGCGTTGAATCCCTGGTAGAGAAAATCGCGCAGGAACCGGCCATTCTGCGAGATACCTTCGCCGAGCACGCGCGACGCGGGCGTAATACTGTCAGGTGTGTGCTTGGCGTAGGCGGCAAAGTCGCGCACGGCCGCAAAGCTCAACCCGGCAACGATTGGATCCGCAACGACGTAGACATACTCATAAATACGGCCAGGCTCGAACCCGCCATTCAGATGGATCGACCGGTTACTCGGGGTCAGTTTGCCATCGACCATCGATGCAAATTGCCACTCGGAACGTGGAATGGCGGTGCGCTTGCCTTCGCGCGAGTCGCGAACGGTCAGCGTGTTGCGCGGATCGTCTGGCTGCGCCACGGGATACTCCGAACCTCCGATGTTGCCGAGGATCACATGGCCAAGCGGAATTTCGTCGGCCTTGGCGGGGAGCGAAATATCGCCTCGCAGGAGGCCGGAGATGGTCTTGCCGTGATCTTTGGCGATGGGGGCGTATAAGCGGAGGGCCTTGGGACCCGTGGCGTCCCATTGCCAGCCGAGCGCAACCACGGTGAAACCGTTGCGCAGCAGCCAGCCATCCCCGGCGCTGTGCGACAGATCTTCGTCGCCGCCATCGACGAGCGAGAGAATATGGGGATTGCCGCGGTTGGGATTCTCCAGCAGCAACGTGCCGTTACCCTTCGTCGCGTCCTTCGGGCGAACGGCGACG
>Ga0210410_10001353_pt1 | contig 23264 bp, 18 predicted proteins | sample IncBWC4MmetaG_FD_161058 | JGI IMG/M metagenome (GOLD analysis project Ga0210410, IMG submission 161058) | Forest soil microbial communities from Barre Woods Harvard Forest LTER site, Petersham, Massachusetts, United States - Inc-BW-C-4-M | ecosystem: Environmental > Terrestrial > Soil >... | reverse complement strand
GCTTTACGACGGCCTGCAAATCAAGCACCTCAACGAAGTCATCGCCGCCTGCTGCTACGGTGGCGCGGTTGTGGGCACCATCATCGCTGGCTACTTGCTGTGGAATTTTGTTTGAACGAACAAGCTCTTTCAATATGCTGAGGGCTGCAACCGCCCCGTAAGTGAGGCACCATGCAACACCAACTGAAATCCATCTCCAAAGCAGGAATCCCAGAAGCCATCGCCAAAGTCGAGCTTTACCGCTACCTCAACGAACCTGAGGAAGCCGAATCCATCTGCCGCGACATCCTCGCCATCGATCCTGAACAGCAGCTCGCCCGCCGCATGCTCGGCCTTTCCATCACCGACCAGTTCCTCGGCATCACCGGTGATCGCTACGAAGAATGCCGCACCATTTTCCAGTCCCTGCGCGACCCCTACGAGCGCTTCTACTACACCGGCCTCTTCCTCGAGCGCCGCGCCAAAGCCCAGCTCCGCACCGGCTGCGCCGCCCACATTCTTCTTCCTCTCGTCGAAGAAGCCCTCCAGAATTTCGCCGAAGCCGAAAAAATCCGCCCCATCGGCAACGACGACAGCATCCTCCGCTGGAACCGCTGCGTCCGCCTCCTCGAAACCCACCCCGAGTTCCACGCCGTGCACCCCGGCCCAACCACCTTCGAATCCTCCGACACCCCGCCCATCCCAACCCGCACCCGCAACCTAACCCACTAACCCGTAGCGGCCACTTTCAAGTGGCCCCGCCCTCTTGGTTTTCTCTTGGCCCTGTAGGGTCCGCCGACCGTAACGGGCCGCTCCTATTTTGAGTGCGGAAGCAAAGCTTCTGCTTTTACGACCTAAAATCTTCCCCCAACCCGATCCGCAAACCGACCGCTCAACTCCACCACCCTCTTCCAATCGCCCCCGCCAACCGCACCGTCTCAACCCCAACCCAAACCCAGGTCCCAACGTCCACCTGATCCTCCCACCCACTAAAATTAATATCCAACGCCACATGCGTCAGCACGCATCCAACCACCCCGCTCACCGCAAACTCTCCCGCCAATTCCACTGCCGGCGCCTCTTCCGCCCTGGCGCTCGAATTCCCTCCGCGCGTCTCCAAACAAGTCATCCCGCACAACAGCGGACTAAACAAAGCCGCCCCCGCCAAAGCCACCGCAACAACCGTCCTGTATTTCTTCTTCAACATAAAACTTCTCCTAACTCCCCCTATTTCTGCCCTTCTACATGTTAGTCGAACACACCTCCCCCAATTCGACACCCACCCCGACCAAATTTTCACCTCGGATTCAACCGCGACGGTAACCGCTTTTGTTTCTAAGGCCCGCTGACCGTGGTGGGCCGCTCCGACTTTTGAGTGCGGAGGCGCAGCCTCCGCTTTTACGGTCTCAACTACTCCACCAAACCATCCTTCACCTCTACCCCTAGCCCGCGCAATCTCTTCAACGCAAAACACACGAATCCCCACCCACCACGGAGCGGCATCATTCCCTACGCTGGTCTATCCCCGGAAAACCTTCCGAAACAATCCAACCATCTCCGCAAACGCCTGGTCCGTAGCCTCAGGATCAAACCGCGGCCCCTCATCCCGCGTAAACGCATGCTCCGCCGGATAAAGCAGCGTTTGATACCGCGCCCCGCTCTTCCGCAGCGCCGCGTCAATCGTCTCTCGCCCCGCCTCCGGCACATGCGGATCCTTCGTCCCAAAAATCATCAGCAACTCCCCGCGAATCTCTTTCGCCCGCGCCAGCGACACCGCATCCGCGTCCTTCCCCAATTTCCCATCATGAATTCCCGTCCCGTAGTAACAAACGGTCGCCTTCACATCCGGCTGAAACGCCGCCCGAAACGCCAAATGCCCGCCAATACAAAACCCCACCGCCCCAATTTTCCCGCGCGCCATCTTCGGATGTTTCCCTAACCAGTCGAGCCCTGCCCGGCAATCCGCGTCAAAATCCGCCACCGGAGTCTTCGCCGCATCTCCCAACCCGCGCGTCCGCCCCGCATCGTCAAACGCAATCACCGTCCCCGGCGGTTCGATCCGCCGGTAAATCTCCGGCGCCGCCGCCACAAATCCATACCCCGCCAGCCGCACGCACCAACGCAACAGCGGCGGCGTCAATTGAAAAATATCCGAGTAACACCATATCCCCGGATACTCCCCCTCCTCCCTCGGCGCCGCCACAAACGTCCGCATCGGCGACCTCGCCAGCGCAATGTCCGCGTACTCTGTAGTGACAATCATCTCTACCCCCGCCAGGCACTTTCGGCCAGCTATCCTACCTCCGTAGCGGTAAGCTTGCTAATCCTCTTTTGAATCAACCCGTTTAGCCAACTTGCTATCCCTGATCACTACCGCTCCAAGGTGGCGAATGGCAGCGGTCATTTCCAACCTGTTCACCGCGGCTTGAGGTTTCGGGGCGGTCTTTGGAGAAAGTTGTCGCAAATTTTTGTGAATAGGGGTAAACCTCTGCACATAGGCTAACGGGGGGGCTCCGCAATGGTCTATCGCTAAGTGGAACATGTGTGTTTTCAATATGTTATTGACCAAAGGTTTGGCAAGCCGGTGGGGATGTTTGGAATGAGGCGTGCACGTGTTTCCTTAGCCAGAGGAGTGTGTCCGCAAACCACAGCTCTTCGGAAATGAGCAACCGCTTCGTGAGAAAGTTCTTGCGGTACCTTGGTCTTGCAATGGCAGGAATGATTGTGCTCGCGGGAGTGGCGAGCGCGGATCAGGTCTTCTCGACTCCGACGGGCGCTGTAAACCCGCTGACCGGTACGCCAGTTTCGGCAACGGCCGATTTCAGCCTGAGCGGCACGACTTTGACGCTCACGCTGACCAACACCATCACTGGCATCGGCAGCGCCGGTCAACTCCTGACTGGCCTAACGTTTACGCTGAGTAATGGATCAGGCGTCAGCCTCAACAGCGAGATGGGTGATCTGCTTACAGTCAATTCTGATAAAACCTTTACCGACCTGGGCACAAGTGCTCTGGGTTGGGGCTTTGGCACGACCGGAACAAACACCTTTGAAGTGTGCATGATCTGCACTGGTGGTGTGACTTCGGGTGTGACACCGAAAGAAGGAATTCTCGGACCGGTTTCGGGAGACGGAAAGTATGACAATGCAAACAGCTCCATCGCGGGGAGCGGGCCGCACAACCCCTACGTGAATGGGACCGCGACCTATAAGTTCGCCGTTCCTACTGGCGTGACGGCAAGCAACGTGTTCTTCCAATTTGGAACGACTCCTGGCGGCGCCATCTCGGCTCCTGAACCCGCCAGCATCCTTCTCTTGGGTCTTGGCCTCTTGGGGCTGGCTGTCCTGACCGGTCGTCGTTCTCTGACCGCGTAACCGGTCGCCCAAAACCCTCAACCTGAAAAACCCCGTCCGGATCCCGGCCGGGGTTTTTCATTTTGGCTGCCCTCTCAGCTTACTCCGGTCAGCTTTGCCGGCCACAACCCGTTTCTTCAGCAGCGAGGTTACCCGTCTCTTGAAGTCATGGACAACCGGATTCTCGGGGCGTGGCGTCCTTACAAGAAACGTCAGGTGCGCCTGCAAGTAATCCGCTTCGTTGCAAATAATAAAGTGTGTTTTCATGAGGATCTTCATTCGGGCGGAGCTTCCATTCACGGATTCAGCTCAGGAGGCCTCTCGAATTTCGGATGATGCAGAAGAGCTGGAACAGCTTCCCGAATGCTCCGTGAACGGATTTTAAGACTCCGGGAATCCGCTAACTGTTCAATATCGAACACTACTTATTGGCGGATAATCGCCGCGCAAGCCTCGTGAAACGCCACCAGAAACCACCACCCTGTTGGACTACGTTTTGATCCTCCCTACTACCGCCTGCCCCGATCCTTCCTCGGAGCAATCACGCGGACTGCTTGCCCGCAATTTCCCAGAACAATCTGTTTGCTCCCATAAGACTTCTCCATGACAACTCCGTTCTCCTCTAGCCGTATTCTTTTTTCGGGGGGCAATCGTGAAACGTGCGGCAATCATCGGCGGCGGCATCGGTGGACTCACCACCGCCATCGCACTCCGCAAAATTGGTTTCGAAGTAGACGTTTATGAACGCGCCACGGAACTGAAGGAAGTCGGCTCCGGCATGAGCCTCTGGCCCAACGCCGTCAGGTCCCTCAATCAGATTGACCCGGACATTCTTCCCCGAATCATGCCCCGCGGCCGCTCTCTCTGTCGCATGCTCATGAAAGACGCGAACGGCGAACGCATCAAAACTCTCCCACTCCCCGTCAACGATTGCACCGGCATCGCCATCCATCGCGCGGAGCTCCAATCCGCCCTCGCTGAGGCCGTGTCTCCCAGCTCCATCCACCTGGGACATACGTTTTCGCGCCTCGAGCAGCGCCCCAACTCGGTTCTGCTTCACTTTGAAAATGGACTCTCCGTCGAAGCGGATCTCGTCGTCGCTTGCGACGGCATTCACTCGGCGGTTCGCCAATCCCTCGGCCTCAAGAGCAAACTCACCAATCGTCCTTACAGCGTCTGGCGCGGGATGACCCGCATCCATTCGCAAAACGAAGCCTGCCATCTCGGCCTCGAGCACGACGGCGACTTTTCCGAATCTTACGGCCACGGCCGGCGCTTCGGCATCTTGCGTCTCGGCCCCGGCCGCATCCACTGGTATGCCGTCGCCAACAATTCTCTGCGTCCGGCAGGCCTGCACGAAGAAGCCACCCTTCGCGAACTTTTTTCCGGCTGGCACGCTCCGGTCCCCGAGCTCATCGAAAATGCCGAGAGTTCGATCTGCACAAAAGTCCAGGACCGCTTGGTAACTCTCCCCTGGGTAGTCGGTCGCGTCGCCATCCTCGGCGACGCCGCCCACCCCATCAGTCCCAACTTCGGTCAGGGCGCGTGCCTCGCCATCGAAGACGCCGTCGTCCTCGCGTCTTGCCTCCAAACCCACGGCAATCTCCCGCGTGCCCTCCGCCGCTACGAAATTTCCAGATACCCGCGCTGTCTCGAGTTGCTTTTCATGTCGCGCGAAGCTGGCCGCTTCGGCCAGTTTCAAAATCGCGCCCTCGTCCGCCTGCGCAAGCATTTCATCAAACTCGCCCCGCTTGCCTTCACCACCTTCTGGTTCCGCCGCAGTTGCGATTTTCATCCACCCTCTCTCGCCCCCTGTTGATCGCAACACTCCCCCAATATTGATGTTGTCTATTTCATTCACACCTGCAGCCAGCACGCACAACTCCTTCCCCACCAATAACTTGAATGGTTACCATTCTTACCACTAGTTACTTCTCGTACCGTGAAAACAGTACTACTGACCCATTTTTTCCGAAAGCCTCCCCACGTACTCTACTCGCCCTGTGACGTACAATGAGTTCCGCACCCGGCTCCTGCCCAGCCGCTTTGTCGCAGACATCCTGCGTCACTGCACCGCCAATCTCCGCCTGCGCACCAAGCTCCTCTTCTCCTTCATCTTCCTCACCGCCGCGCTCACCAGCCTCACGCTGCTCGTCGTCCGCCGCAACGCGCAGGCCCAGGTCGAGCACCAGATCGAACTCGACTCGCAAAATGCCACCCTCACCGTCCAGGCCGTTCATCGCCAGCAGAAAACGTCTCTCAGCCGCAAAGCCGATTTGCTCGCCTCTCTCGCTTACATGCGCAATGGCGACCCCACCGCCATCCGTGACGCCAGCGAAGACCCCTGGCAGTCCGACGACTGCAATCTTTTTGTCCTTGCCAACAAGAGCGGCAAAATCGTCGCCCTCCATTCCACCACCTTTTCCCTCACCATCGCTACCGCCCAGGAAATGGTTTCCCGCTCCATCAATCGCGGAGAAACTTCCGGCTGGTGGTTCAGCGGCACCAGCCTCTATCAGGTTGTGCTTCAACCTTTTTACGACAACAATTCGCGCAAAAATCTCCTCGGCTTTGTCGTCGTCGGCCGGCTGATCAATGAACGCGCCGCCGCCGATCTCGCGCGCATCACCTCCAGCGACATCATCTTTCGCGAAGCTGGCAAAGTTGCCGTCAGCACTCTTCCCCTGCTTAAGGAAGCGGAATTCTCCCGCACCTTTCCCGACCAGTTTGTTCCCACCGAACTGAATCTCGGAAACGAGCGCTATCACGCCGGCGCCGTCGAACTCGCCTCGGGACTGCAGCCGGTCGCGGACATCGTCGTCCTCAAATCCCACCGCGAAGCCGACGCCTATCTCCAGCGCCTTAATCGTCTTCTCCTCGGCCTGGGTTTCATGGCCATCATCGCCGGCGCCGTGCTCATCTTCCTGATCTCCGACACCGTCACGCGTCCCCTCGAGTCCCTCGTCAAGGGTGTTCACGCACTCGCGCGCGGCGACAGGGAATATCCTCTCGAAGCCAGCGGCCACGACGAATTGTCGGAATTAACCCGCGCCTTTGACGGAATGCGCGACACCCTGGAGCGCAACGAAACCCAGCGCGGACAGCTCGAAGGCCAGCTCCGTCAGGCGCAAAAGATGGAAGCCCTCGGCCGCATGGCAGGCGGCGTTGCCCACGACTTCAATAATCTCTTAACTGTAATCCGCGGACACAGCGACCTGCTTCTTGACCACCTGCAGCCTGAAGATCCCCTCTACCGCAGCTCCCAGCAGATTCGCAAAACCTCCGACCGCGCCGCGGCCCTCACCCGCCAGATGCTTGCCTTCAGCCGCATGCAGGTTCTTCAGCCCAAAGTCCTCGACCTCAACGAACTCATCGCCGACATGGGCAAGCTCCTCCGCCGCCTCGTTCGCGAAGACATCGAATTCAGCCTCCGCCTCGGCGATTCCCTCGGTCGCATTAAAGCCGACCCCAGCCAGCTCGAGCAGGTACTCCTTAATCTCACCGTCAACGCCAGCGACGCCATGCCTCTCGGCGGCAAACTCACCATCGAAACGCAAAACCTCTTCGTCGACCACAAAAACACTCATCTACATTCTTCTGTCGAGCGCGGAGATTATGTGGTCATCACGGTTTCCGATACCGGCCATGGCATGGACGCCGCCACCAAGGCCCGCATCTTCGAGCCCTTCTTCACTACCAAGGAACCCGGCAAAGGCACCGGCCTCGGCCTCGCCACCGTCTACGGCATCGTCAAGCAGAGCGGCGGCTTCATCCATGTCGACTCCACCCCTGGCAGCGGCGCCCGCTTTAAAGTCTATCTGCCGCAAACTTTCGAGCAGCTCGTCACCGCTCCCCCTCTTCCCGAAGTCCACGAAACCGTCAGCGGCCGCAAAACCGTCTTGGTCGTCGAGGACGAACGCGAAGTCCGCGAACTCGCTTGCGAATTCCTCAAAGCCGCCGGCTACAGCGTTCTCACCGCCGAGGACGGCCTGGAAGCCCTCGAAATCGCGAAGCGGTTCGGCAAATCTATCCACGTCGTTCTCACCGACATCGTCATGCCCAAAATGCGCGGCCCTGCCCTCGCCAAACGCCTCACGTCTTTGCTACCCCACCTCAAAATCGTCTACATGACCGGCTATCTCGAACAATCCGCTCCCGACGACAATTTCCTCCAGGACGCCTTCTTCCTCCAAAAGCCCTTCTCCCGCGAAAGCGTAGTCGGCCAGGTCGGCGAATCCCTAAAAGACGCTCCCCTCCCCACTCGCCTCTCCAAGGCCAAGCTCTTTGCCGAATCCCTCCCCGTCTGAATGCCTTTCTCTTGTGGGGCCCGTCCTTCTGACGCGGGCCACTCTTCTCAGCGTTCTCTAAGCCCTCTGCGTTCTCTGCGCTCTCAGCGTTATTCTTATCTTCTATTCCTCACTTCCCCACGCAATGATTCACTCCCATTCCGGCAGCCCAATCTTCTTCACCAACTCCGCAAATCGCGGATCGGAGCGAACCTGCCCAAAATACCAATACGAGTTAACCAACATGAGTCCGCCGTCGCGATTTTGATAGGCCTTTTCAAGCCAAGCAAACGCCTCGTTCTTCTCCCCCAGCGCCGAATAAATGATCGCAATTTCCAGCGCCAGATCCGGCCGTTCCCGTGCATCCTGCCTCAGTCGCCGAATAATTTCTTCCGCCTTCATTCGGTTATGCATCAAGGCATACACCCAGCCCAGACCCGATAACGCCCATTCATCTTTGCTGTCTGTGGCGACACCCTTTTGGTATTCGGCGAGCGCTTCGGGATACATCTGTTTGCCCGAATACGCCAGCCCCAGAAAGTAATGTCCGAGACGGAAATCAGGGTCCAGATCCATCGCTTCCTTTGCCTTTTGGATGGCTTCGTCGAATCTCCCCGCCGCACAAAGCAGGTCCGCAGCGTCCGTCCTGATAATGATCGACAATGGATCGGCTTTCCGCGCCAATTCATTCTCTGCAATCGATTCGTCCGGACGTCCCTGCGCCATCAGCCAATACGCAAACCACTGGTGGGCCGTCGCGTAGTTAGGATTCAACTCGATCGCCCGCCGGAATTCCTTTTCCGACTCCTTCCAGTTCCACTCGTAATGCATTTCCACAAAGGCCAGCGACGCGTGCGCCTCCGCCAGCGAATCATCCAGCTTCAACGCCGTCAGCGCCGCCTCCTTCGCCCGCGGCATCGCCACCCGCCGCGGCATTTCCGCGTTTGGCCAGGATCCCAGCAGCGCATAAGCATCCGCCAGGCCGCTATAGGCCCGCGCATATTCCGGATCGCGCGCGATGGCCTGGTTAAAAAAGTCGATCGCTTTCACGTATGCCGCCTCGTTCCGCTTGTTCCAGAAATACCGCCCTTTCAAATACAACTCGTAAGCGTCCGGATCCACCGCGCGCGCCTTCGCCAGCCGCTCGCTTTCCACCGGGGTCAAGCGCAGTCGGATTTCCCGCGCCACTTCCCCGGCCACTTCGCTTTCCAGTCCCAGGATATCTTTCAGGTTGCGGTCGTATTCTTTGGCCCACAAGTGCGTTTGATCTTTCACCTGAATCAATTGCGCGGTGATCCGCACCCGTTCACCTTCGCGACGCACGCTTCCTTCCAAGACGTAATCCACTCCAAGCTCTCGGGAGATTTGCCGCACATCTTTATGTGAGCCTTTGTATTGCATGGCGGACGTCCGCGCGATCACCCCCAGCCGGTTCGGCTCCAGGCTTCCCAGTTGCGTGATCAGTTCCTCGGTCAACCCGCTGCTCAGGTATTCCTGCTGCGGATCGCCGCTGAGATTTTCAAACGCCAATACTGCCAGCATTACCTTTCCGCTGCCCGCCGGTCCCGGATCCCGGATCCGTCCGCGCTCCACAAAGACGAGCGCAAAAACTGCCAGCAGGAAACCCGCCGCAACTCCAATCACCCAGCGTAATTTCGTTGAGCTACGGGTCTCGCCCGCTACTACTGCTGCCTGGCTGCCGTCTGCGTTAGCAACCGCATTCTCAGCGCGCTTCGCAGGTGCCTGCTGCACCGCCGCCACGAACCGGTATCCATGCCGCGGCAGCGTCTCGATATACGCCTTGCCTTCATGCGTATCCCCCAGCACTTTTCGCAAATGAAAAATATGTTGAGCCAGGTTGGATTCGTCGACAAAACTGTCCGGCCACACTTGCCGCATCATTTCTTCTTTCGACACCGCGCGGCCGTGATTCTCCACCAGTAAATTAAGGATTTCGAACGCCTTGGAAGTCAGCGCAATGGGCTTCCCATCGCGCAGCAGTACCCGTTGCTCTGGGTCCAAAGAAAAGGGCCCAAACAGCCAAATAGCATTGGGGTCCCTGGGCATCGTCTTGAAAGGTAATTAGCCGGTGCTTGACCGGCGTCGTTCTTTGCGGGGTACTGCGGCATTATATGCACATCCTGCCCCGCGAACCATCTTCTTTGGGCCGCTTCGGCGACCCGACTCACGTCTTCCAAGCCATCCCGTAACCCCGCAAAGGGAAACAGTTTGCACACTTCCGGCATCCTTCCTCCTTCTTCTTGCGCATCCCAGCTCCTAAATTTCTTTCCTTTCGCTGCCGCCTTGCTCTTATCGCTACGCTGCTCCGAAAATCTTGCCTGGCCGAAATTAATCTCCATTCCAATCCACACACTCACCAGCCCTTGAACGATTAATTCCCTTCCGCCACCAAATTAATCCCAATTTAACCGTTTCAGATTCTGTCGCAACACACCCAGGTCGTTCAGTTGCACGTATTCCTGTGCGCCCGGGCGCTAGCCACGTTTGCGGCCCGCGCCGAATTCCGATTCGCAATACGGCCGCTATGGGAGGAAACATGGACTTCCGATTCCGTGTGCTTTCGACGGCAGTGTTTGCGCTGTGCTTCACGTTGTTTTTGGTAGCCCCACCCACTGCTGTTGCGGATTCATTCACAATTAGTGTCAATACATCTGCAATAGCCGGTGCTTCCGCACAGCTTGCCTTCGATTTGATTAATGGCGGATCGGCATCCAACACCGTCACCATCTCAGATTTTTCCACCGATGGGACGCTGGGCGCCGTTTCTCCCACTGGGGAGATAAGCGGAACGTTGCCCGGGACTGTCACCCTGATGGATTCACCGGCGTCATTTTTCAATGAGTATCTGACAGGCCTGACGCTTGGCACAACCATCTCCTTCGTGCTCGACGCCACCACCAACGGTCCGGCTGCTAGCTCCAGCCCCGATGCCTTGTCAGTCTTTCTCCTAGATCCGAACACGGGATTGCCGCTGTTTCCAACTAGTGATCCTACGTTGTCTGATTCGCTCTTCACCCTCAACATCGACGGCACCTCGGCAGGTAATCTGGGTGTCTATACCTCAATCGTATCGGCCACACCTACCTCTGGGACGCCTGTTCCAGAGCCTCCCACAGGGACCCTTTTGGGAGGTGGTCTAGCGTTTGTAATTTGGAAATTCTCCCGCCGTCACTAGAGGAGAAAACTGTGATGAAAAGAATGTGTTTGCGCACCCTGGAATTGCTGATGGCTGGGTTCTGTCTACTCATCACAAGTCTCGCCACCCCGCCAAACTGCGCTGCGCAGACATTCGTGGACATGAGCTCTCAGGTCACCATCACCAAGTCCGGCTTGGTCTTGAATCGAGCCACCAATACCTTTAACAGCTTAGTCACGATCAAGAACAGTTCGAGCACGGTTCTGAATGCACCGCTTGTGTTGGTTATTTCTAACCTCACGCCAACCACCGTGACTCTAGCTAACCCGTCAGGCCAGGATCCATCCGGCAATCCTTTCGTAAATCTAAACGTCCCCACAGGGGGACTTTCACCGGGACAGAGCATTTCCAATGTTCTGTTGCAATTCCAAAATCCAGCCCGGGTCGCTTTTAGCTTTACAACCCAGGTCGAATTCCGATCAGGAGCCTCAATCTCTCCGGACGGTAGCAGCATCGTGTTCAAGACACCCGGGGGAGCTACCGTTCTCACCATCCTGCTTCTAAACCAGGAAGTCGTTATCTCGACACCTCAGGGCAACGTAACAAATGTCACGCACCAACTGGCCAACATCTCCGATGATGCCAGCCATGTAGGCGTTTACACGAATGCTTTTCAGTTCGTTCCCGCTGGTGCGGACACCGAGCTCGAAGGTCAGTCGACGAGCACCTTTGCGTACTACGGCGCGTCGGGACAGCTCTGGCAGATAACGGCCGACCCGGGCAACGCGTTCTATTTGTCGACCGACTCAAGTATGCGCTTATTGACGTCAGACGGATCCCGCATCCTGATGATTAGTGCGCAAGAAGGGGATATCAATCCGTCATTCACCGTCTATGACCAGAATGCAAATGTGATTTACCAATCCGCGGGGACTTTCTCGGAGTTGGATCGAGCGCAGATCTCGCCGAATGGCATGTACCTCCTGGTAATGGGCCTAGTCTACAAACAAAACGCAATCCAGGGCCTCATCACAGTGACCAACATCACGAACAATGTTTCATCCAGTTTTCCGTTCAGCGTTGGCATTGGCGCAGTGCCGGTCATAAGCATCTCCAGCGACGGCCGTTTCCTGATCGCCTACCAGGGAAATCAGGTGACCTTGCCGTAGGAATGTAACCTTGATGAAGGTGGGTAATAGCATGCGAAGCTTCTTGTGGGTGGCAGTTGCAGCACTTCTGATTAGCTACCCGGGAGCCTCCGTATTAAAGGCTCAGATGTTACCTCCTCCGATACTCCAGGACAGTTCGAGCAACCCCATCAGGCCGGGGGACCTTCATTATTCAAGCCCGTACGGCCCGAGAGCCATGCCAGCAGGGTCAAGCGCAAACAATTATCAGTTCCATTTTGGAGTGGATTACCGCTACGGCTATGGAACTCCCATCTACGCCGTTGAGGGGGGAACCATTATCAAGATTAAACGTGATGGTGCGAATGATTGGGTCCTCGGTATCGCGGGAAATCATTACTTCACGTATATCCACATCTTTAATGACGGATGGATGTCGTACTCGGGGCTCCTTCCCAAAGACCATGAAGGAAACAAGATTTGGGCACAAGCTTGCCTCAATTCAGACATTTACGTTCCAGTCGTCATGTTCGCCGGCCTCAACCCCGTACCTCTCTCTAACGTGAGCGATAACTCGTGCGCGAACAAGAACAATTTGGTTACGCTAGAAGACAGTGGGTGCTTTGACCCGCAAGCCTTTGCGATTGTGTTTTGGCAAGATTTTGACCAGGACAAAGCGAGTCTGGTGTTGAGCCCTTGCACGCTTTATAAGATCGGGGGCGTACAGGAAACAAGTTCTGTTTCGGCGGGCGAGTATATAGCCATTGTTGGTAATTCAGGCGAGGCTGACCAAGGTGTCAACCCTGACGGGGTGGCCTTGGGGGCACATTTGCATCTGCAAGCCAATAGTGGCGATCAAAATCCGCTTCTTTTTGTGCAGCATGACAATGGCAACCCACCCGGTTATAGCATCTTGATCTTTGAGGATAAAGGTTCGGATGTGCTGACTCTTAATAGCAGTGAACTCGAGTTGAGTGCTGGAGGAACACCTCCGGTATTGAACCCGGGTCAAGACAGCCCATTCATAATCAGAACGGAAGTGAACTATGCAAACGCGGGGCATGATCTGGACGCGGTGGGGATTTCCATGTTCAGTAAGAACAGTCCCGATCCCGATAGCGGTTTATTGTGCGGCGTTAACGGGCTCGCAGACGCGTGTTTTGACTATGGGGGGTACGGGCCAACATATCGGACTGTGTTTCCGGTGCCGCCGCAGCCGAACACCGATCGAAATGAGACTTTGAGTGCCGCTGTTCAACAGGGGGTTTATCCTCAACCAGGCAGGGGCGGTGTTGTTGACTTTCTGACCGAGACCAAGCCGCTCGATCTTACCCAGGTTGCTGCCGGCCCCTATCTCATCCTAGTCAAGACGATGGACGTACTCGGTGATGAACTTGACCAGGGGCCGGTCGAGGTTGAAGTGCCGCCCCAACTAACGGTCACCGTCAACGGCAATGGGACTGTATTCTCCACTCCGGGTGGGCTGAATTCTGGAATCAACAACTGTGGTGCCGGGATGACCTGTTCCGACTGGTTCGACATCAGAAATGGAGTGACCCTGACGGCCGTTCCGGCATCTGTATCTGATCAATTCTTGGGGTGGGAGGGGGCTTGTACAGGGACTAGCAATCCCCTCACAGTATTCACGCCTTCCCCCGCACCTGTGTCGATAAACTGCACCGCAATGTTTACCGGCGGCGGGGCCGGAATAACTATGACGGGCGCCTCCTGCACAGGCGTTCTGACGCCGCACACGCATGAAACAACGTTCCCCCTTCCGAATATTCCCAGTATCACGGTGGTGTTCCCTCCCGGTAGCTATACCTACTACTTCAACTTTACTTTTTCAGGGACAATGTTTGGACCACCATCGACCTTGTTTGAGCTCTACTACGCTCCTTATGAAGTCACTCAGATTTACTTGGAAGTTCCTGGCACGACCGACGCCTTTTCCTTCACGAACAGCCCGGATGGCCGCCTTTATTACCCCACTTACTACGATTACTCCAGCAATGCGTATTTCACATCCTGCGGAGACTGGGGATCGTGTGTTAACCCGATATCGGGAACCTCCGACCCCACAACCTGGACCGGAAAAGCATTCGTCAGTGGAATCTCTGCTGCCCCACCCTCAGGCAATTTCAACGTAGGTGCAGTCATTACCTGGCTTCCGCCAGGTTCTGCTCTTGGCGCGACTAGTCATCTTTCGGCGACTAAGAACATTAGCTGTCAAGTCAGCGTTCAGCCGGCAACGTATTAGATGGCCTGGCTCTGTTAACATCCTCAGGAAAAGGCGGCGATGTTTCAACCGATACATATTGAAACTCAACCCGAGCAGCAGTGCTTGACGCATCTGCATGGGCAGCGAGCGACCTGGGGCGCGGGCCGAGAGTTTTCGTTTGACCGAAGAGAACAGGCTCTCGATCAGGGCGCGGCGGTGGTAAATCCGTTGCGGGCACTGCGGCATTATATGCACATCCTGCCCCCCGAACCATCTTCTTTGGCGCCGCTTCGGCGACCCGACTCACGTCCTCCAGGCCCTCCGGTAACCCCGCAAAAGGAAACAGTTTGCACACTTCCGGCACGCTTTCTCCTTCTTCTTGTGCATCCCAACTCATAAATTTCTTTCCTTTCGCTGCCGCCTTGCTCTTGTTCGCTGCACCACTCGGAAAATCTTGTCTGGCCGAAATTAATCTCCATTCCAATCCACACACTCACCAGCCCTTGAACGATTAATTCCCTCTTGCGCACGAATTAATCCCAATTTAAGCGTCCGCCGGCCCCCTTTTTCTCCCGTTAGCAACGCAATTGCACCGCGTCTCCCGCAGGAAAAACGGGAGACTTGCGATCACCCGCGACTTCCAATTTTGGGAGCCAGGGTCTTTGTTCCTCTCCGAAGTGAACCGCAGGAACAAGAATAGGCGGCGAGCCATGAAACCAGGATCAGATCCTAAGGCCATGAAATATGGGAAGCCATGCAGTTTCTCAGCTTTCCGAGTCGGAGCTCGGGGTTGCCCGACGTTCCACTTGGCCTTGCTCTTGTTCCTTGCTTGCGGCCTGGTGGCGCTTGTGCCAAGTGCGGTGGCGCAATTACCTGGCTTTACAATCTTGCCAGTGCCAAACGTGGGTCAGGGCCCCGGCAGCGTTGCCGTCGATCCGTCTGGCAATGTCTACATCGTGGCTCAAATGTCCCCAAACTTTTCAGAGTCAATGTTCTTGGTCGACAAGTTCAACCCGTTGGGCGTGGAAGTGCTCCCATTCCCCGTTTTCAATCTCCCCGTTATCAATCTGGGCACCAATCAGACTACAGCAACCGGAATTGCGGTAGACCCCCAAGGCAACATCTACGTGGCGGGCATCACTGACGACCCGAACATGGCGACGCCGGGAGCTCAGGGGTTTGTTCCTGGGTTCGTGTTTGGTTTTCCCAATCCTTTCAACGCATTCGCCCTAAAGATCAACGGTGCGACTGGCGCCATCGATTACTTCACTTATCTCGGCCCGGCTTATGATGCCTTTCAGCAGGTGCGACCGGCCATTGCCGTGGATCGCGCAGGCACTGCATACGTCACGGGAACGGCGGTCCCGGGTTATCCGGGTCCGGTTGTAGCACCCTTTGGAGGAGGGAATTTCGACGCATTCGTCGCAAAGATCAACGGTGCAGGTGCGACTCCTGGGACCATCAGTTTCTTCTCCTACCTGGGGGGATCCAATGACGACGCGGGCGCCAGCATCGCCGTGGACGACGCCGGGAACGCTTACGTTACGGGTCTAACATATTCTTCCAATTTCCCAGTCTTGTCAGTGCCCCCCACTACGGTCGTTCAGCCCACGTGCCCCCAATGTGCTCAACCCGGGAATCCCAGTAACTTTTTCCCGGGGTTCGCAACCGCTTTTGTCACGAAATTGAATCCAAACGGCGGCTTAGCTTACTCCACGTATCTAAGCGTACCGAGATATGGCCATGCGATCGCTGTGGATGGGGGAGGGAACGCCTATCTTGCGGGCGCCTTCAATGGGGTGAGCAAGCTGAGCCCCGACGCATCGCAATTGGTTTATTCCACATCCCTTCCCGGTCAAGTAACGTTCTATCCTGGACTATTCGCGCTTGACGGCCCGCCTGACTTTAACTCCTCTATCGCGGTGAACGCGGCCGGCGAGGCGTGGGTCACCGGCTTATACGAGGATGGGTACTCATTTTTTGTTAAGTTGAATGCCGCCGGAACGGTATTCGTGTATGGTTCAGCCGATCCAGCCCCTCCAACTTCTTCTAGTGCTTCACTGGAACCCATTTTCCTTGCCGGTGAAGAACATGACGGAATCGCAGTGGATCCCTCAGGAAACGCCTATGTGATCGGCGCCGTCCCGAGAAGCGGCCTCCCACCTCAGCGCACGTTCCTGCTCCAGATTCTCGACGGCAACACGCCGGTCGGAACCAGTCCGCCCAGCGTTGTGATTCATCCAATGGACCCGACCACCGGCCTAAGCCCCGTGACGCTAACCTTCCAGGGAAGTGTCACTCAGGCGGGCACGACCACCTTGACCACCAGTACCGTCGGGCCAACTCCGCCCACCGGATTCCAGTTAGGCAGTCCGCCGACTTACTACGACCTGACAACCACCGCGCTCTTCACGGGGCAGATACAGATCTGCATCCACTCGAGTGGCCTCACGGCAACTAGCCGCTTGTTCCACAATGAGAGCGGCGTCTGGGTGGATGTCACGACTCCTCCTGTCGATACCGCCGATCAAATCATTTGCGGCCTCGTCAATTCCCTTTCGCCCTTTGCAATCTTGCACCCCACGGCGGTGTGCGCCACCGACGTCAGCAGTTCCGTCTCCGTCACACGCTCCGGCTACAGCTACAACTTCATCACCAAGCGTTTCATACAGACCATCACCCTGAAAAACAATTCTGGCAGCCCCATCGCCGGGCCCATTTCACTCGCCATCGACAGCCTCACCGCCAACGCCACACTGTTCAATTCCGCAGGAACCACCGGGTGCGCCGTGCCTCTCGGCAGTCCCTACGTCTCAACCACCGGACCGCTTGCTCCCGGCTCCAGCGCCTCCGTCGTTCTGCAGATCACCGATCCCACGCGGACCGGCTTCAGCTATTCCACTCGCGTCCTTGCAGGCGCGCAGCCATAAAGGGAAAAATGACCACCATGAAAAATAGATCGAGCGTCGTAGCAGTGGCGGGAGTGTGCGCCCTGTTGCTGTTGGGCTGGCCAATGCGTGGCTATTCGCAAACCCAAAAGCCGAATGGTCGAGTACGCTTTATCCCCAAGACTACTAGCACCTCACAAGCCTCCTCCGGCTCCAGCACATCCGCCCCGTTTTGCGTCGATGCTAATATAACACTAAGTACTTGCCTGTTCAATTATTATGGCGGACCGGTGATCTCCAACATTGATGCCGTGGTGGTTTACTGGGGCACGAGCGTCAGCAATGTAGTCGATTGCGGAGGCGGCCTGGATTCCCATGGGAATTGCATCGGCATCAGCCAGTTCCACAGCGCCGTGGGGAACAGCACGTTTATCGACATGCTCGGTGAATACAACACTGCCGGCGTGGACGCGAGCGCAGGAAGCAAACTCGGGCTGCCTGGGAACCAGAACATAGGCCGCGGGACGCTTCATCCAGGCTCGCCCTTCATTATTACTCCTAGTGCTTCCAACTCGGGCCCCAAGATCAACGATGCGAATATTCAGAGCGAACTTCAGAGCCAGATTGCGGCGGGACACCTGCCCGCTGTGGCAACGGATGGCATCGGCAATGTGAATACGATCTATGTGGTGTATTTTCCGCCCGGCCTGATTATCGATGATGGAACCGGTTCACTCAGTTGCACTGCCGGAGGATTTTGCGCATACCACAGTACGTATTTTAATCTGAGTGGTCTTGCCGTGCCCTATGGTGTCGTTCCTGATTTTGGTCCGGGTAGCGGTTGCGATACGGGTTGCGGAAGCGGCACTCAGTGGCAGAACATAACTTCCACTGTCAGCCATGAATTGGCAGAGTCGATCACGGACGCTGCCGTCGGCCTCCCGTCAACCTCGACATTAGTATTCGATTACCCGCTGACGTGGTACGACGTCAACAATGGCGAGATCGGTGACCCCTGCGCTCCGTTCTCAGCAGCAGGGATGACCTTCGGAGGAACTGACTCGCTCCAATTCGGTGCGACCACCTTTGTCGTCCAGCAGTTATTTTCGCAAAAAGCGTACAAGGCAAACCCCACTGCAGCCTGCGTCTCTCCAGGAACGCCAACCTTCACGCTTACCGCTCCGGCCAACAGCACTCCCGGAAGCCCATTCGACGTGACGGTGACCGCCAACAACGGGGACGGCAGCACCTATCTCGGGACCGTGCAGTTCACCAGCAGTGACGGAAGTGCCAGATTGCCGGCCGATTACACGTTTGCTGCCACGGACGCGGGCGCCCACACGTTTAGTGGAGCCGTTACGCTGAATATGATCGGTACCGACAACCTGAGCGTCGCCGACGTGTTCCAGGCGAGCAATGCTGGGAGCGCCGCAATCAATGTGCTGGGTAGCGCGCCTTTGGTCACCGCGAATCCTTCCGACACGACGGTGATCGCGGGGTCGACCGCAACGTTCACCGCGGCGGCGACGGGGACACCGGCGCCGACTGTGCAGTGGCAGGTGAGCACGAACGGCGGGACGACCTTCACTGATATCGCGGGGCAGACGAGCACCACGCTGAGCCTGTCCAGCGTTGTGTTGGGCCAGAACGGGCAGAAGTTCCGCGCCGTTTTCACCAACAGCTTGGGCACGGCGACAACAACCGCAGCGACGTTGACGGTGAACAGCCCGCCGCCCACCTGCGCCACCGACGTCAGCGGCACGGTCACAGTCAAGCGGTCGGGCTACAGCTACAACTTCATCACCAAGCGTTTCGTACAGACCATCACGCTGAAAAACAATTCCGCCAGCCCCATCGCCGGGCCCATTTCGCTCGCCATCGACGGCCTCACGGCCAACGCCACGTTGTTCAATTCCGCTGGAACCACCACGTGCGCCGTGCCGCTCGGCAGTCCCTACGTCTCAACCACCGGACCGCCTGCTCCCGGCTCCAGCACCTCCGTCGTTCTGCAGTTCACCGATCCCACGCGGACCGGCTTCAACTATTCCACTCGCGTCCTCGCAGGCGCGCAGCCATGAAGGGAAAAATGATTAACATGAAAAACTCACTCTTGCTGATCGTCGCGGCCGCCGTACTGCTCTTTACGTTCGGCGCGCCAACTTCTTTCGCCACCGGAATTTCCCTCAATGTCTCCATCGACACTTCCGGTCTGCCCACCGGCCCGGGTTCCGAGATCATTTTTATCTTTACCGATGGCAGCGGCCTCGGCGACGCCAATAACACGGCAACTCTGACCAATTTTGCCCTCGGCGGAGGCAGCCTGGGAAGCTTGGACCCCTCGAACTCCGGCGGAATCAGCGGCGACATGTCCTCCACTGTTTCCCTCACTGACAGCTCCTTGTTAAACTTGTTCGGCGAAACTTTTTCGGCTGGCACTTCCGTTTCCTTCCTCTTGAACCTGACCACGAATGTAGACGCCGGCAGCACGCCCGATCGGTTCTCCATCGAAATCCTCGACCCCAGCGTCAATTTCCTCTCCCCGTCGGATCTCCTCACTGGAAACCTGCTGGCCATCGACCTGGACTCGGCCAGTCCCTCTACTTCGTATCAATCCAGTTTGGTGACTGTCTCCTCGCCCGGCCCAGTCAACACTCCGGAGCCCGCAACCATCTTCCTGCTTGCCGCCGGTCTCGCCGCCATCGCCCTATCCACCAAACGCCCAACAACCCTCTCCTAGTTTCGAATCGATTTCGCCCCGCCCGCCCGGGATCTCTCTCAGTCGTGCTGTGCCGCGCTGCTCTTCTCAGCGTCCTCTGCTTGCCCTGAGCGCATTTCGCGAAGGGCGTACTCGGCGTTATTCTTTCTTCCCCACTTCCCCAATCAATCCGGAAAACGTACAATCTCCGCGCACTTCCACATCCCAGGAGCCTCCCCCTTGAACATCCGCTGCGTCATTACCGGCCGCAACTCCTCCGGCAAATCCGTCTTCGTGAAAGACGCCGCCGTCGCACCTGTCACCCTCTCCCTGCTCCCCGGCTTCGAGTTCCATCGCCTCTGGGGCGCCGATTCCATTCCAAAACTCCCCAGTGACGGCACGCCTCCCCCGCATCCCCGCTACTTCCCTCCCGCCGGCGGTTTCCGTTTCGCCTTCTTCACCATCCCGCCCGGCACCAGCAAAATCCCCGACAACACCGATCTCCCCGCCGCCTTCGCCGAAATCCAGGCCAAACTTCCCGGCATGGTTGAAGTGCTCGAACCTATGCACCCCGGCATGCACACCACGGAGACCGTGGACTTCGACGTCGTCCTTTCCGGCGAAGTCTATCTCGAGCTCGACGACGGCGCCGAAGTCCTCCTCAAAGCCGGCGATTGCGTCATTCAGAACGGCACCCGCCACGCCTGGCAAAATCGCTCCTCCAAGGATTGCGTCATCGCTGTGGTTCTGATCGGCGCCGAGCAAAGCCGCTGATCGCACCTAAATAAGTTTCCGCGGCCCTCAGCAGGCAGAAAGGTTTCCGCGTGCATCACCTTAAACTCAAATCACTCGCCGCAGCTCTCCTCGCAGCGGCGCTCTTCCTGGCCGCCGCGGCGTCCAGCCAGACCCAATCCCAACTTTCGCAAGCACCCATTGAGCCGCCGCCCTACTGGGCCTACGCCGTCAATCCACCCACGACGGCAACAGACGCTCCCGCCAAACCCGACGAAACCACACTCCTCCGCGTTCCCGGCAGCAAAATCGCCTTCACTCATTCCCAAGTCCACGACTTATTCAGCGTCCCCGACTGGCATCCGTCCGCTCACCCCAAGATGCCCGACATCGTCGCTCACGGCCGCCAGCCCGACGTCTACGCCTGCGGCTACTGCCATCTTCCCAACGGCCAGGGACGCCCGGAAAATTCCAGCCTCGCGGGCCTCTCCGCCGCCTGCATCGTCCAGCAGCTTGCCGACTTCAAAAGCGGCACCCGCAAAAGTTCCGATCCCGATCTGAAACCCGTCAGCAACATGATCACCGTGGCAACCAAAGCTACCGACGCCGAAATCCAAATCGCCGCCCAATACTTCGCCGCGCTGAAACCCAAGCCATGGATTCGCGTCGTCGAAGCCAAGTTCGTTCCCAAAACCCACGTCGCCGGCTGGATGCTCGTCGTCTCCACGCCCCACGAAATGGAATCCATCGGCGACCGCATCATCGAAACGCCGGAAAACCTCGAACGCACCGAACTCCGTGACGACTCCTCTGGCTTCATCGCCTACGTTCCCCCCGGCAGCCTCAAGCGCGGCAGATCACTCGTCACCACCGGCGCCAACGGCAAAACCATCATCTGCGCCACCTGCCACGGCCCCAATCTCAGGGGCCTCAAAGACGTGCCTTCCATCGCCGGGCGCTCCCCCAGCTACATCGTCCGCCAGCTTTACGACATGCAAAGCGGCGCCCGCGCCGGCGTCAACTTTCCGCAAATGAAACCCGTCGTCGCCCATCTCTCGGTCTACGACATCATCGACATCGCCGCCTACACCTCTTCCCTCGAACCGTGAAATTCCCGGCCAACTTTTTCATCACCTTTTTTGCTTGCCTCTCCATCCAATATTAGGTATGAAAAGCGAAACCTCGGCGCTGGACTACATCCGGCGCAAGCCCATCTCGCATTTTCAGCGAGTCGCTGTTTGAGCTGTTTGAATAACCAAGGAGAATTTATGAGAAAAATATGGCTGAGCATTCCGTTGCTCTCCTTACTTGCACTTCCCGCAGTTGCGCAAGATAAAGAAGAAGACCGCGTCGAAAACGCCGGCAAAGTCATGAAGGAAATTCTCGACGCTCCTGACAGCATTCCCCAGAGCGTTCTCGACAAGGCCGACTGCGTCGTCATTCTGCCGACTGTCCTCAAGTTCGCCATCGGTATCGGCGGCAGCTACGGTCGTGGCGTCATGACCTGCCGCGGCGGCAGCAATTTCCACGGCCCTTGGGGCGCACCCACAATGATGGCCCTCGAAGGCGGCAGCGCCGGTCTGCAACTCGGCGGCAACGCTACCGATTTCGTTCTCCTCCTGATGAGCCCCCGCTCCGCCACCAGCATTCTCAGCAGCAAGGTCAAGCTCGGTGGTGACGCCACAGCAGCCGCCGGCCCCGTCGGCCGCACCGCCTCCGCCGAAACTGATGTCGCCTTGCGCGCCGAAGTTCTTTCCTACTCCCGCGCTCGCGGCCTCTTCGCCGGCATCTCTCTCGAAGGCTCCACCCTCCGCGCCGACAACAGCGCCAACAAAAAACTCTACGGCAAGGAAGTCAGCGCCAAAGACATCGTCTTCAAACACGCCGTCCCCGTTCCGCCCAGCGCCAAAACGCTGTTAGCGACTTTGCAAAAAGCCTCCCCCAAAAACAAAAGCACCAAGTAACTTTTTCTCCTCCCAAAAATAAAACTGGCCGGTCCCCTGACCGGCCATTCACTTTTCTTGTAGTGGCCGATCTTTAGATCGGCCAAACTTATAGGGCCCGCCGACCGCTGCGGGCCGCTCCTGTGGCACAGGCACTCCTGCCTGTGCTCTTGGGTCTCTCTTCTCTGCGAACCCTCTGCGTACTCAGCGCCTCTGCGTTATCTTTTCTCCGTTTTTCTAACAACACCCGCTCGAAGGCAACCCCTCTCCCACCGCCGGGGGTCCAAACGCCTCCGTCGGTATCGGCTCCCCATGCAACGTCAACCAGCACCGCCGCGCCACATTCAGCAACACCAGCACCACCCCCGTCACGAAAATCGCCATCAACGTCGAATCCAGGTAGCCCTGAAACACGAATCCAGGCTTCTTCGTCAGCGGCCAGAAAATATTCTTGATCGAAAGTACGCCCGCCGTCAGCGTCGTCGTTCCCACAAACAGCATCGGCGCCACCGTAATCCACGCATATTTCGCCTTCCCCATGTTGATCAGGAACGCCGTCCCCACCGCCAGCGCAATCGTCGCCAGCAACTGGTTCCCCGTCCCAAACAGCGGCCACAAAGTCGAAATATTCCCCGTGTAAATCAGGTAGCCCCATCCAAGCACCACAAAAAACGTGGTGATCATATTTCCCGGCTGCCAGGCATGATTCGCAAACGGCTTGTACACTTTGCCCATGAGCTCCTGCAAAACGTACCGCGCCACGCGCGTTCCGGTATCAATCGTCGTCAAAATAAACAGCGCTTCAAACATGATCGCGTAGTGATACCAGTAGCCCATCAGCCGCGTCATCCCCGGAATTCCCCGGAAAATCTGCGCCATGCC
>Ga0210410_10001352_pt1 | contig 23285 bp, 22 predicted proteins | sample IncBWC4MmetaG_FD_161058 | JGI IMG/M metagenome (GOLD analysis project Ga0210410, IMG submission 161058) | Forest soil microbial communities from Barre Woods Harvard Forest LTER site, Petersham, Massachusetts, United States - Inc-BW-C-4-M | ecosystem: Environmental > Terrestrial > Soil >... | reverse complement strand
GTGGTCGAAGTCCACAAAAGTGTCTTGTGGCCACACCCTCCGGCGGAGCTCCTCGCGAGTTACGAGTTCGCCGGGCGTCTCCAACAACACGGCCAGGACCTGAAAGGGCTGTTCCTGCAGGCGGAGACGCAGACCGTGTTTGCGCAGCTCGCCGGTACGGGTATTTAGTTCGAAAGAGCTGAACCGGAAAATCAGGGGTACTGGGATTAGTGTGTCCATAGTAGTGAGAGTGTAGAGAGGAGCTTGCACGCGAATCCATCCGGAACGCGCGCGCTAACCTTGTTGCAGCTCCCCGCTGGTTCGGGCCTCCACCCACTGGAAATCCATCTCAATGTATTGGACGTGGGTTGCCATTGGAAGGTGCAATATGGCTTTGAAATCCCCCGTTATCACTTCCGGTATCCGCCTTGTTTAGTGGCAGTTATCTGTCCAGAGAGAATCTCCCCCCAATTCACCCCGCAACCCTTGTGGTGCCTTCCCCGGTAGTTAGCGTCATTCGCACCGTGCGAGGAGCGCATGGCAGGAATGACGCGAAACCTCAAACACTTTGTAAACGCAGTAATACTTGGTGCGTTTCTTTTACCGATTTCCCTTGTCGCCGCTGTACACAGCAAAACAAAGGAGTTGCAACCTCTGGCCGGACCACCGGCGCGAACAGAGATGCCGATCCGTGTCTTTCGAGGCTATCTGGTGATGGTCGAGGGCTCTATCGCGGGCTTGGAGGTGCAGAACCTGCTCGTGGATACGGGCACGGACCGCAGCATTGTGAATACACGAATTGCGCGCGAGCTCGAACTTCCAACAAGGGCAGGTAAACTCAGCGTTGCCAACGCGTCCGTGGAAACCGAAGCGGCGCTCCTCCCGGAACTTCGCGTCGGACCGATTCGATGCGTTTCACTGCCTGTCCTGGTTCACGACCTTGGCCCATTGGAGCGCGATCTTGGTGTCCCCGTAGCTGCGGTGATCGGGATGGATGTGCTTGGACAGTCGAGCTTCCGATTGGACTATTCCGCAAAGCGTCTTGTTTTCGGGCCGGTCGAAGCGCAGGGGATTGCGCTGCGCTTCGAAGATGCCAGCGAGCTGGTCATGGTCGACCTTGTCGTAGGGAACGAGCCTGTGCGTCTTCTGGTGGATACGGGGGCGGCGGGACTGGTTTTCTTTGAGAGCCGCGTGGGAAAGCGGCTGGCTCTTGAGGATCTTGCGATGCGCCGCCGTGACTCCAGCCTCTTGGGGAGCTTCCCGACGGAAATGGTTCATCCGGGGGAGCTGCGGCTGGGTGATCGGAAGTTCCGGGTCCAGAAGGCGTTCCTCACTAAGGACAAGGGAGATGATCGCAAAACGTTTGATGGATTGCTGGGGGTGGGGGCCATGGGATTCAAGTCCATTGCTTTTGACTTCCCGTCGAGCACCGTTTATCTGCAGATCTAAATGAGCCACACTGCGCAAGGTACAGGCGGACAGCGGGAGCGCGGAGTCCGATTGCGTCCATCGACCTGCGGTTTAGATTAGACCGAACGAAGCGAAGGCCGTGATGGAAGCGCACCCCAGCATTACTCCCAGCACTGCTCCCGCGAGCACATCGCTTAAGAAGTGCATTCCCAGAACGATACGGGAGACGGCGATGCTCAAAGCGAGAAAGAAGAGGGTTCCTTCCAGTGAGGGGTAGAAGTAGCTGACCACCAGGGCGATGGAAAACGCCGACATGGTATGTCCGGAAGGAAAGGAGAATTGGTCGGGTGGTAGAATGCGCGACCAGCAATGCGGCTCGAGGTGGCAGGGCCGCGGACGATGGCTGAGCTTCTTGAGTGTCTTGAAGACGAGAATGCCGACGATCCCCGCAGCGCCCGCGGAGCCGACTGCGGAGAAACGCCGCGGCCCGCCGTAGATCAGGAGCATGACCCCCAGTCCATACCAGAGCCAGCCGTCGCCCATGCGGGTGGCCAAGATCATCCAGAGACGAATCCAGCGCGGGGCGCGCCAACGATTCATCCGGCGCATGACGCGGTGGTCGCGCCGTTCGATGATACCCCAGAGGGTGCGTGCGACTGCCATCGCGTCACCTCATACTAACAGCCGGAAGGAAGCCAAGGCCCTCAACTAGAGGGATGCGGACGCTACGGGAATGGATTTCTTGGGCCGTAAGTCCTCCAAATAGAACAGCTTGGAGTGAGTTGCGATTTTTTGAAGCAGCGCAAAACATGGCCATTCCTCTCAGCTCGCCCAGTTGGTCTCAAACCTCGCGTCCATGTCCCACAGCATGCGCGGTCGCTTTTCGCCGCTCTCCAGCGCCGGGGACCACTTCTTGCAAAAGCGGATTTCGTTTAGCCAGTGGCCTGCGACGAATGCGGGCACCAGAAGAGCCAACGGCGACATGGCTAACGTCCAGGGCTTCTCGCGGAACAGCGACAGGATGATGGTGTACACGTCGGCGGTGAGCTTCGAGCAGCTCCCATGAACGCCGTGAATGCGGCCGCGCCCCGTGCGCAGACCGGCGAAGAATTCGTCCACCGTGCGCGCACCGGGAACTTCCGTGAACGTCTTTCCCACGCCGGCAATGGTGTGTGAATCGCTGCCGGCGATAGAGATTTTTCCAAGACGCGCGGCCAGTCGAGCTGCGCTGGCATTGGCCTCCTGCCACATCTGCCCGTTGCGCGTTTCAAATGCGGGCACGTAGGAGGCGAACCAGCTGAAATCTTCTTCCTCGCGGCGGCCAGTCAATCCTGAGAACACATGGTTTACGCTGAAGAAGAGCTTACGCTCCGTGAGATACATCAAGAGTGCGATAAAATCGTTACGGCGGCGCTGAATTTCCACGTGATCGCGGTCCACAATCCCGTACACTCCCAGGTGCATCTCGGTTCCGCTGGGCATGCGCACGGTGACCTCTTCGCTGACGAAGAAGTCTGGATGCCGCCGGAGAACCTCCGCAGCATCGATGGAGTCATGGTCGGTCATGGTGACGATGGACATGCCTTGACACTTGAGCCGGTCGTAGACTTGCGCGGGGTCGTTGTAGGACTCCCGGCAAATACGGTTCAAGCCGGGAGTGTTGCACATCCCAGAGGCGACGGAGTGAACGTGAAGGTCGCAGCGCATGAAACTATTGTTACGGAAGGATATGAACAGTCTGTGAAGAGGCCGCGAAATCTGCGTGAATGTGCCCATGGAACTGCTTGAACACATGAGGGTTATTTGGTTATCCACATGGCATCGAGTGTGCTCTTCGCGGCGAACAAGAAGCGTATGGCACAATGTCTACCATGAAAAAAATTCACATTGTCTTCCATGATGCTGGAGGGGGCCATCGCAATGCGGCCATCTCCTTGAAGGCCATGATTGAGGCGCAGAAGCGTCCTTGGCAGGTCGAATTGGTGCAATTTCAGGAATTGACCGACCGGCTCGATGTTTTGCGCAGGTTGACTGGCATCCGCATCCAGGAACAGTACAACGTCCTGCTACAGAACGGCTGGACGCTGGGCAGCACCTATCTCCTGCGCGTTTTGCAGGCTACCATTCGGCTCTTTCACGGGCCTATGGTGCGTCTTTTGAAGAGGTTCTGGCAGGAGCACCCGGCGGACCTTTTGATTTCGGTGATTCCTCATTTCAACCGTGAAATTTGTGAGAGCTGGAGCGCGGTCTATCCCGGCCGGCCTTTTGTGACTCTGATCACGGACCTGGCGGATTTTCCTCCACGCTTTTGGATCGAGCCGATGAAGGAGCAGTATGTTATCGGCGGCACAGAGAAGGCTGCGGAACAGGCGCGCGCCTTCGGCCACGATGAGGCGCACATTTTTCAAACTTCGGGGATGATTCTGCGGCCCGATTTTTACGTGGAGGAAAAAGTCGATCCCATCGCGCTGCGCAAGGAATTGGGTTTGCAAGCCGATCTGCCTACAGCGATTGTGCTCTTTGGCGGACACGGCTCGAAAGTGATGTACGACATCACCGAGCGGCTGGACGCTGCGAATCTGCCTCTGCAACTCATTCTGATTTGCGGACGCAATGAAGTCCTGGCGGCAAAACTGCGCGCGCGCCAGTGGAAGATTCCCGTTCAAGTGATTGGCTTTACGAAGGAAATACACAAGTTAATGCGCGCGGCGGATTTTATGATTGGCAAGCCTGGACCGGGAAGCATCGCCGAAGCCATGGTGCGCAAGTTGCCCGTGCTGATCGAGTGCAACGCCTGGACACTTCCGCAAGAGCGCTACAACACCGAATGGGTAGAGGAAAAACGCGTCGGGATCGTGCTCGGGAGTTTTCGCGAGGTTGTCGAGGGCGTGGAACGCATGCTCGAGCGGACGAACCTGGAGGAGTTTCGAAGGAATGTCGCGGCCCTCGATAACCGCGCCATCTTTGAGATACCAGAAATACTCGCCAAACTGATGGGAGAAACGTCCAACCCCGTCGCAAAGGGCGAGATAGTGTCTCCCGCCTCGGTTTCAAAAGCATAAAAACTCCGGGCGGACTCCGTGGAGCCCTTTACGGAGTGCAATCTGCAGTTCATGGGTTGCCGTCAGGCAGGTTCTGCGCGTGCTCGGCACGGTCGGGATGGGGCAGTCGGGGGCTGGCGCCGCGTTTGTCGCTCGGAGCCAGAAGCCGCGGCTTGGCGCAGGAAGTGGCCCACCAGCGCGAAGCGTATTTGGGCAGGTCGCACATCTTGACGCACCCCGTTCGCGCATGTGATTCCGAACAGTGACAATAGCATCCGCCCGCGGGAACTCGGCGCAAAGTTTGCGGCGTATCCGCCAGCATGGTCAGGGAGGTCGCCAGGAGGGTCACGGCAGCCGAAGCGCAGGACAATGCCGTGATCCGGCGGCTGCGTCTGGCCTGAGGGGGAAGGCCCATGAGGTGATTCTGGAGAAAGATAACCAAAAAACCGATAGCTCGAAGAGGCTGAAAAAACTGTTACCGGGGTCCTGGAACTGGGTGGGAGAGAGTGATCAGCGAGAGGAGAAAGAGGCGGGTTCCCGAATCAGTTTTGGGGCAGTTCCATTGTGAATCTGGAAGCCGGAATTGGGGCGGGACCGAGCGTTGGAATGCGAAATAAAGCATTTAATTACAATAACTTAAGGATTCGTGGAAAATCCGTACCAATGGCTAGGTGCTTGCAATAGTGACCAGCGTAGGCGCGTTTCAAATGACGAGATGTCAAGAGTGGTAAGCGAGGGGGAAGGGGCTTGCTTATCACTTTTTACAAATCGTTCCCACCTGCCTCTGAGAGGGAAGCTAGGATGGATGACCCCACGCGCTGGTGTGAAAACGACGCCAGCAATTGAAACGCGCCTCTCGGGGCCCCAGATCCCAAGCTGGGGCCCCACTTTTTTGGGGTCCGGCCTGCTCCACTGGTTTCTAGCCTGCAACCGTCGCTGTGTACCAGGCTAACTATTTCCACGTCCTTACTTGACCGGGTAGGCGGCCAAAAGATCCTTGGTTCTTTCTTGCGTCAGCTTGACCCTGCAGTGGGCTTCGACGATCGGCTGAATCGTTCCGCCTTCATAGATCGACCTTCCGCTTCGCACTGGGCCTCGCGAAACGCAATCCATGCTCGCTGCGCTTTGCGCAGTTTAACCGCGTTCTCTGGCCGGTGCTTCTTTAGCGCGGCTTGATAGACGCGGTTCAGTTCCGCATCCGCTCTTTTCACCTCGCCGTCCATGCAGTTCACCATTTCCATAGTGGTCTGTTTGTCCTCGCACTGTGCGTGCGCGGAACTGGGTAGGACCAAGAGTGGCAAGAAGAGGATCGAGAGTTTGGCAGCGGCTGCAAACGCTGGCCGTTTGTTGAGGATCTTCAGGAGCGGCAAAGAGTATTCTCCCCAGCGCGTCCGGCTCGTTCAATTGACCTTGCGGGTGACGGCGATGCGCGCCTGGCCCAGCACATGGGCCACTTGCGTTTCGCGCAGGCGCGAGGCGTCGTATTCGAACGACAAGTGGTTCTGGTCGTTGACGCGGAAGCTGCGCAAGCCGTAGGTGTTGGCGAATTCGCCGAGATGGCGGAGCTGGTCCTGAGTGAGCGGGGACTGCAGTTCGTAGGTGATTTCGACGAGTGTCATGGCGGCATTATAGCAGGCCGCTCAAGCCGGAGCAGGCGGCAGGGAAGCGCGGCTTGACTTCCATAGGGGGTAGGGGTATACATAGGGGTGGAGGGTATGATGGCTTCCAAATCGCAGCAGACGGTCTCACGATCCGCAGCGGGCAAATCCCACGAGCCGATTGCCAATTGCGCGTGTGAAACCGCAGCGGACGGCCGCAAAGCCGCGGGCGTCGATCCCGAGCTAAAGGAATCCAATCGCAAGCGGCTGCGGCGGATCGAGGGGCAGGTTCGCGGTCTGCAGAAGATGGTCGAAGACGACCGCTACTGCGCGGACATCATTACGCAGATCGCTTCCGTGCAGGAAGCGCTGCGCGGCGTGGCGCGCAACCTGATGAAGAATCACCTCCACCATTGCGCGGCGAAGGCCCTGCGCAGCGGGAAGAAGGAAGAGGCGCGGGCCATGTATGACGAATTGCTCGAATTGATTTATACGCACTTGCGATGAAGATGCGCGAAGAGATAAAGCAACAAAGTAAGGAAGTAATGACGTAAGGGAAGTAACGATCGGAATTGGGAGGGGAAATTGGAGCGAGATCCAGTTTGCGGCATGACGGTCGACCCACAGAAAGCGGCGGGGAACGTCGAGCACGATGGCAAGACATACTATTTCTGTTCGAAAGGTTGCGCTCAACGATTTGCGAAGGAGCCTGCGAAATTTCTCGCTGCGCCGGGAGCGGCTGGAATGGAGCATCCTAACGCCGTCCCACATCCTGGGCAGCAACTGCATTCGATTGCAGGCGCGTCTGTCGCTCCTGTGAAAGCTCCGGCTAAAGCGTCGGCCCAGGAAGGGAAGAAATCCCGCTACACCTGTCCCATGCATCCGGAAATTATTCGCGACGGCCCGGGAGCTTGCCCGATTTGCGGCATGGCGCTAGAGCCGATGGATGTTTTCGCTGAAGTCGAGGCCGATCCCGAATACTCCTCGATGAAACGGCGCTTCTGGGTGAGCGCTGCGTTGTCATTGCCGTTGTTGCTGTTCTCTATGCTTTGCGAATCTCTAGGCCTACACCTCGCGCCAAATCTTCGCAACTGGATCGAGCAGGGTCTTGCGACGCCTGTCGTTTTATGGGCCGGATGGCCTTTCTTTCAACGTTTCTGGGCCTCGCTAGTTCATCGCAGCCCCAACATGTTCACGCTCATTGGTATGGGCACGGGCGCCGCGTATCTGGACAGTGTGGCGGCTACAATGTTTCCGCAGATTTTTCCTGCGTCCTTCCGCGGTATGGATGGCGGCGTTCCCGTCTACTTTGAAGCGGCAGCGGTCATCACCACGCTGGTGCTGCTTGGACAAGTTTTGGAGTTGCGCGCTCGCCAGCAGACGAGCGGGGCGATTCGCGCGCTGCTGAATTTCGCGCCACAGCAAGCGCATCTTGTGGCGGTGGATGGCAGCGAGACCGACGTTGCGCTAGACACGGTGGTGCGTGGCAACCGGCTGCGTGTGCGGCCCGGCGATCGCGTGCCTGTCGATGGCACTGTCCGCGAAGGCGCCAGCGCCGTGGATGAATCGATGATCACCGGTGAGCCCATGCCTATTGAGAAATCTCCCGGAGACAAAGTTACCGGCGGAACGCTGAACACCAGCGGAAGTTTTGTGATGGAAGCGGAACGCGTCGGCGGCGAGACCACGCTGGCGCAAATTGTAAAGCTGGTCAGCGAAGCTCAGCGCAGCCGCGCGCCCATGCAGCGCCTTGCGGACAAAGTAGCCGCCTACTTTGTGCCGGCGGTGGTAGCCGCAGCGGTTCTCGCTTTCATGGCTTGGTTCTTCTTTGGTCCAGAGCCACGCTTCGCGCACGCGCTCGTTAGCGCGGTTGCCGTGCTGATCATCGCCTGTCCCTGCGCGCTGGGTCTGGCTACACCGATGTCCATCATGGTGGCCGTCGGCCGTGGCGCGCACGCGGGCATCCTGGTGCGCAATGCCGAGGCACTCGAAACGCTCGCCAAGGTCGACACGCTCGTCGTCGACAAAACCGGCACACTCACGGAAGGAAAGCCGCGAGTCGGCACGGTTCGCGTTCTCGACGACGCGCAGCTCAACGAGGACGAATTGCTGAAGCTGGCCGCGAGTGTGGAGCAAGCCAGCGAACACCCGTTGGCCCGCGCGATTGTGAGGGCCGCACAGGGAAAAGGCCTCGAGCTCACGGCCGTCACCCAGTTTCATTCGACGGCGGGCGGCGGCGCAGTCGGCAACGTCTCGGGAAATACTATCCGCGTCGGGAATGCGAAATTCCTCCTGGAACAAGGGGTTGCTGCGCCCACGAACGAGCAGCACCTCAGCATGGGTCTTGGCGCGGACGGAAAGGCCGCGTCCACTCTCGCTTTGGTCGCCATCGACAAAAGAGTGATTGGCATCATCGCGCTCGTGGACGTCGTCAAAGAAACAACACCGGAAGCGTTGCGCACGTTGCGGGAAGAGGGCATCCGCATTGTCATGCTAACGGGCGACTTGAAAGCGACAGCGGAATCCATCGCCAAACAATTGGGAATCGACGAAGTCAGAGCCGAGGTTCAGCCGCAACAAAAGGCCGAAGCCGTTCAGGAGCTGCGTAAACGAGGACGCATCGTGGCCATGGCGGGTGACGGCGTCAATGATGCGCCCGCACTTGCGGCCGCACACGTGGGCATCGCGATGGGTACAGGGACCGATGTGGCCATCGAGAGCGCGGGCATCACGCTGTTGAAGGGCGACCTGCTGGGTATCGTGAAGGCGCGGAAGCTGAGCCGGGCCACGATTGGCAACATCCGGCAGAACCTCGCGTTTGCCTTTCTCTATAACGTGCTAGGGATTCCCATCGCTGCGGGGGTTTTCTTTCCGATTTTCGGCTGGCTGCTCAGCCCCATGCTGGCCAGCGCGGCCATGAGCTTCAGCTCCGTCTCGGTCATCGCCAATGCGCTGCGGCTTCGCAAAACAAACCTCGGATCCAACTTCCAGTAATCTTAAGGGAAGTAAAATACTGTATACTCCGCGTTTCTATGCACCCGAGGCCCTCTCCCCTCGCCATCCTTGGGATCGCCGCGCTGGCGGCGTTCACGATATTCATTACCTGGCGCGCGAAATCGCTGGAAATGAAAGTGTTGCACCACGACGAGGCCAGCGAGTTGGTCAACAAGCCCGCTCCTGACTTTCAACTGACTTCGCTGGATGGCGAGCATGTGAGTCTTGCCGACTATCATGGCAAGAAAAAGGTGGTGGTGAGTTTTTGGGCCAGTTGGTGCGGACCTTGCCGCCTGGAGCTTCCCGCGCTGGCGAAGTTTTATCAGCGGCACCGCGCGGATGCGGACCATTTCGAAGTTCTGGCGATCACTTCAGAGGAAGACCCGCAAGACGCGCAGAAATTTGTCACCAAGGCCAAGCTGCCGTTTCCGATCCTTATGGACTCGACGAACGCGGTGGCCGAAAAGTATGGTGCCAGCGTCATCCCCATGATGTTCGTCATCGACGAAAACGGAAAAGTGATTTACGGGCACAGCGGGTTCGATCAGGCGATGGATCTTCAACTGGTGCAGAAGCTGGGAATCAAGCCGGTGAGCATGATGGAAGGAGCGAAGATTGACGACTCCAGCCATTGAGTTCCGCGAAGTGACGAAAGTTTACAAGAAGCGCTTGCTGGGGCAAGAGATTGCGGCGCTGACCAACGTTTCATTCGAAGTGGCGCAAGGCGAAGTTTGCGCATTTCTCGGGCCGAATGGAGCGGGGAAAACCACGAGTATCGGCCTGCTGATGGGATTTCATTATGCGGACTACGGCGAAATCCGGGTGCTGGGCGAGATTCCTGGCGACGTCCGCGCGAAGCAAAAAATCGGATTCCTGCCAGAGAATTTCGCGTTTTACAAATATATGAAAGCGCCGGGGCTGCTGCGGTTTCACGCGCAGCTTGCGGGTGTGACGCCGCAGGAAGCGGCCACTTTGATTCCGGATCTACTCTACAAGGTGAAGCTGAACGGTTACGAAGGGCTGAAGGTCAGCAAGTATTCGCGCGGCATGGTGCAGCGTTTGGGGATCGCACAGGCGCTGCTGAGCGATCCGCAGTTGATGGTGCTCGATGAACCGACGTCGGGGCTGGACCCGGCAGGGCGCAAGGAAGTGCGCGACACGATTCTGGCGCTCAAGGCCGCTGGAAAGACGATTTTTCTGAGTTCGCACATTTTGTCGGAGGTGGAACAGATCTGCGATCGTGTGATCATCGTGGATCGCGGGCGCATGGTGCGGAGCGGAACGCTCAACGAAATGCTGGGGGCGGGCGACCGCGTGGAAATTGTGGTCGACCAAGTGGCGGAAGAATTGGAACGCACCCTCGTGGAATCCGGCGCGACAGTCGAGCGAGGGGAGCACGGAGTGCGCATCGGCGCGCCGACCGCGCGAAAAAGAGAGCTGGCGGAAATGCTGTGGGCCGCGGGATGCGACGTGGTCAGCATCGTTCCGATACGCAATTCGCTCGAGGAATTGTTCCTGAAGGTTGTTGGTGACGATGGTAGGCCGTTCGGCGGTACGCCGTCATGAAAATCCTGGCGATTGCGCTGAATACGTTTGGCGGTTTTCTGCGCAACAAATTGATGATCCTGTGCTTCGCTTTATTTGTGTGCGTGGTGCTGCTCATGATGACGCCTTTGGCGGGCCTAAAGATGGTGGCCACGGCGGAAAACGCGCAGGAGATGCAGCAGACGGTGATGCAGATCATCGGCGTGATCATCATGTTCGTGAGCGCTGCCGGGAGCCTGCTGGCGGCGTGGGCTGCGGCGGATGCGGTCTACAGCGAGATGAAGTCGGGAACCGTCCTTGCGGTGATGGCACGGCCGGTGCGCCGGTGGGAATATTTGCTGGGAAAATACCTCGGCGTGGAAATGCTGATGTTGGTCTACGTGCTGATGATGTTTTGCCTGAGCTACATTTTGGCGTGGATCGGCGGCGAGAAAATTCAATCCACGCCGTGGGTACTCATTGCGTATCCGCTGGTGCGCTGGTCGATTTACAGCGCCATCGCGATGCTGCTGGTGACGGTGTTCCACTCGATCGTGGCGTTTGGCATCACGATGGTGATCAGCGTCCTGGCGCTGAGGCTGGCGCCCTCGGAGGGTGGTGCGCACCTGCTTCCGGAATCGATGCGCGCGGCGATCTATGCGGTGCTACCGTCGACGGGATTGCTATCGGAAGACCGTTTTTTCACCATCACGCAAGCTTCCCTGAAGCAACTCACTTGGGCAGCGCATTTGACGACGCTGACTTACGGGCTCGACTATGCGCTGGTGTTTTTGCTGTTGGCCATGTGGTCGTTCCACTATCGCGGTCTTTCGCGCGACTGACGCACGTCAGGTTTGACCGAGGAGCGAATCAAAGTAAGCCAGGATTTCCGGCGAGTCCCACCTCTGGAATCCAATAAATTTGCGCGCGATCTTGCCGTGGCGGTCGATGATGTAGGTCTCGGGGTACACCGTTGTTCCGTAAGATTGCGCAATCGTGGAAACGCTGCCTTTTGTGGTCGGATCGCGGTAGGTGGGAAACACCACGCCTTGTGTTTGAAGAAAATTTTGATAAGCGGCGGCGTCTTCGTCGGCGCTGACGCCCAGGACCACGCCGTTTCTCGACTCGATGTATTTTTGCAAACGATTCAGGCCGGGAGTTTCCTCGACGCAGGGCTGGCACCAGGAGCCGTAAAAGTTTAGGACCACCAGCTTGCCTTGGAAATCCGAGAGGTGGCTCGGCTTGCCGGAAAGCGTCAGAGAGAAGTTTTCAGCGCGCTTCCCTGTGAGGGCGGCCTCGCCCTGGCGGTAACTGGGCAATGCAAAAATCAGCAAAATCCCGGCCGCCGCCGCTACCGCGCCCCACGCCGCCATTCTCCTGAGGAATCCCATGGAATGCTATACTAACGTATCCCCACGGGATCGGAAAACGGTCCTATCCACGACCACAGCGTGCCTGACGAATCCTCCAACTCGGCTGCCAAACTGATTTCAATTCCGACGACCGTCAGCGTCATTGTGCCCGCGCGGAACGAAGAAGCGGTGATCGCGGCTTGCGTCGAGTCGCTGCTGGCACAGCCGGAAATTGCGGAAATACTTGTGGTCAACGATCAGTCCACCGACAAGACCGCCGAAATCGTGCGTGGGCTGATGATTGGCAATCCGAGGTTGCGTTTGCTGGAAACGCAGGACTTGCCGCCGGGCTGGGTGGGGAAAAACAACGCCGTGGCCATCGGGGCCAGGGAAGCCACCGGCGCCTGGCTGCTCTTTACCGATGCGGACGCCGTGCACGAAGCAGGTGCGGCGGCGCACGCGTTGCAACTTGCGCACGAACACAACGCTGAGCTGGTTTCTTTTTCGCCGGAACAAATCACGAAGGAGTGGTACGAGAAGTCGCTCATCCCGTTTGTATACTGCCGGCTGGCGCGGCAGTTTTCGTTCGAGGCCGTGAACGATCCCGGTTCTCCAGCCGCGGCGGCCAACGGGCAATTCCTGATGATTCGCCGCGAGGCGTACGAGGCCATCGGGGGCCATGCGGGGATCGCAGGCGAAGTACTGGAAGACCTGGCGCTGGCGCAGCGCGCCAAGGCTGCTGGCTACCGTTTGTGGTTTACACCGGGCAACGGCATTGTGCGCGTGCGGATGTACCGCTACTTTGGAGCCATGTGGCAAGGCTGGAAGAAAAACCTCTACCGGCTCATGGGTGGCACGCCCTGGGCTGTGTTTCGCGAGATGGAATCCGTGATTCCGTGGATGCCGCTTCTCATTTTGCTACTCGGGCTCAAGTATCCGTTCGCGCTGCTCCTCGGCGTGTGGCTGATCATTTTCCGGCAGATGAGTTATGGCTCGGAGCTGCGGCGTAACCAATTCCCGTTCCCGCTCATCCTCTATTATGTGCCCGCAGTGGTGCTCTACGCGGGTGTGCTGTGGTCTTCCTACCGTGCCTATGCCAGTGGCAAAGTGCGATGGAAGGGGCGGGAAGTAGCTGTGGACGCCGCCAGCAAGAACGTGCATGCAAGCGAAACGCCATGATTCTTCTCACACGCAAAATCGAGTTTTCGGCGTCGCACCTCTACCACAATCCGGACTTTTCTCCGGAAGAGAACCGCCGCGTGTTTGGCAAGTGCAATAACCCGCACGGCCATGGGCACAATTACACGCTAGAAGTTACCGTGGCCGGCGAACCCGATCCCATGACCGGCATGGTTTTGAATCTGGCGGACTTGAAGGAAATTCTCGAGCGCGAAGTGATGCAGCGCATGGATCATCGGCATCTGAACTATGAAGTTCCCGAGCTTGCGGGACAGATTCCTACTTGCGAAAACGTCGCCCGCGTCATCTGGCAATTGCTTGAGCCCAAAATCACAGAAGGCAAGCTGCATCGCGTGCGTCTGTACGAGGCCTCCGATCTTTTTGCGGATTGTTACCGCAATGGTTCGAATGGAGCCGCCAAGCCATGAGCGCAGGGCTCAAAGTCGAGCTGGGGCGCCGTTACCGTTTTTCGGCCTCACACCGTCTGCACAGCGCGCATCTGAGTGAAGAGGAAAATTGCCGCGTTTTCGGCAAGTGCAACAATCCTCATGGACACGGCCACAATTATGTTGTCGAGGTGAGTGTTTCCGGAGATGTGGATCCGGCCACGGGCATGATCGCGAATCTGGCCGATCTCGACGGCTTTGTTGCACGCGAAGTGCTCGAGGTGTTTGATCACAAGTCGCTCAATGAGGAAGTTCCGGCGTTTCGCGAACACGTGCCCACCACCGAAAATTTGTGCATGGAGATTTTTCAGCGTTTGAAGAATTTTTCCAAAGCCAGGCTCGAGCGCGTGCGCATCGAAGAGACCAGCAATAACAGCTTCGAGTACGCTGGGGAAAATGCCGATTACGACCGCGAAGCGGTCCACCAAGAAGGGAATCGTCCGTGACCAAGCCAGCAGAGGAAATCCTGCTCCACGAAAACAAGCCGCTCGATGAACGCACCGTCGCGTATCACATGCGCGAAATCATCAAGCTGATCGGCGAGGACCACAACCGCGAAGGACTGCGCAAAACGCCCGAGCGCTTCGAGAAGGCCCTGAAATTCCTGACCGGCGGCTATCACCAGAGCGTCGAAAACGTCTTGAACGGCGCAACGTTCAGTGTGTCTTACGACGAAATGGTGGTGGTGAAAGACATTGAGTTTTTCAGCCTCTGCGAACATCATCTTCTGCCGTTCTTTGGCAAGGCCCACGTCGCCTATCTGCCGAACAAACGCGTCCTCGGCCTCAGCAAAATCGCCCGGCTCGTCAATATGTTTGCGCGGCGTCTGCAGATTCAGGAGCGCATGACCAGCCAAATCGCCGAAGCCATCCAGGAAAAAGTCAGCCCGGAAGGCGTGGGCGTCATCATCGAGGCGCGCCACCTGTGCATGCAGATGCGCGGCGTCGAAAAGCAGCACGGCCAAGCCATCACCAGCGCCATGCTCGGCGGCTTTCGCCACAACAAGCAAACCCGCGATGAATTCCTCTCGCTGGTCCGCAAAGGAAAGAGCTGACTCCCGATACTTCTGACGATCGGCGCGCGTTCCACGGCTCGTCGATCGGCTGCACCTCGCGCAAATAGCAATCCATTTTGGCGCTGGAGCAAGGCTTCTTTTCCCCCTACCCTCAATTATGCCGAACGATCCTGCCACCTTGGTCCTGGAAACGCCCGCTGCCAGCGCGACGAGCACCGCAGCTCCGCACTCCAGCCGGCTTTTCGTCTTCCTCGCGTTTTTCTCGATCTACGTCATCTGGGGTTCGACGTACCTGGCCATCCGCTACGCCGTTCAAGACATTCCGCCACTTTACACCGCAGGCTTCCGCCATCTTACGGCGGGCACCATCCTGCTTCTTTGGTGCTTCTGGAAACGCCTGCGGCCCACTTGGGCGCAAATCCGCGCCAGTTTTGTGATTGGTGCGTTCTTCTTTCTTGGTGGGCACGGTTCGCTCCACTGGGCGGAGCAACATGTACCCTCCGGCCTCGCGTCGCTGCTCATCGCTATTGAACCTATCCTGGTTTTTCTGCTTTCCGCAATCGCTGCCAAAGAGTGGCGCATGAACGGTTTTCTCTTCGCAGGAATTCTTTTCGGTCTTGGCGGCGTCGCGCTGCTGATGGGTAGGAGCGCCCTGAATTCCGGCCCTGGAGTCTTTACCGGTTCCCTCGCCGTATTGTTTGGCGCCTTATCGTGGTCGTTGGGAATCATCTATTCCCGGCGGTCGCACCTATCCGGAAGCCCGCTTCTCTTGTCGGCGCTTTCGCTGCTTGCCGGCTCGTTCCAATTGTTGATCGCCGGCACGGTCGCTCGCGAATACCGCGGTTTTTCACTGTCCGCTGTCTCGACCCGCTCTTGGCTCGCGCTTCTCTACCTCATCCTGTTCGGATCGGTGATCGCCTTCACGGCCTACAACTGGCTGATGGAGCGCTACTCTCCGACATTGGTGGCCACGCACACCTACGTGAATCCAATCGTTGCCGTTTTTCTCGGCTGGCTTTTTGCCGGGGAAGCCATAACGTTCAACGTCTGCATTGCCACCGCGATGGTCGTAGCCGCGGTGATGTTAGTGGATCGCGGGACGGCCCGCCTACAGCCGCGCATCTAGAAACGTCCCGACGCAGCTGCACGAAAAAAAGAGGTGCGCCCAAGCATCCTCAAGCGCACCTCTTTCGTGTCCTGAGTTTTTCCGCAGACTACATCTTTGTTATGTCTATCGAGGCCCGCGTCGTTTCCCAATCCATGCGCAGCGTGCAGCCGCTCCCGCTCTTATCGAACGCGATCGTGAAGTTCTCCACGGCCGCCGGCAACGCGGTCGCTTTCATGTCGATCCGCGCTAAATCGGAATCCGCCCCCGGATACGGAGTGCCCCACTGTCCGGTTTTCTTGCTGATCACCAGCGTCCACTTGTCCGCAGTCGGAAGCACATAAAGCGTGTAGCTGCCCGCTGGAACATGCGTGCCGCCTACCATCAGGTCCGCCGTGGTAACAAAAGTCGTCGCTTCGTTCGCGCCCGCCCGCCACACTTCGCCATAGGGCACCAGCCCGCCGTAGACTTTCCGTCCCTTTGCACGCGGACTCGAATAGTCCACAGTGATGCTCTTGCCGTCAGCGAGGCTGCATTGCGCCGTCGCAGGCGGGCTGGGCCGCTTGCTCTTGTCCTGTTGTTTAGCTCCCACGGCAAAGAATATTCCAAGACCCGCGAGAACCACCGCCAAAACTAAGATAAGTCTCTTCATCTGTCTTCTCCTCGAAATTCGCTCTTGGACTTGGCTCCAGCATTGAAACCAATTTTCCCGTTTGGCGCAACTGGCAACTCATCTTCTTTGTTTCCTACGTGCGGCCGCGAAATTGTTTTCACTGTTTCTTGGGCCGCCGGACGAAGCGCGCCTGCGAGCTTCCCGGATATACATTTCTTTACACTTTTGTGAGGATTGTGTTAGCCTTGAAAGGTCGAAGAGAAGAGGAAAAATTCAGGGGACGACGGAGAAGGGCACTTGAGCGCACCGAAAGCCGTGTTGATCGAACAATTCCGGACCCACGTTAAGGATACAGGCTCACCAGAAGTGCAAATCGCGCTTCTGAGCGAGCGGATCAACTATCTGAACACGCATCTCAAGTCCCATCTGAAGGACCATGCATCGCGTCGTGGGTTGATCATGATGGTCAACAAGCGGCGCCGTTTGCTGGACTATCTCAACCGGCGTGACCCGGATCGGTACCGCGAGATTGTTGAACGTCTCAGCCTGCGCAAGTAGCCGCACCGTCGTTTTTATCAGCGACCAGCGGTTTCCAATGCGTTTTAAAAAAGTGACCACTCGGAGCCTGTCAATCCTCAGAACTCCGGCTGCACTTGAGCCGACGTCTCTCGTGGTGTAATCCGGCGCAACCGGTTCCATCCCGCTGTTATCTTCGCCTCTTATCTTCCTACTGGAAGCAGGGACAGTCTTTTGCGCAGCGGCCAAGCGGCCGGCGCTCCTTGCAAGGTCGTTCGCTTCGCGGGCGTACCGGAAAATGCCCCGACCCGGTCGGGGCCAAAGGAAATAACTCATGTCTGAAAACACGCACACCCCAGCACCGCACCAGGTCACAGTAGATGTCGGCGGACGCCCGCTGATCCTCGAGACTGGCAAGATCGCCAAGCAGGCCAATGGCGCGATCACCGCCCGCTACGGCGATACCATCGTTTTGACCACCGCTTGCATGGCCTCCGCCATGAATGACCGCGACTTTCTGCCTCTCACTGTCGACTATCGTGAAAATACTTATTCGGCCGGAAAGATTCCCGGCGGCTTCTTCAAACGCGAAGGACGCCCTTCGGAAAAAGAAGTGCTCACCTCCCGCCTCATTGACCGCCCCATGCGCCCGCTCTTCCCCGAAGCCTGGCGCAATGAAACACAAATCGTCTCCATGGTGCTCTCCGCGGACAGCGAGAATGACCCCGACGTTATCGCCGTGACCAGCGCGTCCGCCGCGGCGTACTGCTCGGACCTTCCGTTCGACAAGCCCATCGCTTGCGTGCGCGTCGGCTTGCTGGACGGCCAGTTGGTGATCAATCCCACCGTCGCCGACCAGAAAAAAAGCTTGATGAACATCATCATCGCCGGCACGGAAGAAGCCATCGTCATGGTGGAATCCGGCGCGCTTGAAGTTTCCGAAGAATCGGTAGTCGATGCCCTGGAATTCGGCCACGCGCAGATCAAGAAAATCGTCGCCGCCATCAAGGAACTGCACGCCCAAATCAAGCCGAAAAAAGTTACCGTCCCTCCGGTGCCTTTCGACGAAGCTATCTACAAGGACCTCGAAAAGAAATACGGCGCCAAGTTCCACGACGCCCTGGATACCGAGAAGCATCCCAAAAAGGAAAGCTATCACCTCGTCGATGCGCTCAAGGACGAAATCGTCAAGGCCATTCCGGAAGAGCCCAAGAAGGAAATGGACGAGAAGCGCACGCTGACCAAGCGTGCCATTGAGCGCCTCCGCGAAAATATCTTCCGCGACGACGTTCTCAACAAGCGCCGCCGCCCTGATGGCCGCGCCTTCGACAAGATCCGCGCCATCTCCTGCGAAGTCGGCTTGCTCCCCCGCGTTCATGGCTCCGCGCTGTTTACCCGCGGCGAAACGCAAGCACTCGCCACGCTCACCCTGGGAACCAAGGAAGACATGCAGCGCCTGGACCTGCTTTTCGCGCAGGACCAGTTCAACCGCTTCATGCTGCACTACAATTTTCCGCCTTTCAGCGTCGGCGAAGTGAAATTCCTGCGTGGTCCGGGCCGCCGCGAAATCGGCCACGGCGTTCTGGCGCAGCGTGCGCTGATGAGCCTGCTTCCGCCGGAAGAAAACTTCCCCTACGCCATGCGCCTGGTTTCCGACATTCTGGAATCCAATGGTTCCTCTTCGATGGCCACCGTTTGCGGCGGTTCGCTCGCGCTCATGGATGCCGGCGTTCCGATGAAGGCTCCCTGCGCGGGCATCGCCATGGGCCTCGTTGTTGGGGATGACAAGAAATACTCGATCCTCACGGACATCGCCGGCGCAGAAGACCACTACGGCGACATGGACTTCAAAGTCGCCGGGACGCGGCAGGGCATCACTGCTTTGCAGATGGACATTAAAGTTTTGGGAATCAGCATCCAGATGATGCGCGAAGCTCTCGCACAGGCCAAGCAAGCCCGCCTGCAAATTCTGGACATCATGGAGAAGACGATCAGCGAAGGCCGCAAGGATATTTCGGCTTACGCTCCGCGTCTCTTCAAGCTCAAGATTCCGCAGGACAAAATCCGAGATCTTATCGGGCCGGGCGGCAAGAAAATCCGCTCCATCATCGAAGCCACCGGCGTCAAGATCGACGTGCTCGAAGACGGCACCGTGCACATTTTCTCCACCAGCGGTCCCGGCGGCGATCAAGCGCTGCAAATGGTTCGCGACGTCACGGCCAGCGCCGAAATCGGCAAGACCTATCTCGGCAAAGTCGTGCGCCTCGCGGAGTTCGGCGCGTTCGTCGAGCTGTTCCCCGGCACCGACGGTCTGCTGCACATCAGCGAAATCTCCGAGCATCGCATTCGCGACGTTCGCGACGAGCTGAAACTTGGCGACCAGGTCCTCGTCAAAGTTCTCTCCATCGAAGGCAACAAGGTCCGCCTCTCGCGCAAAGCCCTCATCAAGGAAGCCCGCGAGAAGCAGCAAAAAGCCGCAGCAGGCGGCGCCGTGAGCAGCCCCGCCGGTACCGATGGCGGCCACCACTCCGGCGAAGCCGAAACTCACGACACCCACGAGTAACTGTTCCAATCTTTGCAAACAAAAAGGCCTCCAACTCAATTGTTGGGGGCCTTTTCCTTTTCCGTCGTAATTCAGTCTTGATCATCCAGCTTAGTTAGAACTTATCCGAGGTGCCTCGCGCATTTTCTTTGTACCGGTTTGCTCTTGGCAACTGCATCCTTGTAGCGGCATCGCACAGAGCTAACCAAAACTCTCTGCTCACCTGATGGTTCTTGGCATAGTCCTCGAGCATGTCCCACGCCAATTTGAGCTCATTGTGATTGAGAAAATCTTGGTATTCGCAGATAGATTCGTGGTTCGCCGAATCGTCCGGCAGCGTGCTTCGTGCTCGTGCGAGATCCGCTTCTATCGATGCCCAGAGATCGGGAAGGTCCATGACAAGAGCACGATACAATGGTTACCGCTATGTCGCAATCGAAGGTCTCAAAGCGAGTGAACTAGCTCAAATGGTTTTTGACTTATGTAGGCGCCGGCCTTTAGTCCGGCTCTCTTCTATTAGTACTCTTCGCCTCTATGTTTGTCTCGTTCCTTCCTTCTAGAAAGTAAAAAGGCCCTCGACCAAGTCGAGGGCCTCCAAATCTTTACCTATTTACTTCCTTAATTCACTACTTCCTTCTGGCAATATACCGCATCCAACGCACCCCAAAGGGCATCTAGCGCCTCGTTGGTCGTCGCCAGAATCTCCTCTTCATTCCCGTCCGCGTGCTCGACCAGCCAGCCGCGCCACGCCGCTCGGTGCGCCTTGTCCGCTTCCTCATGCACCGTGAAGTACGCCAACCCTTCTGACTTCGTCACGCCGTAGAACTTCTTCAGACCCTCAATCTTCGTCGTGGCAATCTCCGGCACCTGCGCTTCGTAAGCGTAGAGCGCCGCCACCGCCTCGGCTACCGTGCGGTCCCCGCAAATTTCGCGGAAGGTCTGCACCACCGCCTTGGTTCCCGGGAGGGCCGGGCAGCAGGTAATGTCATCCTCGCCCACGCCCACGGCCGCCGCAAAATCCCGCCAAAGCTTCGGGTGCGCACCCTCCGGATTCTCTTCCTCCGCCAAATTCTCCTGAATCAGAGCATGCAAGGGCCCTTCCGTCCGCGCCGCCAGCACCCGCAGGTGCTTTGGAAACGCCTCCACATGCTTGTAATACTGCGCCGCATAAAGCTGCAGCGCCTCCTTGCTCAGCTTTCCCGCCTGCCAGTCCTGATAAAATGGATGCTTCAACAAACTCTTCTCGGCAATCGCGGCATCAATCCGCGCCAGCAGTTCCGTGTTCGCCATGGTCGCTCCCCCTCGCAGGCCGCGCCTCCCAAGCACCAGACGCGCCCCCGCCAAATTCGTGTCGCGCATTGTACCAAATTTTAAGTTCTATTGCTGAAAGCCCGATTTCAGCGCCGGCCGCAGGTGCGGTTTGATATGGACGCTAACCGGTATCTCTAGTGCGTTGGCGGCGTCCTCGAAAGCCTCGCCAATCTGCCGGATCAGCATGTCGCGCGAGAATGGTTTCTGCAGGACGATTGCTTCTTGAAGGACTTCCCCGCTGCAGGTGTCTTGCTCCAGGTACCCGGACATGTAAACGATGCGCAACGCTGGAAAACGGACCTTCAGCTCTTGCGCCAATTGTGTTCCCCGCATTTTGGGCATCACCACGTCCGTCAGCAGCAGTTGAATGGCGCTTCCCAGTCGTTCTGCAACCTCCAGCGCTTCCACGCCGTCCTTGGCGGTGAGGACCTCATACCCCGCGGACCGCAAAAACTCCGACGCCAGGGAGCGCACTTCTTCCTCATCTTCCACGACGAGTATAGTTTCTGATCCGCGTCTCGATCGCGCCGGCACCCGCTCGTACGAGAGGCCCTCTTCCTTCTCGACAACCTGCGGCAAGTAAATCTCAAACCGCGCGCCATTTCCGGGCGAGGACTCGACCCAGATATGGCCTCCGCTCTGTCTCACGACGCCATAGACCGTGGCCAGGCCCAGCCCGGTGCCTTTGCCGGACTCCTTGGTGGTGAAAAACGGTTCGAAAATGCGTGACCTCGTCGCGGCATCCATTCCGTGTCCGGTGTCCGAGACCACCAACTGCACGTAGTGGCCGGGCCGCAAGGGCGGCCGAGCATGTGCATACGCTTCATCGACCATTAATTTTTTCGTTTCGATCGTTAACTTGCCGCCTTGCGGCATGGCGTCGCTGGCATTTACCGTCAGATTCAACAGCACCTGCTCGAGCTGGCCCGGGTCCGCTTTCACTTGCCCTAGAGAATTGCCAAGCCGGAAGCAGAATTCGATGTCCTCGCGAACCAGGCGGCGTAGCAACTTGCTCATGTCCGCCACCAGCGTGTTCAGATCCAGAATTCTTGGTTGCAGCACCTGCATGCGACTGAAAGCCAGCAGTTGACGCGTCAACGAAGCCGCCCGGTCGGCGGTCCGCGTGATCTGTTGCGTACTGCCATAGAAGGGATCCGCCGGCTTCATCCGGTCGATCAGCAATTCGCTGTGTCCTTTGATCACCGTCAGTAGATTGTTGAAGTCATGCGCCACTCCGCCCGCCAGGCGTCCCAGTGCTTCCATCTTTTGAGCCTGCCGTAGCTGCTCTTCAAGTTGTTGCCGCTGTGACTCGTTGCGCTGCAGCGTCCCGCGCATGCCATCAAACGCCCGGGTTACCTCTGCGAGCTCGTCGCCGCCGCTGACTTTGAGCGGGTACGCAAAATCACCTTCCTTGAGTGCATGCACGCCTTCCACCAGCGCCGCCAGCGGACGCGTGAATGTAGCCGAAATCAAGTACACCAGCGTCCCGCCTGCCAGCACAGCCACCAGCCCTAATCCGAGGAGCAGATGGTTGAGTCTCACCAGGTAAGCTTCCGCCTCTTTATACGACTTAAGAATGACCACACTTGCCGTGGGGAGCGAACCCGGAGTCAGGTCCACCGAACTCGCAGAATACCGTTCGTTCCCGATGGTCACCAGTTTCCGCGTAGGCTGCTCCTGGAACTGCCGCACAGCGTCCCGCTCCTCGAGGGGGTCCAATGTGCTCACCACTACGTCGTTGCCGTAACGGAAGAGAATTTTGCTGGACGATATGCGGGCTAGTTCGCTGGCTGCGGGGCCATCCAAGGAGCGCCCGACCACCACTGTTCCCATGAGGTTGTTCTTCGACGGGGGTCCATCATAGAACCGCTGAACGTCTACTTGATAGACGATTTTGTCGTTGATCCACCAGCCCGACATTGTGCCGCTGCTCAGGGAGCGATGCAGCATCTGCTCCGCAACCGCTACGGGGAATACGGGATTTGTGGAGTGCAGGGAAAGAATTTTGCCCTTCTTGTCCGCCAGGGCAAACATGTTGCAGTCATCCGATTTCCAGGGATCTTCGCTGGCATCCTTGATCGCCGTGGCGTCTCCGTTCCTCATGTACGCCAGCGAGGCCAGCAAGTCGGCTGTGCGGCTCAGTGCCGCTTCGTGCTGGTGTTCCATCACCTGAAACATCAGGGTGGCGTTGCGTGCATCCTGTTCGACTTGATGCTGCAGTTGCACCTGTGCGCTTCGCTGCACCACCAGCAGTGTCGCGCAGGTGAGCCCTGCGGAGAGCGCCACAAACGACAACAGTAGCTTTGTGCGCAGGCGCAGGTTGAACACACGCGCCGGAAGCGAAGGCGAGGCGAAACCGCCCAGGACAGCAAGGCCCCATAGCGCTGTCAGTTTCATCTGGCAGCAAAGCTACCAGCCAGTGCTGGGTGGGAGAATGGCCAACCCGTACCAAGGACTAAGTACTTCTGATTCAGCCGGAAAGTGGCGGTGCGCTTCCGTATCTCGGAGATCAGTCTCTCGTACGACTAAATGTTCGACGGATTCGTTTCACGAACTTCATCGTCTTGGCAGTTGCATAGATGGCCGGAGATAGGTACCAATATCGCTTGCGCACAAATCTCCACAAAAGCTTTCCGCTCCAATACTCGGCCACATCTTCT
>Ga0210410_10001351_pt1 | contig 23300 bp, 22 predicted proteins | sample IncBWC4MmetaG_FD_161058 | JGI IMG/M metagenome (GOLD analysis project Ga0210410, IMG submission 161058) | Forest soil microbial communities from Barre Woods Harvard Forest LTER site, Petersham, Massachusetts, United States - Inc-BW-C-4-M | ecosystem: Environmental > Terrestrial > Soil >... | reverse complement strand
CGCTCGTCACATCACGTTCGGCGATCCGGATTTTCTGAACGGACCTTCCCATTCGATCGCGATTGTCGAAGCGATGCATCGCGAGTTTCCGGAACTGTCCTACGATGCGACAATCAAGATCGAGCACTTGCTCAAACACGATTCGCTCTTGCCGGCGTTGCGCGATACCGGATGTCTCTTCATTACGAGCGCGGTGGAATCGGTCGATGACGCGGTGCTTGAGAAATTTGATAAGAGACACACGCGCGCCGATTTTCTTGCTGTCGTCGCGCGTTTCCGGGAATTGGGCCTGACCCTCCTCCCCACATTTGTGCCCTTCACGCCGTGGACGACCCTAGGGGGGTACGCGGACTTGCTGGACGTGATCGCGGAGCAGGGATTGTGCGAAAATGTCGCGCCCGTCCAACTGGCGATTCGTCTGCTGATCCCGGCCGGCTCGCGTCTCCTCGAATTGCCGGATGTGCGGGCGATGGTCGGGCCATTCGATTCCGCCGCGCTCGTTTTTCCCTGGAAACACGAGGATGCGCGAGTGGACGCCCTAGCGAGCGAAATTTCTGGACTTGTGCAACGGGGAGAGAGCCTCAAGCTTTCACGCACGGAGATTTTCTCTCATGTTCGGCGGACAGCATACGCCGCAGCAGGAAAGCGCGCGCAGAATGGGAACGGGGTCCCAATCGCGAAAAGCGCTCCGGTGCCGTATCTCAATGAGCCCTGGTATTGTTGCGCCGAGCCGATGGACGTTCAGTTCGTGTCCATAGGCAGCGCGAGCGAGCGCGTAGCCAAAGCAGATCAATTCGTGTAAAAGCGCGGATGCATGCTGCGCCCTGCTGTAGCCTGGGTCTTTAGGCCCGGGGAATCTATTTCAGCTTGGGAACGACGCCCGCTTCCTAATCGGTGGGCTACAATGAACACCGGAAACTAATTCATGAGCAGACTCCTCATTCTCGCAAGCAAACTGGGCTACCAGGCGCGCAGCTTCGCCGACGCCGCAAAGACTCTGGGCGTAGACGTCGCGTTTGCCTCCGACCGCTGCCACCGTATCGAAGACCCGTGGGCGGATGGCGCGATCGCGGTCCGTTTCGACGACCCCGAAGAAGCGGCGCGGCGCATCGTGCAGCAATCGCTCGTGCGCCCTGTCGACGGCGTGATCGCACTGGGCGACCGGCCAACGTCCACCGCCGCGTTCGCCGCGCGCGCCTTGGGCTTTGCCTACAATTCGCCGCAATCGGTGGAAAACTGCCGCAGCAAATTGCGCCAGCGCGAAATCCTGCGCGACGCGGGCCTGCCCGTCCCTGGATTTTTTTCCTTCAAGCTCGACAAGCGCGTGGAAAAAATTCTGCCGCGGGTGCAGTTTCCTTGCGTCATCAAGCCGCTGCGCCGCGCCGCGAGCCAGGGCGTGATTCGCGCGAATTCGCCGGAAGAATTTCAGGCGGCCGTCGAGCGCATCAAAAAACTTCTCGAATCGCCGGAAGTGCAAGTCGAGCGCGAGCCGGAATCGGACCGCCTGCTCGTCGAGCGCTACATTCCCGGCGCCGAAGTTTCCGTCGAGGGCCTGCTCACCCGCGGCAAGCTGCGCATTCTAGCGATTTTCGATAAGCCCGATCCGCTGGAAGGGCCATACTTCGAGGAGACGATCTACGTTGCGCCGTCCCGCCTGCCGGATGAAGCCTACGACAGTGTCATCGAATGCGCCGAGAAAACCGTCGCGGCGCTTGGCCTCTCGCACGGCCCTGTCCATGCCGAATTTCGCGTCAATGACGACGGCCCGTGGGTGCTCGAAGCGGCGGCGCGTCCGATTGGCGGCTTATGCGCGCGCGCAGTGCGGTTCGGGCCGCAGCGCATGCCGCTCGAGGAGCTGCTTGTGCGTCACGCGCTCGGCATGCCGGGAACCGACGTCGATCGGGAAGACGATGCTTCCGGCGTGATGATGATTCCCGTGCCGAAGTCAGGCGTGCTTGAAAGGATCGAGGGAGAAGAGCAAGCACGCGCGATTCCGGGCGTCGAAGGCGTGCAGATTACAGCCCGCCTGCGCGATTTCATCGCCGCCTGGCCCGAGGGGTCTTCGTACCTGGGATTCATTTTCGCGCGGGGAAAATCACCGGCCGAAGTCGAAGCCGCGCTTCGTCAGGCGCACAGTCAATTGAAATTTGAGATTGTCGAGCGGCTGCCAGTGGCGAATCCGGTGACGGGCGCGGTACCGAGCGCCCAGTAGCGCACGGTTTCGTGCCTGCGGAAAGAGTCCCCAAGACTGTCATTCCGAGCGAAGCGAGGAATCTCTCTGTTCTCGCGTCTAAATCGAAGAGAGATTCCTCGCTTCGCTCGGAATGACAAAATTTGAGTTTTCACAAGCTCCAGAGTTCGCGCTACTTACCCCTTCGCTCTTGGCGGGACGTACCCTTCCGGCAGCTTCGCGCCTTCTCCGAAGAAGAACTGCTCCAACTGCTCTTCCATGATTTTCTGCGATTGTGGGTCGAGGGGATTCAGGCGGTACTCGTTCATCAGCATCTTGGAATATTCAATCCACAATTTCCAGGCTTCGGCGGAGACGTTGTCATACACGCGCTTGCCAATGTCGCCTTTCCACGGCACGCGCTCGAGCCCGGGCATGTCCTTATCGAATTTCACGCAATGAACGATGCGCTGTCCGGGCTTTGCCGGCGCGCTCGCAGCCGCGGGCTTTTCGGGTCCGCAGGATTCATCCGCCATCTGTACCCTCCACCTTGGAACTGAGCAGTTTCGATCCCATATACGATACTGCAATACGCCAGGAAAACCAATTCTTGTGGTATAACGCCATCCCTGCTGAAAGAGAGTTTGGGTGTGCCGAAGATAAAGACCATGCCGGCGACTCGTTCATCGATTCCCGCGCGTCACATCGCCGCCGTGGTCGCCGGCAACGCGCTCGAGTTCTACGATTTCCTGACCTACGCGTTCTTCGCGGTGTACATCGGCAAAGCCTTTTTCCCGTCGAGCACGCCTTCGACGAGCCTGCTCGCCTCCCTCGCAACTTTCGGCGTTGGTTTCGTCACGAGGCCGATCGGCAGCGTCGTAATTGGTCGAATGGGTGACCGCCTCGGACGCAAGCCCGCGATGATCCTCACGTTCGCCCTGATGGGAATCGCGATCACCGGCCTCGCGCTGACTCCGCCCCACTCGATGATCGGAATCGCGGCGCCTATTCTCGTCATTTTCTTTCGAATGCTGCAGGGCTTTGCCCTGGGCGGCGAAGTCGGTCCCACGACAGCGTTCCTTTTGGAAGCGGCGCCGCCGAAGCGTCGCGGATTTTATACGGCATTCCAGTCCTGGACGCAGCACCTGGCCGTCCTTGTGTCGGGGTTGGTTGGCTTTGCCCTGGCGAATCTCCTGGACGAACGGCAATTGCAGGATTTCGGCTGGCGGATTGCATTTTTGATTGGCACGCTCATCGTTCCTTTTGGGCTCATGGTTCGGCGCAGCCTGCCCGAGACGTTCCCCGCGGCGGAGGGCGCCCCGCGCGAGCGTGTCCCGCTGCGTCCTTACATCCCCATCGCGCTGATCGGCGTGATGCTTCTTGGGAGCGGCACCATCGGCACGTACATCGGCAACTACATGACGACGTACGCGATCGCGACATTGCATATGTCCGCGAAGATCGCCTTTGCGCCGACGGTCGTGTTTGGCCTCTGCGGCGTTGTCGTCGACCTCGTGAGTGGCGCGCTGTCTGACCGCGTGGGCCGCAAACCTGTAATGCTCGTCCCCGGCGTCCTGTTGCTCGTCTCGATTCTTCCGGCCTTTCAGCTGATTTCCCGCGTCCGCTCGACGGCAGCCCTCGTGGGAGCGACCGCGGTGCTGGCCGTTTTGCTGGACGTCTCGGTGATTCCGATGATCACCTGGCTCACGGAATCTCTTCCCGCGGCGATCCGTTCCGCTGGTGTTGCCGTGGTGTATGCGTGCGCGATCGCGACATTCGGCGGGACGACACAATACGTCGTGACCTGGCTCATCAAAGTGACCGGAAATCCGATCGCGCCTGCGTGGTACTGGACGGGAGCGGCGGCCGTCGGCCTTGTAGGCATACTCCTCACGCACGAATCGGCGCCGCGGAAGGCCGCTCGTCCCGAGGCGCTGTTGGTCCAGGCGCCGGAAAATCCCACCTGAATTTGCCGCTCGGGCGCGCTTCGGCGTCGGGAGCGGCGCCAGCTACGCCGGCACACTTTTGAACGGATGAGCGTTTTGCGGTCCGCTCCATTACAATACTTTGGCCACGCGGTCGGTTCTGAGGGGGCGCGATGCCGGACGTAACGGCTTTGTTCTGGGATGTAGGCGGCGTCATTCTGTCCAACGGATGGGACCGCGCGGCGCGCTCGGTTGCGGCCAAGAAGTTTGGGCTCGACTGGGAAGAGTTCCAGGACCGGCACGAGCTTGCCAGTCCCGCCTTCGAGACCGGCCAGATCACCCTTGAAACGTACCTTCAGCGCACGGTGTTCTACCGCAAGCGCAGTTTCACCCCCGAGGAGTTCGTCGATTTTATTTTCGCCCAGTCATCCGAGCTTCCCGACTCCCGCGCCGTGGTCGACGAGATTTCCAAGACGGGGAAATACCTTCTAGCTACCATCAATAACGAGCCGCGCGAACTCAACGAATACAGAATCCACCGCTTCAATTTGCGCCGCGAATTCGACGGATTCTTCAGCTCCTGTTATTTGGGAGTCCGAAAGCCCGATGAAGGCATCTATAAGTTGGCGCTCGAAGTGACCCAGCGCAGCCCCGAAGAGTGCCTGTTCATCGACGACCGCGAGCTGAATCTCGAATGCGCCCGGCAAATGAACATGACGACGATTCACTTTCAAAACGCGGCGCAATTGCGGCGTGACCTGGTGGCAAACGGCGTGAATATCTCGCAATCATAGAATCTGGAGGTATGAATGGAACTCGGAATGGTCGGGCTGGGGCGCATGGGCGCGAATATGGTCGAGCGGCTCGTGCGCGGCGGGCATCGCGTCGTCGGCTACGACCGCGATTCCGGCGCCGTGGCGCGCGTGACGTCCGCCGGCGCAGGCGGCGCGGACTCGCCTGCCGCGCTGGCGGGAAAGCTGACGCAGCAACCGCGAGCCATCTGGATCATGGTGCCGTCCGGCCCGCCCGTGGACGAGACGATCGCCGCGTTCATTCCCCATCTTTCGAAAGGTGATATTCTCATCGACGGCGGTAACAGCAATTACAGGGACACGCAGCGCCGCGCCGCGAGCCTGAAGTCGCAGGGATTTCAATTCGTCGATGTGGGCACGAGCGGCGGAATCTGGGGCCTGAAAGAAGGGTACTCGATGATGGTCGGCGGCGACGAATCGTCGGTCGATTATCTGCGCCCTCTGCTCGAAACCCTCGCACCGGGCAAGAATTCGGGTTGGGGCCGCGTCGGGCCTTCCGGCTCAGGCCATTTCGTGAAAATGGTTCACAACGGCATCGAGTACGGAATGATGCAAGCGTACGCCGAGGGCTTCGCCATCCTGAAGAAGAAGAACGAACTCGGCCTCGACATGCATCAGATTTCGGAAATCTGGCGCTCTGGGAGCGTCGTGCGTTCCTGGCTGCTCGATCTGTTGAGCCAGGCGCTGAAGGACAATCCAGAGATGGCGGGCATCGCTCCGTATGTCTCCGATTCGGGCGAAGGGCGCTGGACTGTCGCGGAAGCCATCGATCTCGATGTCCCGGCTCCAGTTATCACCCTGTCCCTGTTACAGCGCCTGGCCTCCCGCGATACCGATTCCTATTCCGACAAGCTGCTGGCCGCGATGCGGAACCAGTTTGGCGGCCACGCCATCAAAGCGGCCGCGAAAAAGTGAGGGCCCGAACATGTCTGCGAGCAAGAACGCCATCATGGAAGTTGACGCTCCCGTAAGGCAAGCCTCGATCTCACCGGCCGAACCCTGCACCATCGTCATTTTCGGAGCTTCGGGCGACCTCTCGCGCCGCAAGCTGATTCCCGCGCTGTACGGCCTTGCCGCGCAGAATTGCCTGGCGCGGCGCTTTGCCATCATCGGATTTGCGCGCACCGCGATGGCCGACGAAGCGTTTCAGAAGACGGCTGTCGATTCCGTGAAGAAGTTCGCGGATGCTGCGACCTTGCGCGAAGAGGAATGCAAGGAATTCGCGGGCGCCCTGGCGTATGTTTCCGGCGAATATCACAATCCGGAGGCCTTCGAGAAATTGAAGAGCCGCCTCGAGGAACTCGACCAGGAGCACGACCTGCACGGGAACCGGCTGTTTTATTTGGCCACGCCTCCCGAGATCTACCCGGTTGTCATCGAGCAATTGCATCGAGCGGGCCTCGCGAAAAATCCGAACGGAAAATCGTGGACGCGAATCATTATCGAGAAACCTTACGGCCGGGACCTGGCCTCTGCCCGAAAGCTGAATCAAACCGTCCTTTCCGCATTTGACGAGTCCCAGGTCTTCCGCATCGATCACTACCTCGGGAAAGATACGGTCCAGAACCTGATGGTGCTGCGGTTCGGCAACGGAATTTTCGAGCCGTTGTGGAACCGCAACTACGTAGATCACGTGCAGATCACCGCGGCCGAAACCTTAGGTGTGGAGCAGCGTGCCGCCTTTTACGAGACGGCGGGCGCGACGCGCGACATGATCCAGAGCCACGTGTTGCAGCTCACTTCACTGGTAGCCATGGAGCCGCCGGCGGCCTTCGATGCGACCGCCGTACGCAACGAAAAAATCAAAGTCGTGCAATCGATCCGGCCGTTTACCCCGGAAAGCATCGCGAAAGATGTTGTCCGGGGGCAATACGGTCCCGGGAGCTCGCTCGGGGATTCCTCGAAGCTCGCCGGATACCGGGAGGAACCCGGCGTCGCCAAAACTTCGGCTACGGAAACTTTCATGGCCGCAAGCCTGCAAATCGACAACTGGCGCTGGGCCGGCGTGCCGTTTTATCTGAGAACGGGCAAGCGCCTGCCGAGCCGCCTCACCGAAATCGCGATCCAGTTTCGCCGCGCCCCGCATCTGGTATTTCGCGGACAGGACCTCTCCTCCAATGCGCTGGTCCTGAACGTCCAGCCCGATGAAGGAATTTCCATTTCCTTCCACGCCAAACTCCCCGGCCAGGAAATGAAACTGAAAACGGTAACCATGGATTTCAGCTATCAGGCGGCGTTTGGCGGCGGCGAGCGATCGGCGTATGCTACGCTGATCAACGATTGCATGCGCGGCGATGCGACGCTGTTTGACCGCGCCGATGGCGTCGAGGCGGCATGGTCGCTCGTCGACCCGATCTTGAGTTACTTTCAATCGCACAAGCCCAATTTCCCGAACTACGCGGCGGGCACGTGGGGCCCACGCGAAGCCGATGACTTACTGGAGCGCGATGGCCGACACTGGCGGAACTCATAAAGGCGTTTCCACGGAAATTGTTCCCGGCGTGCAGGTATTCTCCGATCCGGCGGAGGTTGCGCGCGGCGCGGCGCGCCTCTTCGTCGACTATGCCTGGCAATCGATCGCCAAGGATGGCCAGTTCATGGTGGCGCTCTCCGGCGGCAATACGCCGCGGCAGATGTTCCAGCTGCTTGCCTCAGACGAATTCCGCGGACAGGTGGATTGGGCGAAGGTGCACTTTTTTTGGAGCGATGAGCGCGCCGTTGAGCCCACCGATGCCGAAAGCAACTACGGAATGGCGAGGCGCGAGTTGCTCATCCGCGTTCCGATTCCCGAAGGCAACGTGCATCGCATGGAAGCGGAGAAGGCCGGCATCGGCCGCGCCGCCCACGAATACGAAGAAGTTTTGCGGAAATACCTGGAATTGGACGACCGCGGATTTCCGCGATTCCATTTGATTTTTCTGGGTCTGGGAACGGACGGGCATACCGCGTCGCTCTTTCCGAGCGGGCGTGTCACACGCCAGACTTCGCGCTGGGTCAGCACGCCCATGGTGACGAAGCTGAATATGCGCCGCATGACGCTGACGCTGCCCGTGCTCGATGCGGCGTTGCGCGTCGTTTTTCTCGTCGTGGGCGCGGAGAAAGCCCAAATCCTGCGCGAGGTTTGGGAAGGCAAAGCCGATCCTCCCTATCCCGCGCAACTCGTGCAGCCGCGCCATCACGGAATCAAGTTGTTCCTGGTGGACAAAGCGGCCGCGGCGCTGCTTACGCCTGACGGCTCCGCGAAGTCTTCATCACACCAGAGCAAGCCCGCTGGGGCAGCCCGCGGCGGATCGGGGAGAAGGACGTGATTCTCGCCGGAGACATCGGCGGAACCAAATGTAATTTGGCGCTTTACGAGATCCGAGGAAGTTCCCGCAAGAAAACTTTCGAGCAGCGCTACGAAAGCCGCGCGTTTCCCGTCTTTGACGAAGTCATTGCAAGATTTTTGCTCGATGCCCGCGCCGCTCTGACAGAGTCCGCCGCACCGGGAATCGAGGCGGCGGGATTCGGCGTGGCCGGCCCGGTAATCGATCAGCGCGTGAAGGCGACCAACCTGCCGTGGATCGTCGATGCCGCCGCGCTGGCCGCGCAACTCAAAACAGAACACATAGTTTTGCTCAATGACCTGGAAGCGACCGCCCACAGCCTGGCCCATCTCGCGCCCTCCGAACTTTTAACTCTCAATCGAGGAACGCCGGCTCCGCAAGCCACACGCGCGCTGCTCGCGGCGGGCACGGGCCTGGGCGAAGCCATCTTATTTTGGGACGGCGCTCGCTACATCGTCGCGGGCACCGAAGGCGGGCACGCGGACTTTCCGCCGCGGACCGAACAAGAGATCGAATTTTTGCGTTACATGAAAAAGCAGGATCCATACGTCAGCGTGGAGCTGATTCTTTCCGGCCGCGGGTTTCGGGCCATTCATCTCTTTCTCGATCCTTCGGTGCAGCATCCTTCTTTTGCGTCGGCGTCACCGGACGACGCCGCTCCAGAAATTACGCGGCTGGGGCTCTCAGGGCAGTGCCCGGTATGCGTTCAGACGCTCGATCTTTGGGTTTCGATCTACGGCGCGGAGGCGGGGAACCTGGCGCTGAAGACGCTTGCACGAGGCGGCGTTTGGATTGCCGGAGGGATCGCGGTGAAAATTCGCAAGAAAATGGAAGACGGAACGTTCTTTCGCGCGTTCTGCGAAAAGGAAAAATTCGCCGCGCTCCTCGCGGAAATCCCCATCCAAATGGTGCTGAACGAAGAAGCGCCGCTGATCGGCGCGATGTCCAGGGCGATGCATGCCGCCGGAATGCATCTTGAGTGATCTCCTGCTTTCGCGTCATTCGGAGCGAAGCGAGGAATCTCTCTTCGATTTAGACCTCAGAACGGAGAGATTCCTCGCTTTGCTGGGAATGACAAAAACCAGGTAATGAGTCATTGCGCGGCATTTGCGCTCTCGATTCGGCCGGTCGCGTGAATATCAATCTCGACCTTATCGCTCGCGCGCAACAAGAAGTTGCTGGGGTTCTTCAGTCCCCATTCGACGTACGGAATCACGAGGTGCATCGACATCTGCAGCTTCGGGCCGTCGGCCACGACCTCGACGGGCAGCGTCACGTCATGATCCCGCCCGTGAAGCCGGAATTTTCCTGAAACCTCCACGGTCGAGGATCCGCTGGAAGACACCGCGCCCTTGATCTGCGCGGGCGTAAAAACGATTTCCGGATACTTCGCGCTCTCGAGGATTTCGCGATGCATGCGTGCGTCGCGCCCGCTGTTGCCGCTCTCGCCGCTCGTCGCATCCACCACGATCGCGCCGCTGATATTTCCGCTGGCCGGGTCGAACCGGATCGAGCTGCTCTTGAGCCCGAATTTTCCATGGACGGTGTGCAGCGTGCTGTCCAACGAAAATTCGATTTTCGTCTGCGCCGGGTCGACTTGCACCGCCGAACCTTGCGCGCGCAACGCGGGTGAGGCGAACAGCGCGGCCATGCATGCGATGCACAAAACCGAGCGAGCTGCCGCGAATCGAGCGCCGATTTGGGAATGTTGTTTCATGAGTGTTGGGGTTTGAGAAATTGCCAGCCGAAGTTCGCGATTTCACCGATGCCGACCGAGGAGAGCGGCGCAGCCTCGGTGTGAATCGCCAGCATTCTGGAGAAAAGACCCGGCGAATTTTGAAACAATCGGATCGTTCTGCGGCGAATCCAATCGCTGCCGCTCATCAAAAGCATGAGCCGCGTCATGAGAACTGGAACCGCGGAAATTTTCTTATGAGCCGCGCGATACAGCGCCAGGTCGCCTTGACGCATGGCATCGGCCAGAGGAATGGCCTGCTGAAACGACAGGCTGAGCCCATGCCCGGTCAAGGCATCCACCGTTCCAGAAGCATCGCCGATCAGCGCCACGCGCCCTCGCGCCACCGCTGGCAAAATCTTCAAGCTTGTTGTGTCGCCGGCCTCTCTTGTAGTCGGTTTCGCGCCCCGTAGTTTTTCCGCGAGGGCCGGGAACCGCCGCAGCGCCCCTTCCATCCGCAGCCCGGAATCGCGCGAGAGCACGGCAACCCCGACTTCTTGCCCGCACATCGGTGTGACAAAAATCTGGCAGCCCTTCGTCCAATGCACTTCGGTCATGTTTGACCATGGGGCTGTGCCAAAGTGGGTGCAAAAACCGAATCGCCTGCTCCCCGCTACCACCGAATCGAGCCCCGACCATTTCCGGACGTGCGAATTCTGGCCATCCGCTCCAATGAGCCAGCGATAAGAAAACGCCTCGCGCGTTGTCGTCACCTTAGCATCGTCGATCTTGACGACTCGCATGCCCCAGCGAAGCTCCACGCCGGCCTCGACCGCGCGGTCGATCAGGAACTGATGCAGCTTCACGCGGCGCATGGAGAAGCCGGTCGCGCCCGAAAAGTCCGCGCGCGCGGAACGCTCCGCATCCACAAATCGGATCCCGCGAAATGGAAACGTGGATTCGGCGGGCAGGGATATCCCCAGCGCCCTCAGAGCCGCCACGCCCTGAGGCAAAATGCCCTCTCCGCACGGCTTATCGATGGGAGGGATGCGAGCGTCGAGAACGGTGGCATCTAGGCCACGTTTGCGCGCCGCGATGGCGGCGACGAGGCCCGCAGGTCCCGCTCCGACAACGATGACCTCGCGGCTTTTCATCGATCGAGAACCATTTTTCGTTTATCAGATGCGGGGGCTGCAGTCGAAGTTGTTTCCCGAGCCCGCATCCGCTGTAAACAATTCGTCGTGGCGATAGGACCGAACGGTGACAAGAACGCTAAACCTAGGTTTCCCGTTCGAGAGCAATCCTCGCGTTCTTGAGCTCTTTTCGTTTCTTGGCGTCGATTTTGGGAAACGAGACGTCCAGGCGCTCCAGCGCGTCAACGACGACTTCGGCGACCACGAGCCGCGTGAACCACTTGTGATCGGCCGGAACGACGTACCACGGAGCGCGTTTCGTGCTCGTGTTGCGAATCATGTCCTCGTACGCCTGCATATATTCGCCCCAATGCTTCCGCTCCAGCGCGTCGCTCATGGAAAATTTCCAGTTCTTATCAGGATCCTCGAGCCGCTCGAGAAATCGCTTCTTTTGCTCTTTCTTCGAAAGGTGAAGAAAAAACTTCAGCACCACGAACCCGTTTCGTGTCACGTAGCGTTCGAACGCATTGATGTCCTCGAAGCGGTTCCGCCAGATGTCGTCCGAAACGAGAGTTTCGGGAAGTTTTTCGGCATCGAGAAACTCAGGATGCACTCGCACCGCCAATACTTCTTCATAGTACGAGCGATTGAAGATGCCGATCTTCCCCCGCTCCGGGAGCGACCGTGAGGTGCGCCACAAAAAATCGTGCTGCAACTCGTCCGCCGATGGCGACTTGAACGAGTGAACGTCACAGCCCTGTGGATTCACGCCGGACATGACATGCTTGATCGTGCTGTCCTTTCCCGCGGCGTCCATGGCCTGCAGGATCAAAAGAATGCCCCAGCGATCCTGCGCGTACAGCTTTTCCTGCAGATTCGCGAGGCGGGCGATCCCGCGCTCCAGCGTTTCCTGCGCCCGCTCCTTTGACTTCAGCCCAAGCGTGTCAGCCGGATCAAAGTCCTTCAGGCGGAAACCGGATCCATCTGTGATCTCGAATGGCATTACGTACTCACGCAATTTCATGGAGGGGCCGCGTCCTTCCGGCGGACATTTCCGCCTCTACTTCTGCCTGGCAGGGAGCCGGACGGTGAGCCCGTCCAGTTCCTCCGTCATTTTAATCTGGCAACTCAGCCGGCTATTTGTTTCGGGGCCCTCGGCGGCAATGCTCAGCATGAATTTCTCGTCGTCTACGGCGGGCGGAATCCGCGCCAGGTAATCCGGATCGACGACGTAGACGTGGCACGTCGCGCACATGCAATTTCCCCCGCACTCGCCCAGGATTCCCTCGATCTGGTGATTCAGTGCCGCCTGCATGACCGACATCCCGGCGGGGACTTCCACACTTCGGGAATTTCCACTCGAGGAAACATAGGTGACGACAGGCATTAAAAATCCCTTTCTCCGGCGCGCGCTGCGGTGAGCAGTAGTGTAAATGCCGCGCATGAATCCTGTCGAGCCATCCCGCCTTTTCGCATCCGCCGCAACCCACCGATCCCTGATCCACTGGCCGCTTCCCGGCCAAGGGTCAGGCCTTAGAAACGCCGGGGGTAATGCGTTTCCCCCATCCGATTCTGTCCCTCGGGTCAGGTGAATTCAGCAATGAAATGAAATAGTCTTCGCAGTCATGGACCAGCCCAAAGCACTACCCAAGCCCGATCTCACACGCGTCAACTTCTATTCCTTTAGCGGCGATCCGCGGCCGGACTCGATCTGCACCCGAGAAGAAGTGTCCAACGCGGAACTCAAGACCGAACCAGCGGATGAAGGGTTCTCGGTCCTCATGTCCGCACTGCGGCGGAGTCAAATTGGAACCGCGTCCCAAACCGTCGCCAGCGGCCGAAAATTTTCCGTCAAGCAGAGCGCGCCAAACATCAGGCCAGGGACGAAGTCCGCGTAGTCCCCGCTTCTGCTAGGTCGCTCGGAGGGAAGGGAGCAGTCTTCTTTCCGAATGACCTGGAGGATGAACTCCGCTCACTACTCAACACTTCACTAGGCCAGCTTCGTACCAGTACTAAGAAATATAATTATTGCCCCTTCTAATACTGTTCTTCGGGTCAGTAGATTGCGCTCGCCAATCGGATTAACGTCTCCCCATGTTCGTGTACCGGTGAAGAAGTGAAAGGCTCGATCGCTCCATTCTTCGTGCCGTAGCTCGGTCCGTCCTGATTTTGAAGCGGATGGACTGGGCGTTGACCGCGAACTCTGATTGGCGAGCGATTGGCTTTCGATCTGATTCATCGGAGTTTCGGCGCTCCCACATGCGCCGGCAGCACGGGCTCGTTTAGTGGAACCAATTCCCCAGCCTGCAGATTCAAGAGGGAGTGAAACCATGAACGTAGCCCCCATCGTTCGTTGTACGAGGAAAACGAGAGTAACGAACAACAGACGGCGACATCGCGGTTTGCACGCATTGCCCATAACGCTGCTCATGCTTTCCGTCTGTTGTGCGGCGGCTGGAGTTATAGCCCAGGATAATGACCGGGAAAGAAATCTTGCCGCCAGTTTGGCAAGCCTCGATCCGGGCCCTCGCCCTGGTTTCGTGCTTGCGCCCAATCCGTACCCGAACTTCCCGAACAACCCGGGAAATCCGATCCAAGGCCTAACGATGTCGGGGCAATTCCCGGCATTTCAAGGTGGATTGACGCAGTTCATCGAAGTGGAACCCGTCGATTTGGCCGGCGGCCCTGGCAACGGGGGACTCGGGCCGACGTTCAACAGCAACTCTTGCGGTTCCTGCCATTCGCAGCCCACAGCTGGCGGAACCTCTCCTCGCACCGATGTGGGTCCCGCGTTCCTGCCGAATCCACAGGCTACGGTAGGCCAAGGGTTTACGGTGCCGTCGAGCGGACAAATCATAACTTTCGGGAATGCAACCCCCTTCTTTATCACGCCGGACGGCCCCGTACGTGAGGCGCGCTTCAAATCGGACAGCGGTGTACACGATCTATTCACGATTGCTGGCTCAAACGACGCGCCAACCTGCACCAAGGGCATGATGTCGCAGCCCGACTTTGCGGCAGAAGCTGCCCGGGGCAACCTAAGCTTTCGCATTCCCACACCGGTCTTTGGCGCGGGGTTGATCGAGAACATCAACGAAGACACGCTCTTAATGAATTTGGCCAATTCTTCCAGCGTTGCGCTCGGCATTCACGGAACGTTTAACCGCAGTGGCAACGATGGTTCGATCACCCGGTTCGGTTGGAAAGCCCAGAACAAGTCTCTGCTGATGTTCGCCGGGGAAGCTTACAACGTCGAGATGGGTATAACGAACGAACTCTTCCCTGACGAGCGTGGGTATCCGCCAAATCCGACTCCGGCTGGTTGCTTGGTTAACCCAACGCCGGAGGACCTTACAGTCTTCGATCCTCCTCCGGTGACTCTCTCAGACGTGGCGCAGTTCGCAATCTTCATGCGCTTCCTGGATCAGCCGGCCCCGGCATGCACCGGAATGGCCTGCTCCCAACAGATTCAAGCGGGCGCATCGCTCTTTACGAAAATCGGTTGCGCAAACTGCCACACGCCTTCGCTGACCACAACAACGTCCGAGTTTGCGCCGGCTGCCCTTTCGGGGGTGACGGCCAATCTCTTCTCCGATCTGGCCCTGCACCACATGGGGTTAGGGCTCGCCGACGGCATCTCTCAGGGGAATGCAGGTCCGGACCAGTTCCGCACTGCTCCGCTGTGGGGAGTCGGCCAGAGGGTGTTCTTCTTGCACGACGGGCGCACATCGAACTTGGTCCAGGCCATCCTCGACCACGAAAGCCCTGGTAGCGAGTCGAACCGGGTCATTGAAAACTTCGAGCGGCTAGCGCTCACGGACAAGACGAACCTGATCTTGTTCCTGAGATCGCTGTAACGGCTAAGGGGGCAGGTCAGCCGGCATGCGGGGCGGGGGTCGCACGCCCCGTATGCCAGCACCGGATAGGTTTGGAAGAGACGTCGTGGGCTAACTCGAGCCCCAGACTTTGCGCGCGGTGTCCACGACGAGTTCGAGTTTCTTCCATTGCTCGTCCGCGGAAAGCAGATTCCCGGCGGCCGTGGATGCAAATCCGCACTGCGGACTGAGCGCCAGGTTCTCCAGCGGCACGTACTTGGAGGCCTCGTCGATTCGGCGCCGCAGTTCGGTCTGCGATTCCAGTTTCGGCTCCTTCGTTGTGATCAAGCCCAGTACTACGCTTTTCCCTCGTGGAACGAGGCGCAGCGGCTCGAACCCGCCGCAGCGCGCGGTGTCATATTCGAGGAGGAACCGGTCCACTTCCAGCTGGCCGAAGAGCTTCTCCGCGATCGAGTCGTAACCCCCCTCCGTGAACCAGCGGCTCTTGTTGTTGCCTCGGCAGATGTGCATTCCGACCGTGGCGCTGGCCCGGGGCACTTCACGCAACGCGGCATTGTCACCGGCAATCGCATTCTCCAATTCCTTGTCCGGGCTCCGCCCCCCTTGCCTCATGCGCGCCCGCTGCAGCGGATCGAGGTAGTGGGAATAAAACGGCGCGTCGAACTGAACGTACTGGACGCCTTCTGAGATCAGCCATTTGACGTCGTCGCGGACGATTTCCACAAGATCCTTTAGCAAATCAGCGTGCGTTGGATAGAATTTGTCGGTGACGCCCGCCTTATAGCTTGCCAGCATAAAATTCGAAGGCGCGGGTAGAGTCATCTTGAACGGCCCGTGTGTATTCTTCTTCAAGAAGGGAACTTCGTGGCCCGTCATTTTGCGGAGCTTGCGGAGTTTCGCGCCGGCGGCATGAGCCGTGCTTCCTTCCACGCCGCCGCCCGGACCTTTCCATTCCAGCGGCACGCGATCGGAAACAAAGCCCTCGACGGCTTCCGCCATGTCGGTAAGCCAGGAGCCTCGCCGCAGTTCGCCATCAGTCACAACGTCCAGTCCCAATTGCCTTTGCTTTTCGAGGACTTGAAGAATCGCGCGATCTTCCATGGCACGAAGCTGCTCCAGGGGCAGGCTGCCCGCCGCATGCGCCGAGCGCGCCTGAAGCAATTCCGGTGGGCGAAGCAAACTGCCAATGTGTTGCGCGCGGTATGATTTAGGCATAGCGAATTATTTCCTCGTTTGACGGAAGCAGGGAATCTTGTGCGATTGCGCGGGAAACAGCGCAACACTATCGGAGGAGTATCCGGGCGTCAAGGGCGCTGCCTGGCCCATCGTCTCCGCATGAATGTAGCGCACTGTGTTGGGATCGCTTACGTCGATCGCATTTGCGCGACGCCCTGGGAACGGAGCAGGCTCTGGCTCTTCGTTTCCATCAGGAAATTTCGAATCGCCGAAATCGGCCAAATCGAGCGCCATGCGCCGAGCGCGGCGCCCTTCCACGTCAAGCGGTAAGACTCGCCTGCGGCATCGAGGTACATGTAGCCGCGCTCCTGCTGCCGGACGCCGTAGCGTTCCAGGCGCCGTTTCAATTCGGCGAGTTCCTGGCCCTTGGACGGCAACTCCGGTTTTGATCCGCCCAGGTTCTGCTGCACCATCATCCGATGCACGCGATACAGCGTGAAGGCATCCTTGATTTGCGGGAAGCGGAAGACATGGTAAGAAGGCGAGGGAGAAAGAACCGGGGCTGTGGCGTTGGTATTGGTATCCACTTGCGAATCGTTTGAACAGCGCGTGATGAACTCGATGTACCCCTTCATCTGCTTCGGCGATTGCGCGACGGAAACGTCCGCCCATTCGAGAGTCCGCGGGTTGCTGAAAAGAGCCATGAAGCTCTGCGTCCCGCCCGAGACCATGGAGATGCGGATGTAGCCCACCGGTTCAAATCCAAGGCCGGTAATGCCCGCGCTGCGCGTCATCATGAACCCTTGAACTGACGGCGGCAACGCCTCCTTCGGCACGAGCTGTGGATCGAGCTTCGCGCGGAACCGGAACGTGGCGCGCAGTACGATGGGTCCCAGCACGAACAACACCCCGTAGATTTTCAGGAAGAGAAAAAGCAGATGATTCTGCAGGATTTCGGGCATGGCGTCCTCCGACGATTTGTTTCGTGTTTTTCAGGAGCTGCAAATAAGGCCGGCGATTCACTCGCCGCGCGCTCAGTCCAGTTTCCGCGCGAGTTCCTCGAGCCAAACGTCCAGGGTCGAGCGCTGCTCGTTCGAGAGCTCGTTGAATACCACGCCCATGCCGAACCCGGCGTGCGTGTAGATGACCGTGCCGAAAAACTCGCAGGTGCTGCAGCCGTAGCGAATGCGAAGGCGGACGCCTGTGTCCTTGGGAAGAGGATTGATCGAATCGATGTAGCAGCCGCGCGCGCTAAGCTCCGAGACGCGCGCGGAAGATTTCACGCCGTCAATTTCCGCTTCGGCAATGAAAGCGAAGCGCGGGGTGGTGCGAGCCACTGTGAACGGAGTGTTGCTCATTGCGTCACGCTCCGATAGGGATTTGGACGACGACCCGTACCTCCATTTTACGCGGGCGGAGGGCGCACGGCGGATGCCCTCGCGAAGCAGTGCCAAAGAGCTAGCTGTACCGAAGTACAGGTAGGGGTTACACCGGGTTTGCGGAGTTCAGCGGCGCTCGAAATCACCCGCCAAATGCCGGCGAGGCGAGGCCGCGAGGACGATCAGGATTGTATGCCCCGTGGGGCGCGTGCTAACATGCCGCTCGCTTAAGCTAAGATCGAATTCCTCACAGGAGCAAAATATGAAGTCACGACTGTATTTTGTCGCTTGCGCAGCCATGCTATGTTTAGCCATGGGCGCAAATGCACAAATGGCCCGGCCGGTTCAGACGTTTGACACCTCCGCGGGACCGGTGAAGATTACCCCGGTGTACCACGCTTCGCTCGAAATTGAAGCCGGAGGCAAGGTGATCGTCGTCGATCCGGCGCCGCCAGCGAAATTCGACGGGCTCCCGAAAGGTGACCTGATCCTGATTACGGACATTCATGGCGACCACCTGAACGCTGACATGATCAAGGCCGAGAGCAAGGCCGACACCACGATCATTGCTCCCGCCGCGGTTGCCAAGACCGTGACCGAAGCCAAGGTTATCAACAACGGCGAGAAGCAAACGTGGGGCGCGTGGACGATCGAAGCGATTCCCATGTACAACACGACGGCGTCGCGCGGTCCCGCTCCCGGGAAACTGTTTCACGACAAGGGGCGCGGCAATGGCTACGTTTTGACCTACGGCGGGAAGCGCTTCTATTTTTCGGGTGATACCGAAGGCATTCCCGAGATGCGCGCGCTGAAGAATATCGACGTAGCGTTCGTCTGCATGAACCTGCCCTACACCATGACGCCCGACGAAGCGGCCGACGCGGTCAAGGCGTTCCATCCCAAAGTGGCGATCCCGTATCACTACAAGGGACAGGACACGGCCGTGTTCAAAAAAGCGCTGGATGGCACGGGCATCGAAGTGCGATTGCTCGATTGGTACCCAAGCTAGTACCACGGACTAGTTGCACCGATTTTGAGTCAGCGGGTTTCCACTTGATCTTGGCTTACCAGGAGGTCGTGGCTGTCGCGGCCGGTTCCGAAGCCTGCAGCGGAAACCCACCGACTGAACACCTTTTAGGAACAGAACTCCCTATTTTGTCATTCTGAGCGGAGCGAAGAATCTCTCTTCGTTTTGGACACCAAAAGAGAGATTCTTCGCTCCGCTCAGAATGACAAAATAGAGTTTTTCCGCGAACCCGTGCGGTCTGATCTTTTTTCGCCGTTCCTCTTGTCCTTCTTCTTCGGATCGCTATTTCTTGGCGGGTGGCACTTCAGCCTGCTTCAGACCCGCTGCGGCTTTTTGCAAATCCTCAATCGTTTTCGCGTCCAGCTCATACAGCGCAGGCCCATCGCCGCGCTTCGCCACGTAACCGCTGCCGGTCTTCGCCACGTCGACTTTCTCGACCCGCTTGCCGTCATTTGAGGTCACTACGAGCGAAATCGCCGGGCTCGAGAATCCGTTCGTCCCGAATTTGGCGGCTGTGAGCGTGCGAATCGAGCGCAGAAAATCCTGAACGCTGAGCGCGTCCATTTTCTTGCCGTCTTCCCACCAATCCTCGCCGCTGCGCGTCAGGAAATAGGCTTTCGATCCGTCGTGCAGTTCCACCTTTTCCGGGTCGACCTCGCCAAAATCAAAGACCTGCTTCTCGCGAAAATCCTCCGCATCCTTGTTGATGGCGTCGCCCAGCTCGTTCGGCACTTTGTACACGCCGTCCATCGCGGTCGTTTTCGCATAGTAGCCGTCCTTCGTCTTGCGAATCTGTAACTCCTGTGAGCCGGACGCGTCGCTGGCTTTGATCGAGGCGATCGGCGAGCCCGAGGCGAAGAGCGATGCGTCTTTCTTCATTTCCACGTCCGACGTGCTCGGGTCCATCGTGGAGGTGCGCAATTTCTCGACGATCGTTTCCATTTTGGAGGTGTCGCCGCGCAAATCGGCAGGGCTGCGTACCACCCATTTCCCATCCGTTGAGCCGAACGTCAGATGCAACTTCGCGCCGTTGATTTCGACGCTTGAAATCCTGTCGAAATCGACGGGCATGAGCCGTTTGTCGCGCAGGTCCTTCAGGTCTTTATTCAAATTTGCTTTGGTATTCTTGGGGACCGCGAAAACCTTCGAGTCTCCGGCGAGCATGACGTACGCGGAATCACCTGTGGGGGTCTCATCGCCCAGCAGCACGGTTTGCGTCTTTCCATCTTTTGCGGTGGCGGAAACCTGCGCCGCGGGCTCGGCCAGTCCGAATTGCTTCAGGTCGCCCGCCTTGTCCTCAATCAGCGTCGCGCCGTCCATCGGCGACAAGTTGTACAGAATCGTCGAGACCGTTGCCTGATCGGCGATAAGCGGCTTAGGAGAAGTGATCTTCCAGGCCGACGGTCCCGTGCGCGTCAACACTACGTCGTCGCCGTCCTTTTTCTTCAATTCCAGTTTTGAGATGTCGTCTTGCGTCAAGCCGATGACCTTGGCGTTCGAGGCGCTCGGGCTGGCGCTGACACTATCCGTTGCAGGCTTGCGGTGATTTGACCAGTACAGCGTCGCGGCAAGCGCGGCCAGCACAATCGTTGCAACCAGGAGTTGCCTCATCTTCATCATGTCTTTTTGTCCCGCGGTGATGTGACTGAAACCGAGGCTCGCGCTATCTCCTCCGCCACCACACGGAGAGGCCGGCCAGCAAGAGCGCTCCTGGGAAAAGGAACTGGCTGCTGAGCCGCACCCAGCTGAACTGCGCGCCGGTCATATTGACTTTGCGGTCCTCCGGCGGTTTCGGCCGGATCGAAATCAAATCTTCATCCGACGAGAGCCAGTTCATCGCGTCCAGCGCCAGATCGCTGTTGCCGTTGAACGAGATGAACGAATTCGCCACCCACGACGAGCTGCCCACAACGACAAACCGCCCCTCGGAATTTTCCTTGCCGGTTTTATACGTGCCCGCGGCGGCGATCGTCATCGGGCCGCGCTTGTTGGTCGGATCGTTCGGGTTCACGTTGGGTGAATCGAGTTTCGTGGTCGCGAGGCTGGAGTCCGAGGATTCAAAAAGCTTCTGCACGGTGGACTTGTCCGTATTCTTGATCGTCAACGACCTCGACAGCGGAAATCCCGTGGCGGTGCCTTTCAAATCGTTCACGATGGGATGCGGATCGTACGTGGAAACCAGAGCGATTGTCGGTCCCATCCCCATCAATTGGCCCACGGGGCTCAAATCGAGGAGAAGGTTCTTGTCCACGGTCACGCCCCAGCTTTGCAGTACGTTGTCCAGCGACTCATTCTCCGCGGTAGGGCGGCCGATCTTGAGTGGAGGATCGAGCAGAAACATCGCGCGCCCGCCATCCTCCACATATTTCTTGATGGCATCGACTTCGGGCTGCTGGTAGTCGCTCTTCGGGCCGCCGACGATCAGGACGGTGCAGTCCGACGGAACTTCGGACTTTTCGAGCAGGCTGATCGATTTCGAGGTGTAGTCGTCCTTGTTCAGCAGATCCTTGAGATGCGAAAGGCCCGCGCGGTCCGCGTCGTCAATCTGCCGTTCGCCGCTGCCCGTGACGAAGCACACGTTGCGCGTGTTGCTTTTCAGGTCGCGAATGATTGCGCCGGTGACGTCTTCCTCCGTCATGCTCTTGGCGTCTTCTTTTTTCGCGCCAATTTGCACCACGGTGGTCGCATATTTTGTGACGCCCGCGGCGCGCGCCGAGTTGGGATTCTTGTCGGGATCGACGTAGTCGACGTGCACCTTGGGCGAGAGCGACGTGTAGCGGTCGAGCAAATCCTTGGCGCCCTGAAAGCCGCTCGTTTTATCGTAATAAGTGATGTTGATCGGTTGTGCGACGCCCTTCACGATCTTGGCGGTCTGGTCGGAGAGGCTGTAGCGCTTATTCGACGTCGAGTCATACGACTTGTTGTAGCGGTTGGCCAGGACGTTGGCGACTGAAACGATGGCGATGACGACGAGGATATACATCGTCACGTACGCCGCATATTTGGTTTGCCGTGCTTCCATCCACGCGCGATTCACTTACGACCTCCACCGCATAGATTCCATCGAGCGGGCCGTGAAAAACAGCCCGAGAAAAATTACGGTCAAATCGAAGATAGCGTCTTTCGAGTCCAGCACGCCTTTGGCGAACGAATCGAAGTGAGTAATAACGCACATATACGCGAGTATCTGCGCCCAGGTCGCCGTTTCGTATTGCACGACCCAGCCGAGAACCCAAAGCAGCAGGCAGACGCCGAACGTCAGCGCGCCGGCAATGATTTGATTACGCGTGAGCGTCGAAAGAAAAGTTCCGATTGCCAGCAGCCCGCCGGCTTGCAGCAGCAGGCCCAGATACCCGATCGCCAGCGGCTTCCAGTCCGGATTGCCGTACCTGAAGAGGAACACGAAGTCCAGCACCGTCGTGCCCAGCATCAGCGCGTACATCGTCAGGGCGGCGAGCCATTTTCCGAGGATCACTTGCGCGTCCGTGATGGGAGAAGTCACGAGCAATTCGATCGTGCCGCTGCGCTTTTCCTCGGCAAAGAGGCGCATCGTGATCATGGGGATGAAGAACAGTCCGATCACGTTGATGTTTGCCAGGAGCGGCCGGATCACCTGCTCGTTGATGTTCATCGGGAACTGCTCGCCTTCCATCATCGCTTCCATGCCCATGTTCACGAAGTAGCCGAGCGAGTTCCAAAAGAAAAAGCCGAAGATCACGGCGAACATGACGAGCAGAATGTACGCGACAGGCGAAACAAAGTAGCTGCGGAGTTCCTTGCGCCAAATGGTCCAGATATTTCTCATGAGTTGCTCCCGGCCGCCACGGTTTCCATCTCCGCCGGCGCTTCCGTTCCAGTCAACTGGAGGAAGATTTCCTCGAGGCTGAGTGCGGACGGGCGAAGCTCGTTCAAATCCCAGCCCGATTCGACTACGGCGCGCGCCACATCGCCTCGCACTGCGCGCTCCTTGCTCGCCTCGACCTCAAAAATGGTACGGTTCTGGCCGTCCGGCTTCGGGATCACCCGGCTCACGCCGGCGATCTGTTCGAGTCTGCGCTGAACCGCTGCGGGATCGAGGCTCCCGTTGCGGCCGGCGACTTCGACGAGCACGGATTCGCCGGATCGCGCGCGCTGCTGGAGGTTGGTCACCGAATCCGTCGCCACGATCTTGCCCTTGTTGATGATGATAACCTGTTCGCACGTCTGGCTGACTTCCGGCAGGATGTGCGTGCTCAGAATGATCGTGTGATCACCGGCGAGGCTCTTGATCAGGTCGCGCGTTTCGTTAATTTGCTTTGGATCTAGACCGGCGGTCGGCTCATCCAGGATCAGGACATCCGGATTGTGGATGATCGCCTGCGCGAGCCCGACACGCTGCCGGTATCCTTTCGAAAGCTTGCCGATCAGCTTGTTTCGAACGTCCGCGACGGCGCAGCGCTCGCAGGCATAGTCCACGCGCGCGCTCAGATCGTTGGCGGCAAGCCCTTTGAGCTGTCCCACAAAGCGCAGATATTCGCCGACGCGCATTTCCGGATAAAGCGGCGGTGTCTCGGGCAGGTAGCCGATGCGCTTTTTCACTTCCAGGGGCTGCTCGAGGATGTCGTAGCCCGCGACCGTCGCAGTTCCGTGCGTCGGCGTCAGGAAGCAGGTGAGCATGCGCATCGTCGTCGTTTTCCCGGCGCCGTTCGGGCCGAGAAACCCGACGATCTGGCCCTTGCCGACCTCAAACGAGATCTGGTCGACCGCGGTCGTGCGTGCATACCTTTTCGTAAGTCCGTTAACTGTAATCATCAGGATTCTCTTTTAGACGGACGCATAGCAAACACAGTTGGTTCCACGGC
>Ga0210410_10001350_pt1 | contig 23303 bp, 21 predicted proteins | sample IncBWC4MmetaG_FD_161058 | JGI IMG/M metagenome (GOLD analysis project Ga0210410, IMG submission 161058) | Forest soil microbial communities from Barre Woods Harvard Forest LTER site, Petersham, Massachusetts, United States - Inc-BW-C-4-M | ecosystem: Environmental > Terrestrial > Soil >... | reverse complement strand
GACGCCGGGAAAGCCGCAGTCCACGCTCCAGATGTCGTTGCGGGTCTTTTCCTCCGGCGTGTGGGGCGCGTGGTCGGTGGCGATGATGTCGATCAGGCCGCTCTTCAACGCATTCCAGATCGGCTCCTGGTTCTCCGTCTCGCGCACCGGGGGGTTGACGCGGATGACGCCGGCACAGCGTGCGTAGTCATCCGCCGACAGCAGTACATAATGCGGGCAGGTCTCGCCGGTGATGTCGACACCGCGCGCCTTTGCGGCTGCCAGCGGTGCAAGCTCCGCGGCCGAGGAAATATGCAGCACGTGAATGCGCGCGCCGGTCCATTCGGCGAGGATCGCCGCGCGCGACACCGCCTCGATGGCGACGACGGCTGGGCGCGAGGCGAGGTGCGCCAGCGGATCGCTGCGGCCGGCCATTGTGAGCCGCTCCTGACGCCGCTCCATGGTGGAGTTCTCTTCCGCATGCAGCGACACCCGCTTGCCGGTCGGCGCCACCACTTCAAACGCTTCCAGCATCGCGCCGGTGGAGGGAGAGGGGATCTTGCCGAAGGTGTTGCCCATGTAGAGCTTGAAGCCGATGATGCCGCCGGCCACGAGCTCCGGCACGTTGGCGATGGTGTCTTCGCCAAGCAGGCCATAGAGGCCGTAATCGACATGGGCCTTGGCGCTGGCGATCGCATGCTTTGCCACGAGGATCTCGGCGGTGCCGGTCGGCGGAATGGTGTTGGGCATGTCGAACACCGTGGTGACGCCGCCGAAGGCCGCCGCGGCGGTGCCGCTCCCCCAGTCCTCCTTGTGCGGATAGCCGGGATCGCGGAAATGCACGTGCACGTCGATGGCGCCGGGCAACAGGTGCAGCCCGGTGGCATCGAGAGTGTCCTTCGCTGTCGGCATCGCGTCCGCGGCGCCGACCACGAGAATTGTTTCGCCCTTGATGGCGACGCTGGCCGGGAACGTGGTCTCGGCGGTCGCGACAATCCCGTTGTGGATGACGAGGTCTGCGATCATGGCCGGCCTCACAGCATGGCCCAGCCGCCGTCGACCGGCAGATCGACGCCGGTCATTTGGCGCGAGACGTCGCTGGCGAGGAAGAGGCAGGCATTGGCGACATCCGCGTCGGTGGTGACGCGGCGCAGCGCGTAATCCGCGGCGTGGCGCGCCATCGCCTCCTCCAGCGTAATGTTGAACCTCTTGGCCATGTCGGCGCAGACTTTTTCGCGAAAGCGCGGGCCGTCGACCATGCCCGGTGCGACATAATTGACGTTGATGTTGAATTGCCCGACCTCGAGCGCAAAGCTCTTGGTGATGCCGCGCAGGCCCCACTTCGAGGCGGAATAGGCCATCCGCCCGGCGCGACCGCGCATGCCGAAGGTGCCACCGACATTGACGATCTTGCCGTAGCGCTGCTCTGTCATCGCCGGCAGCACCGCATGCATGGTGTGGAAGCAGCCGTTCATGTTCAGCGTCACGATCTCATCGAATTCTTCCGGCGTAGTCTGCGCGCCGGTCTTGCCGATCGGCCCGGAGCCGCCGGCGATGTTGACCAGGATGTCGATACGGCTGAACGCTTTCAGCGTCGCCTTTGCAATGGCCTCGCACTGCGCGGGAACGGTAAGGTCGCACGGCACCACGATCGCCTGGCTGCCAGCAGCGCGCACCTCCGCCGCCACCGGTTCGATCGCCGCCACGTCGCGCCCGATCAGCGCCAGTCTGCAGCCCTCCGCCGCAAACGCCCTTGTCACGGTGGCGCCCATCCCCTTCGCCGGTCCGGTGATGACCGCAACGCGATCGCTAAGCTTTAAGTCCATGCTCGCATCCCTGTTGGTTGATTGTTCTCGCCGCAAGCGCTTCGCCGAAGGAAGCTGGAGACGCAGGTCAAGCCCGCGTGCGGCGGTTTTTGGTCTTCCGTCTCAAAAAAGCTTCCTCACCAGATCTGCCGGCAGGAACGCCGGCGTGAAAATCTCGTCGACCGCCGGCGTCCGCGGGAGGGCGTCGATCGTGACCATAGTGGCGATGGCGCGCTTTATGCGCTCGGGGTCCACATTGCCGAGGCCGACCGCGGCGATCTCCGGATGATTCATCTCGGCGCGCAGGGTGGCGTCGAAGCGCGCGCGCTCGACATCGACCTTGATCAGCGGCTCGCGCCTGGCGACGGCGGCTACCGCAGCGTCGGGATCCTTCAACGCAGCGATCAGGCCCTTGTTGATGGCGCGCACCAGGCCCTTCACCGCCTCCGGCTTTTCCTTCGCCATCGTCTTCGAGACGATGATGGCGTTGGAATAGAGGTCCAGGCCGTAGTCGCCGAAATTGATGTAGCGGATCTGCTCGTCATTGACGCCCATGGCGCGGGCGGAGAAGCGGATGGTGTTGACATAGCCGAACACGCCGTCGACTTGGCCCTGCATGAGCATCTGCTCGCGCAGGTTCGGCTGCAAATTGGTGATCTTCACGTTTGCGCAGTCGATCTTCGTTGCCCTGCAGAACGCCGGGAACAGCTTTAGCGCGCCGTCGTTGGCGGCCCCGCCGAGCGTCTTGCCGACGAGGTCCTGTGGCGTCTTGATCGGGCTGTCGGCCTTCACCGCGATCGTGAAGGGTGGCTGGTTGAACATCACATAAACCGCGACCGGCGCGTCGTCCGGTTTCTTCGCGGCGAGCTCGATCAGCGCGTTGATGTCGCCGAAGCCGACGTCATAGGTCCCGTTGGCGACGAGCGGCACGGCGGCGCCGGAGCCGTTGCCCTGATCGATGCTGACGTCGAGATTCTCCGCTTTGAAGTAGCCGAGGTCCTGGGCGAGGAAGAACATCCCCTGCGGCCCCTGGTACTTCCAGTTCAACACCATCTTGAGTTTTGTCGGCGCTTCCGCTGCCGCGGGCGTAGCGCCCAGGCCGAGAGCGGCCAGCGCGACGCCGGCGAGAACGGACAGTGGCGTGATGCGGCGATGCTGAAGAAGCTTGGTCGGAGATCCGGCGGCGGTGGAGGAATTTCGGTCGGAGGTTTGGCGAGCGGGGAGCGACGGGGCAGCATGAACGGCCCGGCCGGCCCGCGACGTGGAAAGAAAATTGAATAAATTCAGTATGATACGTCTGTGCATGGGCCTAGCTTCCGTGCCGCCGGCGCGATAGGTCACTGATCAGCCGGCGTACAGCTACAAGCTACGCCGCTTGCAGTGCCGCGATCCATCGCTGAATTTCTGGTCGTCCGTTGCCGAAAAGTCTACGCTCAAGGGCGGAGGCTCCCGTCCCATGCGCCATCTTCGCTTTCTGAGGTATTTCGATCAGGTCGTCCGCTCCGGCTCGATCCGCAAGGCGGCTGAGGTGCTGAACGTCACCGCATCGGCGCTCAACCGCCGCATCATGGATCTCGAGGACGAACTCGGCACCCAGCTGTTCGAACGGCAGGCGCGCGGTATGCGGCTCACCGCCGCCGGCGAGGTGTTCGCGCGATTTATCCGCAGTCAATTCGCCGAGACGGAGCGGATGCGCTCCCAGATCGAGGACCTGAAGGGGCTGCGCCGAGGCAACGTCCGTATCGCTTGCAGCCAGGCGCTGGCGCACGGCTTCCTCCCCGAGGCCATCGGCGTGTTTCAGCGCAGCTATCCGCTGGTGACGTTCGAGGTGAGCGTGTCCGACCATGAGCGCGCGATGGCCGCGCTCGCAGGCCTCGAAGTCGACGTGGTGCTGGTGTTCCGGCCTCCGCCATTGCCGAACTTCCAGCCGTTGCTCACGCTGAAGCAGAGGCTCGTGGCGCTGATGGCGGCCGGTCATCCGCTCACGGCGAAGGCGACGCTGCGGCTGTCGGACTGCCGGCTCTACCCGCTGGCGCTGCCCGAGCGCAGCATCGGCGGCCGGCAGCTGCTCGACGAGGTCACCGCGCGCGCTGGCCTTGCGCTGACTCCCTCGATCCAGTCGAATTCGTTCGAGTTCTTGCGCGGCTGTCTGTCCAAGGGCGAGGCGATCTCGTTCCAGATCGAGGTCGGTGCGCTGCCCGACCATCTCGCCGGCTCCGGCGTCGTCGCCCGCGCGATCGACCACCGCGACGTTCCCGTCGCCAACCTCGTCCTCGGTCAACTCCGCGACCGCAACCTCCCTGTCGCCGTCGCGATGTTCTGCGAACATCTTAAGGCGGCACTGCGCCGGATGGAGACCGAGGCGCAGCTTGAGGAATACCAAGTGCAGCAAACGCCGATCAACTCGAATAGGTGAAGGTGTGACCGAACGCGCCAAATAGGACAGGCTCAGAGCGCAGGCGTCAAATTTTTAGGAAACCGGTCTTAGCCCTTTCGGGACGGCTAAACTTTAGTCGCGACGGACCCGCCTTCGTTGTCGCCGTTGAAGGCTCTGTTCGGCATCAGGATAACGAGTCCTGGTGTGAAAAATCTATTGATGGCAAATCTGAGCAATCGGTCCGAGACATGATGTGGACGTCGGGATTCGACGCGATCGAATTGACAAGAGCAGTGCACCCACCTGCAACCGCGAAGCTCATCTCTTTTGTCGGCATGACGAGCGGACCTGCCCTTCACTGCCGGGCCGATGAAAATTGCATCGGGGAACGCTGCTCGGACCGCCAGCTCGCCTTCGCCGCGCTATGGCTTCGCGCCAATGAGCCCGCGCCCTGGCTAAATATCGTAGTAGAGATGGAACTCGTAAGGATGAGGGCGCAGCCGGATGGCGTCGACCTCCTTTTTCCGCTTGTAGTCGAGCCAGGTTTCGATCACGTCGGCAGTGAACACATCGCCGCGTAGCAGGAACGTGTGATCGCGTTCGAGGGCGTCAAGCGCCTGGTCGAGCGACCCCGGCGTCGACTTCACGTCCTTGGCCTCGGCAGGCGGGAGGTCGTAGAGATTCTTGTCGATCGGGCTGCCCGGGTCGATCCGGTTGTTGATGCCGTCAAGGCCGGCCATAAGCATCGCGGCGAAGGCGAGGTAGGGATTGCAGGACGGATCCGGCGAGCGAAATTCGACCCGCTTTGCTCGCGGGTTCGGCGAATACATTGGAATCCGGCAGCAGGCCGAGCGATTGCGCCGGGAATAGACTAGGTTGATTGGAGCTTCGTAACCCGGCACCAGGCGCCGATAGGAGTTCGTGGTTGGGGCGCAGAGCCCGCACAACGCCCAGGCGTGGGCTAAGAGTCCACCGATGTAGTAGCGGCCCATCTTACTCAGCTCGGCGTAGTCGCCTTTGTCGTAAAACAGGTTTGACTCGCCCTTCCATAGACTTTGATGGACGTGCATCCCCGAAGCGTTGTCCTCGAACAACGGCTTTGGCATGAACGTCGCCGTCATGCCGTTCTGGTGGGCGGTGTTCTTCACTACATATTTGTAGATCATCAGATTGTCGGCCATGCGGGTGAGCGTGGTGAAGCGCATGTCTATTTCATTCTGGCCGCCGGTCGCGACCTCGTGGTGATGGGCTTCGATCTTGATTCCGAGTTGCTCCATCGTCAGCACCATTTCGGTGCGAAGAGCCTGCATGCTGTCGGTCGGGGGAACGGGAAAATATCCCTCTTTCGGCCGCGGCTTGTGGGCCAAATTCGGTTCTTCGTCCTTACCGGTGTTCCAGCTGCCTTCGCTGGAATCGATTTCGTGGAAGGCGTAGTTGATATCCTGTCCGTAGCGCACGTCGTTGAAGACGAAGAACTCCGCCTCCGGGCCGAAGTAGCTGGTATCGGCGTGGCCTGTACCGGTCAGATAGGTCTCGGCCTTCTGGGCGATGTAGCGCGCATCACGGCTGTAGGATTGACCAGTCACTGGGTCTCTGATGTTGCAGATCAGGACCAAGGTCGCTGCCGGAGAATACGGGTCGAGGAAGGCCGTCGTCGGATCCGGGACGACCAGCATGTCGCTCTCCTGGATCTCCTGGAAGCCGCGGATCGATGAGCCGTCGAATCCGATTCCTTCACTGAGAGCATCGACGCTCGCTGCGCTTGGCGGGACGGAAAAATGCTGCCACACCCCGGGCAAGTCGGTGAACCGCAGATCGATCATCTGGATCTTCTCGTCCTTGATCGCCTTCACGAGATCTTCGGCCGTCGAACAATTGGGAAACATGGCTTCACTCCTGTAGTGGAGAAGAGCGCCTTGAGATCGCGTTGCCCTTCGAGTTGCTTGAGATTTTGATCAGGTTGCACATTCCGCGCCGCCATGCCGGACGGGCCTCGATCCGGGCATGGCGGCCTTCGCATTCAGGTTGTCCTGTCACGCGAGCCAATGGCTCTAGCTCTGGTGCGGCCCTCGCATGAGCTTCATGGCGTCTTCGATATGCCGCCAGGTCTTGGCCAGTTCCACCTCGCCCTTTGCCTCGAGGTCGATGGCATTCTGGGCGGCTTCGGCAATGGCTTTGGCGCCGTGGGCTTCCAGCAGCTGCCGCGCATAGCTATGGATTTCGATTTCTCGCATGGCGTCATCCTCCTCCTGTTTCAGGCAGCACGGCCCTGAACCAGGGCCGGGTTGAGAAGCAGACGTTGACATCCATCAAGCGCGCGAAGTCTGCATCCTGGCCTCCGGTATTTGCAAGAGACTCCAGCTCAAAGGTCGCCAAAATCGGATGCCGGCAGACGGGCCAGCTTGATGCCCAACAGTTCTCAGAAATTGCACGTATAAGATTCCGAGTGCCGCGTCGTTCGCGGTCGCATTCAGCCGTCTGCAATGGCCCGCCCACCGTGGATGTACTGCTCGAGTTGAACAATGACGAACTTCTGATCACCGATGATGCTCTTGACGAGATCGCCGATTGAAACAATGCCAATTGGCTTTCTTCCCTCAAACACCGGCAGATGGCGCACACGCTCCTCGCTCATGATGGCCATGCATTCGTCAACGGATTGTCCTGACTGTGCAATGACGACGTGTCGTTCCATGATGTCCCGCACGGGCGTTGCGGGAGACGTCTTACCCTTGAGAATAACATTCCGCGCATAGTGCCTTTCGGTGATGATGCCAACGAGTTCCTCGCCTTCCATCACCACCAACGATCCAATGTCTTTTTCAGCCATTTTCGCGACGGCGTCGAAGACGGTAGCATCCGGGTGAATAGACCAAATGTTCCTGCCTTTCTGATCAAGCAACTGTCGCAGCGTAGTCATTTGGATCCTCCTTCGGACGCAAGCTCCGGCAATTTTTACAGTAATCTTTCATGTTTCCATTGTCGCAGCCTTGTAATGACCGGCGATTGTGACGCGGCCGCAAGGACGCCTTACCCCCAGACAATCGAATTGCTTATGCTGTGCGGCAGCTTCTCGCTAAATCGGCCGTGTCGTGCATTTTCCATCAAGCTGCGGCTAGAAAGCCTCGTATCACTTGCTCTCACTTCTCATGGCTCCAGGGGAAGAGAGAAGCGGGGAAATCTGTCGCGTAGCGGTGACCGATCGGCTGGCGAGGCTCTTCCTGCGGGGGGGTGGGGTCTGCTTCCACCACCTTCCGATAAAGATGCCAGGTCGCGTGACCGAGCACCGGCAGAACGACGGCCAGACCGACGAAGAAGGGTAGCGAACCGATCACCAACAGGGCCGCAACAATCAATCCCCATGCGGCCATCGCAAATGGATTCTGCTTCACGGCCTGCAGCGACGTCCAGATCGCGTCGATCGCAGTCGCATGCCGGTCAAGCATCAACGGAAACGACACAACACTGACGCAGAGGGCCACCACGGCGAAGAGGAAGCCGACGCCGCATCCGACGATGATGAGCGTCCAGCCTTCCGGCGTCGTCAACACGCGCTGTGCGAAATCAGGGATGCTTGCAGCCGGAGCATGGCCGAAGGTTGCAACGTAAATCGCGTCCGCGGTAGCGATCCAGATTCCGAATAGAACGAGCAGGAAGACGCCGAGTTCGAGAATGGCACCGAAAGACGGTGCACGCAGCACATCCATTACGTGCCACGCCGCGGCTTCCTCGCCGCGTTCGCGGCGGCGACTAAGCTCGTACAGACCGAGCCCAGCAAAAGGGCCTATCAGCGTAAAGCCGGCGGCCAGCGGAAAGAGCAGCGGCAGCACCGAATAGCCAAGGACAAGTCTGAACAAGACAAGCCCGATAACGGGATAGATCACGCACAGGACAACGGCGTGGGTCGGTATGGCCTTGAAGTCTTCCCAGCCCAAGCGCAGGGCGTCCGCCAGGTCGGAGAGGCCGATTTTGCGAACGACATATGTGGTGGAGACGCCGAAGAATTGTAGTTTCGGCCTCGCGAAGTACGGTGTGGACATGGCTCCGCTCTCCTTGCTCGTGGTCGCAGGGAACGGAGCGCCCTCAAGCCGCGCGCATCCGTCCTCATGCGCGAAAATCGCGATTGAGCCCGGCAAACCAAGTTCAACGAGAAGGAGCTTTGCCGGACGACACAGTCGCGACCGGTTGTAGTGACCTTAGCGCGGTACGCGGTAGAAGCAAGACAGCACTCGCGGTTGGGTGAATTGTGCATCTGCACAAATCGCTTGTTGCGTTGCGTGACCAAACGATATGCGCCGACGGCGGATTTAGCACCGCACGCGCCCAGATCAGGGCGTAACACTGTCCTTTATTGAGCTATTGACGGCAGGCACAGCGGGTACCATGTTGTAATTCTGGACTGCCCCCAGCTCCGACGAGATGAGCGGCCGCGATGTCCCGGTTTTGACGTCACGACCGGCTGAATGGGCGAGCCAAGAGGCACGACGACGGCGAAGGACAATTTCGCCATCGCGACAGACGTGAGCTCCGCCCTTTAGTTCGTATCCTCGGCCTTTGATGGCAAGGATGGCGAGAGATGGCTGTAGCGATCATACTGCTTCTGGTTGCGATCGCCTCGGTGCTGTTTCACCTCTACAGCCCGTGGTGGTGGACACCGCTCGCCTCAAACTGGGGCTACATCGACGACACGATTACCCTGACGTTCTGGATCACCGGAGCGGTTTTCTGCGCGGTCGTCGCGTTCATGGCCTATTGCGTCTTCCGCTTCCACCACAAGGAAGGACGGCAGGCAGCCTACAATCCCGAAAACAAGAAGCTCGAATGGTGGCTCAGCATCGGGACCGCAATCGGCGTCGTAGCCATGTTGGCACCTGGCTTGGTTGTCTGGCACCAGTTCGTCACGGTTCCGGCCGGTGCGACCGATGTCGAGGTCGTGGGACAGCAGTGGATGTGGAGCTATCGGCTTCCCGGAAAGGATGGCCGGCTCGGCACCTCCGACGCGCGCAATGTTAGCTCCGACAATCCTTTGGGGTTGAATCCCAACGATCCGAACGGGAAAGACGACATCGTCATTGAAAACGACGACTTGCACCTGCTGCTTGGGAAGCCGGTGAAGGTGTTGCTCCGCTCAATTGACGTTCTGCATGACTTCTATGTTCCCGAGTTCCGGGCGAAGATGGACATGATACCAGGCTCGGTGACTTATTACTGGTTCACGCCCACCCGCACTGGAACATTCGAAGTCCTCTGCGCGGAACTGTGCGGTGCCGCGCACGCGCAGATGCGGAGCAAGGTCATCGTGGAGGAAGAGAAAGAATATCACGCGTGGCTCGAGAAGCAGCGCACGTTCGCGGAGTTGTCAGGCCAGCGCAACGTCGCGAAGGCCGCGTACAAGACCGGTAGCGAATGAAGATGCCGACGAGGATCGGCCAGATATGAGGCGAACTCGTCGCTGAACAGAAGACCAAGGAGGGTATTCCGATGGTCGACATCCCGTTTGATGAGGTCGCAGGCATTCCGCCTGCCGAAGTGGCTGAAGTCGAGCTCTATCACCCGAAGAGTTGGTGGACGAGGTATGTCTTTTCGCAGGACGCCAAGGTCATCGCCGTCCAGTACTCGATTACGGCGATGTCCATCGGAATGGTTGCGCTGGTGCTGTCATGGCTGATGCGGCTGCAACTGGGCTTTCCCGGCACTTTTTCCTTCATTGACGCAAATCAATACCTTCAATTCATCACCATGCACGGCATGATCATGGTGATCTACCTGCTCACCGCGTTGTTCCTTGGCGGCTTCGGCAACTACCTTATCCCGCTGATGGTTGGCGCGCGGGACATGGTCTTCCCCTACGTGAACATGCTGAGCTACTGGGTCTACCTGCTTGCAGTCCTGGTGCTGGTCTCGACGTTCTTCGTGCCCGGTGGACCGACTGGTGCCGGCTGGACGCTGTACCCGCCCCAGGCGATTCTCTCCGGCACTCCCGGGCAGGACTGGGGCATCGTTCTCATGCTGGCCTCGCTCATCCTGTTCATCATCGGCTTCACCATGGGTGGGCTGAACTATGTGGTGACAGTGCTGCAGGCGCGTACACGCGGCATGACGTTGATGCGTATGCCCTTGACCGTGTGGGGCATTTTCACGGCCACCGTTATGGCGCTATTGGCCTTCCCGGCGCTGTTCGTCGCATCGGTGATGTTGCTGCTCGACCGTCTCCTCGGAACGAGCTTTTTTATGCCCACAGTCGTCGAGATGGGTCAGCTGACGAATTATCGCGGTGGCAGCCCGATCCTGTTCCAGCACCTGTTCTGGTTCTTCGGCCATCCCGAAGTCTACATCGTCGCCCTGCCGGCCTTCGGCATCATTTCCGATCTGATCAGCGTCCACGCGCGAAAGAACATCTTCGGCTATCGCATGATGGTTTGGGCTATCGTGGCAATCGGCGCTCTCAGCTTCGTTGTGTGGGCGCACCACATGTATGTGAGCGGCATGAATCCGTATTTCGGGTTTTTCTTCGCCACAACGACCCTCATCATCGCGATCCCGACCGCGATCAAGGTTTACAACTGGGTGCTGACCCTGTGGCGCGGCGACATTCATCTCACCGTCCCGATGCTGTTCGCGCTGGCGTTCATCATTACCTTCGTAAACGGCGGCCTGACCGGCCTGTTTCTCGGCAACGTGGTCGTAGACGTTCCGTTGTCTGACACGATGTTCGTTGTCGCGCACTTTCACATGGTGATGGGTATTGCGCCGATTATGGCCGTGTTTGGCGGGATCTATCATTGGTATCCGAAAGTCACCGGACGAATGCTCAATGAGGCGCTTGGACGATTCCACTTCTGGGTCTCGTTCCTCGGGGCCTATGCGGTCTTCTTCCCCATGCATTATCTCGGTCTTTTGGGCATGCCCCGCCGCTATCACGACATTGGCGAAACGGCCTTCATCCCGGCATCCGCCCATGACCTCAACGCGTTCATGAGCGTGGCGGCCTTGATTGTCGGCTTCGCCCAGCTGGTGTTCCTGTTCAATCTGATCTGGAGCCTGTTCAAAGGAAAAGAGGCCGGCGGCAATCCCTGGGGAGCCGCGTCGCTGGAATGGCAAACGCCGGAGACCCCACCGGGGCATGGCAACTGGGGCAAGGAACTCCCGATCGTCTATCGCTGGGCCTACGATTATAGCGTGCCCGGCGCCATAGGGGATTTCGTGCCGCAGAATGAACCACCGGCCGGAATGATGGCGCAGGGGGCCCACTCGTGAGTGCCATCATCCTGTTCATGGCTACGATCGCGGCAATCGCGGGATGGTGGCTCTCGCAGCAACGGCTGGGAGCCAAACCCTGGCTAGAGCAGGGGGTAGCCGTCGATTTTCGCGGCGAGGGCGGTTCATCCGTGCCTCCGGCGAAAATCGGATTGGGCGTGCTTCTCGCGGTCATCGGCTCGTTGTTCGCGCTTCTGATCAGTGCCTACTCCATGCGTACCAACGCGGTGGACTGGCGGGAGCTGCCCCTGCCCAGGCTGCTGTGGTTCAATACCGGCGTTCTGGTCATGAGTAGTGTGGCGCTGCAATGGGCGCACGTGGCCGCGCGACGCGACGACATTGATGGCGTGATCGTCGGCCTGCTCGTCGGCGGAGTATCCGCCATTACGTTCCTCGTTGGGCAGCTATTGGTGTGGCAGCAGCTGAACGTCGCGGGGTATTTCGTAGCGTCCAATCCAGCCAACTCCTTCTTCTACTTGATCACCGCGGCACACGGGCTGCATCTGATGGGCGGTCTGGTGGCGCTAGGCAGAACGACCGCCAAGGTGTGGCGTGGCGCTCCGATGATGCAGGTGCGCCTGAGTGTGGAGCTCTGCGCTATCTATTGGCATTTTCTGCTGTTGGTCTGGCTGGTCTTGCTCGGCCTGCTGACGGGCTGGACCGATAATTTTGTCGACATCTGTCGCCAGTTGCTCACCTAGGGAGGGCGGGAACCGATGGCAGAGACCACACTGGCACACCCGAAGGCACCGCCTGGTACGATCCCTGGATGGCGGGGTATCGCTGCTGACTGGGCCTCGGATCAGCGCGCCTTCAAGAATGTTTCCTGGGGGAAGGCCATGATGTGGATCTTCCTCCTGAGCGACACCTTCATCTTCAGCTGTTTCCTCCTGTCGTATATGACGGCGCGAATGTCGACGACCGTGCCGTGGCCCAACCCCAGCGAAGTCTTCGCCCTCAATATCGGGGGCAAGCACATCCCGCTCATCCTGATCGCCATCATGACCTTCATCCTGATCAGCAGCAGCGGGACGATGGCGATGGCCGTCAATTTCGGTTACCGCCGGGATCGCGTCAGGACGGCAGCCTTGATGCTGGCCACAGCGGCGTTCGGTGCAACGTTCGTCGGAATGCAGGCCTTCGAATGGACCAAGCTGATCATGGAGGGCGTGCGGCCCTGGGGCAACCCGTGGGGCGCGGCGCAGTTTGGTTCATGCTTTTTCATGATCACCGGCTTCCACGGCACGCATGTGACGATCGGGGTGATTTTCCTGATCGCCATCGCACGAAAGGTCCTTCGGGGAGATTTCGATGTCGAGCGGCGTGGCTTTTTCACGAGTCGGAAGGGCTATTACGAGGTCGTCGAGATCACCGGCCTGTACTGGCACTTCGTTGATCTCGTGTGGGTCTTCATCTTTGCCTTTTTCTATCTCTGGTGAGGTTGGCGCATGACAAACGCAGCGGTACATGTGGAAGGGCAGGCAACGCAGCATGCGCTACACACTTATGTGCATGACGCAGTCGCATCAGGAGCCACGCACACAAAGGGCCAACAGCACCCGATCAAGCTCTACCTCGTGGTCTGGGGATGGTTGTTCGTTCTCAGCACCTGCTCCTATCTCGTCGACTTCTTTGGCATCCATGGCCATCTCCGTTGGTCGCTGATCCTCTTGTTCATGGTGCTGAAGGCCGGCCTGATCGTCGCTGTGTTCATGCACATGGCCTGGGAGCGGTTGGCGTTGGCCTACGCCATCCTGGTGCCGCCGGTATTGGTATTGGTGTTTGTAGGGATCATGGTATTCGAATCCGACTACACGCATCTCCTCCGGGTCATATTTTTCGCGCCAACGGCGTAGCTACCATTGCCTCGTACCAGAAGGAGGACGGCTGTGATCACCTGGCTTTTCCAGGCTTGATAGATCCGAAGCAAATTGACGATATCGTCGCGCCTGTAAGTCGAGGCATTCATCTCATGCAAATCAATCGTTCAATTCTTCGCGGGAGCTATGCCAGCATCGGCGACTATATCGCATTGACGAAACCGCGGGTTATGTCGCTGGTCGTCTTTACCGCGCTAGTCGGTCTCATGGTCGCACCAGGGGGCATCGATCCCCTCAATGGTGTCGTTGCCCTTCTTTGCATAGCTGCCGGAGCTGGCGCTGCAGGTGCGCTCAACATGTGGTACGACGCCGACATCGATGCGGTGATGGCGCGTACCGCCATGCGTCCGATTCCTAGCGGCCGCATTTCGCGCTCGGAAGCCTTGGTTTTCGGACTGATGCTTGGCATCTGTGCCATTCTGGCCCTCGGCACTTTGCTGAACATGGTCGCGGCTGCGCTGCTTGCTTTCGCGATTTTCTTCTATGTCGTTGTCTACACGATATGGCTCAAACGCCGAACACCGCAAAATATCGTCATTGGCGGTGCGGCTGGCGCACTCCCTCCGGTGATCGGCTGGGTTGCGGTCACCGGAAATGTCGGGCTCGAACCGCTTATCCTGTTCCTGATCATCTTCCTTTGGACGCCACCCCACTTCTGGGCACTGTCGCTCAATCTTGCTGGAGAATATGCCCGCGCCGGTGTGCCGATGTTGCCGGTTGTAGCCGGCAGAGCCGAAACAAAGCGCCAGATTCTTCTCTATAGCGTTCTGCTGGTTCCGATCTCACTGATCCCCTGCGCACTGGGGTTCGCCGGAGCCATCTATGGGGCGGCTGCGGCGATGCTTGGAGCGATCATGATTTTTCTCGCATGGCAAGTGCGTCGAAGCGACGACAAGGAGAGGCGGCCTGCTCGTCGCCTGTTCGTGTTTTCGATGCTCTATCTGGTCCTTCTTTTTGGCGCGCTCCTGATGAATGCTGCGCCCTACGCTCAGTCCCACTAACTGGACGCATTCGAAGGGCCGATTTTAACGGTGATGGCAACCGGGTGGCTGGCTGGGGCGCGATCGAATCAGTTTAAACACACTCGCTTGAGCCAAATTTGCCAGTCGGTCCAATCCCCTATAGGATCGATCGGTGAAAAAATAGACCAACGAAATGAATGACTTGGACTGGAAATTCTCTTGCGCGCCGATGATGGATTGGACCGAGAGTTCAAGTGTCTCAATCGGTTAGAAGGCGGCGTGTGCACGGCGTGTGCACCGGGAGGTCAAACAAAATCCGACGACAACCAATGTGAGCAGGTTGAACCGAACACGTTGCTGCCGGCGGCGGGCCGATGTTTTGGGGAAGGAGATTTCGTTCGGCAAGCGCGAATTTGCGTCGATCATGTGCGAGAGCTCAATTCGCGGAATGAACGGTTATGGAATGACCGTTTGTGTACAAAGTGGTCATTCATCCGCAAATTGCCTCTCGTAACCGATAAGGCATGAGCAGAGAACTTATCATAAGAGGGCGGGCTGATGACAACGGGCGCAGCTCAGCGCGGCTTATGTCGGTCATGCCCGTCGCAGCCAGGTCCGGAGGCTGTGTGTACCGAATACCTTGTCCGGGTTGATGACGTGACGGAATCGCCTAAGCTGGCGGGATGATCGGGCTCCTCGGTTTCGTGCTGGCCGTCCTGGCCTCGCCGTTCAAGTCGAGGTTGCGGCTCGAGGCTGAGAACGCGGCGCTTCGACATCAGTTGATGGTCTTGCGGCGTAGGCTGCATGGTCGGATCCGGCTGACGAACCATGATCGCTGGTTCTTGATCCAGCTGTACCGCTGGTTTCCGTCAATCCTGCGGGTTCTCACGATCATCCGGCCCGAGACGCTTGTGCGTTGGCACAGGGCCGGCTTTCGGAAGTACTGGCGTTGGAAATCGCGTCGACGGGGAGGGCGGCCACAAATCGAGACGGAGCTACGCGCGCTAATCCGGCGGATGTGCGTCGAAAATCCGCTTTGGGGAGCACCGCGTATTCATGGCGAGCTGCTCAAGCTTGGGTTTGAGGTCGCGCAGTCGAGCGTCGCCAAGTACATGGGGAAACAACGGGGCCCACCCAGCCAGGGTTGGCGGACCTTCTTGCGTAACCACGCGCCGGACATCGCCGCCATGGACCTGTTCGTCGTTCCAACGATCGGTTTCGACCTGCTCTATGCCTTCGTCATCATCAGGCTGGGCCGCAGAGAGCTCATCTGGATCAACGTCACATGGAGCCCGACGGCGGAATGGATTGCACGTCAGATCACGGAGGCCTTTCCTTGGGATGAGGCTCCGCACTACCTCATCCGCGATCGTGACCGGATCTACGGCAACGTCGTCACGCGCCGATTGCGCACCATGGGCATCCGGGACAAACCAACCGAACCAGCCTAGCCATGGCAGAATGGCTTCGCCGAACGGCTGATCGGATCGATCCGGCGGGAATGCGTTGACCACGTCATTGTCTTGGGCAAGGCCCATCTGCGCCGAATTCTGCGATCCTATGCCTGCTATTACGACAACATTAGAACGCATCGGTCGTTGGATGAGGACGCGCCGGTCTCTCGTCCGGTTCAACAGATAGGAAGCATTAAATCACACGCCATCCTTGGCGGACTTCACCACCACTACGTCCGAGCTTAGGTTTTCGGCACAGACAGGCTTCGCGTTTGACCACACAACTGTGATGGCGGTGAAGGCCCGCTGCCGCGGAGAGCACCCTCAACATTGTGGGTTGCTTCTCTCGGCTTGAGCGCGTGAGGAGATTCGGATTTCGCCGTCGCGAGTGCTCATCAAAAGCCCGGCAACTCCGACTTCATCGAAGTCGATGACGGTGGCCGTCGGTCCCCCACTCGGATCTCTACTTTTCGCCGTCCGTCGAAAGGTGGCCGCAGCCGATGCCCAGCAAGGGCTGGACCAGAAGCCTATTAATATTTAGCATCTGGCATGGTCCACTGGCATTTTGGCTATGCTCCGGGAATGGAAGCTAAATCTCAAGCTCGGTCTGAAGCGGGGCGAGGGCACCAGTCCGGTCTACCTCCAGATCGTCCATGGACTGATCGCGGAGATTCGCCGCGGCCGGCTGTCGCCGGGCGAGGTGCTGCCCGGGTCGCGGGAGATGGCGGAAGAGCTCGGCGTGAACCGCAAGACGGTGATCGTCGCCTATGACGAACTGATTGCGCAGGCCTGGCTGACATCGAGGGGCACCAAGGGAACCTTCGTCTCGGAAAAATTGCCGGAATCCCGCAACCGGGCCAGCCGGCTCGCGCCCGACAGCTCCAGGGCACGCGCCGAGGGGCCGCAGTTCAGCCGCTTGGCCGCGCCGCTCGACGTCCCAGCGATCTTTCCGCAGCCGGGCATTGTGCTGATCGACGATGGCACACCCGATACAAGGCTGTTTCCCGCCGAGAGCTTTGCGCGCGCCTATCGGAGCGCGATGTCGCTCGCGGGCAAGGTCGGCAAGCTCGGCTATGCCGATCCCCGCGGCTCTTCGATGCTGCGGGCCGCGATCTCGCGGATGCTGAACATGGACCGCGGCCTGGCGACCACGCCCGCGCGCGTCTGCCTGACGCGCGGAAGCCAGATGGCGATCTATCTCGCGTCCAGAATCCTGGTCAGGCCCGGCGATGCGGTGGTCGTCGATGAGCTGACCTATCCGCCGGCGCGCGAAGCGTTTCGGGCCGCCGGCGCCACGATCGTGCGGGCGAAAGTGGATGAGGCGGGAACCGACATCGACAGCCTCGAGAAATTGTGCCGGCGTCATCGCGTCCGCGTCGTCTACCTGACGCCACATCACCATTTTCCGACCACGGTCCTGCTCAATCCCGACCGGCGCCTGCGCCTGCTCGCACTGTCCTCACAATTCGGTTTCACCGTCATCGAGGACGATTACGATCATGAATTCCATTTCCAGCATCAGCCGCTGCTGCCGTTGGCCTCGTTCGACCCGGCGGTGCTCTACATCGGATCGATGTCAAAGCTGTTGTCGCCGAGCCTGCGGCTCGGTTACATCTCCGCCCCGCAGAAATTCATCGACCGCGCCACCCAGGAGATCCTGCTGATCGACCGGCAGGGTGACCAGGTCACCGAAGACGCGGTGGCCGAACTGGTCGATGCGGGAGAAGTCAGGCGGCATGCCAACCGCGCGCTGAAGATCTATGCCGGCCGCAGGGAAAAACTGGCCGTGATGCTCCGGGCGGAACTCGGTGGCATCGTCGATTTTCGCATGCCCGACGGAGGCCTGGCGTTCTGGCTGACCTTCGAAACGCCGTCGCATCTCGACCGGCTCGAGGGCAATGCATCTGCGTTCGGATTGTCGTTTCTTCCAAGCCGGTGCTTCTCCGGACGGGACGACGGGCGGCGCGGCATCCGAATGGGCTTTGCCGGACTCGACGATCAGGGCATTCGCGACACGGTCCGGCGCATCAAGGCTGCGATCGGCGCTTGACCGGAACGGCATTTGGCATCGTTCGGCAAAAAATCCGCCTGGACCACATTGCATCCCAAAACTGGATCACGTGCCGCCTTCGCCCGCCCCATACTGAGGAAGGATGAACCTGCGGCTGTCTTCACCCTCCGTCCGCTGCGCAACGGTTACGCTCGCCAGCGGGACCGCGTTCGAGGCGTCACCTGACGAGACCATCCTGCAAGCCGCCTTCAGGGCAGGCATCTGGTTGCCGAGCGCCTGCCGCACTGGGGCCTGCGGCAGTTGCCGGGCGAGGATATCCCGCGGCGACTTCCAGCATATCGGGCCAACCCAGGCATTATCGGCAGCCCAACGTGACCGCGGGACAGCGCTGCTTTGCCGCGCGCACGCGACCGGTGACCTCCGGATTGATATCGCCGAGCTTCCCGAACCTCCACCAAGCGAACGCCCCGCGGTTCCCGCGCGGGTGATCGGGCTGGTCCGGGAAAACGAGCAGGTTATGCGGCTGACATTGCGGCTGCCGCCGCTCGACCGACTCGAGTTCATTCCCGGACAATTCGTCGGCATCCGCCACGCCGGTGGTTTCGATCGTTCGTTTTCCATCGCCAACGCGCCGCGGCAAGACGGAACCATCGAGCTCCACGTGGGCCGTGTGTCAGGTGGAGCCTTTACCGGGCATGTCTTCGACCACCTGCAGCTGAACGACATTCTTCACGTCTCCGGACCGTTCGGCAATTTCACGCTTGCTGCAGAGCCGCGCGCTTCGATCTTCATCGCGGGCGGCACCGGCATCGCACCGGTGCGGGCCATTCTCGAGAAGATCGCGGCAGGTTCATTCCATATCCCAGTTGTCGTCTACTGGGGCAGCCGGGCCTCCAGTGGCTTCTACCTTGATCGCGAACTGCTCGAATTTTCGAGCACGTACGGCATCGGCTACATTCCCGTGATATCCGGCTGCGACAAGACATGGGCCGGTCGCACCGGTCTGGTCCATGAGGCGGTGCTGCAGGACTTTGGCGATCTCTCCGGGTTCGACATCTACGCCTGCGGCAATCCCGCGATGGTGGGGGCTGCTCGCGACGCGGCATGCTGCCGCGGTGCAAGCCCCGATCGCTTCTTCTCCGACAGCTTTTATCCGTCGGGATCTGCGGCGGACTCGCGGCTTGATGCAAGAAAGGAATCGTCATGATCAGGATCAAGGACCTCTATGTCTATCCGGTGAAATCCTGCAAGGGAGTTCGCGTAGACGAGACCACGCTTTCGCCGACGGGATTTCTCGGTGACCGGAACTGGATGGTCGTCGATGAACACGGCGTCTTCGTCAGCCAGCGCGACCAGCCGAGGCTTGCGTTGGTCGAGCCGAAGCTTGCGGACGACAGGCTCATCCTCAATGCGTCAGGCATGCCTGAACTGGTCATGTCGCGCGAAGCGAAGGACGGCGAACGGACCAAAGTCGAGCTGTTCGGCGAAAAGATTCCGGCGCTTGCCGCGAGCCATGCGGCTTCGTCGTGGTTCAGTTGCTATCTCGGCGGCGACTATCGCGTCGTGACTTGCGACCCGGAATTCCTGCGCAAGGGCGGCGTCCAGTACCCCTCCCGCGACGAAGCCCCCACAAGCTTTGTCGACAATTACGGGATCCTGGTGATCTCCGAGGCGTCCCACGAGGACCTCAACCGGCGGCTGGTTTCCGGCGTCCCCATGAACCGATTCCGTCCGAATATCGTGGTCGAGGGCGTCGATCCCTACGGAGAGGACTATTTCGCCTCGGCCAGCACGACCGACGTGACCCTCCGATTCATCGATATTTGCTATCGGTGCAACCTGACCACCGTCGATCAGGAGAAGGCCGAGTTCGGACATGAGCCGCTCCAGACCCTGGGCCGGTACAGGAATTCGAAGGTCGGCGTCCGCTTCGGCAACTATGCCGCGGTGGCCGGCGGCGTCGGCAAGACGCTGCGCGCCGGTAGTCCGCTCGAAATTGCGCTCAATTTCTGACGACGGACGAAGCCTGCGACCTGAATGCCGGCGACGGCGTGGGCGCCGGCATGCCGGCTTGTCCGTGCTGGCCCAGTTGCCGGCGACATTTTGCTGGACCAGCAGGCCCGTTCAAACTGGAGGCCGATCAACCCTCACCATCGTGATGCAATCGCGGCAAAGCCGGGATCGAAACGCCCAAGGAACAACAGATCCGATTTTGCGCAACAAGGGGAAGATCCATGTACGACTCGACACTGAGAAAACACTGCCTGGGATTCGTGGAGTTGCTCGCACAGGGCATCGCGCTGATCTCGCCGACGATGACTGCGGCGCTGATCATTCCCGTGATGTATGGAAACACCGGTGACTGGAGTTGGCTTTCCTATGCCACGGGAACGGTCATGCTGGTCTTCGTCGCCTTCAATCTCAATCAGTTCGCGCGGCGTTCGACCACCGCCGGATCGATGTATCTCTATATCTGCCGAGGCCTCGGGCTGACCGCCGGCGCGATCGGAGGCTGGTCGCTGATCTGGGCGTATCTTGGCATCTCGATGGCCGGCGTGACCGGCTTCTCGATCTTCGCCGACAAGCTGCTGGAGATGGCGGGGCTGCATCTGCCGTTCTCGCTGCTGTTTGCGATCTGTGTCGGCGCCGCGTGGTTCTGCGCTTGGAAGAACGTGCAGCTCTCGGCGATGCTGATGCTGTTGCTCGAGGGCGCATCGATGCTGCTGATCGCGATCCTCTGCGTTGTCACACTCGCGCAGCACGGCTTCAAGATCGACCATGCCCAGTTCGACACCTCGTCTCTGCCGCTTTCGGGCCTCGGCCTGGGCGTCGTCGTCGCGATCTTCAGCTTGGTCGGCTTCGAATGCTGCACGGCGTTCGGCGAGGAGGCGCGCGACCCGCTTGTCACCATTCCGAAGGCGGTGGTGTGGAGCCTGGTGATTTCCGGCGGCTTCTTCGTGTTCGTGTCCTACGTCATGGTGATGGCAACCCATGGATCGGATCCGGCGCTGGACAAGATCGACGCGCCGCTCAACGTCATGGCGTCCCTCGCCCACCTGTCCGTGCTTCAGGCGCCGCTCTCATTTGGAGCCATGGTAAGCTTCTTTGCGCTCTGCCTGTCCTGCATCAATGCCGGAAGCCGGGTTCTGTTCGCGATGGGACGACATGGACTGTTCCATGAAAAGACCGCAGATTCCCACGAAACCAACGCCACCCCGCACGTGGCAGTGACGATCCTCGCCGCGGTCGCCTTCATTGTTCCAGCGGTCTGCGTCGCGGTCGCCGGGCTGGCGCCGCTCGATCTCTTCAACTACGTCGGAACGCTGGCGGCGTTCGGCTTCATCGTCCCCTACATCATGATCACGATTGCCGCACCCGCCTATCTGAAAAAGATCAGCGAGCTTCGCGGCGTCGACCTCGCGGTCTGCGGCATCGCGCTGGTACTGCTGATGATCCCGACGGTTGGCAGCGTCTACCCGGTTCCGGACGCACCGATGTGCTACTTCCCGTACCTGTTCCTCGCCTATCTCGCCGTCGGCGCGGCGTGGATCCTGTTCGTCGGCTTCCGTAAGCCGGCGAACGCAATCATGATCCGGGAGCAGATCGGCACCCTGTTGCCGACGGCCCAGCGCGCCGGCTGACCGCGGCGCCGTCCGAGAGGTCCTAGCGGGCCTCTCGGACGGAGCGTCGAGAAGGGATTTCCTGCACATGGTCACGGCATGGGTATCCCGTATCCAGATATTTCCGATCAAGGCGCTGGATGCGATGCGGCTTGAACAGGCCAGAATTCTTGCCACCGGCGCGCTGGAATTTGACCGAACATGGGCGATGTTCGACGCCAACGGCAAGCCCGTCAGCGGCAAACGCCACGCCACGGTTCATCGCTTGCGATCCACGATCGACCTGGCCAGCCAGACTATCTCGATCTGTGCCGGCGAACGGCCTCCATCGGCCGGCCCGGCCTATTCGCTCGAGCACGATCGCGAGGCGATCGAACGACTGCTCGGCGGGTATTTCGGCTTTCCGATCGAGCTCCGGAAAAACTCCGACTTGGGATTTCCCGACGACACGGTGTCTCCCGGGCCTACGATCATTAGTGTCGCAACGCTGGAGGAGATCGCGCGCTGGTTTTCGCTGCCGTTCGAGCAGGTGCGGGCGCGATTCCGCACCAACATCGAGATCGATGGCGTTCCGCCATTCTGGGAGGACAGGCTTTTCGGTCCTCCCGATACCGCCATCCGCTTCGCTATCGGAGACGCGGTGCTGGAAGGGATCAATCCCTGTCAGCGCTGCATCATTCCAACGCGCGATCCGCTTTCGGGGGTGGAAGACAAGACCTTCGTTCAGCGCTTCACCGAGCTTCGCAAGCAAAGCCGGCCACCGTGGAGCGAACGCTCCCGGTTCAATCACTTCTATCGGGTTGCCATCAACACCAGACCGAGCGGTGACCAGGGCGGCAAGATCATCCGCGACGGGGATACGATCCATATCCTGGGGTCCTAGGGCCCATTCGACGCGTGCCGGGTCCGCAAAGCAGCTCGGCGGCCCTTGCTTTTTTGCGGACAATCGCCAGGGCGGTAAGGCTTCTTTCAAGTATTTCGCGGAAGCTTTGGCGACCGGCGCGGATCCTGTTCGGAGATCCGCAATGATTCAGCTTCAGTCTCAAAGGACCAAGTTGCCAATCCGCGCGGCGGCGGGGAGGCGATATCGGATTAGTACGGCTGCGTCCGTGGCGCTGATTGCGCAGATACTTTCTGCATGCTCGAGTCCGCCTCAATCATTTTCGGCGAGCAGCGTCACTGCGCAGTATCAGGACTTGGACGACTTACCACCACCAGCGGCCGAAATGCGCGCAGATCAAATCGCACAGCTAAAAGCTGAGCTGATCCAAGTCCGCGACGAGCAAGGGCGCGTCGCAGTTCGGCAGCAGCGCTCCGTTAGGCCTTCGCCTGCGCCTACCTCTGGTGTCGAGTCGGCAGTCTTTTCTCTGACGGCGCCGTAACCTCAATTTCTTACAGAAGTTGACGTTTTATCCACGCCGGAATTGGATCGAGCGGCGTTCGATAGAGTTCCCTGCTGTCGCTGTCGGTCACGCGAATAGCACAACCTTTAGTCTTCAGCTCCGGCAACACCGTACAAAGTTCGGTTGCAAGTTGCTGAGCCCGATCAGATGCGACGTCCAGATCTTCAAGTATCAACCCACCCTGGTTTCTGCATTCCTCACCGATCACGAGGTCAAAGCTGTAGTATGGCATTCGAAAAACTCCCCCGATTCCCGAACATTCCCAGCTGTCTCAAACGTTACATCGAGTCGAAGTAGTTCCCTCAGTGCTGCTTGGGCACGCAGTCGCAGATTTCGTAACGTGTTGCATTTCGGCTAGGCTGGTGCGGCAGACATCTGGCGGAGCATGCCGGAGAGGGGCGGAGACTTGGTGGAGGCCGGGAACGTCAGCAAACTTGCTCGAGCGCAAGTGACCTTGCGGATGATTTCAAGGCTGTGTCTCTTCATTTTTGGATCCGAAATGCAGCTTGTGCTGCAAAATATCGCGGTAACCCATTGAAATCGCAGAAATGCGAG
>Ga0210410_10001348_pt1 | contig 23338 bp, 26 predicted proteins | sample IncBWC4MmetaG_FD_161058 | JGI IMG/M metagenome (GOLD analysis project Ga0210410, IMG submission 161058) | Forest soil microbial communities from Barre Woods Harvard Forest LTER site, Petersham, Massachusetts, United States - Inc-BW-C-4-M | ecosystem: Environmental > Terrestrial > Soil >... | reverse complement strand
GTCGTCTCCCCGGACAGCGTGGAAATCCCGTTCGCCAGCGTGCTGCCGCTCAGCGCATAGAGCGAGCTGAAGGAGGTGGGCAGCGTACGCCCGCTATTGAAATAGCTGTCGAGGTTCGAGGCAATGGCGTGCTGATTTTCGGTGAGGCCGAGGATGGCCGCCATGTGCGAGGTGAAATTGAGGTAGACGTTGTTGCTGTCGTAGGAAATGCCGGCGCTCAGGCTCTGCGGCAGGTTGACAGCGGTGAAGTTGTCGAACGTCGTGCCGTTGAGGCTTGATGCGCTCAGGATCGTGTAGCTCTTAGTAAGCGGCCCGCCCGCGAAGGCAGCCGTCGCCGTGCCGGCCAGCGTCGCTATCCCCGTAACATTGGCGAAGCTCGCGCCGCCTGCGCCGACAAGGCTCATGAAGGTCGAGCCCGGCTGCATCGCGAGATCGCCGATGATCATCATCCCTGACCCGGCCACACCGGGCTTGCCCGGCGCCAAGGTGCCGCCGGAGGCGATCGTAACGGCCGGCGGATCGATGATGCCGTCGCCGCCCAACGCGCCGCCGGCATTGACCGTGACATTCGACGTGCCCGCGAGCACGCCGTTGATGACCAGGAAGCCGCCATTGACGGTCGTCGCACCGCCATAGGCGTTGATGCCGCTCAGCGTCTCCACGCCGCCGTTCAAGGTCAGCCCGCCGCTGCCATAGAGAATGCCGGCATAGGAGCCGCTGGCATTGGACAGTGCAAGCGTGTTGGCGCCGAGATAGACCGTGCCATTGGAATCGCCCGAGAGCGATTGGATGACCGCGCCGCCGGGCAATGTGACGCCCGAAATATCGAAGATGCCGCCGGCCGATACGTTGACGCTGGAGGAAGCGGAAATGCTTCCCGGGCCGACCAGCGCAAGGTAGCCGCCGGTGATCGTGGTTGCACCCGTATAGGTATTGGTGCCGCTCAATGTCGCCGATCCGCCCGGCGTGATCGCAACGCCGCCATCGCCGGAAATAACGCCGGCCAGACCAAGCGGCACGGAACTGGAGCCGATGACGAGCGGGGCCTGAGGCGTCGTCACGATGTCCGCAGCGGTGACGTAATTCGGCGTCCAGCCGATGGCATCTCCCGCCAGATCGTACAGCACGGAATTCTGCAGGAAGAAACCGATCCCCAGAAAGGACACCTCATTCTGCACGGTCGAATTTATCGTTCCCGCGCCATAGGGCGGTGCTGGATAATTATATCCGTTGGTTCCTGGCGGGCTTACGACGTAGCTCGTTATCGTCGAGCCGCCGTCCGAGATCGTCAGGGTAGATCCCGGCACAACCGCGGCACTGAGAACAAGTGGGCTGTAGATTTGGTTGTTCGAGGTGCCGGTGTCGAGCAGGGTTTGTTGGGTGATCGTGCGGAGCCCTTGTCCGGGGATGTTCAGCGTCACGCTCAGATCAATCGGATAATGCTGCAAGGCTGGTGCGCCGGAATTTGGAAATGCCGGGGTCGACGGTGCTGCGGCGAGCGTGTTGGCCGGCGCGAACTGGGCAAGAAGTGCGGGCGTCAAGCCCAGGATGACGGCAGGATTGCATGAGGCGATAGCGCATTGCGTGGGCTGCGGCCCGTTCACCGTCGAACCCGGCACCTGCCCCTCGCCGGTCGGCAACGCGCTGAGCGCCTGGCCGTTCGCAGCGACGATATAGCCGGCCGTGGTCCCAGCGACCACGGCCTGGCCGAGGATGCCTCCGATGACGGCCGTGTTGTTGTTCGTGACGCTAAACGGTGTGTTGGCCGTTCCGCCCCTGAAAAAATCTGCGAAACCGTCGGCACCGAAAACACCGTAATAGCCCGCGAAGTTGTAACCCGGGACCGATACCGATTGCAGCGCGGCGGTATTGGCATCGATCATGTTGCCGTTGTGCGCGTAGACCGCATTGACCAGAAAATTTGAGGCGCTGCCGTTGGGCGTCACCGCATTAAGCGTGACGCCGGATGCCGATGCGGGCGTTGCGTAAAATGTCAGCGACGGCACCTTGATGGCATTGCTGTCATATTCGTTGGGCGAACCGTTGGGATTGTCCCCGTAATTGTAGAATATTCCCGTCGGCAGCCCCTGGGAGGCCATGTTGCTTGGCAAACCGCCGAATGCCGCGGCGGACGTATAAAAGGCGTTGAAGAGGCCCGAGCCGGTGTCGAACAGATAGGGCCGCGCTGGCCCGCCGTTGATGCCGACATTGATGGTCAGGATCACGCCGTCAGCCGCTTGCTCCAGTTGCAGCGGGATATTGAGCGACTGCGCGATCGCTTCCGGTGAAAAGCAGAAGGCGGTTAAAGCAACCAGCACGAGAGCTGCGAAAACCGCAGCCATTTTCGGTACGCAACGCATTCCAACTTCCGACGCCCGACAACTTCCGGCCGCTTTTATGGCACGCAACCTCCACCAACACGATCAAAGTTTTGCGACCGTGAATGCGCGAGGGGTGTACTGTTGTTTTTATGCACGGCCGCGCCGTAAGGTCCTCGTAAGCCAGGCGAGGAAATCGCTGAGTGCCCGGGCATCGCCTGGAGATTGATCGACGAAGAGGTCGCGGCAGGACCGAGCGAATCGGCCTGATCCCATCATCCGCTGGCCCGCATCAGCGCCACTCCTCCTGATGGACTAGTCAGCAAGCCCCGTTGAAAAGACGCAATTCGACCCGCTTCGTCACGATCATTCAGGGCGCGACTTTGGGACAAGGTGGAGGCGCACGCGCAAGCGGGGTCATGGCGTGTCAGCTGACATTGCGGATTGAGCCGCAGACGAGGGATTTGCCGCGCCGCTGTCCGCGGTGCGGAGCGCTCTCTCGTCTCGCTCACTCCATTCTCGATTCCCGGCGAGGCAACACGGTTCGCCTCTACCGCTGTGGGAGTTGCGGCGAACTGCTTTGGGATGATGGATCGAAATCCTGCGGGGACGTATTGGCGCGTCGGATCGGCAACTCGGGGTCGTCCGGGGAGTGAAAGGTGGACTAACAGCGCGCGAGCCGTTGGAAGTTGGTCGGGTGGAAATACCGCCTCAATCCCGAGGGGTATGGCTCGACGAACCGTAAGCCGGAGGCAAAGCCTCCGGCTTACGGAGCGCGGAAGTCACCAGAGGAGTGAGTGTCATGCGAGTACAGCACGCAGCGGCAAGGCCCTTCGATGCAAGGCCTTTTGATGTCAGTCAGATCGAAGGCGATATTCGCGAAGCAGTTCACCAAGGGTCGCCGCACATCCAGGCGGTCGAAACTGCGCCGCGGCCGGCGAAGCCGCCGCTTCCGGACTACGTCAGTCATCGCGACGACGTCAGCGAGATCGGCAAGCTCTCGGCCGAGGCCATCGCCAGGGAATATGAGGTGACCGCCAAGGAAATCGAGGCGATGGGCGAGGTGGTCCGGGACATGGTGCAGCGTTGCGAGCAACTGACCACCTCCGCGTCTTCCATGCTCAAAGACATCAAGGCCACCGCGACGAACTACCGCCAGGAAGCCAAGCGGATATTCAACGAAATCGAATCCTGCTCCAGCGCAGCCGATGAAGTTCGCAAGCTGTGCGAAGCCTTCCGCGACAAGATCGCCACCAAGACCGCCGAAGGCGCGAGTTGATCATCTACTCGGCGGTGCCCTTTCTCCTGGCTGCGGCACCGCCCGTCATCCTGCTGCTCTCGATCCTGGTCGGCGGCTGCACGATGATGCGGCCCGGCGGCAACGCGATGGATCGGGCGCGGCTCTATTCGGAGGCGAACAGTCGGGCCGGCGAGGAGCTGGTCAGGGAGCTTGATCGGCGCGCAGCGCGCGAGGAGCTGCAGCGCACCGTTGAGGAGGCACAGCGATGATCTGTGAGTGTTGCCACCGCAATGTCGACCACGTCAGGAGCTCGTTCTGGCATGGCGAGGCCCGGATCTGCCGGGAGTGCCTAGCGCAATGGTGTGATGGCGATAATGACGAAATCGGCGCGGATGCTGCGAGCGTGGGAAACTATGTGCGCCTCAGGCATGGTCTTCCTCCGCTCGCGGCAGCACTGGCGATCCTCCTGTTGACCGCCGCGCCGGCGGCTTACGCCTCTCGTCACTGCCTCGGCTATTCGGAAGCGGCAAGAACCTGGCCGTCGCGGGCGCTGGTGAAGGATGGCGACGGATGCTGGACCTATGACCGCCATCCGCCGCACGCGGAAGCGCCGGTCGCGATCCGCGAACCCGTCCTGCCGGTCCGCGCGCCGACGCTGATGGACCGCTGGGTCGATGCCGACCTGATTGAGGTCGGACCGCGTCAAAGCGAGCCCGACACCGTGTCACAGGCAGAACCTTCCTCCTCGCCCGACGCGATCGCGAGCGCGAGCCAGTTCGCGCTGTTCGTCGCGCTGGTGCTTGCAACTGTCTCGGTCGTGGAGATCGCGACCGTGCGCGGCTCAGCGCCCGGCGGCGAGGCGCGGCGCTGGGCCGCGAAGTCCAGACGCTGACGCGGAAGTTGGTGACTGTGTCATGGAGTTCAACGGCCTATGCCGTCGGAGAGCAGAACCGGAAGATCGCCCGATGCTTCACAGTCCTGATCGAACAGCCGGTGGTTCATGGCCCACATCGCAGCTTGCGTGCGATTGTTCGCGCCGATCTTTCTGAAAATAGCTTTCACATGCGCCTTCACGGTCGGCTCGGCGATATTGAAGAACCGCGCCACATGTTTGTTGGAGTCGCCCTGAACGATGCGTTCCAGGATCGCGATCTCCCGCGCGGACAGCTTCAGCCCTCGCGGCTCATCGGCGACTTCCAATGGATCGTCGTTCGCAAGCAAGGGAGGCAGCCGCTCTTCCGGCCTTGGCTGGAGATCGATCGGCCACAAGCGGGCGTCGATCAGAATGACCTTTCCGTTGATCACAGCCTGCAGCGTGCTGACGAGATCCTCGGGGCTGACCGAATTGAAAAGGGCTGCATTGGCGCCATCCTCCAGTGCACTCGCAAGCGAGCGGGGATTGCTTTCATCGGCGACGGCCACGATGAAGGCCAGAGGATATCGGCTTCTGATCTTGCCGCAGATCAGAGCCTGATCCGCGCCGACGGCGACGATGAACAGAACAGGTTTGTCGTAAGGGACCTCCGAGAGGTCTTCCAGGTTTATCGCGCAGCCGTGCGGACGAAAGCGGGTCTTCGACAGTAATAGCCGCAAGCCCTCGCGAAAGAGGCCGTCGCTTTGCAGGATATACGTCGGTACTACGGACTCGCTCGACATACCCGGGCCGCCGCTCCGATGACGACTTCACGCGTTCTTCAGCAGCCCCGCCCCGATGGAAACTTTACTACAGAATACAGAGGGTTGCATACTTTGTAATAACTTAAGATAGGTTTGGCGGAGAATTAGGGACAGCCATCCTGTCCTGATTATTCTGGCCTTCGCAAAGTGCCGGAAACATTTCCTATTCCCGCATGGACTAGTCCGAATTTTCCGGCGCGCCGATGAGGATCGTCGACCGGTTTGTCCGAAAGCGACGCTTCGTGGCGGCTTTTCTCTGCCCTGCTCAACGCCCGCACGATACGGAAATACCTTCGAGGCAACCGCCTGACGTCGATCGCCAGCGAAGTCGGCCAGCCCCCGCCGTCAAGTCGCAGCAATCGAGGTGAGGAAGTCGCTCAGCGTCCGCATAACGTCGTCGGGAAATTGATCGACGAAGAAATGTCCGCCGGGGAGGGAGGCCGCTTTCGGGTCGCTGAAACGCTTGCGCCATTCCGCCGGTATATCGAAGAGCTGGGCCATCTGCCCGGTCGAGCCATAGAAGACCAGCGTTGGACATTCCACGCGGCGTTCGATGTCTGCGGCGTCGTGCTCGAGGTCGATGGAGGCTGCCGCGCGATAATCGGAGCACGATCCGTGAATCATCGCGGGATCGCGCCAGGAGCGGCGATAGTCAGCGACTTGGGATGTGCTGCGCCTCAGGGCGCATAGCGCAAGAGACAATACCGGATTATGCTGCTACGGCTAAAGCCGGATAGCGGAGGAGCAGCAATGCTGTTTCGTCTCGCATGTGCCATTGTGTCGACGACGGCGCTGCTACTTGATCCCGTTGGCGCCTTGTCGCAGGACATGCTGGCCGGCATTGATCTCAATAGTACGGAAATGTCGACGCCGGAGATGACGCGCGCCGATGTCGATGCGCTTCTCAAGGCGTCGCGCCGAGACGGCGCGGATCAACGCCCGGCGGATTTGCAAGCAAAGCGGCTATCGCAACTCGATCTCTCGGGTCTCGACTTCTCCGGCAGCAATCTTCGGCTCGCGAAGCTCAACCGGGCGAATCTAAAAGGCGCGCGTCTCGATCGGGCCGTCTTGAATCAGGCTTGGCTGATCGAAGCGGATTTGACCGGAGCCTCCCTCGCAAAAGCAACTCTGCTCGCAACGCAGATGCAACGTGCCAAACTTGGCGGCGCCGATTTGAGCGGCGCGCGCATAGCCGCCGATCTTTCCGGCGCCAGCCTGGTCGGGGCCAATCTTTCGGGCGCCGATTTCAGCGCAGATATGCGCAACCAATCGATGGGCCTGATGCGTGGCGTGCTCAAATCGGCCGATCTCAGGAATGCGAACCTGAGCGGCGCCAATCTCGCGCGTGCCGATCTGCAATTCGCCAAGCTCCAGAACGCCAATCTGACGAATTGCAACTTGACCCGCGCCGATCTTGCGGGAGCCGACTTGTCCGACGCCAATCTCGACGGCGCCGATTTCACGGATGCCGACTTCACAGCGACCATGTTGCCGAGACCGCCCGCCTTGACCGGGGCCCGCAATCTGGACAAGGCCAGGAACTTGGACCAGGCACGACGCCCGTTCATTAGATAATTTGGCGCCGGATCCCGGCTCGGGTCGAGCGAAACGGCAGGCCGATCGAGGTGACCGCCGCGGAACTGGCGCGGCTGCTGGAGAGAGAAGTGAAGCCGTGAGCGCCGATGCGTCTCGCCTCAGGCGATGATACGCGGCGCGGCGGTGGCCTTGTCGCCGGTGTTCGGGGTGCCCGTCGGCTCGATCAACAGAATATGCACCTCTCCGCGCGCCACCGGGCGGTGCTCGACGCCCTTCGGCACCACGAACACTTCGCCGGGATTGAGCGTGACGATGCGGTCCCGAAGTTCGATATCGAGTGTGCCTGCGAGCACCAGGAAGAAGTCGTCCGTATCGTCATGCTTGTGCCAGTGAAATGGCCCGTCGAGCTTGGCCACCATCACGTCGTTGCCGTTATAGGTGGCAACCGTGCGCGGCGAGAAGCGATCGGTGAAGGTGGCGAGCTTCTCGGCCAGATTCGCGGGCTCTGTCATCATGATTGTCTCCCGGCGATGGTTGTGAAGCGCCAGTCGCGGAATGTCGCGGACAATCCGCCGTGGTGCCTCAGGGATTATCTGACAACCTCGCGCTTGGATTCCCGCGACGGGCTGCCTGCTTTAGGCTTTCGGACCGCCTTGCCGGATGGTGCGGGCCGCTCGGCCGACGGAGTCGCCGGCAATGCGTCGATCTCGTCGATGCCCGCCATGAAATCCGTTCCGGCGCGCATGACGTGCTCGGCCGCCAGCGTCGCCGCGGCACGCTCGTCGCCGTCGATGATCGCTCTGAGGATTCCGGCATGCTCGTTCCAGGAGCGTGACTGGCGCGACGGACTCATCGGCGCGAACAGCATGGCGGTACGGCCGCGCAGCCGCTGCAGCAAGTCGCCGAGCACCCGGTTCTGGCCTGCAGCCGCTAGCTCGCTGTGAAATTCCTGGTTGAGCCGGTAGAGCTGGTCGAAATGACCGGCATTGACCGCTGCCGTTCCCTTGTTCAGGACCGCCTCGATGCGCTTGATCACGCGCGTGTCGTGCCGGCGCGCAGCCAGCCGCGCATTATGTCCTTCGAGCAGCGCGCGCACCTCGATCGTCTCGCGCGCTTCCTGCTCCGACATGACGGCAACCGACGCGCCGCGGCGTGCGGCGACCTCGATCAGACCTTCCGAGGCCAGCGCCCGGATCGCCTCGCGCACGGGATTGCGGGACACGCCGAGCTCGTCGGCGATGCGTTCCTCGACCAGCCGCTCGCCGGCCTTCAGCCGGCCGGTCAGGATCGCCTCACGCAGCTCGGCAATCACCTGGCCGTGCAGCGACGAATGCTCCTCGCCGACCTTGCGCTTGAATGATCCGATAGCCATGACGAGTTCACCTGCTCACGGCCTAGCCCCGGTCATGGGCCCTGCCTCTGTCGCCTTCGATGCGAAACGCCCCCGAGATAGCGACTCCGCCGCATAGTACAAGCTTTCAGGCGATAGGCCACGCTCGCGCGCGGCGCCATGCACTATTGGTTTTCGGCCTCCGTCGTGGCGACGCTTGTCGGACGGGGCGCTGCCGGCCGGCGCTCGGACAGAGGTATCCAGGATACGCTGACGTCGCCATTGACGAAGGTCTGGCAGGCCATGCGGTAGCCCTGCTGCAGGTCTTCCTCGGTCAAGTGCTTGCGCTCCTTCGGCTTGACCGCATCGGTGTGCGCGAGCCCGCTTTCGATGCGGCATCGGCAGGTGCCGCACAGCCCGCCGCCGCATTTGAAGGGAATGCCGCCTTGCTCGCGCAGTGACACCCGCAGCAGGTTGCTGTTCTCGGGCGCGCTGACGGTCTTGCCGTTATTGGTGATGAAGGTGATCTGGACCATCGCGAAAACTCAGCGTGCGGCGATCGCGGTCTTGCGCAGCGACGTCTCCATGTGGCCGAACGTGGTGAGATGCTCCAGTTCCCTGAAGGCGCGTTCGCGGCTCTCGAATTTCTCCAGGAATTTGCTCGGCACGTCGTTCACGATCTCGCTGCCGTCCTCGATCACGCGGATGCGGGTGCGGTCCTCGAGCAGCTCGGCGATCACGAAGTGCGCCTTCTTCTGCCCGTAGAACAGATAGTCGTAGGCATCGAGCGGCTTCAATCCGGCCCCGATCTCGGTGCGGAATTGTCCGGGCTTGCTGGTCAGGATCACATACATGGCAAATCCTTCCTTGTTGGGAGGGGATGGCGCGCCTATCGCGTCTCGCCTTGCGCCGGCTCCGCCTTGAGGGGGGCGAGCGGGACCTTGTCCTGCTCGATCTCGATGTCGTGGCTCAGCCAAAGCTGGCAGAGCAGGCGATAACCCTGCTCGAGGTGCGGCCCCAGCCGCTGCTTCTCTTTCCAGTTCGGCTCCGGCAAATGCTCGGCGCCATCAAGCACGCGGCAGGCGCATTTGGCGCATTTCCCCATCCCGCACCCGTAGCGCAGGTTGGGATAGGGGAATTGCCGGATCCCGGCCTTCACGACGAGGTTGGTGTTGGTGTCAATCTCGCCGCGATAGGTCTGGCCATCCCGATGCAGGGTGACGGTGGGCACTGCTTCAGGCCACCTTGCGCTCGACCATATCGAGTTGCTCGATCGGGAGGTCCTTGGCGACGTAATCCCAATAGAGCGCGGTGGTGTAGAGCAGGCGCATCTGCGCGCCGACCTCGCAGATCTTGAGGCAGCGCTGCTGCAGCTCGACCGTGTTGGCGTGCTCGAGTACGATCTGGTAGCCGCGTTCGCCGTGGATCTCGTCGGAGACGATGTGCAGGTCGAAGAACTCGACCTCCTCGTCGGTGAACTTGTACTTGTCGCGCAGCGTCGGCGTCTGCCGGCGGTAGATCGAGGGCACCTGCGATTCCAGGCCCACGACAAGACCGGCCACCGCCACGATCGGATCCTCGCGCATCGCCACCGCATAGCACCAGCTCTGCAGGCCGCGGGTGGTCGCGCTCATATTGTCGGGATCGGTCACGCGCGCGCGTGTGGTGCCGCAGGCCTCCGCAAAGCGGATCAGGAGGTCGGTGTGGCGATCACCGCCGATCTCCTCCTCATACATATTGGCGAGCAGGAAGTCCTTGGCCTCGGTGAAGCCGTCGGGCATGCGGGCATAGACATAGGCGAGGTAGTCCGCGAACGGACCGACATAGTGGAAGTGGTTCTCGGCCCAGCGCGCGAGATGTTCGCGGCTCAGCTTGCCGCTGGCCCAGGCGATGCTGAACGGCGCCTTGTTGGCGCTCTTGCCCTTGATGGCGTTTTCGAGGGCGGTGCGGAAATCCACGTGGTTCATCAATTCAGGCATTGGGCGCTCCCTGTGATCGCGGTCGGGCTTGCAGTGCTTCTTGCAGCCATGGGCCGGGGCCTGCATCGGCTCCGGCTGTCAAAAATTGTATACACTATACAATTGATTTTCGTCAACGACTTTGCTTAGCTGACGTTATTCGGCTCAAAATCGAGGCAAGTTTCGCCCGCTTTTCAGCCGTGGCAGGGCTATCGGGACATATATCGTATACAGTATACGCATGTTCGATGACCTGAGAATGCGTTTGCATCAGACACTGGGGGAGTGCGGGACAAACCATGACGCAGCACATTTCGCTCACCGCGGCCCATTGGGCCTATATCGCCGGCGTCGTCGCCGTCGTTCTGACTATGATCTTGCGGGCCAATGTGGTGGTGCCCTCGATCGTCGCCACCTTCGTGGTGGCACTGGCCTTCACGGGAAGTGCGGTGGGCGCGCTTTCGGCCATCTTCAATGCGAGCTTTGTCGCGGCGAAGGAGCTCTTCAATATTTTCCTGGTGATCGCGCTGATCACCGCGCTCCTCAACGCGCTGAAAACGCTGCGCTCCGACGTGCGCATGGTGCAGCCGTTTCGCGTGGTGATGACCAACGGTCACTCCGCCTTCTTCATCCTTGCCGCCATCACCTATGTGATCTCGCTGTTCTTCTGGCCGACGCCGGCGGTTCCGCTGGTCTCCGCCGTGCTGCTGCCGGCCGCGATCGCCGCGGGATTGTCGCCGCTGGCCGGCGCCATGGCGATTGCGATCGCCGGACAAGGCATGGCGCTGTCGTCGGACTATGTGATCGGGGTCGCGCCCGGCATCAGCGCCAAGGCGGCGGGTGCAGCCGTCAGCGCGGCCGCCGTCGCCGACCGCGCGTTGGCGCTATCCCTGATTACGGGCGGTGTGGCGCTGGTGATCGCCTACTTCTCGATCCGCAAGCTGATCAAGCCCGGCAGCGAGGCCTTGCTCGAGCAATGGCAGAAGCAGTCCGGCAATGGTGACGCCAAGTCGATCGAGGCCTCCGGCAGCTTCGACAAGGCCGAGATTGCGCGCGGCACCAGCTATGAGGAGCCGCTCGCGATCGATGCCAAGCTGCGCCAGCATCTGCCGCTCGTCGCGAAGCGCCGCGCGGGGTGGTCGAAGCTGTTCGCCATCCTCACGCCGATCGGATTTGCCGCGGTGATCGCGGTGATGGTGCTGCCGAAGCTCGGCATCCGCGGCGGCTGGCCGGAGCTCAAGGGCGGCGACGCCGCAGCGCTCGTCGGCGGCATGGGCACCGCGCTGATGATCCTGGCGACGCTCGCCGCGGAGGGCGCGCGCAAGAGCCTCGACGTCTGCGCCGATCACATCACCGACGGCTTCGTCTTCGCCTTCAAGGCGATGGGCTCGGTGCTGCCGATCGCGGGCTTCTTCTTCATGGGCGCCGGCGGCGATCTGGCTTCGGGCATCCTCAACGTTCCGGCCGCGCAGGCGCCGCCGCTGCTGTTCGACCTGATCCAGACCGCGCAGGCCTACATTCCGCAAAATCACTACCTGGTCGCCTTCGGCGTCCTCATCGTTGGTATGATCACCGGCATCGATGGTTCCGGCTTTGCGGGCCTGCCGCTGACTGGTTCGCTGTCCGGCGCGCTCGGGCCCGCCGTAGGCCTCGACGTCACCACGCTCTGCGCCGTCGGACAGATGGGCGCGGTGTGGACCGGTGGCGGCACGCTGATCGCATGGTCCTCGCTGATCGCGGTCGCCGGCTTTGCGCGCGTACCGGTGCTCGAAGCGGTGCGCATGTTGTTGCTTCCGGTCCTGACGGGGCTCTTCGTGTCCACCATCTGTGCCGTTCTGTTCTGGAGCTGACCACAATGACAAAAACCATGACGTCGCTTGCCGAGGTACGGCGAGCGGAAGTCGAGCAATTCCGAAATTACATCGACGGCGAATGGACCGCCGGCGGCAGCGGCGAATGGCTCGATAATGTCAATCCGGCCGATACCGGCGATATCGTCGGCCGCTTTGCCGCCTCGACGGCGGAGGATGCGAAAGCCGCCGTCGATGCGGCCTCGCGCGCCTTTGCGGCCTGGCGCAAAACGCCGGTCTCGACCCGGGCGAAAATCATGAACCAGGCGGCAAGCTATCTCGAAAGCCACGCAGCCGCCTTCGCCGCCGAGATGACGCGGGAGATGGGCAAGCCGCTCTCGCTTGCCAAGGACGAGATCCTGCGCTCGGCCCAGACGCTGCGCTTCTATGCCGTCGAGGGACAGTCCTTTACCGGCGAAGTCTTTCCGCAGGATGATGGAGGCCAGGTCGTCTATACCGAGCGGGAGCCGCTCGGTGTCGTATCCGTCATCACGCCGTGGAATTTTCCGGTATCGATCCCGGCGCGCAAGATTGCGCCTGCGCTGATTGCCGGCAACACGGTCGTGTTCAAGCCGTCTTCGGATGCGCCGCTCTCCGCTTTGCGGCTCACCGAGGCTTTCGTCGCCGCCGGGATCCCGAAGGGCGTGCTCAATTTCCTCAGCGGCCGCGCCGGCGATGTCGGGGCGGCGATCACCGTGCCGCCGGTGGTGCGGGCGATCTCGTTCACCGGCTCGACTGCGGCCGGCGAGCAGATCCACCGCTCGGTTGGTCTGACGACGCGCACGCAAATGGAGCTGGGCGGCAAGAATCCGCTGATCGTCATGGATGACGCCGATCTCGATGCCGCGGTCGATCTCACCATCAAGGGCGGCTTCTCGCTGACGGGCCAGGCCTGCACCGGGACCAGCCGCGTGCTGGTCATGCGCGAGGTCAGGACGGCGTTCACCGAAAAGCTGATCGCGCGGGTGAAGGCGCTCAAGATCGGCAGCGGCATGACCGCCGGAAACGATATCGGTCCGCTCGCGACCGCGCGCCAGCTGGAAACCGTGCTGCGCTATGTCGAGATCGGCAAGCGCGAGGCAAAGTGGCTTTGCGGCGGTGAGCGGCTGCGCGGCGGCGACCACGATCGGGGCTTCTATGTCTCGCCCGCGATCTTCACCGACGTGACGCAGGACATGCGGATCGCGCGCGAGGAGATCTTTGGACCGGTGATCGCGATCATCGAGGTCACGAACTATGAAGACGCCGTCGCCAAGGCCAACGACACCGAATACGGGCTGTCGGCCGCGATCGCGACGCATAATCCGAAATGGATGCATGCGTTTGCGCGCGACATCGAGGCCGGCACGGTCAAGATCAACCGCACCACGACGGGCAATTTGATCAACGCGCCGTTCGGCGGCCTGAAGCGCTCCAGCACCTCGACGTTCCGCGAGTCCGGCCGTGCCGGACTCGAATTTTACACCCAGATCAAGACGATCTATCGCGGTACCTAAGAGAAGAGAGCACATCATGCGGCAAATTCTAAGGCTCGAGCGCGATGAGGCGCAGCGGATGGCGGCGGCGGCGATCCGGAAGGCCGAGGAGATCAAGGTCTTCGAGACGGTCTGCATCGCCGATGACGGCGGCTATCCCATCGTGCTGGAGCGCATGGACCGTGCGCGCATTACCGGTCCACAGATCGCCTGGAACAAGGCATTCACCGCCGCCGGACACAAGCGCTCGACCCATCTGTTCAATCAGGCGCCGAATGGTCCGGCATTGCCCGGCAACGAGGCGTTCGGCATCCAGTTGAGCTTCGAGGGACGGTTCGCGGTGTTCGTCGGCGGCTTTCCGATCGTCGTCGATGGCGAAGTCGTCGGCGGCATCGGCCTCAGCGGCGGCAATGGCGAGCAGGACACCGCCTGCGGCCTGGCCGCGTTGCAGGCGTTGCAGGAGCGGCTCGGTGCGGGGCATCGGGTCCTGGTTCAGGCTGACATCAAGATGTAACGGACGGCGCGCCGGTTTGGGCGAGAAGCCAGCGATAGGCCAGTTTCGAATATGCCAAGCTACCGGTCGCGGTATGATGGGAGACCCAATATTGCGCTAGAGTACCGAAATCCCGTCCAGAACCAGTGAGGACCCATGGATTTCGAGTTTCGGTGCCAGACCTGCGACGAAATTCACAAGGGAATGCCAAGCTTCGGGGCTGTTGCTCCTCCGAGTTACTACGCGGTCCCGGAAGCGGAGCGCGCCTCGCGATGTGAGCTCGGTAGCGACCATTGCGCGATTGATTACGAGCTCTTTTTTGTGCGCGGCTGTCTGGAAATCCCGGTGCATGGCGCAGATGAACCGCTGGTCTGGGGCGTCTGGGTCTCGCTAAGCCAGCAGAATTTCAAAGCGTGGCTGATGGCCTACGAGGAGCAGCATCGTTCTCATGTGGGCCCGTTCTTCGGCTGGCTGAGCGCGTGGTTCAGGCCCTACCCGGAGGCCATGAATTTGAGGTCGCGGGTTCATCTTCGCGACAACGGAATTCGACCGCGGATCGAGCTTGAGCCTACAGATCATCCGCTGGCGCTTGAGCAGCACAATGGGATTTCGATCGATCGGCTCGCAGAAATCTACGCGATCATGATGCATGGTCCCGATCAATGAAGGCAGATGCGGAACGGTGATTCCATCATCAGTCTGGCGGAGGGCTGGACCTTACCGAGCACGAAAACGTTTTCGTGACGTCACTCCGGGGATGCCGCAAAGTGGCGCGCCACGGCCGATGAAGATGATGGGGTGGACGGCCCCTGCTCTCCGGCATCAAAGTGCCAAAACGTGGTCGTCGTGAACGCCACAACGAGAGGAGCCGTCCGCTATGCAAGTTACCACGATTGGTCTGGATATTGCGAAGCGAGTATTTCAGGTCCACGGCGTCGATTGCACCGGCGCGGTTGTCATTCGCAAGAAGCTGCGACGGTCGGAACTCGCGCAGTTCTTCGCCCACCTTGCACCATGCCTGATCGGCATCGAGGCCTGCGCCACTGCGCACCATTGGGCCCGCGAGCTGATGGCGCTCGGTCATCAGGTCCGGCTGGTGCCGCCGAGTTATGTCAAGGCCTACCTTAAGCGAGGCAAGAACGACGCGGCCGATGCCGAGGCGATCTGCGAAGCGGTGACGCGGCCGACCATGCGTTTCGTGCCGGTGAAGAGCGAAGAGCAGCAAGGCGTGCTGGTCTTGCATCGCGGGCGCGAATTGCTGGTGCGCCAGCGCACCATGCTGGTCAATGGCTTGCGCGCCCACATGGCGGAGTTCGGAATCATTGTGCCGCAAGGCATCCAGCGTGTGCCCGAGCTGGTGGCGATGCTGAAGGACGAGACGACGGGCATTCCGCAGATTGCCCGCGAGGTGCTTGCGGCCATGGTCGTGCAGATCAACAATCTTACGACAAGCATCCGGCAGATGGAGAAGCGCATCATAGCCTGGTGCCGCGCCAGTGATGCGGCACGGCGGCTGGCAACCATTCCGGGCGTTGGCCCGATCACCGCCTCGGCGCTGGCGGCCACGATCACGGATCCGACGCTGTTCCGATCCGGTCGCCATCTCGCAGCATGGCTCGGCCTTGTGCCGCGCCAACATTCGACCGGTGGCAAGGCCAAGCTTGGTCGGATCACCAAAATGGGCGACCAATATCTACGCAAGCTGCTGATCGTCGGCATGACCGCGGTAATCCGATCGGCGCGGCGCACCAAGGCTCCGGCCTTTGCCTGGGTCAATGCGCTGCTCGAACGGCGCGCGGCGCGCCTGGTCTCGGTGGCGCTTGCCAACAAGGCGGCGCGGATCGCTTGGGCGATCCTGATCCGCGGCGAGACCTACCGGGCGCCAACGATGAAGGTCGCCGCATGACGAGCAACGACCGTTTGCGTTTGCCGACCGCAAGCCGCTCGCTCGCTACGGCGCGACTTGGGGGCGCGCTCGCTCGCGGCATGCTCCGCTCAAGTTCGACCAACGACCCGATGTGACCGTTACCAACTGCAGGGGGTGCTATGACGTGATGGCGAACCGGTTGAGCCGGGGACTGGGAAAACCCGAGTAGTGCCCAGCACTTCGAGTGCGGGAAGATGATTGGGACCCGGTCCGCGAACTTCCATCAGGGCCAGCGGTCATGTGCACCGCGCAAACAGGCCGGACACATGAGCGCACTCGACCCCACGCCGAAAACGTCAAAAAACCTCTTGCACCGCAGGGGCCGTCCACACATGGGCACTATTCCTTCGCCGTGCCCCTATGATGCCGTAGCCCGCCACGCGCTCCAAATCGGTAAATCTGCGACATCGCGCGATATTGCGCTACGCATCACGCGCAGCCGCTTCCCGATTTCGCAGGGTGGTCCGGTGACCCTTCGATCGCGGCAATCCGGAGACCGACGCGAGGGCCAGTCGCAACAATAATGCGCCGCAGCACCGATGTTCAGCACCTGTCCGACACCTATGTATCAATTCTCAATCATAGCTGTGCGGCGCAAAAATCTCGTTCTTGTATCCCCATGACAAAGCGATCGCCGGTTGTAGCGCAAATCGGAACGGATGAAATTTGCGAAGCCGCACCGCTGTTGGTCCTTCATAGACCATACGCGCCTATTCCCCGCAAAATACGCTGCACCACCTCGGCGCCCACGTGCTCTACTTCGCCCTGCGCTGCGGCTACGTTGCCTACCCGCAGCGCTGCTGCGCCATGGATGGTGCTCCATGTGAATAGCAGGTCGCCCGGCGCCGGGGGCGCAACAATGACGCCGGTTCTGTACAGTCCCTGTAAGGCCGCCGGCAGATATGAATAACTGGTCGGCGCGCCCGTTTGCAAAGCGTTGGCACGGGTCTGCACGGCGTACGCACCAAAGATCAGGCGCCACATAGCAGGTTGTTCGTCGGCAAAGCGAAGGTAGGCCACGCCCAAGCGGTACAGGCGCGCGATCGCCTCCGGTGCGTCGGTGGCCGGGGCGTGAAGGTCGAACGCTTCGGCAAAGCGCTGCTGGAGTTGTGCGATCCCGACGGCGGCCAACTCCGCCAGCAAAGCCTCGCGGCTGTCGAAGTGTCGGTACACGGCAGCGGCGCTGACACCCAGCCCCGAGGCCAGCTCGCGCAGCGAAATGTGCTCGATGTCTGGAGCCTTCGCCGCCGCCTCTAGCAGGGCGCGTCGCAGGTCTCCGTGGTGATACCGCCCGGCAGCGGGGGACTCGGGAGGCTGATTCATAGGGCCATCAAACGCATGTTAACGGTGTTGACTTTGTGGGTTTTGCGGGTAAGTTAACGGCGATAACATTCCTTCCTCCTGCCGGAGGGGCCTCTAGCTACACAGCTCCCTTGGACCAAATGACCTCACCCCATCCAGAGACGGCCGCCCGCACTACGGCCGCTGAACCCAATGCAGTCAAGATGCGGTCGATTCCGACCAACCTTGGCCGGTTAGCGGTCTACGATACCGGCATTCCCAGCCGCACGGACGCCTCGTCGGAGGTGTTGGTATTCTGGCCCTCGGTCCTGGCGGATCACCGCATCTACGACGCGCAGGTGGCCGCTCTGCGGGAACGCTACCGGCTGATCCTCATCGATGGCCCCGGTCACGGCGCTAGCGGCGCATCCAGAGGGAGCTTCAGCATGGCGCACTGCGCGGACGCCGTCGTGCAGGTGCTGGAAGTCCTCGAGATCGTCCAGCCGGTAGTCTGCATCGGCACGTCGTGGGGTGGCCTCGTCGCCGGCGAATTCGCGTTGAGCCATCCGGACCGTACGCGCGCCGTCGTCATGCTGAATACTCCTGTCTTCAAGAGCAGCGCGCTCTGGCGCGATAACTTCGTCAGTTGGGGCGCACGCTGGCTGAAAGGCACCAACCTGTACGCGCAGGGCGTGGCCGAGAGCTACTTCATGCCCGAGACGCGGAAGCGCGAGACCGTCTTCATGGACGAATTCCGCAAACACATCCGGCGCGCGCGCGGTACGGCACTGGCCCAGGCGGTTCGCGCGGTGCTGCTGGAGAGAGACGACCTGGCTTCGCGTCTGCAGAGCATCGCCGCGCCGACGCTGTTTGTCGCCGGGACGCATGACCCCATGTACCTAGTCGGTGATCTGCGCCGCGCCGCCGCTCAACTGCCGCGAGGCCGCTTCGTCGAGTTGCCGACTGCCCACCTTGCGGTAGTCGACGCGCCCACTGAAACCACGCGCGCCATCGTTTCCTTTTTGGACGAACTGTGACGCGCGATTCACTTCGCGCCCCAAGGAGCCAGACTTTGAAGAACGAATCGCGAGTTATACTCGTCACGGGCGGCACGCGCGGCATCGGCGCGGCGGTCGCCGCCCAGCTCCACGGACGCGGTCACCGTGTTTACGTTACCCAGCGCGCTAAAGTCGAGAGCGGGCGGGAGGACGGCCTGCAGGTGCTGTGTCTCGACGTTACCAGCGCAGCGTCCGTCGAGGCCTGTGTGCACGAGCTGTTGCGGCGCGAGGGCCGCATCGATGTGCTGGTCAACAACGCCGGCTACGACCTGTTTGGCGCCGTGCTCGAGACCCAGTGGCACGAATTCATGGACCAGCTGGACACGAATTTTCTTGGCGCGGCGCGCATGGTCCAAGCCGTGCTGCCGCGCATGCTCGAGCGGCGGTCGGGGCGCATCATCAATATAAGTTCGATCGGGGGCGAAGTCGGCCTGCCGATGAATGCGGCCTACTCGGCCAGCAAGTTCGCTCTCGAGGGCTATACCGAATCGCTGCGGCAGGAGCTGCTGCCGCTCGGCCTTTATGCTTGCACCGTCAGCCCGAGCCCGGTGGCCACCGGCTCTCTCGATCAGTCGATCCGGGAAGTCAGCGCAGTGGATAACCCGTTCGCCCGGCGGCGAGCCGAACTGGTCCGACGCATGCGCCGCGACGGCCTCGCCAGCCACACTCGGCCGGAGCATGTGGCCGCCGCCGTCGTGCGGGCGGTGCATGCCCGTGTGCCGGCGCCGCGCTACCGCGTCGGCGCGCTCGCCCGCTGGATCCCGCGACTGAAAGCCTGGCTGCCCGACGCGTTGTTCGAGCTATTCATGCGCCGCGCGTTCCCGTGACCTCGCAAGTCCATTCATATGAACACCGGGCTGCGCGCCTCGGCTCGACCGTGAGAGAACTACTGTGATTATAGCCGACCACATTCACATCGTTCTATTGGTCAGCGGCGCTTTTACGATGTTGCCAATCGTTGTTTTCCTACTCCCGACGCGCGGTCCCAGACTCTTGTTCGGAGTCGACCCGCCCGGTGGGGCCGGGGGCTTGATCACGCGACATTGGGGCTTGCTGGCGCCGAGCCTGGGAGCGCTGTTGATCTACGCTGCGTGGCACCCGGAGCTCCGTGCTCCGTTGATGCTGGCCGCCGGCATTGAGAAGGCCGGGCTAATCGGCTTGATCGTGGCCGATTGGAAAAAGCCGCATACCGCTCACATGCGCCCGATCGTGATCTTCGATTTGGTCATCGTATCGATCTACGCCGCTTCGCTGTGGCGCTATGATTGAGCAGCCTGTTGTGCGCCTCAACTCGTAATGTTGCGACAGCCTACGAATTTGTACTATGCCTCCCGAGCGATGTCGCAGATGGCGAGGACCCGGGCCTGGAACCCAGCCAGCGCCAACGAAGGTGCGCGCTGATGGTTCGTCTTTTCTGGATCTGCGCCATTGTCACGACTGTGAGCGCGCTCGTCAGCGTCTGCTTCTCCGTTGCAGGTCTCCTTGGGCCTTCTGGCGGCGGCAGTTTTGAACGCTATGCCGCCTCGCGCAGCACTGCTCTGCTCATTGCCGTGCTGTGTTGCATCGGGTTTCGCTCTCGCGACGCGATTGCTGCCATGGCGTTGGTCATGAGTCTGGTGCAAGGATTCGACGGGGTTATCGGGATACTCGCGCACGACCCGGCGAAGACCTATGGCCCTTTTGCATTTGCCGTCATGAATTTTGCGGTACTCGCGTGGCTGCTGCGCTCGCCTGAAAACCGAAATGTCGGATAATTCAAGCTGAGGCACCCCACCAACTGGCAGCGTTAGTCAAAGGTTCTGAACACCGGGACTGGCGTGCCACGGCTGATCTGCCGCATCGGCGCGCGCCGGCATGAGCGCGGGCGGCCAACGCCCGTTTGGCATTACAAATTGGCTGGCCCCGCCCGGCTGGAGCTAATTGAGGGTCAGGCCGGCGTCGGCGATGAGCTTGCGCCACTTCGCCTGCTCGCCGCCGATGAACGTCGCAAATTCCTGCGGCGTCATGCTTTGCGGCTCGGTTCCCGCCGTCGTCAGGCGCTCTCGCACATCGGGGCGCGCGAGAATGGTCGCTACCTCCGCGCTCAGCTTGTTCACGATGTCATCGGGGACGCTGGCGGGCGCGACGAGACCGTACCAGGTCGTCACATCGAAGCCGGGCAGACCCGACTCCGCCACCGTGGGCACGTCGGGCACAAGCGCAGAACGGTGGCTGCCGGAAACGGCGATGGCGACCAGTTTGCCGGACTTGGCCATCGGTAGCGCGCTGGGCAGATTGTCGAAGATCAGGTTCAGGCGACCGGCAAGGATCTCCGTCATGGCCTCAGGCGCGCCGCGAAACGGCACATTCGTCATCTCGATGCCGCCCATCTTCTCGAACATTTCGGCGGACATGTGGGGAGAGGAGCCGATGCCGTAATTCCCGACAATCATGCGGTGGGACTTGGCATAAGCGAGAAGCTCGGAAACGGTCTTGACCGGGACGGTCGGATTGACCACCAGAAGATTCTGGATCTGGGCAACGAGAGAGATCGGCTTGAAATCCCTGGCCGGATCATACGGCATCTCTTTCGTGAGATACGGGCCGATCGCAAGCGCAGCGCTTGAGCCCATCAGAAGCGTGTAGCCGTCCGGTGTGCTGCGCGCGACCTCGGCGGTGCCGATCGCGCCGCCCGCGCCCGGCCGATTTTCGACCACGACGGACTGTCCCCAGTCATTGGTCAGGTTGTGCGCCACCTCGCGGGCCAGCAGGTCCGAGGTGCCGCCAGGCGTGAACGGAACGATGATCTTGATCATCCGCGCCGGATAGTCCTGCGCGACAGCGGTCGGCGAAGTCGCAAGCAACACCATAACGACGAGGGAGCCGATGAGGCGGATGATCATGAAGCTTCCTTTTTCCGATAGAATTGTTCAGCTACGAATGCTCTTCAGGCGCGGCATCACATGCTTCGCAAACCGCCGCATTTCGACTTCGAACGGCTGGAATTGCAGCAGCAGCGTCTCAATGCCGATGCCGTGGAACTGCCTGATGCGTTCCGCCACTGTATCGTAGCTGCCAACGAGCCCCGCGGCTGTACCCCCGTTCGTGCCGACGCGCTCGAATTTCGCCATGGTCTTGCGCATCGCGACCTTCTCGTCGGTGTTGGCCTTCACAAATGTTCGCACATCTTCGTCTTCCGCAGCCAGTGCGAGCAAACGCCTGTAGGCGGCTTCGGCCTCTTCCTGCGTTTCTCGTGCGATGACGAAAGCGGAGAGCCCGAAGCGCAACGGCTCACCGCTGCGCGGACGACTGCTGACATCGGCGATCAGCGCTGCGACGTCGGCAAGTGGCTGGCCATTGATGAACCAGACGTCGGCCTGCGCCGCACTCAGCGCACGCGCGGGCTCCGATTCACCGCCAACATAGATGCGCGGCCGGCGACGAAATGTATCCTTCGGCAACAGCGCGTAGTCTTCTACGTGGACGTGCTTGCCGGCGAAATTGACCCGCTCGCCGCGCATCAGCGCCTCGACGACGGTCAACCACTCGCTTCCATAGGAGTAGCGCTCGTCATGTTCGAGAAACGGAATGCCTGCGTTGACGATTTCGCGCCGGTTCCAGGCGTTCACCAGATTGATCGCGAAACGGCCCTTGCTGATGTGCTCGATCTGCAGCGCCATCTTGGCGAGAACGACCGGATTATAGAGCATCGGCTTGATCGCGGCGATGATCTCGATCCGGCTGGACAGAGCGGCGAGAGCCGCCGCCGACGACCAGGCCTCAAGCTGGTCGAGATCGTCGCGGTGAGGATTCGAGGTGTGCTGGGCAATCAGCGTGCAGTCGTAGCCGAGCTCTTCGGCTTCCAGCACGAGGCGCCGGTTGCGGTCCCACGAGGCGTCGTAGGGTTCTTCGGGATCGTTGAGTGCCGCGCGGTTGCCGTGGACGAGGGCCCAGATGCCGAGGCGAAGTGGATGCGTCATCATGTTACTCTGGTGGGATGGACATGCCCTGAAGGTGGCGGAGCGGGCGATCATCATCAGCGATGCGGGCTGCCCAAATAATCACCGCCGCTGCATCCTCTTCTTGCAGAAAACTTTCACTTCTTTCATGTTAGATCATGCCGAAGCGCAGGCGAAATTTATAAAATTGGGCGCCGACCTCAGGTGCCGCTTATGAAGATCCCGCCGTTACTGGATCTGTCGCTGCTGCGAACTTTCGTTCTCTTGGTGGAGGAAGGCAGCGTGACGCGCGTTGCCGCGCGGCTTCACAGGTCGCAGCCGGCGATCAGCCTTCAGCTCAACCGGCTCGAACAGCTTGTCGGCCGCAAGATCTTCGAGGTGAATCTGCGCCGGCCCAAGCTGACGTCGCATGGCGAAACGCTGCTCTCCTATGCGCGAAAGTTGCTGGAGCTGGACAATGAAGCGCGCGCCCATTTGAGTGCGGACGAGGTGTCAGGGCGCGTTGTACTCGGATGTCCCGATCTCTACGCGGCTTTTCTCCTGCCGCGCATATTGGCTCGTTTTCAGGCCGACTATCCCAATGTCGAAGTGACGGTTCATTGCGCGCTCAGCCGTCAAGTGGCCGAAGCGGTGGAAAATAACGGCGTCGACGTCGCGCTCGTCACGCACAATCCGGAAGTCCGTCCGAACCTCGCCAATGTCACCCGACTTCGTCGGGAGAAGCTCGTATGGCTGGGAGCCGAAGGCGGCTCGGCTCATTTGCGCGATCCCTTGTCCGTCGCCATGCTGCCCGACGGCAATCTGTACCGGACATTTGCCCTGGGTGCTTTGGATGCGCAGGGACGCGAATGGCGGATCGCATGCGTGTCCGAAAGCATCGCGGGCCTGCAGGCGATAGCGCTTTCGGATACGGCTGTCATCGTGCTCGCGCAAAGCGTCGATGTCCGCGGACTGCGGCAACTCGACCAAAGCGATGGTCTGCCGTCGCTTCCCGAAGTCGAGCTCGCCCTGTGGCAACGCCAGCGCGGCTGGTCCACCGCCGCCGACCATTTGGCATCCTACATCATCGGCGAACTTAAGCTGCGCTTGGAGTGACGGCGAAGCAATGCCGAGAATATCCTCGTGACGAGCCTGCATGATGCCCGACATCTATCGGGCGTGCCCTTCCTGAGAGAGGGGTGACAGTTCATTCCGGAGACATGGGTTACACAATGGGGCCTTTTGCAGGGAGCGCAAAATGCCCTGGAAGGCGTGTAA
>Ga0210410_10001346_pt1 | contig 23343 bp, 17 predicted proteins | sample IncBWC4MmetaG_FD_161058 | JGI IMG/M metagenome (GOLD analysis project Ga0210410, IMG submission 161058) | Forest soil microbial communities from Barre Woods Harvard Forest LTER site, Petersham, Massachusetts, United States - Inc-BW-C-4-M | ecosystem: Environmental > Terrestrial > Soil >... | reverse complement strand
GATCATCCGAACTGGGCCCTACGCTTATTTCCGGCACCCCATTTATTCGGGAATCGATCTCGCCGCGGTCGGCGGTGCTTTGGCGATTGATCAGTGGCGATGCCTCGTGGGGGTTGGTTTGATCATCCTGGGCTATTGGATCAAAGCGAGGAAAGAAGAATCCATGCTGACCGCGCAATTTGGGGAAGCCTTCGAAGAGCATTGCCGGCACACGGGCTTCCTGATTCCAAGGTTGTGGTAGGACGCTATCGGTATCGGACTCGGATAGCTGTTGTAACATCTTCATAGCACTCAAGCACTCATTGACCTGTTCGTACCCGGTGCCGGGGATTCCGGCGGACCATCCTTTTACTTGATTCTGTTGACCGCTCCCCTGGATTTTTCCAACAAGCAGGGCCTGACCTTCGCGCGCTGGACCGATGGACGCTATTTTGATGTGGACAAGGTGCTCGCGGCGTTTGGCAATATGCCGGGAGAGATGATCGACTATGGGGCCAAGGCCCTCAAGCCGGTAGAAAACTATGTCGGCAATTATGTGAAGCTATGGGACAACATCGACGATCCTCGCATGGTGGAAGGCTGGCATGCGATGAACACGTGGGTGACCGACAACGTGCCTCTGGCCGGAGGCGTCTTTCGCCAGCTCATCGTGGACCTTTATCGCAATGACAAGCTGATGCGCGGTGAGCTTGTGATTCGAGGCGAGCGCGTCGAACTCAGCCGCATTCACGCCAACCTGCTCACCGTGATCGCCGAGGGCGACCACATTACGCCGTCGTGCCAGTCTGAGCCCATTATGTCGAAGGTCAGCAGCGCAGACAAGGAACTGTTCCGGGTCAAGGGTGGTCACATCGGAATAATGGCAGGCAGCGGAGCCAACAAACTCACATGGCCGCACATCGACGGATGGTTGGGCCCTCGCTCGCAGTAAGTTCAACCCTACTCACATGTGGTATCCGCCGTTAACGTTCAACTCTTGCCCAGTGATGTAGTCTGCGTCTGCTGCCAGGAAACCGGCTGCCTTTGCTATCTCTTCCGTAGTCGCGAAGCGTCCCAAAGGAATTTTCGTCTTGATCTGCGCAGCGATCTCTTCCGGGATGGCGTCGACCATCTCCGTGGAGGTGAATCCGGGCGCAATCGCGTTGGCGGTGATGTTGAACTTTGCCATTTCGAGCGCGAGGGTTTTGGTGAAGGCGATGATGCCGCCTTTGCTGGCCGAATAATTGGCTTGGCCGAACGCGCCCATTTGTCCGACCACCGAGCTGATGTTAATGACCCTTCCGAACCTCTGGTTGATCATGGCGGGTAAGGCGGCGCTGGTACAGTAGAAGGTACCGTTCAAATTGACGTTGATGACTTCCGCCCAGTCGTCATCCGTCATTTTGCGCATCGAGCGGTCGCGCGTAATGCCGGCGTTGTTGACCAGGATGTCGAGGCGCTGCCATTTATCCAGCACTTCTTTGACGATGCGGTGGGCCTCTCCTTTCTGCGCCACATCTCCCTGAACAAGAGTGCACTCAACGCCCAGTTGCCGAATGTCGGCGGCCGTGATCTCGGCGGAGGTGGTATCAGACCTGTAGTTGAGCGCGACGTTGGCGCCGCGACGAGCGAATTCGAGAGCGATCGCGCGTCCAATGCCTCGGCCCGCTCCGGTAACCAGCGCGACCTTCCCCGTCAGCGAACTCGCTCCATTGGTTCCATTACTTCCACTGTTTTCCATAGACGTATTCCTCTCCTTAGAGTTGCAACTCACGATTGCCGGATCCACTCGCATCACTACGTAGCCGCCAACAGCGCCGGCGCCAAATCCGGGCGCGAACACCCGCATTGGCCGGTCGATTCGTCCTTCGCGTACGGCGTCGTGAATGGCCAGCAGGATGCTTGCGGAGGAAGTGTTCCCCACGCGTTCAATGTTGAAATAGAGCCGCTCGGAAGGGACGCCGGCGGCTTGGGCCAGACCGAGCACCATGTTCTTATTCGCTTGGTGGGGGACGACCAGATCAATCGCATCCATCAGCGTGCCTTGCCCGTCAGGATGCGGTATTGCCTTGAGCTCGCCGATCATTTGGGTCAGGTAGCGCTTCGCTAGGATCTTCACTTCGGGCCCGTACACAGTAATGTTGTTGTCGAACTCCGGATTCGGCCAGATGATGGAGTTCACCTCGGACCACGGGCCGCTGGCATAAGTCTGGAATACTTCGATATCAGATGCAGCCCCAGCTGGCGCAGGCCCCACGACCATGGCCGCTGCTCCGTCGCCGAAGATCATTCGCGAGGTTCGCACCGTCCCGATTTTGTCCGAGAATTTCTCCGCACATACGACGATTACGGGCCGCTTGACCTCCTGCAGCAGGCGCACCGACTCAGCCAGGCCGTAGGACATGCCCGCACAGGCCGCCACGATGTCGCAGGAATTATGGGTCTGCCGCAGCCCCAACTCTCCTGACAGCCAGGTAGCGATAGACGGAATGAGAGTAGTGCTGGTGCAACTGCAGAACAGCACCGCCCCGATCTCCGATGGTTTGCGCCCCGACTTGGCGAGCGCCGCGCGTACCGCCAGCAGAGCCATGTCTTCGAGGCTCAACTCGCTGTAGCAGCGCGACTCGATGCCGGTCTTTCCGGAAATATCCTCTTCGGTCATTCGCGACCAGCAGTAGGCGTGGTTGCTGATCAGGTCTTTGTTGGTGCAGGACACCTCGCCCTCATAGACGGCGATGGCCTCAATCCGCGGCAAAACCGCGAAACTGTCCCGAACTACGACGGGAGGATATGGTTTTTCAGGCTCACTCAACGCCAAGGTTTCTGGCCGGGAAGGTTGTGATCGTTGAGCTGAGTGCCCGTTCCCGTGTACCGAGTGCCCGTTCCGTTTCACCCGCCGAAGGAACTCGATCACATCGCTGTTCTTGGGGTAGAAGGCAACGACGTAATCTTCGTCTTTCAGCATGCCCACTTCCGTGCTGGTGCTGGTCGTCGGATCCCACCGGTACTGGTTGTGGAGAATCATGGCCTGCCGCATCAGGGCTTCGAGTTCAGGGACAGTATGAATGCAGTCGATTACGTCGTCGTAGTCATAACCGGGGTAGTCGCGGTCGTAACTCGTGAGTCGGTAGGTTTTATTCTTAGGGTCGGACAGAATCTCGGCCACGGTAGGCCGGAGCGCCCTGAACTCTCCACCGGACCCCTGCTTGTTTCGAAGCACGTCCAGCAGCATGCGGAAGCTTTTGTCTTCTGCCTCCTCATCCCACATCGCCGGCAGCTTGAGGTATCCTGCTTCGATAGCCGTTGTCGGCCCGGCCGAGTCGCGCGGCTTGTACATTCCCAGAAAAATATCGTTCCGGTGCCGAGGCAGATCTCCCCAGCGCGTAGGGCGTTTCTCGTACATGGTCAACACGTAGCGCTGCGCCCAGAACAGGTTCAGCGCCATATCCCGGCAGACTTCGTACCGGTTTTGATATTGCCCCGCCTGCACCCGCGCCACGATTTCCGTTTCTGTCGGAGCTTTCTCCCCAAAGTCACGCCGGATGACAGAATTAAACTGCTGAAGCGTCTGGAAGACGCTGAAGTCCAACTCCGGAAAAAAATTGCAGGGAAAGACCATGCGACCATAGCGATTAATCACAAAGGGTTTGAGTAACATAAGCTTTTTCCTTCAACAACTGCGTCGGCAGTTATTCGAATTCAACCAGGATCTGATTGAGCTTGACTGCTTCTCCTGGCGCTACTTTTACAGATTTCACTTTTCCCGCTATGGGGGCGATAAAACTGGTTTCCATCTTCATGGCTTCCAGAACCATGATCAAATCATCTGACTGTAATTGCTCCCCAGGCTGGACGCAGACTCGCGCTACGATTCCAGCCACCGGACTGCGGCAAACTTTCGACTCATTTCCGTCCACTTCCGAAGGAGAGTGTGGCCGAGGAGCGGTGGACACGCGCGTCGACTGAATAGTTGCCGTGCCCGACGGAAGATGTCCGGGAACGCCCAGATGATCTTCCCCGCCTTCAACATCGACCTCAACTTCATAGGGCTTCCCTCCGACCATGATCTGCATCTTCAAGGTCGGCTCCTCTGGGAGAAGTCGTGCGAAGCCTGGACTACGACGCGTCCATGCTGTGCCCACGGGTTGACGATTGCATCGGGTGTCGGCAATATCTTCACCGAGCGAACGCGAACCTTCCTGCCGAGCAAAGCTGTGACGGTTTCGGTGATCGTTGCCAAAGTTTCCGGCGTAATCTCCCCGGGCGCTTGCCCTTCTCGGGGTGATAGAACCTCGGGAGCGGTTGGGGTCTGCGTGTTGGGAGCTCGCTCGAGAGCTCTTGTTCTCGCAGACAGCGAATCTATTTGTCGCTGGAACTCTAGGCGGAGCTCCGCGCACCTGCGCTGGAGCGTACGTCGCGAGCTGATCAACATCGCCAGCCATCCGGCAATCACAATCGCGGCAGTAAGCAAATACATGTGCGCCATCCAAATTCCTAAAGCGGAATCAAACCGTGCTTCTTCGGCGGACGAAGTTCGCGCTTCGAACTCACCGCCGCGAGAGCCTGTGCCAGATATTTCGTGGTCTCGGCCGGCTCGATAACATCGTCCACCAGGCGCCGGCCAGCCGATACATACGGATTGGCAAAGGTGCCGCGGTAAAGCTCGATCAGTTCCTGGCGCCGCTGCTCCTTGTTTTCCGCCGCGTCGATCTCATGGCGGAAGACGATTTCTGCCGCGCCCTCGGCGCCCATGACTGCGATCTCAGCCGTGGGCCATGCCACCACGCGATCTGCTCCCAGTTCTTTGCTGCACATCGCGATGTAAGCACCGCCATATGCTTTGCGTAGTACGATCGTTATTTTTGGGACGGTCGCAGCCGAATAGGCGAAGAGCATTTTCGCCCCGTGTCGAATAATGCCCCCATACTCCTGCTCTATACCCGGCAGGAAGCCGGGCGTATCCACAAAAGTCACCAAGGGCGTATTGAAGGCGTTGCAGAAGCGTACGAACCGGGCTACTTTATCCGATGCGTCAATATCCAGAACTCCGGCCAGCACGTTAGGTTGGTTGGCCACAATGCCGACGGATCGCCCCTGGATACGTCCGAAACCAATCACGACGTTGGCAGCAAAACCGGGCTGGATTTCAAAAAAGTCTTGATAATCCAGCACGCGGGAGATTACCGTTCGCACGTCGTAGGCGACTTTCGCATCGACCGGAACCGCGCTATTGAGCGCGGGATCGCTCTCTCGCGGAAGGTTGTAAGGCAGCCGGGGAGCTTCTTCCAGATTGTTCGATGGCAGGAAGCTCAGCAGGCGGCGGCACAGGTCCAACGCGCCAGCGTCATCTTCAGCGATCAAGTGAACCACACCCGAACGATTCATTTGCGCCGCGGGCCCGCCTAACTGTTCGGAAGTTACCACCTCGCCTGTCACTTGCTTGATGACCGACGGCCCGGTGATGAACATCCGCCCTTTCTTGGTCTGAATAATGAAGTCCGTCAGAGCCGGACTGTATGCCGCGCCGCCCGCGCACGGACCACAGATAATGGAGATCTGCGGAACCGTACCGGACAGCAAAGTGTTGTTGTAAAAGACACCTGCGTATCCGGCCAGGCTGTCGATTCCTTCCTGCACTCGCGCCCCGCCCGAATCGTTGATGAAGACGAACGGGCTGCCCGTCTTCAGCGAAAGCTGCATCATCTCTATAATCTTGGCGCAGTGCACTTCGCCGGCTGCGCCGCCGGCCACGGTGAAGTCCTGGCTGGCAAGATGAACCAAGCGGCCATCCACTGTCGCACACCCTGTGACCACTCCATCCGCCGGCAGTTCTTTGTCCGCCATTCCGAAGTAAGTGGAACGATGTTCCGCGAAAGCGCCTATTTCCTGAAAACTTTCGGGGTCGACTAGTTTCTGTACGCGCTCGCGGGCCGTGAGTAAACCCGCCGCATGATGCTTTTCGATACGCTGCTTCCCGCCGCCCAGCTTGATCTTCGTTCGTTTACGGTGCAGTTCGGCGAGCTTCTCGTCTATAGTCGTTTTCTTGTGCCCTACAAGTTCCAGTTCGGGAGCAATAACGAGGTTTGCGGCCATAAACGGCCTCCTCAATAATCTTGAATGTGCTTGAGCGTCTCGCCCAGAACTGACGATGCGTACGCGTCCGTTTTTAGAGACAACTCATTGTGGGCGAGCTTGCTCCTAGCCTCCGTGACATCGGTCACACACGGTTGCGATCTGGGGCGGCCGCGGCAAAAACCTAAACAACGTTCGTTGTCAATCAACCGATTTCTGAGGAGACACAAATGTTGACATCAGCGTTCCCGCTAGCTCGTTGAACCAGCAAATAACCACTACTATTCCCACACCCGGCGGTCAGACTGGGTTAGTCTGCGGCCATAGGGTCCGGCAAACCGACTGGGTCCTCGGCTCGATCGCTTCCCGGTTCCCTTTCTCCGACTTCGTTCAACTGAAGATGTTTCGTCTCCGGCGAGTACAACAGACTGACGAAGGTCATGACTGCGCCGAACGTCAGGATGACCGCTGGCGATAACCACATGTCCTGTTTTTCAATCGCAGCAATAAAGGGGATTTTGTGAGCCCACCATACGTAGACGCTAAACCACGCACCCAACAGCGCGCCGGAGGAGTAGCCGAGGCCGACACCAACCGCGCGTCGATTAGTCGGGAAGCGTTCGCACAGGTAGGACGGAACGACTCCCCACGCCAGCTTGAGCATCGCCGCCATCACGGTTCCCAGCACTGCCATCCACAAGTTTCGCTGGATCGCCGCGTGATAGAGGACATAAAACACGGGAATTCCGAATACGACGAGAAAGCCGCAGTACCTCTGGGTAAGAATTTTTCTGCCGGTTCTGTCCGACAACCAGCCGTAGAAGTTGTAACCGAGGAAGGCCATGAAAAGGGCAAAGCCGTAGATTAGACTGTAGGTCGTGGCGTCGAATCCACGGCCCTTCAGGGTCAGGATGTTAGGAAGAAATCCATAGACCGAATAGTCGGTGAGGAACAAGCCGGTCATGAAGAAGAAGACCTGCAGGAAGTCCCACACTTGAGGAGGTTTGAACAGGCTCAGGAATGGCGACTTCTCGATCTTCCCCGTTGCCTTGGCCTTCTCGAATTCAGGAGACTCCTGGAGGTTGTTTCGGATATAAAGTGCCAGGAAAACCGGGATGACGCCGGTCATCAAGGCGATGCGCCAGCCGTACGCCGCCATGGCTTGTTTGGTGGTCAGGAACGAAATAAGTGCGAACACCAGTGACGCAAATACATAGCCCAAAGGGAAGCCTGATTGAATGAAACCGCCAATGGCGCCGCGTTTGTTTTGAGGAGCATACTCAATGGCAAAGGTGTGGCCGACGGCGTATTCGCCACCGAAGAAGATGCCCATGACCAACCGGAGCACGCAAAACATGACATACGACCAAACTCCGACTTGGGCATAGGTGGGAAGAAATCCTCCCAGGAGGGACATCACGCCCACGCCACCGATGGTTAGGATCAGGAGAAACCGCCTCCCGATTTTATCGGCATAGGCGCCAAAAATCGCCGAACCGATAGGCCTTGCGGCCATGGTAATCGAATAGGTAAATAAAATGACAATGTACTGCCAGGCTGCGCTGCCCTTGGGGGACAAGAAAACATTCACCAGGATCGGCGCCATGACGAGGACCATCGCCATGTCATACGCGTCCAGCATAAATCCCAGAAACTGGGAGGCCATCGCCATCTTTGTTTCTTTGGATAATTTCTGTTCCGCCATAAGAACCCCACGAACAGAGTTGCCGCAGCACATACCCACTCTGCTGGGCCTACTGTGACCTCGCGCTTTATCGCGCAAGCATATGGCTTCAACTCGTGCAAGTCTGGTCAGAACTGCTCACCCGGCACAATTATTGTTGCGCTGGACCCAACGAAGATGCCTCGCTGTTGAGGTGACGGAGCGGCATTGGATGGGTGGACAAGTGACCCTCAGCCCCGGGGGTGTAGGCCAGACTTAGATCGTGTTGTGTGCGGCAAGGCTTGGTGGGAGTGACTTCAATCTTTCCTGGACATGTGCCGAAGTGGTAGTCGAGCGCTTGATGCCTGGTAACCGGCATATCTGCTCCTCATGATTTCCAACGGCATGGTACGCGACGTAGACGACCGCCTCCTCTGCGTCCTTGGTCTTGAATTTGCGTTTCATGCTAAATCACCACTCTCTCGCGGTACTGGCCGTACACCCGGCGCATAGCGTCAGAAATTTCGCCCACCGTGGCATCGGCTTCGACGGCCTCGACGATCACCGGCATCAGGTTGCCAGTACCGCGCGCGGTATCCTCGACGGCCTTCAGCGCGGCCTGCCATTTCGCGGGGTCACGCCTGGTGCGCAGCGCACGCAGGCGCTCGACCTGCTTGCCCTCCAGCGACTCGTCAACGTGTTGCAGCGGTATCGACTTCTCTTCGTCAAGCTCGAAGGCGTTCACCCCCACAACGATGGTTTCGTGGCGATCGACAGCCTGTTGATACTCGTAGGCAGCGTTTTGGATCTCCTGCTGCACGTAGCCGCGCTCGATCGCCTTCAGAACGCCGCCCATGGCCTCGATTTTGTCAAGATAGCCACGCGCGCCCGCCTCAATCTTATTGGTCAGTGACTCTACATAGTACGAGCCCGCCAAGGGATCGACGGTCTGCGGCGCTCCCGATTCGTAAGCGATGATCTGCTGGGTGCGCAGAGCGATGCGCGCTGACTGCTCGGTCGGGAGTGCCAGCGCCTCGTCGAAGGAGTTGGTATGCAGTGACTGCGTCCCGCCCAGCACGGCCGCCATGGCCTGCAACGCCGTGCGGGCGATATTGATCTCCGGTTGCTGTGCGGTCAGGGTTGAGCCCGCAGTCTGGGTGTGGAAGCGCAACATGCACGACTTGGCTTTCTTGGCCCCGAAGTGATCGCGCATGATGCGGGCCCACATGCGGCGCACCGCCCGGAACTTCGCCACTTCCTCCAGGAAATTGCTGTGCGCGTTGAAGAAGAATGACAGCCGCGGGGCGAAGTTGTCCACATCGAGACCGGCATCGATCGCGGCTTGCACGTAGGTCATGCCGTTGGCCAGCGTGAATGCCACTTCCTGCAAGGCAGTGCATCCCGCCTCGCGCATGTGGTAACCGGAGATGGAGATGGTATTCCACTCGGGCAGGTTTTGGTTGGCGTAGGAGAAAATGTTGGTGATGATGCGCATCGCCTGCGCTGGCGGATAAATGTAGGTGCCGCGCGCTATGTATTCCTTCAGCACATCGTTCTGCACGGTGCCGGATAGCTTGCGCACGTCGCGTCCATTGCGCCGCGCGGTCACGATGTAGAGCGCCAGTAGAATCGACGCCGTGGCGTTGATGGTCATGGAGGTGGAGATTTTTTCCAGGTTGATGCCGTCAAACAGGCGCATCATGTCCTCGATGGAGTCAATTGCCACTCCGACCTTGCCGACCTCGCCCATGGCGAGCGGGCTGTCGGAGTCGAGGCCGATTTGCGTGGGCAGATCAAAGGCCACACTCAGCCCGGTGGTACCCTGGCTCAGCAGGTACTTGTAGCGGCGGTTGGACTCTTCGGCGTCGCCCATGCCGGCGTACTGCCGCATGGTCCAAAGCCGGCCACGATACATGGTGGCCTGCACACCGCGGGTGTAGGGAAATTGTCCGGCATCATTGAGGTCGCGGTCGTAGTCCCAGTCTTCGAGATCCGCCGGGCTGTAGAGAGGATGAACGTTGATGCGGGAGGTGGTTCCCTGCTCGCCCGCCAGCTTGGCGGCGGCAGTCTTTTCCTTTGTCGCGGGAAGGGCTGCTTCACTAAATAGAGATGACTTAACTGTCACTGATCTACCCCCGAGCCACGACACTGGCAAGCGCCACGTCGAGATGCCTCTCCCTGAGTTCCTCGGACATCTTCAGAAACTTGCGGCCATAAGGTATTGACGCTTTGGTAGGCCATGGCTTCGTCCTCTTCTAAATCCCGGCGTGCGGAATCCGGATCACGCTGTCGCAGTTGTCGAGGCTTCGATGATCACGTCGATTCGCTGTCCTTCACAACAATTTTGTTTCGTCAGGCAGTGGCGCTGAGTTTCGACGTTGAATCGCGCGACTAAAGTATTCATCTGCGAAAATCCCACCCCAAATGAAATTGGATCCAGCATTCAGATTGAGATCGCAGTCAATGTTTATAGCGCAACGGCGGAGCAAACACTGTTCTATTTCGCTCACTCCTGGCGAATGGCGTCGATGCTGGATCTGAGATGGTCAACTTCGATGCCGGCCGCGCCTCCGCAGAAAAATAGACTTCGTGAGCAAAACTGCATAGCTTTCGTGTTGAAGTGGACAGACAACGTAGAACGCCGCGATTCAACGTAATCATCGAGGCCTAGACCGCTGCGACAACTTGATCCCGCTCCCGCACGATGAAAGTAGAGGAGGACGAAGCTATGGCCTACCAAAGCGATATGTGTGAGGTACGGCTTCAAGATGTCCTCGAATTCGGAGAACAATTATGATACGGGCGGAGTTGGAGCTGGATTTGTCCCGCCAGAGTGTGCACAATGGAATCCAAGCGGTGAAGACAGCTGCTTAGCGCTGGACAGATGGCTTGAGATACTGAACTGCCCGGTGAAACAAGTTTGCCAGAGCTCCACGAAGGGCAGGCGCCGGCTGGTCGCGTGAGTCCAGGGTTGTGTGGCAAAAGAACCGCCACATTTCTTCGCCGGCGTTCGGCCCTCTCGGATCCGCGAAGCGCCCGACCGACGGAGAACCTGACCAGGCATGGCCCAACCCTTCGATTAACCACTTTTCCATCAATACCCGGCCAGCCCTATCCTCATACGTGGACTTCTGAAAGCTATAGCCTCCCGGGACGCTGCCGTTGGTCAATTCCTCGATCTGCTTGAGCAGGATTTTGCCATCCCCATCTCCATCGAGGTAATCATTTGTCCTAGCCCACTGAGTAAGGACTTGGTCGGCATTGACGGGATTGAGATAACGGTCTGCATCCCCTTGGAAGACAATTACAGGCATGCGGCGTTTGGGCTTTTCTCGCAAGCCTACACTCATCGCCTGGAAAGCGAGAAGCCCCTGATGATTCGGCTCAGGGCCGCCCCTCGTCATTGCGCCGAGGCCCGCAACTGCGCTTGTGGCCGCTGCAAACTCGAGGCCCGCAACTACACTAATCGCCATGAACAGATCAGGGTAAGTTGCTCCCATTACAACCGCCATCGCTGCCCCCGCCGAGATACCCGCCACATAAACACGATCAGGATCGATATTATGTGACGAAAAGGCTTGTTCGATAATAGCGGCAAGGATAGAGGGTTCTCCGGCCTCACGCGCTTGGTGGTTTGGATCGAACCAATTCCAGCATCGCAGGGGGTTGGCCTCGATCGTCTGTTCCGGATAGACGACTAGAAAGTTGTCCCTCTCCGCGATTGCATTCATCCCACAAATCTTGGCCAGGTCCTTGGCATTCTGCCCACAACCGTGCAGCATCATGACAAGGGGCGAAGGCTTGCGCTTGTCATGAGTGCGCGGAACCCAGAGTCTATACTTACGCGAGCCGGATGTACTGCTCGCGACGCCGACTACCCATTTTCCGGCACGACGCTGCGACGACACTCTACGGCGGCCGAGGATGCGGGTGATTTGTTTCCAGTCCATTGAATGTAGGTACAGCCCTCTTTATTTCTTGGGATACATGGCATGGTGCACTTCGCTGGGCACGCCATGAAAATTAGGAATGAAATTCCGGAACGCCGTTAAAGCAGGCTTCGAACGGCGCTCCGAGGTAATTAGCGCTCGTGACAACGCAGAATCAACGAAAGGACCTCAGGCCGTGCGTTTTGAGGCGACCGCCGCCTTACCTTCCTGTGTGACAAGATCCAGCGCTTTCTTTTGCACTTCAACCGCACGCTCGATCGATTGCTGAACGGTCTTTGTGAAGTCCGCCGCAATTTTCTGCGCCGAGTTGCCGCTATCCTTCGCGCTCCCGACCAGTGAAGCGGTCTGTTTCACGATATGGTCGATTACGCTCTTTTGCGCTTCGATGTAACCCGCAAAAGCTTGTCCGGCCAGGTCATACACGGCAGGGGCTGACGGCACGGACTGAGGGCCCTTCTTGTAAGCTGCGATCGCCTCCGCATTTTGCCGCGCGGCGTCGTCGAGCGACTTCTTCTGCAATTCGCCCGCTCGTTCCACTCCCTTGATGAAGAGGCTCGCGAACTCGGTAGGATGTTTGGTCTTGGTCTCTGTCATTTTGATCCTTTCAGCTGCGGCCGTTCCCGGTGCAGGCACGTGGAGAATTGTTGGGATCTTGCAAGATGCATTATCCCGCAGACTCCAACATCGCATTGCGGGTGACCCAAGTCTGATCACAATTGAACATCTTCCAATATGAGCAGAGTGTGATCCTGGTCATCACAAGCGACGGAGTTGAAGGTGGTGCCCGTGAATTCCAACCGAACCTTGGGACGTGCGTCCGCCCACCTTCATCAATAAGACGTCAGCCTGCGGCGTGTTCTTTTCGTCGTCTTTATAACCCGTATTCACCAGGAACTTGTCACCGGTAAAGCGCCGCGGCCAGTGACATTGCTCACAGGTAAGCTCGCGCCGGGCGAAGGTTCTCCACAGGCGAGGGGATGGGGCGCGGATACGTGTGAAACGTTACCGCGAAAACCTGACGCAAACCTGAAACCCTTGATCGGACAAACCATCCCGCGCCAGGGCCGATGTGGCAATCGACGCAGGCTACGCGCGAGTGCGGAGAATTTTGATAGGTCGTGTACTCAGGCAGCATGACGACATGACAGGTTGTCCCGCAGAAATTCGCCGTATCCATGTACTGTACTCCGCGGTACGATGCCGTCCCAATTATGAGGAGATTGAATACCGTGGTGGTCATTCCAAAATTCGTTTGGTTGGTGGCAACATTCCTCAGACAGCCCCTGTTGGCAACCGCTACGCTTAGGACTAGAACGCGTATTTCAGAGAGATCGTTTCGGTGTTCGCATGGAAGTTACGCGGCAGGGTTACGACTGGCAGCCCCAGCGTTTCTTTCTCGTTGTAGTCGTAGTAGGAGTAGTTGCCCTTCAAGGTGATACCCTTGGCGACATCAATGGCAACACCGGCAGTAGGCTTGTGCCAGTTCAAAGCCTGGGATAACGGGGCGTCCGGGAACGGACCGGCGAAGCCGCAGCCGACGCCCATTACTGTTGTGGACGGCGCCGGACAAGAAGTAATTGGGTTACCGCGGAGAGGGGGGCTATTACCGTAAATGTCGCTCGTCATTAGCAAGAGGCCGCTGCCGTCGCTGCCACCGGGAAGCAGCCAATCGTTATGGCCCGCGGTGCTGGTGATTTCATAGCCGGCGCTCAGTGCAACGCGATGGATGGGCCGGACAGTGAGACTGGCAAATCCGGTGTTGGTTCTCTCCTGGTAGTTGAGTAACAGCGGCAGACCGCCGGGTTGGAAACCGTTACAGAGAGCCGGAGTGGCTTGCACCGTCGGCCCGGTCGACGGCACACAGGTCGCCGAATTGATCTGCTGGTCCAGGTAGGTCCACCCAAAATCGAATTCGAACCGCCGGTCGGGGTGCAGGCTCCCTCCAAGCGTGTAGTAACGCCAGTGATCCTTGTGTCCATAAGCAGGCGGGACCGTGCTCGCCCCGGTAGTCGGGAACAGGTTGGGGTTCGCAGGATTAAAAGAAACATTGACAGACTCGGCAAAGTCATTCCGGGTCTCAATGAAATGCACGCCACCGTTGACGCTCGCCCAACGGTTCACCTTGTAGGTGGTATTGGCCCGCAGCCGTTGCTGGTGACGCGGACTAATGTTGGTGAAGGCGTTGTCGGCACTCAGAAGTTCCACATCCGCATTGACGCGCCACCCATCCTTGGGACGGAGCACAATGCCTCCGAGACCCGTGTGTTCGTTGATCTTGGTAATGTTCAGGTTGGCAGGCAAAGCGTTGTTCGTCGCCAACGGGGCGGGCACGCCGTCTTGCACCAAGTAGTAGCTGTTCAGGGTTGGTGAGTCTCCCTGGAGTGCGCCAGTCAACTCACGACGTCCATAGCGGTAGCCGAGGTAAGCACTGAGGCGACGGCTCGGAGCCCAGTTCACCTTCGCCGTGTTGTAAAGCGTGCGCTCGGCCAAGACCGTACTAAAAAAGCCGGAACTTGAAGGATCCGGAGTGGTGCAACCGGCGTTGGCTAGAGTCAAGCCAGGAGCGGCAGTGCTAGAACAGGTGAATCCCAGTTGATTGGAGTTGCCCGGGTCGCGCCAGTCAAGCCAGCGGAACTTGTCCGAAACACTCCAACCCGGGGTGAAGTGGTAGGTCAAGCCGAGATCCGCGTTGCCCGAGACGCGATCCGTGTGCGACGTAGCGGTGAGCAGGCTGACGCCGCTGCGAGCATTGGCAAACTCCTGATAGTTCAGGAAGTCGGATCTCCCGGAACTATAGGTACCGGAGGCGGTAATGTCCAGCTTCCGGAAGTAGTTGGACTGCAACGACAACTGCGAGGTCGGAATGCCAGTGCGAACCTGACCGAAACGAGAGAAGCTGAACATTCCGATGTTGCACTTCGGGTTTGTAACCAGGACGTTGCCGCCAGGGAAGGTGACGCCGGGGACGATCGTACAGCCGGAAGGCGGGAGCGGAATACCAATATCGATCGGTGCCCCCGTCACACTGTCCGTGAATGACAGATTGTTATCCCTGAAGTTGGGATCGACCTTATCGTGTTCGTAGAACTGGTCGAAGCTGAACGTAGTCCGCTCCATCAGCCTGATGTCTACACCGAACTGGTAACGGTCTGAACGCGACTGGTCGTACTCCGTCATTAGGGTGCGAATCGGGGACTCAAGGGTGGTGTCAAGCGTGCCTGCGCTGTTGTTGCGCGCAAAGCCCAGGCGGAAACGGATGGCCGACTGGGGCAACAGGGTCAGGTTGAAATCGCCCATTTGGCGGGTGATGTCCTGCAGGTGAGGACTATTCACGAACCACGGCATGGTCGTCGGGTCAAACCCACCGGGGTTGACTTTGAGGGCGGCGCCGATGCCTGGATTCAAATTCAACGGGTTCGCAAACAGGTTGAAGTCGAAGAAGTTCTCGTCACGCCGGTAGAGGCCGACGAAGTTGTACCACTTGTTCTTCTCTACCCGCAGGCGGGCGACGTCGTTCGGGTCGCCACCGAATCCGAAGCTGCTCAGGTACAAGTTGTCGAAGGGGCCTCCGACGTGGGTGATCGAGCGCATCGACAACTCCTGCCCGAGAAGACGCGGACCGCTCTTCAGGTTAACCAGCGTGTCATACAACTGCTGGTTGCCGTTGACGCTCGCGATGCGGCCGCCGAACTCGACGGACTGCTGCACGGTGTAATCGCCCCAAACGCGGCCCTGGGAGGCTTCTTCATCGTCCTGAGCCAGGGCGAACTGCGGCGCCGCCAGTATCAGGAGCGCAATCAAGATTGCGTGCTTCCTGTTCCTGCAGCGGCTTCGGTCTGATGGCTCTTCTCCCGGAAGGAGAGGCCGCGGTGAGTTGTGATTTGTATTGGCCATCGTCTTCTCCTCCCCGTCACTTGAAGAACTTGGGGTCTATATTTGAGCCGTGGATACTCATGTGGCACAGAATGCAATCCTGGCGGAACGCGTTCTGCGGGTGCGGGCCAGGCGGAATACCCGTATGGCACTGCAGGCAGAGCGTGTTCACGCGTGCGGTCAGCAGCATGCGCGGATATGGGGAGCCGTGCGCGGTGTGGCAAGCCTGGCATCCCTCAGCCTTGACCGGTTCGTGCTCGAAGACGAACGGTCCACGCTTGTCGCTATGGCACTTTAGGCAAACCATATCCTGATCCGGGGTCGATCGAAGCTGGCGATCTCGCAACGCGCCGTGGGCGTTGTGGCAATCGGCACACTTGATCAGCCCCTCTTCTACGCGATGATGGAACGGCTTCTGGAAATCGGCTTTCTGTTCGACGTGGCACGAGAAGCAGAGCGACGTCTGCTTCTTTACCAGCAGATATTCAAGCGTGGAGTGATGCACGGAGTGACAGGATGTGCAGGCGATGCCGTTCTCGTTGTGGGTTGAACGCATGAATTCGCGCTGCTCAGGATTCGACTCGTGGCAGGCCATGCAGCGCTTGGTGATGGCTTCCGGCTCCGCCCCAATGAAAGTGAAGATCTTGGTCTTATCGCCGCCTCCCGCCACATGCGCCGCCCCGGGGCCATGGCACGACTCGCAGCCATGAGCCGCTTCGCCCCTGATCTTGGGCAGGTTGGTTCTAGAATGCGGACCCGCTTCAAAGTTCTTGAATTGATCTTCGTGGCAGCCCTTGCACGTCTCCGAACCGACGTACTGCGACTCGCCTGCAGTTTCGCCAGGCGCAGGGCTAGCCGCAACGGCGTTCTGCGCTTTGCCACCCTGTTTGGCGGCCATCCACGTCACCGCCCCGACCAGGAGGACACCAAGCAGAACCATCCTTTTGCAAAGACCGTGGATCGCTCGCGGATCTGTCATTTTTCACCTCACGCAATAGCGCCTCACGCAATCGACCAGAGTTTGACAGCTCACTAATCTGTAAACTGTCCCCTATTGCACACTCTCGGTGGAAAATCCCATACGATCAACCTCATCAACCAGGCCGCCATTCCGCATCGCCCGGATCCTAACAATCTCTTTCTACGAACGCATTTACCCCGCGCAGTTATGGGCCGGAAAATGCCGCCATCTGTTAAGCGCGTTCTGCTACCAAAACCCAAGGTCAACGCAAAGATCTCCGAAAAGAATGATTTCGTGGCCTATGTCGATGCAATCGGGAAACTGGATTGTACGCGCTGCCTGCTGGAGTGGAAGACGACCTCCAGTCGCTATCCGGAAGAACCGGACGGATTGCTGGCTCTGGACCCGCAACTCGTCTGCTACTCCTGGATGACGGGAATTTCTGAAGTCGCTCAGGTGGTCTTCGTCCGCAAACGTCTGGTCGAAGTTCAGTACCTACGGACAACGATCACCGAGGAACAACGTGCCGAATTCGGCCAGCTAGTCGAAGACACGATCCGCCGTGTCGAGTCCGCACAGTTTCTACCTCACAGCGGCATCCGTTTTCCCCAGAACCCCTGCAGTAGCTGTTCTTACCTCGGACTTTGCCTGGGGAAACCCGAATTGATCAACGTCGCCCTTGTACGACGGCCAGGAGCAGAAAACCTTGGTTGGCTTGACGAGCTTACTTACTAAGAACCCGCACATGTTGCCCAAGCTCAATCGTCGACGAGCCGTGTTCGTGCTCACGAAAATCGACGAGATTTTGGCTTGGGAACAGCGGAGAGAAGCGGAGCGGGACACGCGGTTCGTCGAGCTCGGGCGTTATTTGTGCGAAGTGCGGGCTGGACAGTACTGGCAGGTGGAAAACGTGAAATCGTTCGATGAGTTCCTGGAAAGACGGTTCCCGGAGTCGCGAAGGAAGGCTTATTACCTCATGTCCATCCACGAGCACCTGCCTCCACAGGCAAGAAAGGAACTCAAAGAAGTGGGATGGACCAAAGGTGTGGAGTTGGCCAAGCTGGCCAGGAGAGACCGGCAGCGTTTCGATTGTGCAACCTGGTTGCACAAAGCGCGCGAAATGCCCAAGGAACGGTTTAAGCAGGAAGTGGAGAAGGAATTGACTGGGCGGGAAACGGAACCGTCGGAGATTGTCTATTTCAAGCTTTACAAGAACCAGATCCCGGTGGTCGAGCAGGCGATCGAGACCGCAGCTTTAATGCTGGGGACGGACAAGTCCCGCGGCTACTGCCTAGAGATGATCTGTGCAGACTTCTTGGCGGGAGCGAATCTGGAAAACGAAAATCCCGAAGTCCTCTCGCAGTCGGCCCTGCGATTCTTCAAGTTCCTACCCGGCCAAGAGAGGCAGACGTTTCTTCAGGGGGTAACAGAGAAGGCGTCATGCCAATCACAAAAATTTGATTTTGCCGCCGAAAAAAGGCATTCCACGAGAGTTCTCAGCAAATGGCCCGTTTCGAGTAAGCCACTTTCGCGCAACGTCGAAACCCATGTCAAAGATTGAAATGTAAGGTCGGGACCGCGAGAAGCAAATGGGGCGACGACCGAAGAGCAGTAAACGGGCAGGAATAAACGTCCCACCTTTGCTGGATTCCGGCCTCAGATTCCACGAGGACGGCTTGCTCCTCAGCAGTCCGTAAGGCCCGGCTACGCTATTCAGCACGCCCTCTCCGGGGATTCGCCTGATTGCCCTCCTCATCTCGCTCTGCCAGCATAATTCGGCTTCGAATTATTCGAATGACAGTCAGGAGGAGGATTTCCATGAAGGCTGTTTTCGCAACATTTCTAACGTTTCTGGTGCTCGTTTTCTGTGCGGGCGTCACCCAGCAAGTAGCTCTTGCTCAATCCAGTACTTTGGTCTTCGGAGGGAGTGCCTTCGGCACCGACGCATACGTAGGGACGACCTTCCTTTCCGGAAAAACCGCCTACGTCACGCTAGGCGATTGCTCCACCACGGTCGGCGCGCACGTTACCAACAAGGTGGCATCGGTGAACGTCCCCCCTATTTTCACAACCGGCGCGGTCAACACAGCAGCCATGACCAGCGCAACCATGTCACAAGCCACTGCCCGAGTGCAACAAGCCAGTGCACTGTCGGGACTTATCACCGCGGACAACATCATGGCCGTCAGTATGACCATGAATCAGAATGGAACCTTACAGGTCAGTGCAGCCGGATCGTCTTTCACGAACCTGGTGGTCGCCGGCAACAAAATCCAAGGGACCCCACCTCCCAATACTAAGATCGACCTGTCTGGGTTTGGCTATGTGATCCTCAATGAGCAACGATCCCACGTTACCGGCTCCACGGCGAAGCTAACCGTGAATATGATCCATGTATTCGTGACGGAAGAAAATATATTGAAGATCCCGAAGGGTGCACAGATCATCGTGGCCGACGCTGTCAGCGAGCTGCAGCTCGCTCAAAATGCGGCATTGGACGGTTTTTCCTACGGGAGCAGCGCACACCTGGGGAAAACAATCATTTCAGGTCGCAGCGCGCTCGAGGTCATGCCTTGTCTCGGCACCGATGGCAAAATTCTGGAGAACACCACAGCGGGCGTAAAGGTGCCAAAGATTCTGAGCACCGGAACCATAAAGGATACGGTTCAAGGCACAATCTCTACGGCTTCCAGTGTGGGCGAAACGACTTCCAGCGTGAATGGGGCCAATCTGGTGAGTGGGATTTTGACGGCAAAGGCGATCAAGGCAGACGCGAACGCAACGACTACGGACGGCGGGAAATTCACCTTTAGCGATAAGGGATCCAAGTTCCTGAGGCTGAAAGTAAGTGGTCATCCAGAAATCCACGACAACGTGCCTCCGAATACCAAGGTAGAGATTTCCGGCCTCGGTACCTTGTGGTTGCACCGCGTGATCCGGACGGGCAGCTACATCGAAGTCAGGATGGTGGAGTTAGTCGTCACCCACAAGAACACATTCGGCATCGCCGTCGGGACCGACGTCCGCGTTGCGGACGCCCACGTCTCACTGGACACCAATTAACGTAACAACTGATGAAGAGGAGAGAGGAGGCAGACATACCTCCTCCTCCACACTTCAACCGAAGCTTCCTCTGGTCGGGTGGCTATCCAACTCGTGCTTTTCGAGGTTAAAACGCGGACTCTTGTGTCTATCTGGGCCCTACTATCCAACGGTTTTGCCGTCGGTGTCACTTTTGGTATTCGGCTGCTCTTGTCGTGACGGATGTCGCGCACGCCTAGCCCCTGGGATTCGGTCTCAGGCTGCAGCTCTACGCAGCGTAAGCATTTTTGGGTAGTGATCGCTGGACGCTCTTAGGAATCCAACCAGTTACTACTTCTAGGATTGCGCTGTATTGAGACGGAACTGGAGCCAGCATTCACGCAACTTTCGATCTCAATGGGTATCCGGACGCGCAGGAAGAGCAGTTTCTCGCTCGCGCACCGAATCCTTGCTTCTCTGCCAGCGACGCTGCTCCCTAGAGCTCTAACACAATCCTATCGAACAACGCTTACATCGGCACAAGACGCAATCTGGTCTTACGCTTATAACGTCCTCGACCTCGCGCACCAGGAAATCATCGACAATCGGCTTAATTGAAGGAGCGATAGGGTGTCTAGCGGCGAGTAAACCACTGCTTTGTATTTTCGCCACAGTTCTTGTGCCTGAACGTCCTACTAAGGCGGATCGAAGTGACAGTCTTCACTACTTACCAATGGACCGCTTCTTCTTTTTCCATCCATCCCAACAGCAGGAAACCATTGACGGTTGGCGGCATTTGCAGGTAGGCTCTTTCTCCCCCTCGGACGCGGATTATACGCCGCTATCCACGGTGTTACGAAACCGTAAAACTGTGGCAGGTGTTGAAAAGGATTGGCTGTGCGTCTGATAAGTTGACTGCGTTGAAAAGCTCTTTACCCCAAGAGCTGCTTCAGTAAAAGGCGGGACCTGTAGGCCTCCCCAGTCTCCCCCGAAACAAGGGAGACGCTTCGGCCCCGCCCCCCCTCAAACTTACCGCCTACTATACCTCTCTTTCCCTGATTTGCAATGGCCCTGATTTGCAATGGCGGTTCAGAGGCACATTCGAAGGATAAAATAATGCCGATCATGCCAAGATCGCGCAAGATCAATCTTGAAAAGGTGCGGGCGTCGCTCGATGCGGTAGGTCCGCGCCTTGAGACGGAAAAACTTGTCTCTCAGGTAAGTACCTTTGGCTCGGGCCGCCGCGTTAGTCGCCTCCACCAGCGCGCTCTTCAGTGGCTGCGAGCGAGCCGCGATTCAGCTCCAAGGGCGAGAAGCAGATTTCCAGAACGACCAGTCCGATTCCGAAGTTCCACGATGTTGAAGTCGGACCTCCTGCGCCGCCGCGTACTCCGAAATAGCGAGCGTAATCTAGATCCGAGGCGAGATGGTCCCGCCAGCATTGCGCGTGATGTTCGACGAAGCTGCATTCCTGCCTGAATTCATGGCGGCCTACAGCACGGTCAAGCCTGTGGCAAAGCGAATCCTGGCTGTCAGTTCGGCGGCGCCTGGCGCGCATTCAGGTGGAAGCGGACCGCCTATATGTGGATGAGGGCAGCATTCTCACTTCGGCGGGCAGTGCGGCGGAGATCGACCTGTGTCTGCACATTATGCGGCGGGACTATGGGGCGGATTGACCTAGCTAAGAGCGTTTAACAAAACCTGCACCGAGACGAAGCTGTGGGGGGCAGAATCTTTTGCCCTTGACCGGCAGTCTCGCTGGGAGGAGAATTGCCTCCTCGGCCGCATCGTTCCCCCCCAGCGGTCACCAGCCGAGCCCTGGCCAGGATCAAGTCGGTTGCTGTTTGATCTCGCATCACCACGACGGTTTCTCCTGCGCGTTTACGCAATGCGTGGTAGAGGTCGGATAGGCGCTCAGCGCCACTGATCGTGACAGATCAGTTTTCCTACGCGTTTGCACCATATCGTATTATGCAAACCTTTTGATGATTCTTCTCTCGTTGTTTCACAGAGAGCTGAGTACCGCGAACGGAGCGCCTGCTGCTCCATAGGAGATGTGGGGCGCGTCGGGCCACGTCTTCGCACACTTTGGCTCCCCTTTTGCACGTGGGCCGCAAAACTCTCTCGATGGAGGTGTTCTATGAAACGTTCTCTTCTCGCCCAAACTCTATTACTCACCGTCCTGCTTGTCTTCGGGACAACTAACCACGCCCACGCTCAAAGTTATTCGGTGATTTACAACCTCGGTGACCACACAGGCGATCCATTGAACCCGCAAGAATTGGGCGTCATCGCGCAGGGACGCGATGGCAACTTGTACACCACGACTCCGAAAGGCGGTAGCGGGAGCGGCACCGCCTTCAAGTTCACACCGAGCGGAAAGCTGACAGTACTGACTAACTTCGCCTACGCCTACAGTGGGCTCAGCTTGGGGACTGACGGCAATTTCTATGGCTCCACATACTATACGGGAACTTCGAACCATGGAACCCTCTTCAGGATCGCACCGAAGGGAACATTAAAGACGCTGTACAATTTTGCCGGCGGCAACGATGGTGCAAATCCATATGCGCCTCCGATTCCAGCATGGGACGGAAATTTCTACGGGACAAGCGTAAATGCTGGCGGCCACGGATGTGGAACAGCTTATAGGATTACGCCCAAAGGCAACCTGACAACGTTGTTTGAGTTCGATGGTGCCCTACATGGCTGTCATCCAATTGCTCCCTTGATTCAGGCTTCCGATGGAAGTCTCTATGGAACAACTCAGTATGGCGGCGCTAGCAATACCGGCACCGTCTTCAAAATGACACTTTCCGGTGCTGTCACTTTGCTTCACAGCTTTGACAATGCTGTTTATTATCAACCGCAGGCTGCCCTGATTCAGGGTAGTGATGGCAACTTCTACGGAACTGCCCCTGCAGGTGGTACTAGCAAAGCGGGGCTAGTTTTCAAGATCACACCGAAGGGCGTCTTTACCGTACTGCATAGTCTCAATGGGACCACCGACGGGGCGAGTCCCTATGCCGGTCTAGCGCAAGCTACCGACGGCGACCTTTATGGCGTAGCTTGGAAGGCAGGCAATGGATACGGGACCATTTTCAAGCTGACCACGACAGGAAAGTTTTCGGTCGTCCACAATTTCGATGACGCCGACGGGAATTTGCCGAGCGTCGCGCTGATCCAGCACACCACTGGGGTTCTGTACGGAAACACGCAGGACGGAGGCGACATCCACAACACCGGAGTGCTCTTCAGAGTAAAGATAACCGCGAAACCATTCGTCAGCCTGCTGCCCATCCTGGGCAAGGTGGGCGCGACTATCGAGTTCCTGGGCCAAGGCTTAACCGGGACCACCAAGGTCTCGTTCAATGGAGTCTCGGCGAAGTTCACGGTCGTTTCTTACACCTATCTGACCGCAGTGGTTCCAGTCGGAGCGACCACGGGTCCAGTAACCGTAACCACTCCCGGCGGCACGCTGACCAGCAACAAGGTATTCCACGTAAGGCCTTAATGCTTCTGTGCCGTTCGGGATGAGAACACGAAGCCGCCTCTCAGGGGCGGCTTCTGCGTCGCGGCAGGTAACCGCGCGAGTGTTTCTGAGTGCCGATGGCGAAAAGCGGAAATGCGCCTAGAGCGCGGTTGTGAGGGCACGCGCGAAAATGCGGTTTAGGTTGGGCCAGCTGTGATCTTTCAACACGTTGTTCCCAAGAAGTGAATAGTCCATTCGAGCAACACCGGAGAAGCTGATGGTGCTGACCAATCTGCTTCGAAGGAGTCGACCGAATGGACCTTCACCAGAATGCCCGACTTACCTTTCGTAG
>Ga0210410_10001343_pt1 | contig 23403 bp, 18 predicted proteins | sample IncBWC4MmetaG_FD_161058 | JGI IMG/M metagenome (GOLD analysis project Ga0210410, IMG submission 161058) | Forest soil microbial communities from Barre Woods Harvard Forest LTER site, Petersham, Massachusetts, United States - Inc-BW-C-4-M | ecosystem: Environmental > Terrestrial > Soil >... | reverse complement strand
TCAATACGCTTCACGATCACACGGTCGTGGAGCGGGGTCAGATTGACTGCCATCTTGAAAAACCTCCATAGGTGAACTAAGGGTAAGACTGAGAGCCGATGGTTGAGGAGGGCAGGAAAGGTGATTAGCACTCCTCGGTACCGACTGCTAATATAACAATAAATCCCATCAAGTCAAGCGAAATCCCGGCAGCAAGGGCATTCGCAGACCGACTATTTTTGGCTCTTAATTGCATTAAAACGTTTATTTGCAATGCGTTAGTGATGCCAGATTTTCCTTGCACTTGGGCATTGCCTTGCCTGTTGGCCAGCGATAGACTCGGCCACATCCACGATGCAAGGAGTAACTTACCTTCGACTCATTTACCTGACTGCAGGGACGCTGCTGCCGTTCTTCTGGATGATCGTGATCCTGGGGCATCGACGGAAGCGCAACCTGGAGCGCATTTTCTTTTATCTTTGCCTGGCGATGGTTTGTTTTTTTGGCGGCGCACTGCTGGCGCTTAACGCCCACATCTACTATGGAACTCCGCCGATGGCTCTGCTCACGTTTGCCTGGGTGACCGTATGCGTTGGGCTGTGGTTCATTGGTCCGCTGCTGGTGCATTTGCATGTCGAGTACGCGTCCCTGCGGGAATTGATTCGCAGCCGAACCTCCAAGACTCTCTGGATTATGGCGGCGTATGGGCCGGGGTTGCTGCTTTCTCCAAAATTAATTGCGGCGCTGCGACTCAAGGAGGGAATCAAGTTCGATACCCCGTCGCAACCGTTGGGCGTCGAATTTCAAGTCTGGCTGGTTTTGGCAATCTGCGTCGCGAGCTATTGGCAGTGGAAATTTTCCCAGGCAGCCCGGGAGGATGGGGAGCGAAAACTATTTCGGGCGTGGAGGTGGGATTTCACACTGCTGGCCGTACTGCTTCCTGCATTTTTCTTTGCACAGCATCAGATTGGGGGTTGGGCCCATTTCGCGATTGAACCGCTTTTGGCGATTGCTGTCCTGATGCCCTTCGCCAGCATGATCCGAGAAGTGCGGCGATTTAATTTTCTGGATATCGGGCGCCAACGAAACCTGATTTACGCCGTGTTTATGGTGTTTCTGGCGGTCCTCTACCTTGGCCTGGTGCGGCGGGTGAGCCTGTGGCTCGATCCTTATCTTCCTCCAGAAGCTTCAGCGGCGCTGCTGCTGTTCTTGCCCGTCGTTTTTTTTGAACCCTTGCAACGGTTGCTGAGGCGTTCGCTTCGGCAGACGGCGCAGACCGAGGTGGATCGAGCGCAGAAGTTGATGGGTCCGATTACCGAAGTGGCGCGGTTGGGCGACCAGGGAAAGCTGCGGAAGTTCTGCGAACAGTGGATTACGGAACAGTTGCAATTGGCGGGGGTGAAGATTGAATTGAAAGGCGCGGGGAACGCGTCTGCAGCCGAGGCGGTCGCAGACGACGGAGTGTGGGACACGCTAGAGATTCAGCGAGGCACGGAACACCTTGGCTCTCTGAGGGTGAGGGCACATGGAGCGATGATTTCCGGGGAGACGCATGCGGCGCTGGAATTTTTGTGCGAGCAGTTGCCGGGGGCGTTTGATTTGTGCCGGTTGATTGAGGAGAAGCTGCAACTGGAAAGGGAACTGGCGGAGCGCGAGCGGTTGGCGCTGGTGGGGCAGATGGCGGCGAGCATTTCGCACAATCTGAAGAACCCGCTGGGTTCGATCAAGACGATTTTGCAGGTGCAGATGGAGAGTCCGGAGCTTCCGGCGCGGCTGCGCGGGGAAACGCAGATGGTGCTGGAAGAGATCAACCGGCTATCGGCGCGGTTGAATCAGTTGCTGCAGTTCAGCCGGCCTGGAGTGCGGGCAGGGCAGGGCGGCCAAAGTTGCGACCTGGCGCAAGCGGCTGAGACCGTGGCCAATGTGCTGCGGCATGCCGCTGACGAACGGCGCGTTGCGCTGCGGCTTTCGAACGCCAACGGGGAAACACGCGCCGCGATTGGGGAAGAGGCGGCCAACGATATTCTTTCGAACGTGATGTTGAATGCCATTGAGGCGGTAGCGGACGGCGGGCAGGTGCGCGTCGCACTGCACGCCTCTGAAAGAATCTGCAGCGTGATTGTGGAAGACGACGGACCTGGAATTGCCGAGGGGGATCAAGCAAGAGTTTTGCAGCCATTTTTTACAACCAAGGCACGCGGCACGGGGCTGGGGTTGGCGATTGTTGACCGGCGGCTGCAGGAGGCGGGCGGCACGATGGAAATCAGGAGCCCGTTGGCCAACGGACGCGGGACGGAGATTCGGCTTAACTTTCCCGTCCAGGTGAAGGAGCAGGGTGGATGAAAACGGTACTGATTGTGGATGACGAGCCGGCGTCGAGGTACGCCCTGCGGCGGGCACTCGAAAGCCGCTATTGCGTGGTGGAAGCGGATTCGGCGGCGGGCGGACGTTCGTCGCTGGTGACGGAGAAGCCGGATTTGCTGCTGCTCGACGTGGTGCTTCCCGGGGAAGACGGGCTTTCTTTTTTGAAATGGCTGCGGCAGGAAGGGTACGAATTGCCGGTGCTGATGGTATCCGCGCTGGATACGGCGAAGACCGCGGTCGATGCTTTGCAACTGGGCGCCGCCGATTATCTGGTGAAAGGATTTGAGCTGGAGGAGTTGCGGCAGCGAGTGGCGAACCTGTTGAAACTGGCGGGGCTGGAGCAGGAGAATGAAACGTTGCGCCGGCGAGTGGCTACGGAGGGACATTTTGGGCAGATGATCGGGCGTTCGGCGGCGATGCGAAAAGCATTTGAGCTGGCCGATCGCGTGGCGGTGACGGATTCCACGGTGCTGATCCTTGGGGAAAGCGGGACGGGGAAGGACTTGCTGGCGCAGGAGATTCACGCGCGGTCGCAGCGGAACGGGAAGGCGTGGGTGGCGGTGAATTGCGCGGCGCTGCCGGAGACGCTGATCGAATCGGAGCTTTTCGGGTACGAACGCGGCGCGTTCACGGGCGCGGCGCAACAGAAGAAAGGTCGATTCGAACAGGCGCACGGCGGGACTTTGTTTTTGGATGAAATTGGGGATATGAATCCGGTGACGCAGTCGAAGGTGTTGCGGGCGCTGGAAAATCGAACGGTGGAACGACTGGGCGGCACGCAATCGATACCGGTGGACGTTCGCGTGATCAGCGCGACGCACCGGAATCTGCCCCTGGCGATTCGTGACGGGAAATTCCGCGAGGATCTTTTTTACAGGCTGCGGGTGGTGACGATTGAGTTGCCGCCGCTGCGCGCGCACAAGGAGGACATGGCCATTCTGGCGGAGGCGTTTGTGCAGTTGCACGGGGCGCGGCTGGGGCGCACGCCGCGGCTCGGCAAGGAAGCGCTGAAGGCGCTGGAAAGCTACGATTGGCCGGGCAATGTGCGGGAGTTGAAGAATGCCATCGAGCGGAGCCTGGTGCTTTCGCGCGGCGAAGAGATTGGAGCCGGCGATTTGCCGGAGGAAGTTTTAAATGGCTTGCCCATTGTGCCCAAGGGCGGCGCGGACGGGGAGGAATTGGGACTGAAGGAAAAAGATTTTCGGGAGGCCAAGCGCAAGTTTGAGATTGCGTATTTGCTGCGGCAGCTTGGCGTGCATCGCTGGAACATTTCGCGCACGGCAGCGACCATCGGGCTGCACCGGCAGAGTTTGCAGGAGCGATTGCGGGAACTGGGCATCCGGCGTCCGGGGCAGGAAATTCCGGAGGAAGAGGAATGATTTTTCACGGCTTCATCCAGGCCGGCGGAGGAAGCACGCGCTTTGGAGAGGATAAGGCGCTGGTGCGCCTGGGCGACAAAACCATGCTGCAACGCACGGGGGAACTGTTGGCGAGCGTCTGCCATGACGTCACCATCATCGCGCCCGCGGGGAAGTATGCCGACGCGCCCTGGCCGGTGCTGGCGGATCGCTGGCCGGGCGAAGGCCCGCTGGGAGGGATTGTTACCGCGCTGAATTATATGAAGGAGGCACCCGCGCCGGAAGATTTGTTTGCGCTGGTTCACGGCCCCTGTCCGTTTGCGTTTATCCTCAGCTGCGACATGCCATTTTTGACGACGGAGTTTCTTGCTTTCCTCAAAAAACGGGCCGTTGCGAGCGAGGCGCTAGTGGTTGTGCCTGAAGCCGGGCGCCGCCTGGAGCCGTTGTGCGCCTGCTGGTGCTCGCAATCTGCAGGGGCCATTCAGGCTGCCTTCGATGCCGGGGGGCGCAAAGTGACGGAAGCCATGAAACACGTGCCGATGGAAGTGCTTGACGAGTCAGCGTGGAAACGATTTGATACCGATGGGCGGTTGTTCTGGAATATGAATACGTTGGCGGATTATGAAGAGGCGCAGCGGGTGTTTGAGGAACGGGCTGGGCGGACGGGTCGGCGGGCCGAGTGAACTCGGCCGCTACAATGAAAACACGAGTATTTGATGAGCGAAGAAATTAAAAACATTGGGTTGACCGATGAGGGCAAGGGAAGCGCGGCGGAATATTATTTTGAATTTCGCGGCGTCAATAAGGCTTTCGACGAGCGCGCGGTGCTGCGGAACGTCAGTTTCAAGGTGAAGCGCGGCGAAACGTGCGTGATCATGGGACGCAGCGGCGTGGGGAAGTCGGTTTCGTTGAAGCACATCCTGGGATTTTTGAAGGCCGACTCCGGGACGATCTTGATCGACGGACAGGACGTTACGCAGTTTACCGAGAGGCAGTTCGAAGCGATCCGGCGCAAGATTACGATGGTCTTTCAGTCCGGCGCTTTGTTTGATTCCTTAACGGTTGCCGAAAATATCGCGTTTCCGCTGGAAGACCAGCCGGGGCTTACCCCCGAAGACGTGGACGCGTACGTGGCAAAACTTGCGCACATGCTGGAAGTGGAGGAAGTTCTGGACAAGCTTCCGAGCGAGCTTTCGACCGGGATGAAGCGCGCGGTGGCGATTGCGCGGGCGCTGGCGCAAAATCCCGAGGCGATTCTGTATGACGAGCCGACGACGATGGTGGATCCCATCATGGCGGGGCATATGGGCGATTTGATTTTGCGGTTGAAGCAAGCGTTTCATAAGACGTCGATCGTTGTGACGCACGATACGCATCTGGCGAAGCGGCTGGCCGACAATGTAGTTTTTCTGCAGGATGGGCGTTCGCAAGTGTTCGGCTCCTGGGCCGAATTCGAAAGTTCCACGGATCCGTTCTTGCGGGATTTCCTGGTGCAGGATGAGCTGATTCCGGCGCTGGACGTGACCCTGTGAGCAGTTCGGCCGCGGTCGCATCAGATCCCAAATCACAATTGCGCAAGACGATGGGCTTCTGGGACGTGTTGCTGTTTAACATCGCCACGGTGCTGGGGCCGCGCTGGATCGCGGCGGCGGGGCACAACGGGACTTCCTCCATCAGCCTTTGGGTGATTGCGGCACTTTTCTTTTTTGTGCCCGGGGCGTTCGTGATCAACGAATTGTCTTCGCGGTTTCCGGAAGAGGGCGGCTTGTACGTGTGGGCCAAGGAAGCGTTCGGGGATTTCCACGGATTCGTTGCGGGGTGGACGTACTGGATTTACACGGTGTTTTATTTTCCGGGGCTGCTGCTGGCGAGCGCTTCGATGAGCGCGTATCTGATTGGGGAGAAGGGCGGGGCGCTTGCGCAGGACCGAACGTTTCTGCTGGCGGTTTCGATGGCGTTGCTGCTGGTGGCGGTGCTGCTGAACATCATCGGTTTGAACATCGGGAAGTGGCTGCAGAATGCCGGCGGCGTAGGGACGTACGTGCCGCTGCTGGCGCTGGTGGGCGTTGCGCTGCTGGTTTATTTCCGCAGCGGATCGGCCACGCACTTTACCGCGGCGAATATGATGCCGACGTGGAACTGGGATACGGTGAATTTCTGGTCGCAGATTGCGTTTGCGTTCACGGGGCTGGAACTGGTTTCGGCGATGAGCGAAGAGGTGCGCGATCCGCGGCGGACTTTGCCGCGGGCGGTGTTTGGCGCGGGCGCGCTGATTGCGTTCATGTATATCGCGGGAACTTTTGCGATTCTGACGCTGGTGCCGGCGGGCGATCTCGATCCGAAGAGCGGGGTGTTTCACGCGATCACGGCGGGTTCGGTGGTGCTGAAGATCGGATTTCTGGGGATACTAGCGGCGATACTGGTGACGGTGGGGAATGCGGGCGGTGTGGGCAGTACGGTGGCGGGAATTGCGCGAGTGCCGTTTGTGGTGGGGATCGATCGTTATCTGCCGGCGGCGTTTGGGAAAATTCATCCACGGTGGAAGACGCCATATGTTTCGATATTGGTGCAGGCGGGAGTTTCGGGAGCGATATTGCTGTTGAGCCAAATCAAGAGCGAGACTGTGCAGGCGGCGTACCAGATGCTGATCGATGCGGCGATCATTTTGTACTTTATTCCATTTCTTTATATGTTTGCCGGGGTAGTGAAGCTTGCGGGGCGGAAGGATCGCGCGGAAAATCCGCATGCGATTCTGATTCCGGGCGGGAAATTGGGATTGTGGGCGTGCGGGATTCTTGGATTTGTGGTGGTGCTGGTGGGGATTTTCGTATCGCTGGTGCCGCCGGGGGATACGGTCAATAAATGGAGTTTTGAGCTGCGGCTGGTTGGTGGGACGGTGGCGTCCATTTTTCTGGGATTGATTTTGTATTGGCGTGGGGCGCGGTCGAAGAAGAGCGCGTAGGTGTGAGTTCAAAGAAATGCGCCCGCCTTGTAGATGCATTCTGGACGGGCAAAAAGCGCCCGCCTCAGAAGGCGGCCGCTACAAATGCCTCCATGACTAAAAGCCTTGATTGACGAGTTCAGCCACACTTAAATTGCTGGGAGATTTTGCGGTGGTGCGGGCTTCGAGGTAGCGTTCGACGTATTTTCCAAGGACATCACCTTCGAGATTGACGGCGTCGCCGATTTTTTTGTCGCGGATGTTGGTCTGTTCGTAGGTGAAGGGAATGACGGCGATTTCGGCGAGGCGGGCGTTCCAGCGGGCGACGGTCAGGCTGATGCCGTCAATGGTGATCGAGCCTTGCGGGACGATGTGGCGCGCGAAGGACTCCGGAACTTCCACGCCGTACCACCAGTTTTCGCCTTCGGGTGCTAGGCGAGATACGCGGCCGATTGTGTCCACGTGGCCGAGGACGAAGTGGCCGCCGAATTCTTTTCCGGCTGTTAACGGTTGTTCAAGATTCACGCGGGTTCCGGATTTCCATTCGCCGATCGAGGTTTTGCGGAGGGTTTCGCCGGAGAGATCGGCGGAAAAGTGGTCGGCGTCGAGTTCTACGACCGTCAGGCAACAGCCGTTGACCGCGATGCTTTTTGAGATTTCGAGATGTTTGGCGACAGTTGGGGCATGAATTTTCAGGCGGCCGCCTTCGGCGTTGGCGTTCAGCGATTCCACGGTGCCCAGGTGTTCGATGATTCCGGTGAACATTTTTGTTCTCGAGTGGGGTGCGGCTTGGCCACCTAAAGGTGGCCGCTACAGGATAGCGTTTTTTGGGCTGGAAATCCTTGAGGAAACCGGGAAGCGGAACGTTTGGGGGACGGGAAAAGGCGGCCGCCCGCCGCGGCGGGCGGCGGCTACAAAGGCAAGAGGAACCCAAGAGGGAGGGGCAAGCCCCTCCCCTACAAAGGTGGGAGAAGATGAAGATCGGACCCACCCTTTGCGCAGACGCAAAGGGTAGGCCACCCAGGATAAGTCAAGAGCGGACCGCTTCAGAAAGCGGCTGCTACAAAGGCGGGAAGAACCCAAGAGGGAGGGGCGAGCCCCTCCCCTACGCGTTCACTTGGTAACGGTTCCTTGCGCTTGGGCTAATTCGCGGAGGCGGCGGAGGTCCAGTTTGCCGGTGCCCAGATAGGGCAATTGTTCGACGTGAAGGAATTGATCGGGTCGGGGTTTCCAAAGGGCGGGTAAATCGCTTTTTGAGAGTTTTTCCAGGCAGTCTTTCAAGACATCTTCTTTGAGAGTGTGCACGACCACCAGGCGTTCGCCTTTCTTCTCGTCTGGGATGGCGGTGACGGCTAAGACCTGGCCGTCGGCTTCCAGAAGTTCGTGGAGCTTTTCTTCCACCTTGATGTGAGGAACCATTTCGCCGCCGATTTTGCTGAAGCGGCTGAGGCGGTCGGTGATGCGGAGGAAGCCGTCTTCGTCCACGGTGGCGATGTCGCCGGTGTTGTACCAGCCATCTTTCAAGACTTCGGCGGTTTTTTCGGGACGGTTGAGATAGCCGACCATGATATTTGGCCCGCGCACCAGAAGCAGCCCCGGCTTATCCACGGGGAGTGATTCGCCGGAGTCGGGATCGATGATACGGACGCCAATTCCCGGCAGCGGATGGCCGATGGTGCCGCGCTTGGCTCCAACCTGCCGGAAGTAGGCGGCGCGAAAATCGTAAGTGTTGACGGCGACGACCGGCGAACATTCGGTGCAGCCGTAGCCTTCGAGCGGGCGAATGCCGAAGTGGTCTTCGAAGGCTTGGGCGACGCGCTCCGGCAACTTCTCCGCGCCGGCCATGACCATGCGCAGGCTGCCGAAGGATTCTGGCGGGCAGCGGCGGGTGTAGGAGTTCAAGAAGGTCGGGGTGGATAGCAACATGGATACGGAATATTTGCTAACCAAGGCGGCGATGGCCTGCGCGTCGAGCGGGCTGGGATGAAAGACGGCGCCGATTCCCGCCATGGCGGGCAAGCAGAGCGTGCCGGTGAAGCCGAAGGAGTGGAAGAAGGGAAGGATGCCGAGAATGGTGTCGCCTTTATGGAGATGGAAGACTTGCTCGATTTGCTCGACGTTGGAGGCGAGGTTGAAATGGGAAAGTATGACGCCTTTGGGCTCGCCGGTGGAGCCGCTGGAAAAAATGATGGTGGCGGTGTCGTCGAGCGAAGGCTTGCGCGTGAAGCCGAGGGAGCGTTCCAAGAGCCGGGCAGGTAGTAGCTTGGCGGATAGAAACGCGATTAGTTTCTCAGAGAGTCGCGGCTTCTCGGCGAGATCTTCCACGTAGATGATTTTTCCCGGAGGCTCGATGTGAACTTTTTCGAGGAAGAGCTTTGAAGTGACGACCGTTTGTAATTCGCATTGACGGGCGCAGGAAGCAAGGGACTCGTTGGAGGTGGTGTAGTTCAGATTGATGGGGACTTTGCCTTGCAGCATGGCGGCCCAATTTACGAGGGCGCCGGGAATCGAAGGTGGAAGAAGGACGCCGACCATTTGCTGGCTTTCCCATAGCGGGCGGAGGCGGCGGGCGAGGAACACGGTTTTGGTCAGGGCTTCGCCAAAGGTGACTTTGGGCGTGCGGCCGTCGGCCATGGCGAAACGCCGCGAATGACGCCGCGCCATCTGGATGAAGGAGCGCGTGAGCGTTTTCATGTAACGGCGTCGGCGATGGAAGGCATCCACGCCGAGTTCCTGAACGGCGGTGCGCACGTCGGTGGTGCTGGCGGTCGAAGGCAACGGTTTACCGAACGAAACGCGCACGGGATACGGGATGTGGCGTGGCCACTTCCAGAGGAAGCGGCCGCCGGAAAAGCTGAAGATGGAGCCCCACAGGCCGTCGATGTTCACGGGAATGATGGGAACGTCGATGCCTTTGACAATGCGTTCGAAGCCGCGGCGGAAGGGGAGCAACTGGCCGATGCGGGTGATTTCGCCTTCGGGAAAGATGCACACCACTTCGCCGTTGCGCAGGGCGTCGGAAGCTTCGCGCAGGGAGTGGATCATTTCGCGGGGGCCCTGGTCGGAGGCGATGGGAATGAATTTCAGGATTTTCGCGAAGGGCTTGATGAAGGGAAGGTCGTAGACGCCCTTGAACATGAGGAAGCGGATGGGCCGGTCGGTGGAGCAAACGAGCAAAACCGCGTCTATCCAGGAGGAATGGTTCGGGGTGAGCAGCGCTCCGCCGTGGGCGGGAACATTTTCCTGGCCCTTCAGATCGAGGCGGTAAATCGTGTGGGTGGCGATCCAGAGCAGCAGGCGGAGGAGGGAATCGGGCAGGAGCCAAACGACATAAGCAAGCGCGCCTAGGGTGCTTACGGACGCCCAGAAAAAGAAAGCGAGAGAGCCAAAGTGGAGGAAGCGTTCGGCAACGTAATAGACCAGGGACGCTGCAAGCATACCGACAAAGGAAAGCAGATTTGCCGCGGCAAGAACGCCTCCGCGCTGCTGCTCCTCGGGACGGTGCTGCAAGAGGGCGCTGATCGGCACGATGAAGAAGCCGCTGAAAAATCCCAGCCCCGCAAGCAAGGTGAGCACCGCGCCGAAAGCCAAGTTGGGCAGAGCCAGGAGAAAACCGAAGATAGTAATGCCTGCGGCGCCTAGCGGAATCAAGCCGTATTCAATTTTGCCGCCGGAGAGATAGCCAGCCGCCAAACTTCCAAAACCAATGCCGATAGCGAGGGCCGCTTGCAGGAAACTGCCTTTGCCGGCGGAAAGCGCCAGAACATCACGGCCATAGAAGACGATGACAAACTGGAGTAACGCAGCCAGGAAGAAGAAATAGGTGTTGCCCAGGACGGCGAGGTGGAGCACGCGGTCCTGCCGGATGCGGCGCACCTGAGCCCACAAATCGCCAAGGAAATTGATTTGAAACTGTTTGGCCGGATTGGCGGCAGGTACGCGGGAGATCCCGAGGCTGGTTAGCAGCCCGAGGCCGGACAAACCCAGAAAGACAAAACCCGAATATTGCTGGCGCCCGACGAACCACTCGGAGAGATGAGCGCCGGCGAGCGTCCCGGCGATAGCGGCGAGAAACGTGCCCAATTCAATGACGCCGTTGCCCCACGAAAGACGGGTCTCCGGCAAGAGTTCGGGCAGGAGGCCATATTTCGAAGGGCCGAACAGCGCACCCTGGGTACTGGCGAGGAAAAGCGCAACCAGCGAGAGGGGCATGCTGTGCAGCCAGAACGCAGCGATCGCCAGGACCATTACAGCAATCTCGAAATATTTTGTGCCGATGGTGACGGAGCGTTTGCTGAAGCGGTCGGCGAGGAAACCGCCGGTCATGGAGAAGAGGATGAACGGTGCGGCAAAGAGCAGGCCGACCATGCGGACTTTGGAGGCCTCTTCGTCCGGGGAAAGGTTGGTCTGCAGACTGAGGTAGAGGACAAGGAACTTGAGAGCGTTGTCGTTGAAGGCGCCTTGAAATTGCGTGGCGATGAGACTCCAGAAGCCGAGACGCCAGGAACGCGGTGCGTCGTTCACGCGGGGAGGACCTCCGTCGAGAATTGGTGCGGGAGTGGTTCGAGGGAAATGGTCGCAAACCCGCGCACAATTGGATAGAGAATTTTTGGTGCGCGTGCGCAAAGGGGATGAAGAGGCGCTGCGGGTGTAGCGGCCGCTACAATGGCGGGAGGAACCCAAGAGGGAGGAACCCAAGAGGGAGGGGCAAGCCCCTCCCCTACAAAGGCGATTTTCGCGGGTAAGCTGCTACGGCTACGTCTGGGCCGAATTGGCGGATGGTCTGGACTCGCAGGAGAGCCATTGTTTTGGCGACGGAGCTTACAAAGGGCACGCGATTGTCGCCGGCGATTTTGGGAGCGTAGAAGAGGACTAGTTTGTTGACGAGGTTGGCGGAGAGAGCGGCGGCATTCAGGTGGGGGCCTGATTCGAGGAGGACGCTGAGGATGTCGCGGCGAGCGAGTTCCTTAAGTGTTGCAGCGAGGTCCAGACCGGCGCGGCTGCGTTTCAGTTGGATTATTTCGACGCCGGCGTTTTGGAGTTTGCGGGCTTTTGGAGATTCGAGCGGGGCGGCGGTGAAGACGAGGAGATCGCCGCCGGAGGTTTCCACGATGCGTGAATTGGGAGAGAGGCGAAGACGCGTGTCCAGGATTACGCGGAGCAAGGGGCGGCGGCGCGGGAGGCCGCTGCGGTCAGTAAGCAAAGGGTCGTCGGCGAGAATTGTGCCGATGCCGGTTAGAAGAGCGTCGGAGGCGTGGCGCATGCGGTGGACCTCGGCGCGGGATTCTTCGCTGGTGATCCATTCGCGGTTTTTGCCTTTGCGCGATTTTGGAAGGGCGAGTTGGCCGTCGAGAGTCAACGCGGATTTGAGAGTGACGAAGGGCTTGCGGGTGGTGATCCAGTGCGCAAACGCTTCGTTGAGCAGTTGAGCTTCGGCTTCGAGCAGGCCGCTTTCGACGTCGATGCCCGCGGCTCGCAATCGGCCGAAACCTGTGCCGCGTGTTTTCGGATTGGGGTCCTCCATTGCCGCCACTACGCGCGAAATTCCCGCGGCGATAATCGCCTCGGTGCAGGGACCGGTGCGGCCCGTGTGATTACACGGCTCGAGGGTCACGTAAAGTGTTGCGCCACGCGCGCGTTCGTCGGCTTGCTTGAGCGCGACAATTTCCGCGTGATCTTTCCAATCGTACTGGTGGAAGCCTTCGCCCAAAATTGCGCCGTCTTTTACGATCACGCAGCCGACAGTGGGATTCGGGCTGCTCAGGCCGATGCCTTTGCGCGCCAGGGCCAGCGCGTGTTGCATGAAATGAGTGTCGTGGGAATTCACGGTATCAGTTGAAAAGCGAGTCGGCGTAGGTCTGGGCGTCGAAGGGGACGAGGTCGTTGATCTGCTCGCCGGTGCCGACGAAGCGGATGGGCAGGCCGAGTTCGCGCGAGATGGCTACGACGATGCCGCCTTTTGCGGTGCCGTCCAGTTTGGTCAAGATGATGCCGGTTACGCCGACGGCCGAGGTGAACTCCCTCGCCTGGGCAAGCCCGTTCTGGCCGGTGGTTGCGTCCATCACCAGCAGGATGTCGTGCGGGGCCCCGGGAATCACTTTGGCGGCGGTGCGCTTCATTTTATCGAGTTCGAGCATGAGGTTGGACTTGGTGTGCAGGCGGCCGGCGGTGTCTACGATTACGGCGTCGGCTCCGCGGGCCTTCGCGGCGGCCATGGCGTCGAAGACGACGGCGGCGGGATCGGAGCCGGATTTTTGCTTAATCACTTCGATGCCGTTGCGCTGGGCCCAGATTTCGAGCTGTTCGATGGCGGCGGCGCGAAAAGTGTCCGCGGCGCAGAGCACCACGCTGCGGCCATCCTGGCGCAGGCGATTGGCCAGTTTGCCAATGCTGGTGGTTTTTCCCGCGCCGTTTACGCCGACGATGAAAATCACGCGCGGGTCATTGCCGTTCGCGGCACCCGCGAGTTTCGGCGAGTTCCCATAGACATTCAGCGCGCGAAAGACATGCGCCTTGATTTCGCGCTTCAGTTGGTCGCCGTTGTTGAGGGCGTTGCGGGAGAGTTGTTCTTTTACGGAGTCGAGGATTTCTTTGGTGGTTTTTACGCCGAGGTCGGCGGAAAGCAGCGCGTTTTCGACGTCCTTGAGGACGGAGGGATCAATCTGGCGGCCACCCTGGGTGATGGTGTCGAGCGTGTCGGCGAGGGCTTCCTTGGTTTTGCCGACGGACTCTTTCAGGCGCTCGAGGAGCGTGGGTTCGGGTTTTCCGAAGAGCGTGATCATAAGAGTGGCCCGCGATCGGTAAAAGGCGGGAAAGAAAAGTGTAACAGATTGGGTGGGGGACAGGCCGGTACGGAGTCGGCGGGCCGCGGAGTTGGGAGGTTGGGTTTAGACCGTAAGGGCGCCCGCCTCGGAAGGCGGCCGCTACAAAGGCTAGACCTGGACTTCGACGGCGGTTAGGCGGAGCTTGCCGGTTTTTACGGCGGATTCGAGAGCCTCGACAATGGCATCGTCGAATTTGGAGCCGGCCAGGGCCTTGATGCGGCCGAGGGCGTAGTCGAGATCCATAGCCGTTTGATAGGGTCGATTGGTGGTCATGGCGTCAAGGGTATCGGCGACGCCGATGATTCGCGCCATTTGCGGAATTTGCGGGCCCGTCAGGCCGTAGGGATAGCCGCGGCCGTCCATGTGCTCGTGATGCAACTCGATGCCGGGAAGCATGTCCTTGAGCTGCGAGACCGGACGCATGATGTTGGCGCCCTTGGTGGTGTGCGTCTTCATGATTTCGAACTCTTCCGGCGTCAGTGAGCCGGGCTTTTTGAGGACGCGGTCGTCCACGCCGATCTTTCCGACGTCGTGCAGGAGGGCGGCAATTTTCAGCTTATCGAGAGCTTCGGGCGAGAGCTTCATTTCCTGGGCAATGATCGTGGAGTATTTCGCCACGCGGCCGGAATGGCCTCGGGTGTACGGGTCCTTTTCGTCGATCGCGGCCGCGAGCATGCGGATCGAGCCGATGAACAGTTCGCGGTTTGCCTCGGCGGCTTCCTTCAGCCGCTCGATGTACTCCTCGATATCGCTGGCCATCAGGTTGAAGTTTTCGGCCAGCTCGCTGATTTCGGTTGCGCCACGAACGGGCGTGCGCTGGTGGAATTCGCCGCGGCTGATGGCGCGCGTGGAAGCGGCCAAAGAGCGAATGGGTGTACTGATGCCGACGGCGAAGAAATAACCGAAGAGGATGGCCACCAGAACCACGACGCTGACGAAGGCGAGGGCCTGCTGGTTGAGTTCCGTCACGCCGGCATCGGAGCGGGCTTCATCCACGCTGCGCTCAGAGATCACGGCCCAGTTGACTTCCGGGAAGGTGCTGTAGGTCCCGACCATTTCGACCTGGCGGTTGTTTTCTTTTTCGGTGAAGTGGACGGTTTCGGTATTACGCAAATCCTTGGGCAGGGCCTTGACCTGCGCGACCATGTTCGACTTCTCGCTCAAGTCCTCGCCGGGGACAAAATGCTTGGTGTCGGGATGGGCCACGATGTGACCGTAATGGTCGACGATAAACACCGACCGGCCGCGGACGCTGGCATCCTGCAAGCGGTGGAGAATCGGGTCGAGCGAAACCACCGCGGCGAGCATGCCGGTGAAGTTATCCTGGGAATCCTTCAGCGGCACTGCCATCACGAAAGCCGGGCGATTATCGGGCGCAAGCGCCAGAGGGTCGCTGCGGAATTTTACGGACTGAACACAGCTGACGAAGGCACGCTGCAAGGCTTTGGCTACGAAGGGATCCTGCTCCGCGCGGAAATTTCCCTGCGAAGCGGTGGTGCCCTTGCCGTCGCGGCCGACGGCGGTCAGATAGATGAACGAGTTGCGGTTGGAATCGACGAAATTTTCGAGGAGCCGGGTGACTTTGGGCTCGGCGGCCGGATCGGTGACGTTGTCGATGAGTCCTGTGAGGGTGAGAATCTGGCGCTGACTGATCAGTTGCTGGGTCAGGTTGGATTCGAAAAACTGAACTTCCTGCGCGAGCGAGCGGGTGAGTTCCGTCTGCTGTACGCGCTCGGTATCCACCAGCTTTTCCTGGCTGAGTTCGAGAACCTGGCGGTGGTACAAGCCGATGGGGAGCGCGCTCACAAGCAGGAGCGCACCGAGCACAAGCCACAGGATGCGCACCCGGCCGGAACGGAGGCGCGTCAAAATCGATGGAATAATCTCCGCCATCGCAACATATTGATTTTAGAAGGGGGGGCGGGGAAAAGCGGCTGGCCTAAAGGACAGGGGGAGCGGAAGTGCAACTAGGACGGGGGTACTGGGATAGAAGTAATCAGTGATCAGTAAACAGTAATCAGTAAGAGATGGACATGAATGGAGCGGGGTATGTAGAAACAGGGAGAACAGCGAACAGATAGCAGATAACAGGAGGCGAAGAGGCGACTTTCGCTTTGGGCTAGACATGGTTTTGGCAGGCTGTGTTTGAATGGCTTTTAAAGAACTTTGATGTGGGTGGCTATTCGCGTTTCAGGGGTCTTTCCATGATGGCGCGGATGGCTTCGCGGGGGGAATTGCCGAGGTGCAAGATGCTGTGGACTTGCTGAGTGATCGGAAGTTCGATGTGGTTCTCCTTCGCCAACGCTAACAGGGCTGAGGTTGTGCCCACTCCTTCGGCGACCATGGTCATGCCTGCCAGGATTTCGGCCAGCGAGCGGCCCTGGCCCAGTTCGAATCCTACGCGTCGATTGCGGCTTTGGGTGCCATAACACGTGAGAATCAGGTCGCCAATGCCCGCGAGGCCGCTGAGCGTTTCGGGTTTTCCACCAAGGGCCGTGGCGAGGCGGGTCATTTCGGCCAGACCTCGGGTGATCAAGGCGGCGAGCGAGTTTGAGCCGAGGCACAGCCCCTGGCAGGCGCCAGCGGCAATGGCCATGACGTTTTTCATGGCACCGGCCAGTTCCACTCCCAGAACGTCGTTGTTGGTATAGAGACGAAACGTGGGGCCGGAAAACTCCTCCTGCAAGAACGCACCGAGGGCCGGGTCCTGCGAAGCGAGCACCACCGCGGTCGGCTGGCCTTGAGCGGCCTCGGCGGCGAAGGAGGGCCCGGACAGGACGGCGACACTGGGAACGAATCGCGCGTTGATCACTTGCGAGATGACTTCGCTCATGCGCAGATGCGTTGCGGGCTCGAGTCCTTTCGTGGCGCTAACAAAGACGGCGTCGCGGGGAACTTGGGGAAGCGCCACGGCGAAAATGCTCCGCGTGTGGGCAGAAGGCACCGCCCCGACCACGATCTGTGCTTCGTGCAGGACTTCCTCAAGTTTCGCGGAGGCCTTCACACTGGCCGGAATGGACACGCCGGGAAGATATTTATTGTTGTTGCGTTCGCGCTCGATGGAATCGGCGAGAGAAGAATCGCGGACCCACAAACGGATTTCGTGTTTCCGGCGGCTGGCCGAGAGTACGACAGCAAGGCCGGTGCCCCAGCTGCCGCCGCCGAGAATGGCGATGCGGCTCAAGCGGCGTCTCCCTTGGATTTGCCGAAAGTGAATTTGGATTCGGTGCCGTCCACGAGGCGCTGGAGATTGGCGTCGTGCTTAAAGATCACCAACGCAGAGGCGAAGAGCGTGCCGAAGTCGACCACTAGTGGCGGCGCATGGCCCGGCGCCCACAAGAAATACATCAGCAAAGGCATTGCGGCGGCCGCGGAGACGGAGCCGAGAGAAACGTAGCGCCAGACCAGGCTGACCAGAATAAAAATGAGTAGGGCGCTGAGAGCGGCCAGCGGCGAAAGCATGAGGAAAACGCCGAGGGCGGTGGCGACGCCCTTGCCGCCCTTGAATTTCAACCAGACGGGGAAACAGTGGCCGAGAAGAGCGACGATGGCGGCGAGCGTCATCGCGGTCGAACTCTGTTCGGTGAATCGTCCGGCAAGCCAGACGGCGGCGGCTCCTTTGGCGACATCAAGGACGAGCGTAAGGATTCCGGCTGCAGGCCCAACTACTCGCGCGACGTTGGTGGCGCCGATGTTGCCGCTACCTGATTTCCGGATGTCATTTCCAGCCAAAAGCTTGGCGAGGATCAGACCAAAGGGAATCGAGCCGAGGAAATAAGCGGCGGCCAGAAGAAGGGAAGTGGTCGGCGTGAAGAACGACATGCAGGCCTAAGCCTCCGTTGCGAAGCGGAACGTTTGCAGGGTAGTGTACTCCGCTCCTGTGGGTTTGAGCTTGCTTTCGATGAGATGAAACTCCTGCGTGCGTAGCGAGCCGAACGACTGGGCATACTTTTCGTTGACCGCTTGCAACAATTTTGGGGGAATGCCGGGCAGCGAAAACCTGGCCAACGTGAGGTGCGGCGTGAACGGGCGTTCCTCCAGCGGGAAACCGAGGCGATGCGCCGCCTGATCGATGTCTGCGGCGAGGGTTTTCAGGTTCGGCGAGGATTCCATTCCCGCCCAAAAGACGCGAGGGCGTTTTTCGTTTGGGAAAAAGCCCAGGCCGCGAAATTCGAGATTCACGGGATCGGAGGAACGAACGGCGGCGAGCACGTTTTGCAATGCACCCAGTTTCGCCGATTCGGTTTCGCCGAGAAATTTCAGTGTGACGTGCAGATTTTCCGCGCGCACCCATTTTGCTTGCGGCGCAACGGCGCGAAATTCTTTCAGGAGAGACGCGAAGACGGTTCGAATGTCTTCGGGAATGGCGATGGCGATGAACAGTCGCACGAGGGCAGCCTGGCTCAGCTTGCCGGATTGACGCGGCGCGGTTGGGGCTTGCCGTCGTAGAGATAGTGGACGCGGACCATGTCGAGCGCGAGCTGCGAGGCGTAGAAGCGGATCATTTCCCGATCGCCGGGGAGATGGACGAGCCGCTCTTTTGTTCCATTGGGAGCTGCAAGCGCGATATGCACGGTGCCGACCGGTTTTTCTTCGCTGCCGCCGCCGGGTCCGGCGATGCCCGTGATGCCCACCCCAAAGGTGCTGCCGACGCTGCGCCGAATGCCCTCGGCAAGGGCGATGGCCACTTCCGCGCTTACGGCGCCCTTTGAAGCGATAAGTTCCGCGGGCACTTCGGTCCAGACGGTTTTTCGTTCGTTGCTGTAAGAAACCACGCCGCCCAGAAAATACGTGGAGCTGCCCGGAATGCGCGTGAGGCGTTCGGCGAGAAGCCCTCCGGTGCAGCTTTCGGCGGTGGAGATCGTGGCGCGGTTCGTGGTGAGGAGTTCCGCTACGACGTCCTCGAGCGGCACGGCCTTGTGAGCAAAGATGCGGTCGCCCAAAGCCAGCTCAAAGCTGCGCACAATTTCGTCCAGCGTGGTTTCGGCCTGGGTGGCGTCGTCCGTCCAAAGGCGCAGGTGTACCTGGACTTCGCCGGGGGCCGCGAGGATGGTGGTGTTCACCTGCGGGTAGCGGGTGTAAATCGGACGGATACGCTCTTCGACATGGGATTCGCCGAGACCGGTGACGCGAAGTTCGCGGTGAAACATGAGGACGCCGGAAACGTGGTGGCGCAAGCGGGGCAGCACTTGTTCGAGAAAAAGCGGCTTGAGTTCACGCGGCGGGCCGGGCAGCAAGGCGATCATGCAACCTTTGTCTTCGATCCACAGGCCGGGGGCGGTACCGCGCGGATTTTCCAGGACTTCGGCGCCTTCCGGCACCATGGCCTGGCGGAGATTCACGGCCGGCATGTCTCGCTTGAAGCTGCGGAACCTTGCTTCGATGGCGCGAACGACTTCGTCATTGCGCTTCAGGCGGCGACCGAGAAGTTCGGCGACGGTTTCGCGGGTGAGGTCGTCTTCGGTGGGACCAAGTCCGCCGCTGGCGATCACAACGGGCACGCGGTTTAGCGCGTCGCGAAAGGCTTCCGCGAGCAACTCGCGATTGTCGCCGACGATCGTCTTGCGCAAAACTTCGATGCCCAGCTTGTTCAATTCTTCGGTGAGGAAGAGCGAGTTGGTATCCAAACGGTCTGGAGTCAGAAGTTCCGATCCGACAGCGATGATTTCGGCTTTCATGGAGATTATTGTAGCTCAGTCAGCACAAGTCGCTGGCCGGTCGCCGGCTGGGCAGGGAATTCGGTTGGGTGAGGAGTTCAGATTGCAAAAGCGGTGGCAGAGCCACCCGTCGGCTGCGCTGAGGGCAAGCCGCACTCCAAAATGGGCTAACCGTGAAGGGGCAGGCCGCGGACGTTCCAGTCGATTGTAAAGAGGGAACTGTTGGCGGCGAGGATGCCGCGGCCGCTGGGGAGGAGCGCGAGGCCCACCAGCGCGGAGCCGCTGAGGACGTGCTCGGCGTGACCCTGCGGAGAGATGCGCACGACGCCACGGCGGCCGCCAAGGGAAGCAACGACCAAGAGATTACCGTCCTGGTCAAACGCCAGGCCCTGAGGCCGGCCCAGACCGCGATAAAAGACATGCACTTCGCCATTCTGCGTGATGCGATAGACGCGGTCGTAGCTGGAGGTGGTGGGTCCGCTGACGTAGAGTTCGCCGCTTGGGTGGAAGGCCAGATGGTAGGCGGCGACGGAAGGCTCGAGAGTGGCGAAGACGAAAATTTCGCGCTCGGGACTAATCTTGAAAATGGTGCCGCTGCGGTCGCCGACGAATAGATTGCCTTTTGAATCAAAGGCGAGGCCAGTGGCGATGCCCATGCCCTCGATCCACTGTTCGCTGCGGCCGTCGGGGGTGACGCGATAGATTGTGCCGTCGTGGCGGCAGGAAACGAGGAGATCGCCCTTTGCGTTGAGCGCCAGGCCTGTGGGATTTACAAGGGAAGTGACAAACGGCTTCACGGTGTAGCTGGTATTGATCTTGTAGAGCGAGACAGGAACGCGCTGGCCGCGAGGGCCGCTAAAGGTGACGTAAATATTCCCGGCGGAATCCACCGCCGGATTGCTGACCGGGTGCAGGTTGTCGGCAATCTGGAATCCGATGGCCACAGGGAACGGCTTGCTTTCGCTTTGCGAGTTCACGATCTGGATGGTGTTGCCGTTGGCGTTTTCCGGCACGCGCGCGATCAGGCGGTTGCTGCTGGCGAGCGAAAGCGCGGCTTCGGACTCGCCGAAGCGGACCAGCGGGCGGCCGCCGTGGCGAGAAATGAATCCACTGCCAAAAATCGCAATTTCACCGCCGGGAATCGCGGCGGCGGGCGCAATTCTCTCAATGTGAGGGATGCCGTTCTTTTCTGTCGTGGTGCCAAACCCGAGTTTCATTGCCGTTGCCCAGAAATCATAGCCAATGAAAGTGTAACGCGAGACGCAAGCAAATGGCAGCGTAGACACCGGCCATCCAGTCGTCGGCCATGATGCCCCATCCGCCGGGGAGGGTTTCGAGGTGCCGGCAGGGGAAGGGTTTCAAAATGTCGAAGAGGCGGAAGAGGAGAAAACCGGCGAGGAGGAATTTCCAGTTGAGGATGCTCATGCCGCTGTAAAGGGCGAAGGTGGCCGCATCCTCCGGCCTCAGGAAGAGCATCGGCGCGGCCGGAGCCAAGGCCAGAATAAGCGTGAGATGGACCCCGGAGACTTCGTCGATGACGACGAACTGCGGATCCTTTGTACCGGCGTATTGTGAAACGTCGCTGCTGGTGCGGACGCCGAGCAGAGCCAGAATCAGCCACACAGCAATGGATGGGACCAGCAGAATCAGCGTGCCCCCGAATCCCGTGAGCAACGGGGCGGTTTTACCGACGGCAACCTCGATACCTTTTCCGAGGATCAAGAACCAGGTGAAGGGGTGTGAGACGACAGCGATGAGCAAACCCACGACGGAGCCCCAGGTGCCGGGGCCAGGCTTCAGGTAGCCAGTGCCGAGAACCGTGGCGATGGCGTAGGCGAAGCGCGGCTTGGCGGCCGGTTCAGTGGATGGTGTCATCGGTTTTGTGTCCGCTTTCCCGCAACGCGCGGCGATCGGGCTCGGGGAGTTCCTCTTCGTCGAAGATGGGGTCGGACACGACATACTTCTCCGCGGCCCACGCGCCGAGGTCCATTAATCGGCAGCGCTCGGAGCAGAACGGGAAGTCGGCGTCCGTGGCGGAGTCAGTGGTTTTCTTGCAGATGGGGCAATGGTGTTTCATGGTGAAGAAATTGTTTTACCATCCGGAAGGAAACAGGACAAGCACGGAGAGGATGTGGCGAGAGACACGGTTCGAAATCCCCAAAATCGCCCGGACCGGTAAATTCGTTCGGGATGGGCAAAAGGCGCCCGCCCGCCGCGGCGGGCGGACGCTACAAAGGCAAGAGGAACCCAAGAGGGAGGGGCGAGCCCCTCCCCTACAAGAGGGCGGGGCCACCTGAAGGTGGCCGCTACGGGAGGCCGTTGGGTTAGCCGATTACCCGTAACGCGGCGCCGGTGGCGATGCGGGTTAGTTGTTCAGCCGGCGGGGTTACAGGGACGCTCTCCGTCGGCCTCGGGGCCGGGCTTGATTGAATCTCGACGACGCGGCCGATCAGGTCGTAGGCGTCGGTCCTGGTGATCTCCACGCTGACGACGTCGCCTGATTCGGCTACTTCACCGGTTGGCAATTCGATGTCGGTCAGATAGAGCTTCCCATCAATGTCCGGGGCCATTGATTCCAGACGAGCTTCCCAGACCAGGGGATTGTCTTTCGACGGGCCTTCCACCAGGGCCGTTTTCGTGCGGCCTTTTAATTGGCGGAGATTTTCGCGGGAGCTTTTCTTTTGCAGGGCCATCAGGCGGTTGCGGCGGTCGTTGATGGTTTCGGCGTCCACCTTGCCGTCAAGCGGGAAGCTGCCGGCATTGTCCACGTCGGAATATTCGAAGACGCCCATCCAGTCGAGTTTCGCGGCGGCAACAAAATCGTAAAGTTCCTTGAAGTCGGCTTCGGTTTCGCCGGGGAAGCCGACGATGAAGCTGGTGCGGAGAGCGACGCCAGGAATTGTGGCGCGCATCCGTTCAAGAAGTTTCAGGAACGCGTCGCCGTGCGAGCCGCGCTTCATGCGCGCCAGAACGTTGCGGCTGGCATGTTGCAGCGGCATATCAATGTATTTGGCGAGGCGCTCGTGCGCGGCAATCGTTTCGAGCATCTTCTGGGTTACGCGATTCGGGTAGGCGTAGAGAAAACGGACCCAAAGGAGGGGTTCCACCTGGGCCAGGCGTTCGAGGAGTTGCGCCAGGCCGTCGCGCAAGCCGAGATCTTCGCCGTAGGAGGTTGTGTCCTGGCCGATAAGCGTGACTTCGCGGGCGCCCGCCGCGGCCAGGTTTTCGGCCTCGCGCACCACGGATTCGAACCTGCGGCTGCGGAAGGCGCCGCGCAACTGCGGAATGATGCAGAAGGTGCAGGGGTGATCGCAGCCCTCGGCGATCTTGATGTAGGCCTGATGCCTGGGCGTGGTGACGATGCGCGGCGTCAGGTCGTGATAAAGAAAGGCCGGGGGTTGGGCGGGCAGAATCTTCAGATCGCCTTCCACGGCTTCGATGATGCGTTCCACTTCGCCCGTGCCGACGACCGCGTCCACTTCCGGGATTTGTTGCAGGATCTGGTCGCGATAGCGCTCCACCAGGCAGCCGGCGACGATGAGTTTTTTTGCGGAGCCGAACTTTTTGTGCTCCGCCATTTCGAGGATCGCGTCCACGGATTCTTTTTGGGCGGGCTCGATGAAGCTGCAGGTGTTGACAACCAGGATTTCGGCGTCATCGGCGCGGGGGGTTAGTTCATAGCCTTCCCGGGCGAGAATGCCCATCATGACCTCGCTGTCGACGAGGTTTTTGGGGCATCCGAGGGAGATGAAACCTACCTTACGCATACAGTGGGTGTGGCGCCTTTACGCCAATCTTATAATTTTAGCATGGGTGGTGGGGTGGCGGCGGATTGGGGGTGAGTTCGTGGAAAAGCGGCCCGCCTCGGAAGGCGGGCCCTACAGGGGAGCGTCTTACTATTTGCCGCCCATGCCGCCCGGGGCTCTGGCAGCGCCCGCCGGGTAGAGACGTTCGGTAGGGGCAAAAGGCGCCCGCCGGGTAGAGACGTTCGAGAGGGGCAAAAGGCGCCCGCCTCAGAAGGCGGCCGCTACAACGGCGAGAGGGAGGGAGTAACCCAAGAGGGAGGGGCGAGCCCCTCCCCTACAACGGCTAGAGGGCCCCGACCAGTTAGGGGCCGGTACAACGGCAAGCGGGGCCACCTGAAGGTGGCCGCTACGGGGTGGAGCGGATCTGTTCGAGGAGGGCGCGGAGGCGGAAGGCGTCGCAAACTGCTCCGCCGAAACGGGCTTCTGCGTAGAGGGAAGTGAATTCACCGACTGCGGACCTTAGACTTGGCTGGA
>Ga0210410_10001342_pt1 | contig 23414 bp, 24 predicted proteins | sample IncBWC4MmetaG_FD_161058 | JGI IMG/M metagenome (GOLD analysis project Ga0210410, IMG submission 161058) | Forest soil microbial communities from Barre Woods Harvard Forest LTER site, Petersham, Massachusetts, United States - Inc-BW-C-4-M | ecosystem: Environmental > Terrestrial > Soil >... | reverse complement strand
CCATGAAAAGCCGCCAGCTTCTTCCCTGCTTCCACCAGATCATTCTTCGACACGATATGATAACGGTCGAAAACACTCCGCGTCTTGTGGCCGCTGATTCGCTGCGCGACTCTTTCCGGAATTCCAGCATTCACCAAATTGCGAACTCCGGTGCGTCTCAAGTCGTGAAAAATTTTTCCCTTATAAATCATTTTCGCTTTTGGCTTTGAACGAGGCCCGCGCGGTCTTGCAAAAATCGTCTCGCCGGTTACTGGATCAACAGCCGGTTCCATCTTTCCCAATCCTACTTGTATACACCGCGATTGCCATGTCTTGTAGAAGGTACCAATCTTAACAGCATGGCCCTTCTTGTCCAAACGGAAACAGACAAAGGGACATTGGGCTTGACGCTTGGCGCGTTGCTCCATCAGCACTGCGCGAAGTTGCGGAATGATGGGAATCGTTCTCGCTTCATCGTTCTTCGTTGTGCCAGCCATTAGGTCAATCGTGCCAGCAAGTAAATCAACCTGATTCCAATTGATCGATAAAATTTCTCCCTCGCGCATTCCGGTATAGTATCCAATCGCCAGTGGCAGCCTCAAATAATCGGGAAGCGCGCGGTACAGCGCTTCGTATTCGGCAGCCTCGAAGAATCCTGAACGCGGCGGCGGTTCTTTCAACATCGGAAAGTGCGGAACGTCGCGAAGCTCCCCGTCTTCGACCGCAAGATTAAACATTCGCCGCAGCGCTGAAATTGACCGATTGATCGTTGCGTTGCCAAGCCGCTTAGATTGTTGGTCAGCAATAAACTTGCGAATCAGATCGGCGTCGATTTCGGACGATTGAAAACCCGAGAAAAAAGTATCGAGCCTCTGAATCTTGTCGAGATACGGCTTGCCGTCTTTGTCGCGCCGCAAGGACTTGCGGTCGTTGATCGTGTAATCCGAATAGTAGCGCTCGCGTAAAGTTTCATACGTTACGCGTCGGGTGTCGCGTCGCGTACCTTCGGAAACTTCAGCCAATTTCTTCCGAAGTATTTTTTCCACGCGCGTTTGGTCTGCCTGCGAACGGACTTCAATCCCGGTGGACTCGCGCACTTGCCGACCGTGAACATCATAAAATTGAACCCACGAAATCTTTCCGCGCGCAAAAATTCGTCCTTCACCGTGTTTGCGTCTCATCGTCCACCATCCTTCTTCTTGCGCGGCCTTCCGCCCATCCGTCCCCACTTACTCAAGAGTTTCTTGGGGAATTTCGCGCGCGCCTTTCCGCCAGCGCTCGCCAGTTCCCGCCGGATTTGCTTCTTCATTTTTTCACTGATCTTCATGCGCGTAGCATATAAGCTGCCAGCAGGTTTTGCAAGCTGTATTTATTCTTGACAAGCCGTCCAGCTTTCTGCAAGGATGGCCGTGGAATGGTGGGGCCGTTGCTGAAGAAATGTTTCCTTGGTCGGCGACCTCTTCACGATGGCCCCCAGATTCCAGGATCGCCGACCACTTTCCTTGACAGTTCGCAGCAAAGGAGAATCGACACGCGCAAGCGGGTGCATTTTAAGGCTTGCTCATGTCGAAATTTTGTTGTGCACGGAATATATGTAGCGTAACGTCGTCAACGGTGGACCGGCCACCACTTCGCAGCAGTCTGCGCGAGGTGATGGCTTGAGCGACAAACCACAACCGGACTTCACACAAGTACGGCTGCTCGACATCCTGCTTGCCGTCTCCTACCTCAAGAGTATTGGCGCTGATTCCGCGAGTGAAAATTTCGTCAGGAATTTAATTTCCACCGGCCAGATTCCGCACGTTCGTATCGGAAAGAAGTTTTATATTTCGCGCGTCGCGCTGGACTCGTGGATAAATTCGCGTGAACGGAAATCGCGATGACGATGGCTGCGCCAAATTACTACCACCTCACAATGGCGCAGCGTCTGAAGTCTGTCTCAACGAAGTCGGGCGGCTTCTCGAAAATTCCGCACGGCTTTTACAGACGCATTCGCGAACTCACCGGCGCACAGATCAAAGTCTGGCTGGCGCATCGCTGCATGGAAGGACGGGACGGCTTCTCGTATCCGTCGCTCGATTCGCTCTCGACCTACACCGGGATCACAAAGTCCGGTATCAAGTGCGCACGGAAATTTCTGCGAGACAACGGATGGTTGGTTAGTGATGGCAATGTTCGCACGGCGAAGGGCCATTTTTCAGTACCCAGAGAGCGAACACAAATTCCGCCCGTGGACTGGAAACCGGGCCACGGTGAAATGAGTGACGGTAGCCCGAAAACCGGGCTGCGGACACCGTGGCCCGGTAAGACCGCTGCGGTAAAAACGGGCGACGGTTTTTCAGGCCCAGAAGTAGTTCCATCCTCTGAAGTAGTTCCATGTGAAGGGCCGGAAGTAAACTCCGTCGCCGTAGGCGACGCTATGCCGCAAACTTCGCGGCGAAGTGTTGCGCACCTACTTTCCACCAAGGAACTGAAGGGACTGCGAACGACGCTCCGCAGAACTCTGGAGCATCCGTCGCTGGCACGTCGAAACTGCGCCGCGAAGGATTCATTCAACAAACAACTAAGCGCGGTCGAGGCCGAACTGGTAAGAAGAGGCGAGCCGACTCGCGTGGACGATGTGAAGCCAAAACTCGTCAAGAGGCGCGCTTGAGGTGCGTGCTCGCGGACGCGCGGCTTGATAGCCGAATCCGGTAGTTTCGGAAAATCTTGGACGCGGATTTGATCCGCGAAAGGATGCGGGCCGGAAATGCAAACGGGGACACGACGGGGACAGACACTTGTAAGCAATTGCAGTAGCAAGACTTGTAGAGGCGCGTCAGCTCTTGAAGCCGTTGGTCTACAGATTCGGAATTGTACACGGTGAAGGAATGCGAACGAAAAACGCTCTGAAGAAAGCCCACAAAAACCGCGCGCGAAGCGGCTTGCACGGCGTGATGCACGCGGTTTCTGTGCACGGTATGAGTGTGTTAGATGGCCGCTCCGCGCCGATGCGGGCCGTTTCCAAGTGGAAAGAATCTCTGCTCGTTGATCTCGGCGGCGCGGCGAACGTCAGCACGCAGCAAATGGTTTTGGTGGACTTGGCAGCACGGCAAAAACTTTTCGTGGATCACGTCGATTCGTGGCTCGTGCAGCAAGAGAGCTTGGTCAACAAACGCAAGCGCGCCATTTTGCCGATACTTCGCGAACGGATGGCACTCGCGGACTCACTGGCGCGATTGATGACTCAGCTCGGCTTGCAGCGCGTCCCGAAGCCCGTTCAAGACTTGCGCAGCTACATCGCGGACTACGACAAACAAAAAGAAAAATCGGACGGAGACGTAGCGTGAACGTATTACAAGCATTCACCGACAAGAAAATGTTCGGGCGTTGGTTCGGACGCGGATGGCTGCGCGGCGATAGTTGGGCCGCGTGGCGTTCGTTTTTGTCCGCAGTGTTCGCGCTGCCGATGGATGCCGACGCGAAAGAAATTTACACGCGGCACACTGGACGCACGGACACACCAACTGAAGCATCGCGCGAAGCATTTGTCATCGCTGGCCGTCGCTCTGGCAAGAGTCGCATCGCTGCATTTATTGCAACCTACCTCGCGGCGTGCGTTGACTACACCGGCGTCTTGGCACCCGGCGAAGTCGGGACGGTGATGATAATTGCCGCCGACCGAAAGCAGGCGGGCGTCATCCTGAAATACATCATCGGATTCTTTGAAAACATTCCGATGCTCGCGCAACTTGTCGCGTCACGCACAAAAGAATCGGTGACGTTGACGACGGGAATTGTAATCGAAGTTCACACTTGCTCGTATCGTTCCGTGCGCGGCTTCACTTGCATTGCGGCGATCTGCGATGAAGTTGCTTTCTGGCGCGCGGAAGATTCTGCGAATCCGGACGCAGAAATTTTTAACGCGCTGCGTCCATCTTTAGCAACTGTCCCAAGCTCATTGCTCTTGGGTATCAGCACGGCTTACGCCAAGCGCGGACTTTTGTGGAATACATATCGCACGTACTACGGACAAGCTGGCGCACCAACACTGGTTTGGAAAGGGGCTTCCGCAGAGTTGAATCCCACTTTGTCCGCGATAACGATTGCAGCGTCACGATTGCTAGACCCCGCCGCTGCAAAGTCGGAATGGGACGGCGAATTTCGCGATGACATTTCTGATTTTCTCACGCCGGAAGTTGTACAGGCGTGTGTGATCTCCGGTCGTTTCGAGATGCCGCCAGTGGACGGAATTAAATACACCGGCTTTGTTGATCCATCCGGCGGCTCGGCCGATTCGATGACGCTGGCAATTTCGCATCTTGAAAAAGAGGTGAGCGTTCTTGACGCATTGCGCGAAGTCGTCCCGCCGTTCTCCCCGGAAAATACCGTTGAGGAATTTTGCGCGTTGCTGAAGAGCTACAGAATTTCAAAAGTGGTGGGTGATCGATATGCCGGCGAGTGGCCACGCGAGCAATTCAGGAAGCGTGGAATTGAGTACGAGCCAAGCGAGCTGACGTGCTCGGAAATTTATTTGGAATTGCTGCCACGGATTATGTCTGGCCAGATTCAACTGCTCGACAACTCGAAGCTGATTGCGCAGCTAGTTGGTCTTGAACGTCGAACTTCGCGCAGCGGCAAGGATTCCGTTACCCACGCAGCCAACGCACACGATGACATCGCGAACTCGTGCAGCGGAGCGTTGACTCTCGCGTGTGTCGCCAAGCCGGGAGTCCTGGGCTACATCGCTTACGCGAAAAAAGCCGCCGCATATCTCTTCGCACTTCCGTCGAAGACGAATCCCGCGCAGTCGTCCACCTCAGCAACGATGATGGCGCATCCGCCGCTGACATTTCACGAGCCGATGCCAGCGTGTCCGGTATGCAAGGCGATTTGTGTCGCGCGATGTAGCGGGCGACTGCGCTGCAATGCTTGTGGATTTATGTGGGGAGACGTTTTTGTCCAGCCGCCGCAATCGCGCGGCGCGTATTTGCGGGAGCATTCAACAAGACGTTGAAAGGAGGAAAGAAAGTGTTTTGGAAAAAAGCGGTAACGGTGCTCGAAGAAAAACCGCGAGATTTCTTGGCGGAGTTGCACGAGGCAGACGCAGCGCTCGCGAAAGCAAATGCGGCCATCGACGTTTTCCGCCAAAAGAATTACGCGATACATGACGGTCGCATGTTACTCGTCGCCGAAAATATCGGCGTCCGGAATGCACTCGACCGCGAAGCGTTTCAATTGTGCCGCGACCGCGACCACGCGATGGCGGAATTTCAATCAGCGTTGAGAAGTTGGGTTCAACTCAACGGGAAAACTGGAGGCAACAAAAATGCAGGACAACAATCAGTTTCGCGACGATAGGTTTCTTCAGGACGAATGGACGGCGTTTGTGCACGAAGTCACGACGGAGGACTTGACGCCGCAGCCAGCGGTCGCCGACTTCGATGATTCAGCCTGGCGCAACTTTCAGAAGAGTTGCGAGATCGATGCGGCAATCGCGGAGTTGTCGGAAGCCGAAGAACAAACACCACGCCCACGACTCCGCTCTGAGCGCGGAGACGGAGAGCCGCAAGAAGATTTTGCGAAGTCGGCAGGCATTCCTACGGCACGACAACGAGTCGCAATTCTGGAATTCGCGAAACGTCGTATTGCGTCCGGCGAAAGTCTCTCTCAGCTCATTGCGGACAGCGGCGAATCAACGGCCACGGTTTTGCGCCAGTTGATCGCCGACGGTGAGTTGTAAAAATCACAGTCGAAAGGAAAAGACGAAATGAAACTTAAAGAACACTTTCAAAAATGCGCGGAGCATCATCTCTCGTGTGCGAAGGCGCATCGCGAAGCGTCGGAGGAAACCTATGGTGCAACGTCCGACTTTCACAAGTCGATGCAAGCCATCCATACGGATCACGCGGCCCATTTTGTTGCGTGCGCGAAGGCGTGCAACTCAAACGACAATTCCATCAGTGACGTTCACGTCGGCACTGAAATGGGCGGCGGCAATCCTGGCGGCCCAAGCAATAAAGCAATGCCGTCATTCGGAATGCGTGCCGCGCTGGACGTCGAAGAAGGGACACCTGCGTTTGGAATGCGCGCGGTGCCCGATTTGAACAAAGTTATTCCGAGTGAAGTACACGGCGTTGTTTCCTCACAGCGGGAATTTATTCCGCGTGCGGGTGGCCCGTCGAGTCCTTCGCTCGTTGATCCAACGACAGCGATTGACCAGTTGCGAAAATAAAAAACTGAGCGCGACCGGCCTCGCGCAAATTGAAAGGAACAAATTATGCCGCAAGTCTTTGGTTGGCCCGGAGCTGGACTCAGGCTCTCTCAGAAAGTTGGAATTTTGGTGGGGCGTGGCAATCCGAATAGTTCCCAAACGGTAGACGTGCAACTCGCGGGCGCGGGCAGTCTGTTTTTGCAAACGGATTCAGGAACGCTTTGGGTTTGCAGCGCGAACGGATCAACAAGTCTGCCCGCAACGTGGGTGAGTAAGTAACTTTGAGTTTGCGCGAGGCGACGCCCATCGCTGTCGCGCATTGCGGGGTCGTCTCCTCCCCGCGACGGCTGCGGATTTCCGACCGGGGAATCCGCAGCTTATAAGTTTGCCGTCCGGCCACGGCAAGGGCGTAGGTGCGTTGATGGCCGAACGCGCGCCTACAAAAGAGCTATAGCGCGACGACCGGCTACCGTCGCGCTGTGCTCTTGAAAGGAATAGCTATGACGGACTTGCGACTTCAATGCGAGGAATGCCAATGCGAAACAGTCTTGCGCGTGCGCGACCAACTCGAAATTCTGTCACGCATGAAGCGTCCAGCAATTCGCGAAATCATCGAATGCCATTGCGGAAAATATCAGTGGGCGCTCGCCAAGCGAACAGCGATCGCGAAGTAGTAAGGTGCGAGCAAGGTTGTGGTTTGGTGCAGTTTCGCACGCGCTCCGGATTTTGCCGACGGTGCCTGCGCCTCTTGCCGTGCATTTTGGTATTCCGAACTCCGACTCCGGCGCCAGCCGTGGAAGAAGCTGCGCTTCCCGTGAGTCAAAGTAGTTTGGTGGAAAATATCGGCAGGAGAATTTCAGAGCTACGTGAAGCCCAAGGCTTGACGCAGGCCCAGTTGACAAATAAATCGCGTGTTAGCCGCTCTTACATTAGCCGCATCGAATCTGGAAAAATGTTGCCATCTATTTCAACTTTGGAAAAAGTTGGCGCAGCGTTGGGGATTGGACTGAATACTTTCTTCGTTCCCGAAACCGGCGGCTCGACTTTGCTCGAAGACAAATTTATTCTAGCGGTGCATCGGTTCCTACATCGGCTCAAGCATGAACAGTGGAAATCAATCATGGTGCGCTTGCGCGCGATTAGCGGTCACGTCGAAAGTGAACAAATAGAGAGTCGCACGGCGAAATGGCTAGTAGCTTATTCCGGCGAACCATGCGTACACGAGAAACACCACGCCTACCGTAAACGAGAATCGCTGAATCCAAACGCCTTTTTCAATTCTTAGGCTCTGCGCCTTCACGGTTTCTAGTCCCTTGGCCGCTCGTTCCGGCTCGGGGCCAGCAAGGTCTCTGAGCATCAGGCGAATCTTCACGATATTTGTTGACAGCGCAAGCCACGTCATAATTGAGAAGAGCAAAGCCACCACTACGACCTTTGCCTCCCATGAATGTGCAAAAGTCGCTTGTTTCTCGGAAAGTCCGATGACGACGCCGATTCCACCTGACGCCAAACCTAAGACGGTTTTGATAGAACTTGAGAGATCGTCCATTGCGCGATGGAAACAGTCTATCGACATTTGTGCGATTAGCGCGGGTGCACTTTGGTCAGCCATCAGTGTTCTCCTCTGCCACGAAAATTTAATTCTCCGACCGGCGGCGTGATGATAGAGTCCGCGCATCGGAGATTACCAGCCAATGACAATTGAGCGAAAGATTATTGTTAGCCTTGATGAAATCAAAGCGCTAGTTTTTGAGTGTCGCGAGGGGGATTGTAGGTCGAGAATTACACTTAATATCGACGAGATCGCGATGGATACGCTCCCGAGAAAATGTAGCAATAACCACGAATGGATTTGGAAAATTTCTGACGCACCGAGCCTTTCACCGTTCTCAGCGATTGTAGGGGCATTCAAAAACTTAAACGCAAAACCGGACATCATCGCGCGGTCGAGGTTCCAAATGTTCTTGCAGCTTGACGATCCGAAATCAGAAACTAGGTAGCCTTGGCCAAGAATAAATATGACGGATGGATCGGGGCCGCAGTGTTGGCAACGGTCGTTGGGATTGTTATCTACGCGGGATTCTTGCTGCGAGTTCATCTACAAATCGCAGCAAAGGCTGAAGAGGAAGCTAAGTTTATTGTTACGCCCGCCGTCGACGACCAAAGCGTTTCTGAGGTCGGGTATATCATCGAAGTACGAAAAGAGGACAATTTTGAAGATCGCCGACTCGACATTAGATGGTGGGTGAAAGTGCCGAGTACTGGAAAAACATATTCTTGTTTCTGGGAAGGCGGATACTCAAGATTTTCAAAGGATGATGGGGTTAGGATAATTCACAAAATGAACGATCCGGATACGGCCGATCACACAGGATATATTATTGGAATAAATGGTGAGCAGGCCGGTCATTCCGCTATGGTTTGGGCTTTAGATGAAGATTATATAGAGTTCCTGTCACGTCCCGGTATGTAAGTGCAGGCATGTCACTCCTTCTCATTTTCCGCGTCTTTCGGAAACATTCTTAAATCGGTCTGTGTGTATTCGTGCTCTTGGTCGCACGCTGGGCATCGAAATTTCGTCGGTGCTTGCAGTACGACAAATGAAATCACGTCGCCTCCTTGTTGTGGCTGCGTCATGTAATCACCAAGAATAATCCCATAGTTGCAATCTTTAGTTTTGCATTCGACACCGTATTGTCTTTGCTCAGACATCACGCGCCTCCTTTTTCCCTGCGAAAATTGTCCCCGTTTTGTCCCCGTTTGAACTGAAAGCAACCGAAAACAACCAGACGCAACTGAACGCAGTTGAACGCTAACACACTTTGAAATTAACGACTTACTGATTCTAAAGGGTTTACGGATTTCGAGGAATCAACTTAAAAGGCCGCTGCTCTACCACTGAGCTACGCTCCTATTTCTCGTCGCAATATATTACACGAAAACGAGTTCGCGGACATGTTGCTCCTCCGCTTCGCCTGACTGAATTGCTCTGGAGTCGTGCATCAGATACCGAATGGAGTTGTTGTCTTCGTGGCGCCGTCTTGGGATTTCAGAGTATGCAGCTTGCGTTTGAATCAAGACTACGCAGAATTCATGCATGGCTTTAGTAGCATTAATTAAAAACTCGTCGAATTGAAGGATTTGACATAGGCACGACGCCGATAGCAACATACCGGAACTGATTCCCCTTGTGCATAGATTTGAGTGAGATGCGCGCTAGAGAATCGTCTTTTGGTGGAACCACTTAGGAGCCGTATTGGCGGCGGTTGAAATGAAGCGCCAGAAATCGTCTTTTTATTCGAAGACCTTTATTAATATGCTGAATTCTTGTGATCGTGGAGAATTATGGGTCAATTCGATTACGTCATAGTTCATTTCTTAAACTCGTTCGCGCATCGATCGTGGGCATTGGACGCGTTCGTGTCACTGGTCGAGGAGAGCAATTTATTAAAGGGTGGATTGGGCCTGGCCTTTTTTTGGTGGGCCTGGTTCAAAATCGATAAGGCCCGCCCCGATCGGCGCGAATATCTCGTGTTTGCGTTGCTCTCCAGCCCTATCGCAATTCTGGTGGGCAGAGCGGTAGCGCTGCGCATTCCTTTTCGCGAACGGCCATTGCTGAATCCTTTCTATCATTTTCAAGTGCCGTTCACAGTGACTGGCGACGTGCACAGTTGGAACTCGTGTCCGAGCGATCACGCGATATTGTTCTTCTGCCTTGCTACTTGCCTATGTTTCATCTCGTGGAGAATGGGAGTATTGGCGCTCTGTCATGCCTTATTTGTGGTTAGTCTTCCCCGAATCTATGTTGGCTACCATTATCCCACGGACATTCTCGCCGGAGCCGTCATAGGAATCGCGGTGGCATTTCTTTGCAAGTACACCAGCTTCAGGAAATGGATTACAGCACCATTCTTGCGGTGGTCGGAAAAACACCCACCGTCCTTCTATGCGTTCGCATTTCTCTGGACGTTTGAAGTCTCCGAACTATTCATAACATTGCTGAATCTTCAAGCTTATCTTCGTACCGCGCTACGGATTTTTCCTAAAACTCATGTGTGATTTCGAGCGGCGGTGAGCCCATTACGATCGAGCAAGAATTCAAAATCAACTTTTCGAGAAGTTTACCCGGAATGAAGAACGATCAAATCGCAGTCAGATTCAGAGAACTGCGTTCGTAAACACGGAGCGCAGTTGTTCGCGCCAGTCCGGCAAGTGCGTCTGAAAAGTTTCAGCCAGGCTGCGATTGGCAAGTACTGAATATGCGGGGCGCCGCGCGGTAGTTGGATACTCGGCAGTAGTGATGGGCACAACTCGCTTGGCGACTAGCGGAAGATTATTTGTGGCGGTGAGATACCATGGCTCGCGCGGCGGATTGGAGCGCGCGAGTTCCAGAATTGCTTCCGCGAATCCGGCCCAACTGGTTTCGCCGGCGGCGGTCATGTGATAGGTGCCGGAAACTTTCGCCAGGGGATGCGTGCGTTTTTCGTGAGAAAACAGTTGCGTAAGAATTTGCGTGGTAGCGGCGGCGATTTCATGAGCGGATGTCGGAGCGCCGATCTGGTCAGAAACGATTCTTAATTCTTCGCGCATCGTTGCCAGACGCAGAATGGTGAGCAGGAAGTTCTTGCCCTCGCGCGCATAAACCCAAGCAGTACGAAAAATTAGATGATCGACACCGGATTGCTGAATGGCTTTCTCGCCCTCGAGTTTGGTTCGGCCATAGGCGCTTTGCGGATTCGCCGCGTCATTCTCGTCATATGGAGTGGATTTCAAACCGTCAAATATATAGTCCGTGGAATAATGCACCAGCGCGGCGCCGAGTTTTTTGGCTTCTTCGGAGATTATGCCGGGAGCTTGCCCGTTGATGGCGTTGGCGAGAAATTCCTCGGATTCAGCTTTGTCTACAGCGGTGTACGCGGCGGCGTTTACGATTAATTGAGGATTGAGTTCACGAATCAGCTTGCGAATATCATCCGGCTTGGAAAGATCCAGTTCATCCCGACCGACAGCAACGACGTTGCCAATGCTCGGCAACATGTTCGCGAGTTCACGGCCAACCTGGCCGTTCTTACCGGTGAGAAGTATCGTGGGAATCATTTCGTTGAGTATTGTGGCAGAGTTTCGTTGGGAATGGCGGCCAGAGTGTCGTTGGTGACAGTGCTGGCGAGCGTCTGGATTTTCCTAGTCAGGATTTTCCGCAAGTCTCGGCGATTTCGCCCGCAGGGCGTGGCGCCGGAACATGAACCGCTCGCTTGAGCCAGTTTTCCCGCCAATATGGTGTGCAGGTAGAGCGCGGACACAAACGGTGGTAATCCCACGCGCAAACCACACCTTCAAGAACTATGCAGGGATTCTTCATGAAAAGCATTTTGCCGGTCTTTTCATCAATGATCTTATGGATTCTTCCCAGCACCCGGTAGATGCCCCCACTGTAATTAAACATTGCGCCATCGAAGAGCAAACCGCGGTGGCGATCATCCTTGTCCAATGTCGCAATGATTTCTTCTCGACTGCGAATTTGCACGAGTTCCCCGGGTTGAAGATTGAGCACCTCGATAGGTACCTTGCTTGCGGTGCCGCCCAGGTATGGATAAGTTGGCCTTCGAGAGCGCTTGGTTTGGATGGTGTTGAAAAAGCTAATTGTTATGGCGCGGAATATTCTGAGAATGCCGAGCGTGAATTCGAGCGCTCGATGCGCTCGTGAATCTCCTGCGAGGCCGGTAGAAAGATTACGAGACGTCAAATCACGAATGTAATGTCGGGGGTCCCATGACCACATATAGGAAGTGAAATTCAATACTTCCGTGGCTTGGCAGGTGTAGATGGTCTCTCCACTTGCGTCCATCCGCGAGCTCGCGCTCAAGATATCCGCCACTTTGATCAATCCGCGCTCGCCGGAGCGAAAATCACCACTTGCTCGCAAGCTGTCCCGAGACACGACATCTTTGGTGGTTCTTTTTAGCCACGCTTCTTTCCAAAAAATCATGCAACCGGTCTGGCATCCGCCATGTCCCTGTCCATCACATCGGAGGCCTTCAAGGAGCACAGCGTTAGTCATGCGGCGAATGCTCCAAGGCTCGATGTTGTCGCAGGATTTATCGGCTCGCCGGAAAACCCGGAACTGCCGGCCGCAGTACTGCAACATCTCCGGCATGAATGGCAGGTTCCCCAGGCCGCCACGATCGTCCAGAGTCGCCAGTATTTCCTCGACGGTCCGGACTTCGACCCACTCTCCGGCCTTAAGCCCAAGTCGGTTCAACTTGTCTCGTTTGATGGCTTCGACGTTTTTTCTCGCCACCTCGGCTTTCATCGCTTTCTTTTTCTTCGCCTCACTCGACTGGTGCCGCAATTCGGCAAGTGATCCTGCCTGCTCCCAAACAACCAGTTTGCGGCTAAACCTCACGGCAGGATTTACCGACAAGATCCAGCGCAGAGTCCGGGCTCCGAGATTGAAAGTTAATGATGCACGCGAGATCCTGGAATACCGCGCGAAGGCGCGCCCCTTATCAAACCACCAGGCAAGGAAATATTCCCGGTTGAGCTGGGCTGCGGGAACCGGGTGAAAAACAGTGGCCGAAGGTTCGTACCCAAGATGTTTTCCCGCCAAGATCAACCGCCGGCCGAATTCGGTATCTTCGGCGAGGCGCGGTACGTCGCCAGTGCTGCTGGGCCCCAGATCGGTGCGGAACCCACCAAATTTGGCAAACAACGATTTCCGATAAGCTACATTGGCGCCCGAAGGAGGCCAGACCAGTTCCTTGGCCTCGGGTCCGTGGTCAAAACCGGGGAAACAATGCCGCGCGAACCGACCTTGAATTGAAAGCCAGTTGGGAAGCGAAGCTGGCCATTGCAAAACAACACAGCCTCCGACGCCAGCGCATTGGATGTCGTGTAAGGGCGCAGTCAGATTCTGAAGCCAGGAATTCTCTACGGTGACGTCGTCATCCGTGAACGCAAGGATCTCGCCTTGCGCCTCACGAATTCCTGCATTCAAAGCGAAGGATTTTCCTATTTGCGGTTCAAACGAATATCGAAACCGACCTGGGTAACGTCGGCAAAACTCTTCCACTACATCGCGCGTCTGATCTGCGGAATTATTGTCGACGACCAAAACTTCCCACGCGGTGGTTTCGGGTAGCGTGGACGCCGCGATGCTATCCAAAGCCTGCGGTAGGATTTGGCAGCGGTCACGCGTACAAATGATAACGGTAATGTTCACCGGAACTGATTCCTCAAGACTTCGAGACGAGTCTTAATTATAGAGGTTTGATGCTCCAAATACTGAGTACAACACAGTTGATGACGCCGAGGGCGGGGTTTCCGAAGCGAAGTGTCCACCTTCTAAATGCTTATGCGGTTCAGCGGACCGATGGTGCCGGCGATTCAGAGTTTTGAGGCTTCGGACTTAGCCTTCAACACGCAATCGTGAGTCATTGCGTATTTCCACTCTGAATATCGGCCTACGCGGACTATGCCCACGCGATCCAGGAATTCATTCACGATTTGCAGGGCGCCCTTGCGATTGTGGTCATAAATCACCTGACCAAAAGGGACGTATCGAATATGTGTTGAAGTCACCGCGTCGAGGCTTTCCAACAGGCCCATGGCCACCAATTCATCCTTCACCTGCAGGGCCAATGCTTCTTTGTCGGTGCGCAATGGCTTGCGGTCAGAGCCACAAACTTCAACGGACATGCCAGTGCTTCCGGTCGGAGCGTTTTGATCGGAAAACTTCTCAGTGATGGAAATCCTGGTGGTTGCTTTGTCTTCATCGTAAATATAAACCCACTGTTCCTTCAGTTTTGAAGGATGATTCGCGGTGATGTCAAACATATAGAAACGCGTGGTCTTGAGTTGCTCGACGGCCTCGCGAACTTTGTCAGGGGCATCCTCTGACGCTCTAATCAGGACCGGCAAAGGCAGGGTGGAGACGAGTGTTTGATATTCTTCATTTGTGCCGTCGGCAAACACCATGCGACGCTTGCCAAAATTGATTTTTTTTAATTCCTTGCTGAATTCAATTTTAGCTCCAGAGGCAATTTTGCGGACGAACGAAATAAATCCACCGCGAGTCGGATAACGGAACTGCTTGACCCAATAGGTTGACTTGCCCAAGGGACCGTTAAATCCTTGCTTGACGTCCTCAACACTCGGATAGTAAATGCGCTCGCCGATCCAATCGACGCCCAAGTCGACGGGCTCGGTGGCCCAATATTTTCTGGTATAAGCGGCAGGAAAAGTTCTTGCAAAGACTTTACCGAACGCCTGATTGAGCCATTCTTCATAGGTGGTGGGCTTGGTGAGTTCGACGGAGCGTGCTTCCAGAAAACTTTCGAGACATTGTGTGCGAAGTGGTTCCGGAATTTGGTAGAGGTTGGACTGGCCAGGATGATCGATCCAATGCCCCTTGTAATAGTTGATGACTTCAGGGGCTTTCTCCTCGAACGCCCCATCCACTCCATCGGCGAAAAGCGATCTCACGTACTCGTTGTCTGTAAACAAAACGTGCGGGCCGTCATCCCAGGTAAAACCATCGCGTTCAAAGCTGAAAATGTGGCCGCCATAATAGGATTTCGCCTCAAAAATGCGGCACCTGTCGTGACCGGCGTGGAAAGAGGTACAAAGTCCCGAGATTCCCGCGCCCAAAATCGTGATTTGCTTCATGCAGTCTCCAATTGAGAAATCCAAAAGCAGCTAGCGGTGCGCTTCTTGGACTAGAACGTTTAGATTCGATCGGTACCAATCGACCGTAGTTCGAAGCCCACTGGCGAGAGGGGTCTCCGGTTTCCATCCAATACGCTCATACGTTTGCGCGATATTGGCGATACGTACAGGCTCCAAAGGACGGTCTGGAATCGCGCCATAAATCGGACTGGCGCCAGAATTAATCGTCTCAGTGAGTTGCCCGAGAATCTCGCGGATGGAGATGAGTTTTCCTGATCCGAGCTCGATGGTTGAACCCTCAATGTCATCTGTTTCCGCCAGTGATACGAATCCATTTACAACGTCGGCCACATAAATCCAATCTACCAATCGATCTCCACTGGAAATTTTGGGGCTCTTTTTTTGGAGAAGCGAAAGCGTAGCATAGGGGATGAGTTTGCTCAGGTCCTTTTGTGCCGGGCCGTATACCATGAATACACGCGCCAGAACTACGGGGACCTTATAAAGCGCGTGAAACATGCGGCCATAGGCGCTGCTGGCCCATTTCGCGGCGGCATAGGGAGCGCTTGGAAATTCCTCCCCTTTTGAGATTTCCGGCTCCGCCAACGACCCGGTCAACACAATCCTGCGACAGCCTGTTTCTGCCGCGGCGGTAAGCAAATTCACTGTAGTTTGCAGATTACCGTGGAAGGTGGGAAGAACATTCTCCAAGACCGGAGAGCCCATCACATGGCTTGCCAAGTGATAGATGACGTCCGGCTGAATGTTGCGGAAGAGATCGCGAACAGTCTCAATATTTGCGATGTCGCCGTGCCACCAAGTCAGATCGTCAGCACCGCCGGTCGCCGGCGTTCTGGATACGGCGTGCACTTTGGCGCCACGGGCGATCAACTGCCTGCATAGATGATGGCCGATGAATCCACTCGCTCCGGTCACCAGCACTTCTTGGTTTCTGAGATTCGTTGGGATCCTCACAAGGTATCGAAGTCGAACTCCACTTTAGCAGAAACTGTTTCGGCTTCTTGCGAGCGGTGCTGCCTCCTTGTCTTATGGTGAAACAGATAAAAGGTCGCAATTGCTCGAGACACGGCAGAAGTCTAAGATAGTTAGATTAAATGAGGCTGGATTAGCTAGCGCGAGTTACTCTTTTCCGTGCGGATTGCATAATTCAGACATCGATTCGCAATAGGAGCGTAAGACCTTGAAAGTAATGGTTACGGGGCACCTCGGCTACATTGGAACTGTTTTGGCTCCATTGCTGCAGGACGCGGGCCACGACGTGGTTGGCCTGGATATCGATTTGTACCGTGAGTGCACGTTCGGTACGGAACCAAAGCGGATTCCAGAGTTGCGAAAGGACATCCGTGATGTTTCGGCCGATGATTTGGCGGGATTCGATGCGGTACTTCATCTGGCGGCATTGTCCAACGATCCGCTGGGGAATTTGAATCCGGAATTGACGTATGAAATCAATTATCGCGCCTCGGTGAGATTGGCTGAGTCCGCGCGAGCGGCCGGTGTAAAAAGATTTGTTTTTTCTTCCTCCTGCAGCACCTACGGAGCTGGTGGAGATGATCTTCTCGACGAGACGGCGGCTTTCAATCCTGTGACTCCTTATGGGCGGTCAAAAGTTCTTGTTGAACAGGAATTGGCAAAACTGGCAAACGACAAATTCTCCCCGGTTTTTCTGCGTAACGCTACCGCTTACGGGGTATCGCCGCGTCTACGATTTGATCTGGTGCTCAATAATCTTGTCGCCTGGGCAATGTGCACGGGCCGCGTACTTATCAAAAGTGATGGCACTCCGTGGCGCCCGGTAGTGCACATCGAAGACATCTCTGCAGCCTTCCTAGCCATGCTGCAAGCCCCGCAGGAAAAAATACACAATCGGGCCTTCAACATAGGACGCCAGGAAGAGAACTATCGCATCCGCGATCTTGCACAGATTGTTAAGGAAGTTGTGCCAAACTGCTCGATCGAATACGCCGCGGACGGCGGTCCTGACAAACGATGCTACCGCGTCGATTTCAGCCGCGTAGGGCGTGAGGTGCCGGAGTTCAAGCCGAAATGGACAGCGCGGGCTGGTGCTCAGGAACTTTACGAAACGTATCGTCAAGTTGGATTGAAAGTGGAAGACTTTGAGGGTCCGCGGTACATGCGCATCGATCACATCCGCGCATTATTAGCCAGCGGGAAACTCGACGCCACATTGCGTTTGCAAGGACCACTTGAAGCTGCGATAACGCAGGGCTGAGGCAAAATATTCGCGAGTTCGAATGACCCGCCCGACACAATCACTTACGTCAAGGCTGAGTACAGGCGATGATATGCACCGCCTGATGGCAGAACTTTATCCGATCTGCCGAAGTATTACGGGCGAGGGAATGCGGCAATCTCTCCGGCGGATTCAACAGGAGATTCCGCTCAAGATTGAAGAGGTGCCCAGCGGGACGAAGGTTTTTGATTGGACAGTGCCGCGGGAATGGAATATCCGCGACGCTTACATCAAGGATGCATCTGGAAATCGCGTGGTGGATTTCAAGGCATCAAACCTGCACGTAGTTGGCTATAGCATTCCGATCAATATGCGAATGACGCTGGCAGAACTTCGTCCGCATCTTCATTCGCTTGCGGACCGCCCAGATTGGATACCGTACCGGACGAGCTACAATCTGGAAGACTGGGGATTCTGCGTTACGCAGCGGCAATTGGAAAGTTTGCGAGACGGCGAATACCAGGTGGTCATCGACTCGACGTTGGAACCGGGACATCTTTCCTACGGCGAGTTGCTGATTCCGGGATCCAGCTCAGATGAAATACTCGTTTCATCTCATGCGTGCCACCCGTCCCTTTGCAATGATAATTTGTCTGGAGTCGTAGTTGGTGCCGCAGTTGCCCAGGCCATCAGTTCCCTGCCGAAGTTTTTCTCCTATCGATTTCTGTTTGTTCCCGGCACGATAGGTGCAATCACCTGGCTGGCGCGTAACGAATCCAAAACCGGGCGAATAAAACACGGACTCGTGTTATCAGGGCTCGGCGACCGCTCACCGCTCACATACAAGAAGAGCCGGCGCGGAAACGCTGAAATCGACCGCGCGGTCGCGTGCGTCCTTCGCGATTCTGGAAACGATTTCAGAATAAAAGAATTCTCGCCGCATGGTTCAGACGAAAGGCAGTATTGCTCGCCGGGATTTAATCTGCCGGTGGGCACACTTTCTCGCGCTCCGTACGGCCAATTCCCGGAGTACCATACATCAGCCGACGACTTGGATTTTGTGTCCGCGAACTCTCTGGCGGAAGCGGCCGAAACGATCCTGGCGGCGTTTGATTTGCTGGAGAACAACCGGCGCTACTTGAATGAGCTGCCAAAATGCGAGCCGCACCTTGGCAAGCGCGGAATCTACAAGCCAATTGGCCACGCGGGGGACAAGGACGATCTGGGAATGGCGATGCTATGGGTGCTTAATTTGTCGGATGGCGAGCATTCCGTTCTCGATATCGCGGAACGCTCAGGGATGACCTTCGCCGCGATTCAAGGCGCGGCAGAACTGCTTCTAACAAGTGGTCTATTGCAAGAGGCACCCGCAGTTTTGGAAAAATGACCTGTGGACACCCCCATCCAACCAAGTTGCAGATTCTGTGAAACTCCACTGGAGCACACCTTTGTGGATCTAGGAATGTCGCCGCTTTGCGAAAGCTTTCTGCGCGCCGACCAACTAAATCAGATGGAACCATTTTTTCCGTTGCACGTTTGGGTGTGCGGAAAATGTTTTCTTGTGCAGTTGGAGGAGTATGTCACGCCGGCAAATATTTTCAGCGACTACGCCTACTTCTCCTCTTACTCGGATAGTTGGTTGAAGCACGCCGAGAACTACACCGAACAAATGGTTCAGCGATTCCACTTGAACAAGAGCAGTCTGGTTGTGGAGTTGGCCAGTAACGACGGCTATCTGCTGCAATACTTCGTCCAAAAGAATATTCCTTCGTTGGGCATCGAACCCGCGGCCAATGTTGCTGAAGTGGCAGTGAAGAAAGGCGTTCCAACAATTGTGAAATTCTTCGGACGGGAGACGGCGCAGGAGCTGGCCGCGCAAGGTCAAATGGCCGACTTGCTCCTGGGCAACAACGTCCTGGCCCAAGTTCCGGATATCAATAGCTTCGTAGCTGGAATGAAAATTTTGCTCAAGCCGGAAGGCGTAATTACGATGGAATTTCCGCACTTAGCCCGGCTGATGGAAGGCAACCAGTTCGATACCATTTACCACGAACATTTTTCATACTTCTCTCTTTGGACTGCCAAACACATCTTCGCAAAACATGGAATCACACTATTCGATGTGGAGGAACTCACTACTCACGGTGGATCGCTGCGAATCTACGGCAGGCATTCTGAGGACACGACACAACCTGTGACATCCCGATTCGATGTGCTTCTGACGAAGGAGCGCGCCGCGGGCGTCAACAGCCTCGACACCTATGCAGCGTTTTCAAGACAAGTGGAGGAAACGAAGAGAATGCTTTTGGAGTTCCTGATCACCGCGCGAAGCAATGGCAAGACCATCGCCGGTTACGGCGCGCCGGGAAAAGGTAATACGCTGCTGAATTATTGCGGAATTCGCACTGATTTCCTTGAATACACGGTGGATCGCAATCCGCACAAGCTCGGGAAATTTCTGCCCGGCACGCACATTCCAATCTGTTCACCGGAGCGGATTCGGGAGACCCGGCCGGACTATCTGTTGATTCTTCCGTGGAACTTGAAAAACGAAATCATCGCGCAGAACTCTTACATCAGAGAATGGGGGGGCAAGTTTGTGGTGCCCATCCCGCGGGTAGAAGTGATGGCATAGAGCGATGCCGCGACGGAACATTGCATCGTGGATCGAGTGAGTAAGGAGAAGCTGAAATGAAGGTCGTGATCTTCTGCGGCGGACTGGGGATGCGGCTCCGCGAAAACGCCGAGAGCCTGCCAAAACCGCTTGTGCCAATCGGCTACCGTCCGATTCTCTGGCATGTAATGAAGTACTACGCCCATTTTGGCCACAAGGAATTCATTTTGTGCCTCGGGTATCGGGCCGATGCGGTGAAGGAATACTTTCTAAATTACAACGAGTATGTCAGCAATGACTTCACGTTATCGCTGGGCGGAAAAAAGTTGGAGCTTTACAACTCGGACATCGTGGACTGGAAGATCACATTTGCGGACACGGGTTTGTCGTCCACCATCGCGGATCGACTGCGGGCAGTGAAGAAATACGTCGGCGGTGACAAGATGTTTTTGGCGAGCTATGCCGACGGACTTACCGATCTGCCGCTTGCGGATGCGATTTCGTTCGCTGAGAAGCAGAACAGGATTGGGTGTCTGCTCAGTGTGAGTCCAAACTTGAGCTATCACGTTGTCTCGGCCGATGATCGGGGCGTGGTGCAAGGCATCAGTGAGATGAATTGCGCGGACATGCGTGTGAACGGCGGCTTTTTCATTTTTAAGAACGAAATCTTTGATTATATTCGCGAAGGCGATGAGCTCGTGCGCGAACCTTTTCAGCGATTAATAAAGGAAAAGCAACTCGCGTCCTATCGGTATGATGGATTCTTCGCAGCGATGGACACATTTAAGGACAAGCAAAACCTCGAAGAGCTATATGCCAGCGGTGAGGCACCCTGGCAGGTGTGGGCAGATCCAGCCAGCGGAAACAATAGGCCTCCCTCGGCAGGCTCAAAACTCAAGAAGAAAACTTCGACGTAGCGGCTTCGCCCTTGCGCAATTTTGAAAACCTAAAAGCTACCGGACCATCAGGCCCTTGGTCCTGAGTTTTCTAAGAACGCTCTCACAATCTTCAGAATTGTTTCCGGCGTGCTGAAATTTAAGCTGCTGCGTAATTGCATGGGGAAAGTTTCGGGCTCGGCACCGACGACCACGCCATATCTAGCACCGGTGAGAATGGGAATATCTCGAACGCTGTTTCCAAATCCGAATTGAATATCAAACTCTTTGCTGAGCTGGCTAACCGTGGTCGATTTTGTTTCTGAGAGTCCACAATTCCTGAGAACTGCACCGTTAAATGTTTCGCCTGCGGCGCATTCCAACTTCAATCCAAATACGTTCTCCAATAGTAGAGGCTCGCGATGCGCCTTCAGCACTTCAACCGGCGCGCCGCTAACGACGAAAATTGAAACTCCACTTTCTCGCAGGAGCTTTAGCAAGGGCCCGGCGAAATCGTATAGGCCGGCGTTTTGCAGGACGATAAACTCAGCGGCGGCCGCGTCTACGGTCTTGCAACGCTTTCCGGTTAGACCTGCCCCGTAGATGATTGCAGCCTGAATGCACAGTTGCTCCTCATCGACGGTCTTATTCTTAAAACCATCGAATAAGCTTTCCATCCGCTGAAGGCATTCTGACGCAAAGAGCTTTTTCGTGACGAGAAACTTGATCCACGGCAGGATGGTGTAGTCGGGACAGAGCGTTCCGTCCCAGTCAAAAACCGCGGCGCGACGTTTCCGTGCAGGTTCCACTTCTCTCTCGGTCTCCGCGATCTTTTTCGATCGATACTGTTCAATCCACGCTTGATGCAGAGTATGGTAGCAATATTTCTCAGCGACTGTTAGGCCCAAAGTCTCATGCGGCGAGCCGACCTGGCTGAAGCGCGCAGGATACTTGGCGTCACACTCGACGCACTATTTATCGTTGAGAATCAACGTAAATATGAGTGTACACACCAGCCGTTCACACTTGAGAAACTCTTGGACGAAGTAGACGTTCACGCAAGTAATGCGTTCTCTCCAATCTTCGGTGTCGAATGGTCGTGCACCGCACGAAGTAAAATGGGGGGAGTGAATCCTTTGATTGCTTCGAGTTCACCGACGAACAATCGACTTCATGGGCTCTGGCGAGCCTTCTCCCAATATCTGATTCCCTTCGGCCTGTTGGTTTTCGCGGTGCCATTCATCGCATTGTTGTTCTACGCTTCAATGAATGGGGACGATTACATCTACGCCACAAATTCCTATAACTGCAGCATGCAGCCAGCGGTTAGAAATATGTTCACTTCGACCTGGCTCAATTACACACAAGGGTCCGGGAGATGGCTGACTTCCATATTCCACGGACTGTTGATGACCAAGTTCAATTTGATTTCTTTCTACCCGTTCCCGCTCATTGCGATCATGCTTTCGAATTTCCTGGCACTGGCGTATTGGTTCGCGAAATTCCTACGTGTATCCCGCAATCAGGCGTTACTCGCCGCCGGCATCTTCTACGCAGCCTGGTTGGCTAGCGTGGTCACACCGATCGAGGGCGTGTATTGGCTCACCGAAGCGATTGAGTACCAGTTGTCTTTCACTGCAATATTGATCCTGGCGGGCTTGCTGTGCACGTCCAGACAGACGCGGTTAGGATATGTTGCGCTCGCGTTGTTGGCCATTGCCGTTCCAGCGCAACATGAAATCGCAGGCGCTTTTCTTCTGGTATGTCTGGGGGCCGGACTAATCGCTGCATACGTCAAGAAAGTTGAGACTCGTCAGTGGTGGCTGTGCTTCGGACTGGTCGCGCTCAGTCTCGGCGCAGTTATCTTCTCCCCGGGCAAGATTCTTCAGTTCGCTCAAGGGCACAAGGAAACACCGGACGTCGCCCACGTCCTGCCATTCGTCAAACACGCCATAAAACTAGGATTTAGCTGGTTGATGACTCCAGCCGTATTGGTCTCAGCGTTGATCCTGCCCATCGTCCTGAGGTTTCAGGCGCAACCGCCCTCTGAAAACCATTACCGGCCGCCGCGATGGCTTGCGCTAGTGGGCCTTGGGATCATGTGCATCGTTGTGGCGGAGTATGGAGCTGCTGAGATGACGTCAGGATATGGAGTATTGCCATACAGAACGGTGGGATGGTTTCAATTTGTATTTTGGTTGTTGCTCGTATGCACGGTGCTGGTGGGCTTGCCCGATCTTTCTCAAATGAAATTCTCGGATGGTTCTAGAATCGGGATTTCAATGCTTCTTGTGGTCACCCTTCTAGGATCTCCGAACTTCCGCACGGCGGAAAAAGATTGGCGCGGCCCGGCAAAAGCATATTGGAGGAGTAGCGTTGCTCGGCTAGAGCAGCGTGGAAGTTCGTTACAGTTCGATGCATTGCCGCCAAGGCCAGCCTTATTTAGAGACACCGGGCTTTCGACTACGCCAAAATGTTGGGTGAATTCGTGTATGGCGGTGTACCTCGGCGTGAATTCAGTCGTGACGAAGGATCCAACTGAAAACCCGGGCTCCTGCGTTCCTTAATTGTCCTGCATTAAAACGGGCGACCGACGGCAGCACGCCGCTTAGACGTTCCCGGTCTTGACGCCTTCCGGTGCAATCTTCCACTTCTCTCCAGCAGCGGATATTGCGATGCGTCAAAGGCATCCTCAGTATTTTCACCTTCCGCAGAACGCGCAAAGAGGCAAATCACGTGCAACTGACCGAGCCTGGCACCTGTGCTTATACCGTCCGTCGGGCCAGTAGGTCTGGAAGCGAACACGGAGATAATCTTCCCTTGCACACACTTAAGGTTCATCGCTGAAAGCATGAGTTGTAGGGAACGTTGTCG